>Ga0209025_1000925_pt1 | contig 44920 bp, 36 predicted proteins | sample AraplaMF_Col_mLB_FD_184256 | JGI IMG/M metagenome (GOLD analysis project Ga0209025, IMG submission 184256) | Arabidopsis root microbial communities from the University of North Carolina, USA - plate scrape MF_Col_mLB (SPAdes) (version 2) | ecosystem: Host-associated > Plants > Roots > Endosphere... | reverse complement strand
GGCTCGGCCTGACGGAAGCGCAGGTCGACCGCCTGCGAGACGAGTTCGGCATCTACATGGTCGGCGATTCCCGCTTCAACGTCGCGGGCCTCAGGGAAGACCGGCTCGATGACCTCGCCAAGGCTGTTGTTTCGGTGCTCTGAGCCCGAGACCTTTGCCAGCTCAGTTGATGAAGGTATGGCGCTTATTCTGCCGATTAGAACGGATACCTCAGCAAGTTGAAGCGTCAACTCTATTCGATATTGTGGCAACGAGCTCTGAAAGCGAGGATCGTTTTAAGTAGATTTGAAGTTCGGACTCTCCATATCGTTGAACGACGAGCATCTGCGATGCGCCGTAACCCACGCCTTGAACCAATACGAACCTACGGCCCGTTATTCCGTCCCGCGTATCAATGAAAATTCCGGCTCTTCACCTTCAACGTATTGATGTGAAGGTCAGGCACGAACATGTCGCGCTGGGCTATAACCGGCTTCGGTTTACCCCGTGGATCAGGCCCTCCGCCATGGGCAAGCTCATCGCCGCGGCCGGCCGGCAGTTTGAACTCTTCATCGCGGTCTGCAAGGCCGACCAGGTCGCCGGACAAATCGAACAGCTGCTGGGCGACAAGATGGACGACCTCCCCTTCCCGCTGAATCCGGCCGTTGATCGCCATCATCGAGATCCGAGGACGACGCGCCGCCGCTTCTCGAACAGCGTCGGCCAGACGACCAGGTTGGCCGGCCCGGTCTCGTCCTCGATGGCGATGAACATGACGCCCTTGGCCGATCCCGGCTTCTGCCGCCCCAGCACAAGTCCGGCGGTATAGACCCATCGCCCGTCCCTCGAATTCATCGCCTCGGCACAGGTGATGATGTTGCGCACTGACAAATCCTTGCGGAGGAATGCGATCGGATGCTGCCGCAGCGTCAATCCGGTATGGCTGTAGTCCTCGATGACGTTATGGCCGTCCGTCATCTGCCGAAGTGCGACCTCCGGCTCCCGTTGCTCGGCAATGGCGGTCATTTCCCGGTCGGCCGCGGCTGCAAACAATGGCAGTGGTTCGTCGCGCAACGCTTTGATCGCCCAGAGTGCGTCCCGGCGCTCAAGCTTCAGCATTGGCAAGAAGGCGTCGGCCTTGGCAAGCTGGACAAGCGCCTCCGATGGCACACCAGACCGGCGCCACATGTCGTCGACGGAAGCAAAGGCGCTGTTCATGCGCGATGCGACGATCCGCGCAGCGTCAGCGACCGCCAAGCCTTTCACCTGCCGGAAACCGAGCCGCACGGCATGCCGGCCGGAACTGCCGATCCGCTCCAGCGTACAGTCCCACCGGGAGCGATTGATGCAGACCGGCCGCACCTCGACGCCGTGGGCTCTCGCATCACCGACGATCTGGGCCGGCGCATAAAAACCCATCGGCTGCGAATTGATCAGCGCGGCACAGAAAGCTTCCGGATAGTGGCATTTGATATAGTTCGACGCATAGGCGATCAGCGCGAACGAAGCCGCGTGGCTTTCCGGGAATCCGTAGCTGCCAAAACCTTCGAGCTGGGAGAACGTCTTTTCGGCAAACTCGGGCGTGTAGCCGTTCCTCACCATTCCCGATACGAGCTTGTCCTTGAACCGCGAGACGCCGCCGGTGAACTTGAAAGTCGCCATCGACTTGCGCAGCTGGTCCGCCTCGCCGCCGGTAAAGCCGGCGCAGACCATCGCCACCCGCATAGCCGACTCTTGAAACAGCGGTACGCCGAGCGTCTTGCCGAGCACAGCTTCCAGTTCCGGCGTCGGGTATTCGACGGCCTCCTTGCCTTCGCGCCGGCGCAGATACGGATGCACCATGTCTCCCTGGATCGGACCGGGCCGGACAATGGCGACTTGCACCACGAGGGTCGTAGAAGGTCCGGGGTTTCAGGCGTGGCAACATCGCCATCTGGGCGCGACTTTCGATCTGGAAGGTGCCAAGCGTATCGGCCTTGCGGATCATCGAATAGGTCGCGGGGTCCTCCTGCTCGATCTTCGACAGATCGAGATCCACGTTCTTATGTTCGCGGATCAGATCGAAGGCCTTGGCCATGCAGGTCAGCATGCCAAGCGCCAGGATGTCCACCTTCATGAACTTTAGGGCCTCGACATCGTCCTTGTCCCATTCGATGATCTGACGGTCCTTCATCGTCGCCGGCTCGATCGGCACGAGATCGTCGAGGCGATCATGGGTCAGGATAAAACCGCCGGGGTGTTGGCCGAGGTGCCTTGGTGCGCCCATCAGCTGCTGTGCGAGCTTCAAAGTCAGCACAAGACGCCGGTCGTCCGGATTGAGATTGAGCTCGCGGACATTGCGGTCGCAGATTTCTTCTGACCAGGACCACATGCCCGATGACAGCGCCTTGATCACGTCCTCCGGCAAGCCGAGCGCCTTGCCGACGTCACGGATCGCGCCCCTCGCTCGATAGCGTGTAACGGTCGCGCAGAGGGCTGCCTTTTCCCGGCTGTAGGTCTGGTAGATCCACTGGATCACCTCCTCGCGCCGCTCGTGCTCGAAGTCGACATCGATATCCGGCGGTTCGTCCCGCTCCTGGCTGACAAAGCGCTCGAACAGAAGATCGTTGGTCGAGGGATCGATACTGGTGATGCCGAGAATATAGCAGACGGCGCTGTTGGCGGCGGAACCCCCTGCCCTGGCAGAGGATGCCTTGGGACCGTGCATAACGTACGATCGAGAAGACGGTGAGGAAATAGGGCGCGTATTTCATGGTGAGGATGAGATCAAGCTCGTGCCGCACCGTTTTCAGAACGTCAGGCGGCAGGATCTTGGCATATTGCAATGCCGTGAGGGGAGGACGGCAACCACCCCATCTTGTTCCGCCCCCATAACGTCAGTCCTGCGATAATGCCGTTTATCAGGATCGAAAAGCGCTCAAAAACGATGTATCCGCAAACCGATCAGCTTTTCGGAAACCACGACCACGACAACCGTCATGACGATAGACAATGTCGATACCGCCGCTGCCTCCGGCGTGAAGTTCGTTCTGAGATAATCGTAAATTTGGATCGGAAGCGTCGCCGTACCGACATTCTTCAGCATGAACGAAATGGTGAAGAGATCGAAGGAAATGATGAACGCGAACAGGCAGCCGCCGATGACGCCAGGCTTGATCAACGGCAGCATGATGCGTCTGAAGCGCGTGAATGGTCCGGCACCAAGACTGCGGGCAGCAAGGCTCCACGACGGTTCATAGGCTTCCATCGCCGCAGACACGTTGATGAAGACGAAGGGCAGCGTCATGAGCACATGCCCAATCAGCATGCCAGCCATTGTCGTCGTGCCGATGCCGATCGCGTAGACAAAGAACAGAAGCGAGATCGCTGTCAGAACTTCCGGCAAGAGCAGCGGCAACAGCATCGCAAGCCTGACACTCTCCTTCCATCGCCCCGCATGCTGCACGTAGAACATCGCAGCCATCGTGCCGATGACACCGGAAATCAGGGTCGAGACGGCCGCGACCCAAAGCGAGGTTCGGATGGCACGCCAGAAGACATCGTTGTGGAAGAAGACGACGTACCACCGAAATGAGAGGCCCTGGGGCGGAAAGGTCAGAAATGCCCCCGCGTTGAAGGAGGCACCGACGACTACGAGAATGGGCAGCAGCAGAAAGCCGTAGATGATGAGGCAATAGCCATTCAACATATGCTTGGACATCAGCTCATCTTCCATTTCATACGGGTAAGCCGCGCGAACATCACGACGATCACCGCTCCGGTGAGGGAAAGCATCAGCGCCATGGCGGAGCCGAACGGCCACTGGAATGTGTCGATCAGCGCGTCAACGACGCTGACTGCCATCGTCTTCACCCTCAGGCCACCGATCAGGGCGGGGGTCACGTAGGCGCTCAATGAAAGCACGAACACCAGAATGCAGCCTGCCTGGATACCCGGCATGGCCAGCGGCAGGATTACGCGCCTGAAGACCGTCAGCTTTCCCGCGCCAAGCGAACGTGCGGCCGACTTCAACGACGGGTCGATCCCCTGCAGCGCGCTCATCAACGGCAGGATCATGAAGGGCAGGAAGACGTGGACGAGCGTAATGACGATGCCGAGGGCGTTGTACATCAGCCCGATCGGGCGATCGATCAGACCCAAATTCATCAGCGTCTTGTTGATGATGCCGTTATTCCCAAGAAGGATCGTCCACCCATAACTGCGGATGACAATGCCGACGAGAAGCGGCGACAGCACGAGCCCATAGGCAAGGCCGCGAAACCGCATCTTCTCGCGCGACAGCTGCCAGGCAACCGGAAAACCGAGAATGAGGCAAACAAGGGTCGTGACCAGGCCGATCAAGAGCGTGTTCGCCACCTGCTGCAAGTAGAACGTATCGGTCGCCAGCCTCAGGTAATTGCCGACCGTAAATCCGGGCGCATAGGGCGAGCCGTTGGCCGGGTTGCGCAGGCTCATCACCACAATATTGAGATAAGGCAGAACAAGAAACAGCCCGAGGAGCAATGCCGAGGGCGCGATGAGGACAAGCGGATAGGCGGATCTGGCGCGGCGTATCATGCGATCGTTCCCGGCACCCAGAAACGCTCGCTGTCGACCTTCACCGTCACGCGATCACCCCGCTGGAAGCGGCTTCGCGGAAAGGTCTGGACGCTCAGCATTTCGCCGCTTTCCAGCACCAGCCGATAGTCGATCAGACTGCCGGAATAATAGCTCTGCGAAACCGTTGCGATAATACCTGCGCCCTCATCCCTCGCGGCCGCAAGTTCGATGGCCTCCGGCCGCAGCAATACGGGGATGGAGCCGTCGCTTGACGGCAGGGTACCTTTGACCTTCGCCGTTCCAAGCACGGTTTCGACGACCGACGTACCGTCATCGTTCCTGCCCTTCAGGCGGCCGGGCAATGTATTCACCTGCCCGACGAACTGCGCGACTTCCAGGCTTGCCGGTCGATCATAAACATCAGACGGGGTGCCATACTGCGCAATCTGCCCGCCGAACATCACGACGATCCTGTCCGACATCGTCATTGCTTCGGCCTGATCGTGGGTCACATAGACCGTGGTAATGCCTACGCGCTTCTGCAGGTCGCGTATGAAGACACGCATTTCGTCACGAAGCTTGGCATCGAGATTGGCAAGCGGCTCATCAAGCAACAGGATACGCGGTTCGATGACCAGCGCGCGGGCAAGCGCCACGCGCTGCTGCTGCCCGCCGGACAATTGGCGCGGGTAGCGGTCGGCATACCCGGATAGCTGCACCATATCCAGAACCTTGGCGGTGCGGATCGCGATTTCTGGCCGCGAAATCCTGCGCATTTCCAGCCCGAAGGCGAGGTTCTGCGCCACGGTCATGTGCGGGAAGAGCGCATAGTTCTGGAACACCATGCCGATATCGCGCTTTTCCGCCAGCACATGCGAGACATCCTGCCCGTCGAAGCGGATGGCGCCGGATGTGACATCCTCGAAACCGGCAATCATCTTCAGCGTCGTCGTCTTGCCGCATCCCGATGGCCCGAGCAGCGAGATGAACTCGCCCTGCCCTATCTTGACGGAAATGCCGTTGACGGCACGCGAGGCTCCATAATGCTTGGTCAGCCCTTCGATGCTCACCTCGGTCATGATCGATCTTCCAGATTGTCTGTGCGGCGTACCGCAAATCTCACTTTGTTAGGGGAGAATGCAGGACCGCCCAAACAAGGCGATCCGGTTGTTGCTGCCTCATGGAGAAGGCAGAGATCATTTCATGATCTTGGCCCAGGTCTCGGCAAAGCCGGCCTGCTTCTCGTTCATGAAGTCCCAGTCCCAGGTGAGGATCTTGTCCATCACTTCGCCGGAAATCGGCACGTCCTTCTTCAGATCGTCAGGGACGACAACCTTGGCATTGGTTGGCGAGACGAAGAACTGCTTCATCAGCGGCAACTGGCCGTCAGGTGACAGAAGGAAGTTGGCATACTGGTAGGCCAGATCCTTCTCGGGGCCGTTTGCGAGAATGTTGAGGGTCTGATCGAACATCAAAAGCCCCTCTTCCGGCACGATGACGTCAATCGGAAGGCCCTGGCTGCGCAGACGCGCCACCTCGCCGAAATCGAAGGGAGCGACGACGAATTCGCCGGATGCGATGCCGGTGGAAAGGTTGAAATCGGCCTGGATGACTGGGCCAAGCTTTTCCAGCGCCTTGAATCCGGCATCTACATCATATTGATCCTTGCCGAAGATCTTGGACGCCAGCATCAGTTCCATCTTGCCGGCCGTATTGGCAAAATTGTAGAGGCCGATGCGCCCCTTGAACTCCGGGTTGTCCCAGAGATCCATCCAGCCTTTCGGCGGCGTCTGAACCATGTCCGTGCGATAGGCGAGGCCGATCGGCGATATCATGGCCACGGCACCCCAGCCGTCGGTCTTCTTGGCAAGCGGATAGAGGTCGGCATAGTTTGGCAATTTCGCCAGATCGAGCTTTTCGAAGAAGCCTTCCTTGCGCAGGCTCGATGCGAATGCCTCATTGGTCATCAGGATCGAATATGGCGGCTTCTGCGGCCCTGCCGCCCGCAGGTTGGCGCTCCAGACACGCCCGTTGCCCGCATCCAGCATCACCTGCGCGCCGCTTTTCTGAGTGAAGGCCGGTGCCAGCGTCTGGCGCCAGAACTGCTCCCATGCGCCGCCGAGCGTCGGCACGACAAGTGTCTTGGATTGCGCCCATGCCGGCAGGCCAACCATGGCCGCCGCTGTCACTCCACCCATTCCGGCAAGAACCTGCCGCCTGTTCATGTTCATCATTGACGTTCCCTCAAACTGGTTCTGACTTGGTCATGCATTGCGGGCAGGCGGTATTCCGCTTCTTGCCGTCAGGTTTTGCCGAAGGCCTGGCTGGTCTTCAGTAAAATGTAGTCGCCGTAGGTGATCGGCTCGTATTTGGCGGCGCCCTTTGCTGCAAAAGGCGCGAGACATTCAATCACGGTGTCCCTGGACGGATTGAGGAAGAACGGGATGGACTGGCGACGCGTCGTCCCCTTGAAAGCACCAGGCGGATTGGCGACCCTATGCGGCGTGGACAACCATTCATCGTTGGACCAGCGCATGAAGGCATCGCCGATATTGATGACGTAGGCGCCTTCGACATTCGGCGCATCCAGCCAGTCACCCGCCCGGTTTTTCACCTGCAGTCCCCCCGGAGAGGCTTCCGAACGCAGGATGGTCATGAAGCCGTAATCGGTGTGAACGCCGGCGCGGAGTTGCCCCGGAAGCGGGCTCTCCTTCTGCTCCGGATAATTGATCACCCGTAGCGCCGAGAGGTGGTTTTCAAACGCCGGCTCGAAATAGTCTGGTGTGAGGCCTATCGCCTCGCAGAATGCCCGGCGTAAATGGCCTGCAAGCTTTTCCATCTCTGTGAAATAGTCGGCAAAGGCCTGTTCCAGCCCTTCCGGCCTGATTGGCCATAGATCGCCGGGCAGGCGCGGGCCAAAGTTCAGGCTTTCCTTGTAATCGCCCGGCGTCTTGATGCCGAGCGTCGCTGCAAGCGCCTCGTCGGCGATCGGCGAGAAGGCAACACCACCCTCTATCGACGTACCCCTTCCCTGCCCGATCTTCCACTCCTGCGGCTCATCGAAGAAATCGCGAGCGAGGTTATAGAGACGGGTTGTCACGTCACCGCTGACGCCGTGCCCCGTAACGAGGAAGAAGCCGGTTCGGCGGCAGGCATCCTCGATGGCAGCGACGACCATCCGGCCCGCTTCCGCGCCTGCGATGAATGGTGCAATATCGATGACGGGTATGCTGTCCTGCACCTCATCCGGCGCTGTGATCGTCTGCATCCTGGAGCCTCCTTCCTTGATCGGCGGGGCGGTAGCACTGAATGAGTGCCGCCGGGCGATATCGTAAAACGGGGTCAGTCGAGCCCCTTGAACGGGGCATCGCGGAACTCGAGATATTCCTTCAGCGACATCTTCTGCAGATTGCGCATCCACTCCTGCCCGTCGCGACTGACATGCAGGGCGGCGATGGCGTGGACGTTGAAATCGAAGGATGTCATCAGTCCAGCGGCCATCTGCTGGTTGTTGATGGAGGACTTGGCGAACTTGATTGCCGGTACGGGCATGCGGGCCAGCTTGCGTGCCAGGTTCTCGGTCTTTTCCCTCAATTGATCGGCGGGCACGATCTTGTTGACGAGGTGCATGCGCAAGGCTTCCTCGGCATCGACCACATCGCCTGTATACATCAGCCAGCGCACGTCACGGGTGGCCAGTAGCCAGGGCATGAACAGTGCCGGCGGGCCAGAATTGTGCCGCACCTCCGGCTCGCCGAACTTCGCATTGTCGCTGGCAATGGCCAGATCGCAGGCCATTATCAGCTCAAGCGCACCCGCAAGCGCATAACCGTTCACGGAAGCGATGACCGGGATCGGTGCCTTCCAGATGTTGAGGAGCGCCTGGGCGTTCTCCGACATGTCCGCATGCCAGTCCTCGATATCGACATCGTAATCGGCGCCCTGAAGATCATAGCCGGACGAGAATGCGCGGCCCGCCCCCGTGATGATGAGCGCGTTGACCTCCTTGTCAGCGACAGCCATGGCAACGGCGCGGTCAATTTCGCGGACCGTCGCCTTGTTCATCGCATTGAGCTTTTCAGGACGATTGATGGTGATCGTCGCGAATTTATCCTGGCCGTCCCTCTCGTAAAGGATCGTCTCGAAGGTCTCGGAAGTGCTCATATGCTTTTCCTCTTAGCCGCGTCCTGATCCGGCATCGCTGTTCGTTTCTCGACATTGGCCGGCGCTGCAAGCAAGGCCGCCATCTTCTTTTCAAAGCGCCCGATCGACGCCATTTTGACGGGGCCGAACCCCTTGATCTCTTCCGGCAGCCGGGCAAGTGCGACGGCATGGCCGTGCGTTTCGGCGGAAAGCTGTCTCGTGAGATCCTCGATCATCGCCTGATAGTCAGCGATCAGGCGCCGCTCTATCCGGCGCTCTTCGGTATAGCCGAAGGGATCCAGCGCCGTGCCGCGCAGGAAGCGCAGCTTTTCCAGAAGCGCAAAGGCCGGGCCGATCATTTTCCGGGGGATGGCGATCTTCGCCGGATTTCCAGTGCGTTTATCGATCCGCCGTGACAGGATTGGTGGCGCCAGATGGTGCTTGATGCTGAAGTCGCCTTCGAACTGCGCTTCGATCGCAGCCTTGAAGCTCCGGTCGCGGTGCAGACGCGCTACCTCGTATTCGTCCTTGTAGGCCATCAGCCTGAAGGCGTTTTTGGCGACGGCCATTGCGAACTCCTCGCCGGCCATGAGCCTGTTTTCGACCTGCCGCGCAGCATCGACCAGTGCCCGGTACCGGCGTGCATAGGCGGCGCTCTGATACGCGGCGAGAAAAGCCTCACGGCTCTCGATGATCGTGTCGAGTGTCTCCACGGGCTTGACCTCGGCTAGGTCAGCTCCCGCAGCGCTGGCGACGATATCGGGGGAGACCGCCGAGCGACGGCCCCAGCCGAAGGCGGTACGGTTCATCGCAACGCCGGTTCCATTGAGCGCAATCGCCTGATCGATGGAGGCAAGGCTGATCGGCACCAGCCCGCGCTGCCATGCATGACCAAGCAGGAACATGTTGGCTGCAATCGCATCGCCCATCAGCGCCGCGCCAAGCTTGGTCGCCGAGACGAGGTGAACTGCATCCTCGCCAGCTGCGCGGCGCAGCGTTTTCAGCGTCGCTTCCTGCTGGAAATCGATCGCAGTGTTCTGGACGAAAGACGCAGTCGGCGCGAAGTGATTGTCGAGAACGGCGCGCGTGCGGCCAGCGCCAAAGGTCGATAGCGCATTGCGACCGGCCGACACCACGATGTCGAAGCCGAGCACTACATCGCTTTCGCCAAGACCGATCCGGACCGACGACAAAGCGCCTGCCCTCCGCGCCACGCGAAGATGCGAAATGACGGCCCCGTTCTTCTGCGCAAGCCCCGTCTGATCCAGCGTCTGCACAAAAAGGCCATCGAGATGCGCTGCCATGGAGAGGACAGCGCTGACGGTAATCACCCCGGTCCCGCCAATACCGGCCAACAGCATGTTGTATGGCTGCGCTCCGATATCCGGCAGAATAGGTAGCGGCATATCATCGAATGTCGCTTGCTGAGCTTTCGCAGCTTGCTTTCTGATCTTTCCGCCCTCCACGGTGACGAAGCTCGGACAGAAGCCCTTGATGCAGGAAAGGTCGGTATTGCAACTCGACTGGTTGATCTTGCGCTTACGGCCAAACTCCGTTTCCTTCGGCTCGATCGAGATGCAGTTGGAAACGGCCGAGCAATCGCCGCATCCTTCGCAGACCAGTTCGTTGATGAAAGCTCGCTTGTCCGAGACCGCCAGGGTCCCGCGCTTGCGACGCCGGCGCTTCTCTGCCGCGCAGACCTGATCGTAGACCAGCACCGTCACCCCGTTGATCTCGCGCAGTTCACGCTGCACCTGATCGAGTTCGTCGCGATGGTTGACCGTGACATTGCGTGGCAAGCGGCCCTGCCAGACCTCCGGCCGCTCGGCGACGACGGCCACTCTTGCAGCCCCTTCGGCCAGCATCTGGCCGACAATACCGGGAACAGAGACCTCACCGTCGTGCTTTTGACCGCCGGTCATGGCGACGGCATCGTTATAGAGGATCTTGTAAGTGGCGTTGACCTTCGCGGCGATCGCAGCCCGGATCGCAAGCAGGCCCGAATGAAAATAGGTGCCGTCGCCCATATTGACGAAGATATGCTTTTCATCGGTAAATTGAGAAAGCCCGATCCATGCGCCGCCCTCACCCCCCATCTGAGTAAAGGTCGAGGTGTTCCGGTCCTCAAGCCCGATGACCATCATGTGGCATCCGATACCGGTCGACGCACGGCTTCCTTCGGGTAGTCTGGTCGAGACACTGTGCGGACAGCCGGAGCAGAAATACGGATCGCGCTTGAGTGCCGGACTTTCCGTTACGCTGGCTGCAACAATTGCTTCCATCTCCCGCGACCGGCTATCGAGATCATCGGTCTGCGGCCCAAGCACAGCAAGGATGGCCCTCGCGACGGCCATTGCATCGATCTCGCCGACGGCGGACAGAAGCGGCGTGCCCGCCGGCCCGAGTTTGCCGAACACTCTCGGCCTCTCATCGGATGGCATGTTGAAGAGCAGAGCTTTGATCTGGTCTTCCATGATCGGACGTTTTTCTTCGATGACCAGCAGCGTCTCGACGTCGGCGGCAAACCGTGCGATCCCCTCCGGCTCGATTGGCCAGACAAGGCCCACCTTGTAGAGCCGGATGCCGAGCTCGCCTGCGCGCCGCTCGTCTATGCCGAGGCGCGAAAGCGCGCCCATCAGATCGAGCCAGGACTTGCCGGTCGAGACGATGCCGACACGCGCCTTGGTGCTCTGCCCCTGCCAGACGCTGCGGTCGAGCCTGTTGTGACGGGCAAATCTATGGACCGCAGAAAGCTTGTCTTCCAGCCGGCGCTCCATCGCATGCGGCCCGTCAGGCCAGCGAAGCGACAGATTGCCTAGCGCATCCGGATAGACGATCGCGGGATGAACCGGATCGAGATCGACGGTTGCCGTGCATTCGACAATTTCTGTCTGGCACTTGAAGCCGATCCACGCACCCGAATAGCGGCTAAGCGCAAATCCCAGCAAACCGTAGTCGATATATTCGGCGACGCCGGCGGGCGAGAGCAACGGCACCATGGCCGATATCAGGTTGTGCTCGCTCTGATGCGGCAAGGTCGATGAGACGGCGCCATGATCGTCGCCGACGAGCAGCAGCACGCCACCATTCGGGTTGGTGCCGACGGCATTGGCATGCCGGATCACATCCATCGTGCGATCGACGCCCGGCCCCTTGCCATACCACATCGAGAAGACACCGTCATAGCGGACGCCGGAGAACATCGCCGTTTGCTGCGTTCCCCACACAGCTGTCGCCGCCATGTCCTCATTGAGGCCGGGCTGAAAGCGGATATGGTTCTGGTCGAGATAAGTCTTGGCGCGCGCCATCTCGCGGTCGAAGCTTGCGAGCGGCGAACCGCGATAACCGGAGACGTAACCGGCAGTGTTAAGGCCCCTTGCCAGATCGCGCTGTCGCTGGATCATCGGAAGACGCACCAGCGCCTGTGTGCCTGAGACGAGGATTTTTCCATGACTGACGGTATATCGGTCATCAAGGCTCGGGCCTTTTTCACTGGGCAATGCGCGGACCCTCTCGGACAGGTTCTGCATCTACGCACGCTCCGGCTCGCCCGGCGACGGCATGTCGAAAACCCGGCCGGGATTGAGAATATTGTTGGGATCGAAGGCGGCCTTCAGGCGGCGCATGGCATTCATCTCGGCGGCACTTCGCCCCAGAGGCAGCCACTTCTTCTTCTCAAGGCCAATTCCATGCTCGGCGGAAATCGCGCCATCGGCACGGATCACGGCAGAAAGAGTTATGTCGGCGATCCGCTCATGATGATGAGTGCGGACAAGAAAATGCAAATTGCCATCGCCGAGATGGCCGAAAATATAGATCTCGGCATTCGGATCGGCGGCCGCTATCTCGTGGCTGGCAGCATCAAGGAAGGCCTGTATATTGGATAAGGGCAGGCTGACATCGAAGCCGGAGACGTGCTCCATCGAGAAGATGAATTCACTGGCAGCCTCGCGAAGTTTCCAGATTGCGTGATACTTGCGTAGCGACCCCGAAACAGCCACGTCCGTCACGATTCCGCTTTCGTAGCACGCCATAAGCGCTTCGGAAAAACACGCCTGATCACCGGCCTCGTCCTGCCCCTGCATCTCCACAAGGGCGTACATCCCGGCACCTGCCGCAACAGGTGGCTGAGCACCGGTCAACGACAGAACCCCGTCATAAACATTCGGAAAAATCACTTCGAAGGCCGACAGCGACGGGCCGAGTGCAGAGCGTAAATGTTTCAGAAGGGCAATAGCGGCACTTAACGACGGCAATCCGCAAAAAGCATTCGCTTGCGACCGCGGCTCAGGATGCAGCCGTAAACAGGCCCGCGTGACCACGCCAAGCACACCTTCGCTTCCGACGAAGAGCTGATTGAGATCGAAGCCCGAATTGTCCTTGGGCAATCCCTTCAAGCTAGTCAGCACGGAGCCATCCGCCAGCACAACCTCAAGCCCCAGAACCTGGGACCGATACATGCCATAGCGCAGGACACGAATACCGCCCGCATTGGTGGCAACATTACCGCCAACCGTGGACGTGCCGCGCGCGCCGATATCGACGCCGAAAAACAGCCCGCAGCCCGCCGCAGCCTCCTGTACGGACTGAAGCGTAACACCGGCCTCTGCGATGATGGTGGCGGCATTCTCATCCACCGGCGACAGATTCACCATTCGCTCAAGCGAAAGCGACACTTCGCCGACATGAGGCCTTGCCCCGCCCGCAAGGCCCGTCCTGCCGCCTTGGACGACGACGGGCTGACCCAGACGATTGCATTCTTCAAGGATAGCGGACACTTCTGCCGTATCCGCGGGCCGGAAAACGATTATTGGGCGCTCACCGCGCTCGTCGGTTGCGTCACCACGATAACCGTCGCCGACGTCGTCGCCAGCGAGAACGGCCTTACTACCGATCCTACCGTTCAGACGGCGCAGCAATTCTGCATGCCGGCCGACGGGCGCACAGGCACCTTGGGCGATCTCCGCCCAACCAGTCGATCCGCCCAATGTCGTTCCCCTTGGTTATCTGGATCGAGGGCAGGTTATCGTCAATCCGATATTTGTCAAACCTATATTAAATAGTTATAGCGCTTTTGAAGAAGGCGTGCCATCAATGGCGTCAAGGGAAGGACCAAGCCATGAGTCTGCGGTACGACGAAGTTGTGCGATCCGGCATTGCTAAGCAGGTCGCGGAAAACATCCGCTCCGCCATCTTGGACGGACGGTTGAAGATCGACGAGCGGTTGCCTACCGAAGACGATCTCGCGCGCAGTTTCGGTATCTCGCGTCCGACGGTGCGCGAGGCACTGAAACGCTTGGCGGCCCAGAACCTGATCCATTCGCGTCGCGGGCCGCAGGGCGGCAACTTCGTCAAGCGTCCCGATCCCGAGGGGCTGTCCAAGGCTATCACGGGCGCGGCGACCCTGCTGGTCGGTGTCGGCGCCTTCGATATCGACGAAATCATCACCGCGCGGCTTGAAACCGAGAAAATCTGTTGCCGTCTTGCCTGTGAAAACCGCGTAGACGAGCAGTTGCGTGTGATGGCCGCCGAAATCCTCGTTCAGCAGGACACGTCCATCAGCGACGAGGATTTCTGCGCGTCCGATGTCCGCTTCCATCGAGCATTGGTCGATTCCACCGGAAACGGCCCGCTGAAACTGATGATGTACACGGTCATAGAAGCCTTCATCCCCGTGACGAACATGATCGTCTTTCGCGTGCGCGAGCGCCGTCAGGTCTTGGGCTTTCACCAGCGCATTCTCGATGCGGTGACCGCGCGCGATGTCGCAGCGGCCACCGATGGGCTGACCTCCCTCCTGAAATACATCCGTTCCAGCTACACAGCCGCTCTCGACGCCCGCGCGGCGCGCGAGCAGGACACGACCGCACGGACGGACCAAAGATAAAAGGGAACGCAATGACTGAGACATTCACTGCGATGGTCATTGACACCGTGGACGGCAAGCCGAAGAGCGGCTTCCGGAGCCTTACGCTCGGCGACCTGCCGGACCACGACGTGCTAGTCGAGGTGGCCTATTCGACGCTCAACTACAAGGACGGACTGGCGATTTCCGGCAAGGGCCGCATTGCGCGCCGCATGCCAATGGTGGGCGGGATCGATCTTGCCGGAATCGTCGTCGAATCCCGTTCGCCAAGCTGGAATGCCGGAGACCGGGTCATCGTCAATGGCTACGGCCTGTCGGAAACCGAATGGGGCGGCTATACCCGGTTCCAGCGGGTCAAGCCGGAATGGCTGATTGCGCTGCCGGATGCCTTTTCGCTGGAACAGGCCATGGCGATCGGCACCGCAGGCTATACCGCGGCCCTCTGCGTCAACGCCATGATCGACTGGGGAACCGACCCGCGGTCTGGCAAGCCGGTGCTCGTCACCGGCGCGGCGGGCGGGGTCGGTTCCGTCGCCATCAGCCTCCTGGCGAAACACGGCTTCTCGGTCACCGCCTCCACTGGACGCCCAGACACGCACGATTATCTGGCAGGGCTCGGCGCGAGTGCTTTCATCGACCGCTCAACACTGACCGAGAAGGGCGGTCCGCTGCAGAAAGAGCTTTGGGCAGGCGCCGTGGATTCCGTCGGTTCCACAACGCTGGCGAACGTCCTTTCCCAGACGAGCTACGGCGGCGCTGTCACTGCCTGCGGCCTTGCCGGCGGCGCGGACCTGCCGGGAACGGTCCTGCCGCACATCCTGCGCGGTGTCGCACTCATTGGCGTCGATTCCGTCATGGCGCCGCATGCGAAGCGGGCGCGGGCCTGGCAGATGCTGGCGCAGTCGCTGGACACCGACCATTTGGCGCAGATGACCCGAACCGAACCCATGTCCGCGCTTCCGGCGCTAGCGGAGGATATCCTCGCCGGGAAAATCCGCGGCCGGGTGGTTGTCAACGTCAACGCCTGATCAGCAAATGCAGATGCACGACATGGCGCCGGAAACGCTTCGGCCCGAACACGGTGTCGTTTCGGATTTAAACGGGTCTTCCTCCCTTTGTGTGGTTAAAACTCCATCGAGTTCCTCTTACAGCTCGATTTCGTGGATCTGCTCATGGGTCGCTACGAAAGCATGGCCTTCAGGCGTCACCCAACCGCGAAACATCCCCGGCGTATTATAAGGCGCAACCGCGACGCCCTGAGCGTCTATGGCCACCAACCCGGCACCAATCCGATGAGGCGCGAGATCATGCTTGATGAGCCCCTCTGTTGCGGTTGCAATATCTTGCCTCAGGTAGGCGATGCGGGATGCCACCTCGTGTCCCAGGACATAGCGGATGAAAAACTCGCCTTGGCCCGTGCCCGATACGGCGCAGACGCCATCGCGCGCATAGGTGCCTGCGCCAATGATCGGACTGTCACCCACCCGCCCTTCCGGCTTGTTGGTGTAGCCGCCGGTCGAGGTCGCGGCGGCCAGGTGGCCGGCTGCGTCGAGCGCCACGGCGCCGACCGTGCCGTGCTTCTCGTTCTCCGTTCCGTCGGTGCCGGCAGCCGCATGGCGTTTCATCGCCTCCAGGGCATCGAGCCGCTTCGGCGTCGTAAAATAGGATTGCGGTTCGACCTCCAGACCCTTGGACTTGGCGAAGCGATCGGCCGCAGGTCCGGTCACGTAGACGGCTCGACCATCCTCCATGAGTGCGCGGGCTGCCTTGACCGGATTGCGGATTGCGCGCGAGGCACTGATGGCACCGGCCTCAAGGGTCGCGCCGTTCATGATCGAGGCATCGAGCTCGTGCAGGCCGTTCTCGTTGAGCGCCGCACCGTGACCAGCATTGAAATGTGGGCTGTCCTCCATGACCACAACCGCGGCTTCCACCGCATCGACCGCGCTGCCGCCGGCCTTCAGCCGTGCATAGCCGGCGCTAAGGGCCGCGGCTAGGTCACGACGCGCGCCCTCCCATTCTTCCTGCGTCATGCTGTCTTCCGGCATGACGCCACAACCACCATGAATCGCCAGCGCAATTTTCGTCATTTCCTACTCCGATCCGATGTCAGCGCGCATCCGCGCCGATCACCGCTCCCATGAACGCCGCCCGGTCGATATGATCGGGCGCGATACATCCTTTTGTTTTCACGCAATTCCGGACGGAAAACCGCCGCGCACTTTTCTTGGAATTGCCCTAGTTAAAGGCGATATCGCCGATGACCCTTGCTCTTACACGACGCGCGCCACCGGGCAGATAGGCAATCGGAATATCCTCGACTTCGAGCGTCTTCAGGCTTTCGCGGCTCGCGCCGGAAGCAACGGCGGCATCCTGCGCCTCCGCTTCCGCCTTGGCGATGGCTTCGTCGCGGCTCAACCCCGAAAATACCTGGTCGACCTCGCCAGACACCTGCGCCATCGCAGCACCGAGCGCATTGGCGACACCGGCATTCTCGACGCGAAGGACCTCCGAGGCTCCCGCGATCTTTTCCGGGATCAGGAAGGCGCCGCCGCCGACGGCGACCAGCGGCACGTCCTCTGCCGACGTCTTCATCTGGTCGAAGCTATCCGTTACAATATCGCGGATTCGTTCCAGGCTTGCCTTAACGAAGGCCGGATCGAGATCGCGAACGCGATCCCTGTCTCCCATCTCGATCAGACCGGCGGCGACGGCGATGTCCGAGGTGGTCAGCGTATTGCCGCCAAAGACGCGCGCCTCCGTCAGGATGCGATAGCCGACCGAACGCGGGCCGATCTTGCCCGTTTCCGGATCGATGATCGTTCCGCCGCCAAGGGCGATCGGCAGGAGATCGGGCATGCGGAACAGGGTGCGCACGCCGCCGATGTGGACGATATTATTGGCCTCGCGCGGAAAGCCGCCGACGAGGCAGCCGATATCCGAAGTGGTGCCGCCGACATCGACCACCATCGCGTCGCTCAAGCCGGTCAGAAAGGCGGCACCCCGCATCGAATTCGTCGGACCGGAGGCAAAGCTGTGAACCGGATTGGCGGCCGCGACATCCGCCAGCGCTACCGTACCGTCATTCTGCGTCAGGTAGAAAGGTGCGGCAACGCCTGCTTCGCGCAGCGCATCCGAGAACGCCTGCACCGTGGTCCTGCCGAGCGACTGCAGCGCCGCATTGAGAAGCGCGACATTTTCACGCTCGAGCAGACCGATCCGCCCGAGGGTGTGAGACAGCGTGATCCTCGCATCCGGGATCACCGACCGAACAATCTCAGCCGCCTTGACCTCGCATTCGGTGGTCAGCGGCGAGAAGGTCGCGGATATCGCGATCGACGTGATGCCGGTATCGCGGATCTTCATCGCGGCTTCGCGGATCTCGTCAGGGATCATCGGCACGAGCGGGCTACCGTCATATTCATGACCGCCATGAACCATGAAGATGAGCGGATCGACTGCCGCGCGCAGGTCGTCTGGCCAATCGCACATCGGCGGCAGGGAAGCGCCGGTCGGCAGTGCAATGCGGATCGCAGCCACCCTTTCCAGTCGCGCCCGTTCGACAACGGCGTTGGTAAAGTGCGTGGTGCCGATCATGACGGCGTCGATCGGCCGGCCGGATACACCGGCATGGGCGGCGACATGGCTCAGGGCCGACTTCACACCGGACATGACGTCCTGCGTGGTGGGAACCTTGATGGAAGCAATGATCTTCTCACCGTCGATCAGAACGGCATCCGTATTGGTGCCGCCAACGTCAATACCGATGCGTTTCATGCGAATACCGATCTGAAATCAATGTCATAGCCGAAAGCACGCGGGCCGACGGCGGCGATCCCCGCGGGCGTGGTCAAAAGCTCAGCTGCCGGCAGAGCGACAACAGTCACGCGCTGGCCGTAGCGCACGGATTCCGTGCCGATCGCGCTGCCGGAAATCGTGTCGAGCAAGCAAAGGAGATCGGGTGTCATCGCTACCGGCTCGCCGTCACGGAAGGCGACCGCCCACTCGTTCTGGAAGGCGAGCTCCATCCGGGAGCCCTTGTCGGCATCGATCCCCTCGATCACGGTCCGCCCCCGCAGGAAGCCGCCGGTTGTTTCGCGCGCCACATCGATCACCTTGCCGCGGAACAATTGCTTGCCGCCCTCGTGATCGAGAACCGCCTTCACCGGATCGTCGTGACGTGCGCGCGCCTCGATGACGGTGCGGCCGAGTTCCGTCGCCTTGGTGATGGTGTAGTGAATGCCCCAGTCTTTGACTTCGCGGCCCGTGCGCGGGGCCTTGCAGGTGGCGGCGGTCGAACCGACTTCGGTGCAGACCTTGCGTGAAATCCGTTCCATCCATTTCCAGGATGCCGCCTTGGTGACGATGACCTCATTGTCGCGGACGTCGACGAGGGAAAGCGGATACATCGGCAGATTGCCGATAGCGAAGGATGTCATCTGCGCTTCGGGATAGGCGCGTCCCATCGCATCGGCGTTCACGACGGGCCGGCCCAGCATCGCGGCGGCAAGGAAGGAGGAGAGCGCATTCGAGCCGCCGATCTCGACGCTCATGATCGCGCGGAAAGGTTTTCCGAGATAATCCTCCATGACCTCGACCGCACGCGCCAGATGCACTGGATCGCTCAAACGCTCCTGCCCCACAAGCGGCGCGCCCATCTTCGAGACGACGGCAACCATATCGTCATCGTCGAGCGCCATCGGGTCCATCACCTGCACGCGACGACTTTCAGCATAGAGCCTGCGAAGATTGAGGGTTGAGATATAGGGATTGCCACCGCCTCCGGTTCCCAGAATCCAGGCTCCCGTTGCGAGCGGCTCGATATTGTCTTCGGAAAATTCCTGAAGCATGTTTCACCTTCGGCAATAGCTCTCCCGACCCCGAATGGGGCCGGGTCTACGTCTTGTGCCGGCGAAGGTCAGTTCGCCTTGCAGTCCCAATGGAAGTTCGAGAAGTTCAGATCCCAGCTCTGCATGGGAATGAACTCATAGCCCTGAAGGCACTTGTTTGCCGCATAGCGCCGGTTTGGCGATACCGCCCATACGTCGGGTTGCAGCTCGGCGAGCTTGACCTGCAGCTCCTTGTAGGTCGCGTTCTGCTCCTTGATGTCGGTGGTCGACCTCGCCTTGTCGATCAGCGCGTCGACCTCGGGATTCTGCAGCCATTCCATCGACATCCACGTGCCAGAAGCCTTGGAGTGATACTGGTTATAGAAAATTGCATCCGGCGACGGATAGTTGGGCGAGATGTTGACCTGTGTCGAGGCCGGCGTGGTCTCGGGTTTGGAGGAGAGCTCGACGATGCGGTTCCAGGGTTCGGGCTTGATGTCGAGCGTGATGCCGATCTGTTCGAGATTGGCCTGCACCAGCAGCGCCACTTCGGATTCGAAAGCGAGCGAGGCGACATAGCTGTTGACCAGCGTGATCTTCTGACCGGCATATTTCGACTTGGCGAGCTCTTCCTTCGCCTTTTCGAGGTCGAAGACGCCGGGCTGGATGTCGTCGTTGTGCGCATCCTTGAACACGGTCGAAAGCGGGCCGGTCATGTCGAAGCCCGGATAGATCGCTTCCTGAATGGTCTTGTAGTCGGTGGCATAGGCGATTGCCCGGCGCACATGCACGTCGTCGGTCGGATAGACCTTGCTGTTCAGCTTGATGACGAAGCCGCCGGCCGTCGTCGACTGGAGCAGCTTGTAGCCCGGCATCTTGCCGATGGTTTCATAGGTGTCGTTGCCGAGGCCATGCGAGGAAAGACCGAGCTCGCCCTTTTCTGCGAGCGCCTTGACGGTAGCGTCGTCGCTCGTCTGGACGAAACGCACTTCGTCGATCGGCGTCCCCTTGGTCCAGCCGAGAAAGTAATCGGGATTGCGCGCGATCACCATATCGGCGGAGCGATTGTAGCTGACAAGCTTATAGGGACCCGAGCCGGCAGAATGCTCACCCACATAGGCCTCACCCCATTTGTCGTCCGGCTTGGAATTGGCTTCGATCAGCTTCTCGTTCAACGCCATCATCAGCGGCGTCACGGCCATGAACGGCGAGAACTGGCGATCGAGCTTGACGACGACGGTCTTGTCATCAGGCGCGGTAACATTGTTGGGCTGCACGAGGCCGACGACGAGGTTCGATGGCCCCTTGTTGACGCCGATCAGGCGCCGGATCGACCAGACGAAGTCGGAGGCCCTGACGGGCGTACCGTCCTGGAACTTGGCGTCATCGCGAATATGGAACGTGTAGGTCAGCCCATCCTGGGAGATATCCCAGGATTTTGCCAGATGGGGCACGATCTCGCCCGAAGGGCTGACGGTCGTCAGCGCGTCATACATGTTCACGATCGCCATATAGCCCGTGTAGTCTGTGACCTTGGCCGGATCGAGCGAGCTGAAAATCTGCATTGTGTTGACGGCAATCGACACCTTGTCGGCCGCCGATGCAGCAAGCGAAGTCAGCGGCAACGCCATGCCGCTCGCGAGCAGAAGCGCCGAAAGACGCAGATTTTTGGAACCCATCTTCATTCTAGTTCTCCTCTTTGATGCGGGAACTGCCCCGCTTATGGTTAGGCTGCCTTTCGGCCCGGAGCCGGCAGCGGCGAGTAGGTGATGTCCGGATAGCCGAAGGCCGCGGGACCGACGACCTCAAGCGCGCGGGCGCTGCGCAGCAGCTCGTGGCAGGGAATGGCGACGACGGCGACGCGCTGGCCGTAGCGCAACATTTCGGTTGTGATCGGATAGCCGGTATCGACATCGAGCAGCACGATCAGATCCGGCACACAGACCTCGATCACACCATCGCGGCGGAAAACCAGGAATTCGTTCTGGATCGCCACGTTCGCCGTCTGGCCGGCGCAATCATCGAAGCCCGCGAGCTTCATATCGCCGACGACAAAGCCGCCGCGCAGATGGCGCTTCAGGTCGGTGATCTTGCCGTTGAATACCCGCCGTCCGCCTTCCAGCGCGCAGACGGCGGCAATCGGATCTTCCTGCGCCTTGCGGGCACGGATCACCGCTTCGCCCAGCGCGATCGCCTTGGTAAAGCTCTTTGGAATACCGTACTGATGGACGTAGTGAGCCTGCATCGGCGCCGTCGCCAGCATGGCGGCGCCACCCTGCGCGACCACGCAGGCGCGGGCCATGCGCTCATGCCAGACTTCCGATACGGCATGGCTGAAGATCACCGCATTGCCATGCAGGTCGCACATGACGGAAGGCGTCGAGCTGTGACCATAGATCGAAAAGGTCGTCATCTGCATTTCGGGGAATGCCCGGCCCATGCCGTCGCAATCGAGGATGGGAAGACCGCCGAGCGCGGCCGTCACAAGCGGGTTCATCGCATTCGCGCCGCCGATCTCCTCGCAGACGATCGCGTCGATCGGCGTGCGGATGAGTTCTTCCATGGCGCGCAGGCAGCGCAGTCCCTCGCGCCCCTCGCGGATACGCTCGACGCCGACCACCGGTGCGCCGATGCCGCCAATGGACATGCACAGCGCGTCCGCCTCGATGGCGTCCGTCGCCAGAACCTTCATCTCGTAACCGGCCTTCATCGCCTCCAGAGCCAGAAGCTTGCCCTGATAGGGATTGCCGCCGCCGCCGGTGCCTAGAATACCCGCTCCGATTTCCAAAGCATCAAGATCCTCGGGCGTCAGCCGGCGCAAAGCGGCATCATCATATTTCTGCTTGCGCGTCTCAGGCATGATGGCCTCCCATTTCACCGACGACTTTGACGTGAATGCGCGTGGCGTTGCCTGGTAGATAGGCAAGAGGCGTGTCCTCGCGCTCGATAACTTCTAGGGTTTCCGCAAGAGCGCCGGCAGCGATCGCTTTTTCGCGAGCCTCCGCTTCGGCCTCCGCAAGTGCGCTCTCGCGGGTGCGGCCATCGACCAGTGAGAAGACGCGATCTGTTTCACCGCTGATCTGGGCGATGGCGGCGCCGACCGCGTTTGCGACGGCAAAATTCTCGGGAAGGATCACCTCCAGATCGCCGATACGGTCGGGCATGAGAATTGAACCGCCGCCAACAGCGATGACCGGCACGGGCGCCGAGGAAATTCGACTGCGCTCGACACAGGCTTCCAGCATGGCGTTGATCTTTGCCACGGCTGTATCGACCAGACCCTTATCGAGATTGGCAACCAAGGCGCTGTCACCGACTTCGGCTTTGCCGGCGGCAACCGCGATGTCAGTGGCGGTCAGTGTCGATCCGCCGAAGCAGAGCGCCTCCTTGCGCACGCGATAGCCGACCGACTTCGGTCCGATGGCAATGCCCGCTTCACTCCTGACAACGAGCGAACCGCCACCGAGGCCGATCGAAAAGACATCGGGCATGCGGAAATTGGTGCGAACCCCGCCGATATCGACGGTCGTGGAAGCCTGGCGCGGGAAGCCGTGCGAGAGAGCCCCGACATCCGAGGTCGTGCCGCCGACATCGACGACGACGGCGTCCTTGAGCCCGGTCAGAAACGCGGCGCCGCGCATGGAATTGGTCGGGCCGGAGGCAAAGGTCAGCACCGGAAAGGCGCGCACGACATCGGCGGCCATCAGCGTACCGTCGTTCTGCGTGATATAGAACGGGCATGGGATACCGGCCGCCGCCAGCGCCTTGCCGAAGGCTGCAACGGTGCGCTCCGCCAGCGACAGCAGGCTCGCATTCATGATCGCCGCACTTTCCCGCGCCAGCAGGCCGTGACGGCCGATGTCCTTCGACATCACGACAGGCAGGCCGGGGCAATGCTGCTGCAGGATTTCCTTGGCCCGCAATTCCATGGCATCGTTGATGCCGCTGAAGACGCAGGTCACGGCGGCAGCCTTCAAACCCTTTGCACGGATTTCACCTGCGATGCGCACGATGGCGTCTTCATCGAGCGGTGAAAGCTCCCGCCCGTCGAACTCGTAGCCGCCCTTGACCTGATAACCGTGATTGCCGACGATCTCGCGCAGATCATCGGGCCAGTCGACCATGGGCGGGAGACCGGCGCCCGACGGCAGGCTCAGGCGGATGGCCGCAACCTCGTCCATGTGGCGGCGCTCGATGACCGCATTGGTGAAATGCGTCGTGCCGATCATGACGGTCGCGATGCGGGTACGATCGATGCCGGAGGCCTCGATGACCTTCTCCAGCGCCTCGATCACGCCCGAAGTCACATCTTCGGTCGTCGAGGCCTTGACCCCAGCAAGAACGGTCTTTCCCTCCAGGACGACGGCATCCGTATTGGTGCCGCCGACGTCAATTCCAACGCGGTACACGTCAGGCTCCTCTTCGATCAGTCTGTGGTTTTGACGAGGAAGCGCATGCGCTCTTCCTCGGTCACGGTGGGCTTCAGGCGCTCTTCCTCGTCGGTGACGACGGGAATGGCGGCTATCAGCGCGCGTGTGTAGGGGTGATTGGGTGCGGCAAAGACCGCCGGCGTCGGCCCTTCCTCGACGATCTCGCCTCGCAGCATGATGGCGATGCGCGAACAGAAATTGCGCATCAGCGACAGGTCATGGGAGATCATCAGGTAGGTGAGGCCGAGCTCCTCGCGCAGTTGCAGCAGCAGTTCGATGACGGTCTTCTGCACCGACACGTCGAGCGCTGCGGTCGGCTCGTCGAGGATCAGGATCTTCGGCTCTGCCGCCAGCGCTCGGGCGATCGCCACGCGCTGCTTCTGGCCGCCCGAAAGCTCATGCGGATATTTCGCCAAATAGGATTGCGGCAGGCGCACGAGGTCCATGAGCTGCTTCATCCGCGCCTCGCGGGCCGGCCCATCCATGCCTATGGATTTCAGGGGCAACGCCAAGGTTTGCTGGACATTGCGCTTCGGATTGAGCGACGTGCCGGGGTTCTGGTAGACGATCTGCGTCAGCCGCCTACCACGCCCTGGTGCCGGCGCGTCGATGGTGACGCCGCCCGAGGTCGGACGTGACAGGTCCATGATGATGCGTGCAACGGAGGTCTTGCCCGAGCCGGACTCGCCGGCCAATCCGAAGATTTCGCCCTGACGCAAAGTCAGGTTCACGTCGCGAACAGCATGGAAGCCTGGTTTCCGGCCATAGATCTTGTTCAGGCCCTCGGCCTTGACGATAGGCGCGCGGTCGCTCTGCGGCAGATCGGTCACGCGCTCGCCGTAAAGCGGCGGCACGGCATCGAGGAGCGCTTTCGTATAGGGCTGATGCGGGGCGGTGAGTATCTCGCGGCAAGGTCCCGCCTCAACGATATCGCCGTGATGCATGACCACCACCCGGTCAGCAACTTTGCGCACGACACCGAGATTGTGGGTGATCATAAGAAGAGCCATGTTCTCCTCGATCACCAGCTGGTTGATCAGATTGAGAATCTCATCCTGGGTTGTCACGTCGAGCGCCGTACCTGGCTCGTCGGCGATCAAGAGCTTGGGCTGGTGCAGCAACGCAAGCCCGATCAGGACGCGCTGACGCATGCCGCCCGACAGTTCGGACGGATAGGCGTTCATAACCCGCTCGGCATCGGCGAGCTGCACGCGACGCAAGACGGCGGCGATCCGCGTACGACGCTCGGCCTTCGACGAACGGATGCCATCGCGCTTGTCGGCAAAACGCATGACATCGTCGAGATGCGTGCCGATCTTGAAGACCGGATTGAAGGACGAAAGCGGGTCCTGCATGATCAAAGAAAAGGCGGTGCCTTTCAGCGCCTCACGCTCCCGTCGCTGCATTTTCAGAACGTCACGTCCTGCGACAGAAATAACGCCGGAGTTGATGGCGGCATTCTTCGGCAAGGTGCCGATGATTGCCTTTGCTGTCACGGACTTGCCCGACCCCGTCTCGCCAATCAGAGCGACGCGCTCCCCGGCAGCGACGGTGAGGGAAATGTCACGGAGCACCTGCCGGGTGCGGCCGTAGGTCGTGAACGAGACGTTCAGAGTCTCGATCCTGAGAAGCGGCTCGCTCATCGCTTAGCTCTCCACATCAAACATGTCCCGCAAGCCGTCGCCCAAGAGATTGAAACCGAGCGTCACGTAGAAGACCGCAGCACCGGGGCACACGACCTCCCACCAGTAATCGGGCATGAACTGGCGACCGTCGGCAACCATGGAGCCGAGATCCGGAATGGGTGGCTTCACACCGAAGCCGAGGAAGCTAAGCGTGGCGCCGAACAGGATGACGAAGGCCGCATCCAGCGTTGTCTTGACGGAGATGACCGCCACGCAATTCGGCAGGATTTCGCGAAAGAGGATGTGCATCGGCCCGGCGCCGGCAAGGCGGGCCGCCTCGATATAATCTTCCGACGCAATGGACTTGGAAACGGAGTAGATCAGCCGTGCATGCCATGTCCACCAAAGCAGCGTGATGGCGATCATCGCGTTCATCAGGTTCGGCTCGAGCAGGTTCGACACGGCAAGCGCCATGACCAGCGGCGGCATTGCCAGCATGACATTCGTCAGACCCGTGATAAGCTTCTCGACCCAGCCGCCAAAATAACCTGCGACCAGGCCGAGCACGGTGCCGATCGGTACCGAAATGCCGAGGACGCCGATGACCAGCAGCAGCGAAACGCGCATGCCGAAGACAGTGCGGGAAAAGATATCCCGACCGACTTTGTCGGTTCCGAACCAATGGGTGGCATCCGGCGACACATGCCGAGCACGGAAATCGACCACGGCGCCGACATGTTTCGGATAGGGAGTAAGCCACGGTGCGAACACAGCCAGCACGAAGACCGAAATCAGAATCAGCGTACCGATCACCGCGGCCGGATTGCGGCTGAAGCGATACCACATCATGTAACCGGTGCTCAGCGCGCGATCGGAGGCATCGAGCATCTTCATATCGGCCATCAGCGTGCCTCCTTGCGGCGTTGGCGCGGGTCGATCATCGAGATCAGGACATCCACCACCAGGTTCGCAACGATGAAAAACAGGCCGGCAACCAGCACCACCGCGGTCACGGCATTGAGGTCCTTTTGCAGGATGGCGTTCAGCCCGTAGGAGGCGAAGCCGCCCCAAGCGAACACCATCTCGATGACGAAGGCATTGCCGATAAGCGATGCGAATTCGAGGCCCATGATCGTCAACGGCGCGATCGACGACAGTTTGAGAAGGTAGCGGAAAATGATGACCCGCTCCGGCACCCCGAAACTCTGCAGCGTCAGAACGTGATCCTTGCGCTGGTTCTCCAGCATGGAGGAACGAGTGATGCGGGTAATCTGGCCGATGCCGGCCATGGCCAGCGCGAAGGCCGGGAGCACGAGATGCTGAAGCGCGTCGACGAACACATCCAGACGTCCAGCCACCAGGCCGTCGATCAATAGAAATCCGGTCGGTCCGGGCTGAAAGCTCAGAGAATGATCGAGCCGGCCGATGATTGGCCAATTCGGCAGACAGCGTGCGGCAAGCAATTGCAGGCTTATCGCAAATAGGAAACTCGGAATGGTCACACCGGTCAAGGACAGGATGCGGCCGATATGATCCAGCGCACGATCCCTAAAATGTGCGGTGATGACACCGAGCGGAATGGCCACCACAAACATGAAGATCACTGAGACGAGCACCAGTTCCACGGTGGCGGGCACCGTCTGCTCCAGATCGGTCGTGACGGGACGTTGCGAGACCAGCGACATGCCCAGATCGCCTTGCAGCGCCTTGCCGACATAGTCGACGTATTGAACCAGAAGCGGCTTATCCAACCCCATCTGCACGCGTAGCGCATCGACCTGCTCCTGCGTTGCCGCAGGGCCGAGAGCCATGCGTGCGGGGTCTCCCGGCACGACGCGCGCCAGCGCGAAAATCATGATGGAAAGCGCGATCATGACCAGAACGAAGGTGCCAAGCCGCGTCAGGATCGCGACCAACGGATGTTGCTGCATCGACGAGAATTTCCTTGTTCGTCAGCTAACTGACAAACAACAATCCTCATCTGTGGACGATGGACAACTGCCTGGAGGTATAGTTTTTGAGCCTTATGGTATAGGTTATTTTTCAATACGCGCTTACAAACCCCGCATGCACAGATTGATTGCCCGACCCCATCTTTGCCATCGCATCGCGACGGAACACGCCGGCGTCATCTTCCTGCGTGCCCCCGCGGGAGCTGGAAAGAGCACAGTCCTGTCCATGGCTGCAAAGGCGATGGGCAAGGAGGTTTGCAACCTGCAACAACCCCGCATGAGCGACGTGAGGGATGGATGGCTCTTATGGGACGTACCGGTTTCCGCTCGATCGGTTCGTCTTTCCGCTCAGCTCATGGAGACCGTCGACGTTCTGGTCATCGCCTGCCGCCCCGATCAGCGCATCAGCGGGCTGGCGCGGCTCATCCTGCATCGAGGTTCGGTGACGCTCGACGCCGGCGACCTGACATTTTCCGTAGAGGAATTGGGGGAACTGCCAGTTGAAGAAGCCAACCGCTTGATCAGGGATTATGCCGGCTGGCCGGTTTTCCTGCCGCTGACACGCCAAAAGGACCCTCGCCTATCCATCGACTATCTGCGCGAGAATTTCCTTGGCCACCTTTCGCCGGGACAGACCGCGCTGCTTTCTATCTGGCTCGAAACGCGATCTCCTGTCACGGTCGAGGAGTGGACGGGTCTTTTACCACCACGCCTGGTCGAGGCGCCGGACGAACACCAGGAACTGCTGACACTCCTGACAGACGCCGTCAACGAACGCCTGGCAACCTTCGAAACCACCGTTGCCGTGATCGAGGTAGCCTCCGCTTTCGAGCAGGCGGGACGAGCGCTTGCCGCCATGTCGCTGCTCCTCGATCATGGGCACGAGGCCCATGCGGCGCAGATTCTGGAGCGCGCCCGAGGTCTGGAGCTGATCTATCGAAACAGCCTCGGGACCTTTCGCGATATCATCATGCGCTTTTCCCACGAGATGATTGCGACCAATGAAGTCGTGCTTTTTGCCATGGCACGCACGCTCCTGAAGCTCGGAGAATTGCAGCGCGTGCGCCACCTCGTCGGCAAACATCTGGGTTCGGACTATCTCGATCCGCTGAAAGTCCTGCTGCGCGGATCGCGCTTTTCCTTCGCAGCACGAACATTCCGGCTCAACCTCATGATTTCCGAGGACCTGATGCCGACCGACGCCATGATCACCCGCCTCGGCGAATTCATGGCGGATTATCCGATGGGCGATTACGGAAAGTGGGCAGCATACTATAATGCGCTGCTGGAATTCGAGATTCGCCGCAGGAACTTCCGTGAAGCGGAAGCCGCCGCGGCCCGCGCCTTGATCTATCTCGGCCATATGGGCGGCCAGCCGCTGCTGGAATTCTTCATCCACCTTCATCAAACGGTGCTTCGACTGATGAGTGGCGATGTTCTTTTCGCGCGTCGTGCCGCTCAGGAAGCACGGCAGAAACTGGAACAGGTGCCGCATTCAGCAGAGGCGGAATTCCGGATGCTGCGGCTCGCCGAAGCCTGTATCTCCTACGAGGCCGGCCGGCCCCGCGATCTCCTCCAATTCGTTCAGAACGAATTCGATGATTTTGCCGCCGCGGAAATCTGGCCGAGCCTGATGCAGTTCGCTCTTCACTATGCATCACAGGTGCTGGCCGATCACTTTCCGATGGTGATCAGGCCCGGCTTTCTCGACGGGCTCTGGATCCATCTGTCAGAGGGCCTGCAGTTTCACGCCATGATGGAGATCCGCACCGCCGTCGCCTACCAGAATGCCAATCGCTGGAGCGATGCCGCGACAACGCTTTCCGCCATCCGCATGCGGATCGGCCGCAACTGGGTCGAAAGCGCCAACGAGGAACTGACACGCCTGAGCCGCCGGGACGAAATTTCCTATGCCATGGCATGGCTGCGCGATTCCGTGCGCCTCTCGACGCCGCGGCCCTATCTGTCGCGCCAGATCGATGCGCTGATCGCTAACCCGAAAGTCACCAACCGCGAGAAAGTCGCCCTGCAGCTGTGGCAAAGCTATGGCGCCTATCAGCGCCGAGACAATGCGGCGACGCGCGCACATCTTCTATCGGCGCTTGAAGGCGCAACGCGCCTCGGCTGCAACGGCGTGCTCTCCGAGGAGCGGATTTTCCTTTCGCCGCTTCTCAAGAACCAGCGCATTCGCAGCTTCATCGAAACCTCGCCCGATGTCCGCACCGCGCTTTCGCTCTTTGCAAGCTCCGTGAACTCGCCTCAAGCGAAAGCCCTCCAAGGTGGTCTCTCGCAGCGCGAGGTTCAGATGATTCAGCTGATCGCAAGCGGCATGTCGAACAAGCACATTGCTCATACTCTCAATGTCTCCGAGGTGACCGTAAAATTTCACCTCGGAAATCTGTTTCGCAAGCTTGGCTGTCATCGCCGCGCAGAAGCAATCCGGGCGGCAACCGCTCTCGGCTGGCTTTGAGAGCCGAAGGAACAAGTTCGACGTTTATGATGAATGCCCTTCGGCCGAAGCGCTATCGGGGGCATCGTTCGATGGAACAGTGCCATTCTACTCAGCACGATCGCCAGCGCGGGCGAGCAGTCGATGTCAGGTTAAGTTAACTGACATCACCCCGCAGCCTCTTAAGAGGCAGTAAGACATCGTTGGAATTTTCAATTATAACAATTACTTAATGCGCGGGAAAGCGATATCCAGAATCATGGAACTCGCGCCGCTGGCCCACTGGGATGTGCGCAGAAACGATGGACTGTTGAATTCCGTATGAAACTCAACCCGTTTGCCATTTTTCGACAGGCCGCAATGATTCAAAATAGTGAGGCACTTCATAGCGCTGTCTCTGGCGCGCCGGCTGCGTGCTGCGCAGTGTCCGTACCAAATAAATCAAGACGAAGACGCCGGCGACATTCGCCTCGGATGTACTTGGAGATTGCGCCCTTAGAGAGTTCAAACAATTTGCATCCCGCCAGCATCCGACGTCCGCCGCAGCGTTCGAAGACCGTCGGCAGACAGCGCCCAGTCGGGTGGCTGGCCTGCAATGCGCCGGCGGGTTTTCAAAACATCGCGGGCGATGGTGAGTTCGTGGGTCGGGGTGCGAATATCTTTCGTGGCATCGTGCAGGACGAGATCTTCGAGATGGACGAGCTCACCGTCGATCCACAGCGAGGCGCAGGCGTCGGTGAAGTGCGAGCGTTCGATCCATCCGCTTCCGACGGTTGAGCGGGCGATGCGCTCGTCGAGACGCGCCAGTTCGACGCCGGCGCGAAAGGCCGGCTCCATCAGGGCTGCCATGCTAATTTTTGTGAGATCGTAAGCCATTGAAATCATGGTAAATGATTTATAAAACGAACGCTATAGTATATTTAGAGTTCGTCACAGGATGCTTTCGTGGGAACCACTTCAAACCATCGATAAGTATCGCTTATCGATAGCTTGTCACTTGAGCCGATGTCATCTCCATCTTGTTCAGTGCGGCAGAGAATGCTTCATCAGAGGCGATGGGGTAATCTCCTCATTGGTCAGCGCAACAAGTATCGAGCTACCGTGCACGCACGAGGCTGGACGCCGAAGCTAGAAGGCGCCAGGTTTTCCAACCCGAAACAACCATTCCAACAAACGGTTTCTCCTCGACCGCAGCCGCCTTTCCGTCCGCAGGGTTTGCAAGGGAACTGACATCGATCCAATCGCCTGCTTTTTATGGTTACCTCATCATACCAGTTGACATGTCAATGAGCATCCTGCAAGAAAGGCTCCAGCTTACAAGAGGAGGACGTAATGCTGACGCTTTCTGCAAAATTGAAGTCTTCATGCATGGTCGCCATCGCCGTCGCGGCTGTTGCAGTCACCCCCGTCAAGGCTGAGGACATCACGCTCTGGACGCTGAACTTCGACAACAATGCCGCCAACGTGGCGCTGAAGAAGATTGCAAGCGACTTCGAAGCGGCAAACCCCGGAACCCATATCGAGATCGTCCAGCGCGCCGTCGACGAACACAAGACGGCATTGCGCGTGGCTGCTGGCTCCAACCGCGGACCGGATATCTATTTCAGCTGGGCGGGCCTTGGCCTCGGCGGCGAATATGTGAAGGCCGGCCTGTCGCTGCCGCTCGACAAGTACTACACCGAATACAAATGGAACGACGAGCTGCTTCCCTCGGCAGCCGCCTTTGCCGACCTCTATGCGGGCGGCAAGCACGGCACGCCTTTCACCTTCAAGGGTGAAGCCGTCTATTACAACAAGAAGCTCTTCCAGCAGGCCGGCATCACCGAAGAGCCGAAGACCTATGAGGAGCTTCTGGCCGCAGCCGAAAAACTGAAGGCAGCCGGCATTCCGGGTTTCACCTTCGGCGGCACCGTCAACTGGCACGTCATGCGCCTGATGGACGTGATCCTCGAAACCAAGTGCGGTGCGGAAAAGCACGACCAGCTGAAGCTGATGAAACTCGATTGGTCGAAGGAGTCCTGCGCTACCGACAGTTTCGCCGAATTCGCCAAGTGGACGAAGGACTACACGCTGCAGCCTTTCATGGGCATCGACAACAAGCAGTCCTATAGTCTCTTCACCGCCGGCCGTGCGGCCATGATGTTGGAAGGCGACTGGCTGGTCGGCCAGCTCTCCGGCAGCGGCGCCAACCTCGACGATTACGGGATCTTCCCCTTCCCGACCAATACCAACCGCCTCTACGGTTTCGCCGAGTACAATTACATCAGCACCAAGACCAAGAATCCGGACATGGCTGCGAAGTTCATCGACTATTTCCTGTCGACGAAGGTGCAGCAGGATCTCGTCGGCCAGATCAGCTCGATCTCGGTCAACAAGAACGTCCAGTACACCAACCAGAAGCCTCTGGAAGCCGAGTGGCTGGATATCTTCAAGACCTACAGCAAGATCTACATGAACGGCGACCAGGCCTTCCCGCTTGACGTGACGACGGAATATTTCCGCGTCATCAACGATGTTGCCTCCGGCAGCATCGAGCCGGCCGCAGCAGCCAAGCAGATGCAGGCCTTCATCGCCGGCAGAACCTAACTCCTCCCGAGACGCCGGCTGGCCGACACAATGTCGGTCGGCTGGTGCCGTATTCGCAAGACCGGCAGGGGCAACGTCCTGCCCGGAGGTGAGCATGTCATTGCGCCAAACAACTCATGATCCACGCATGCAGGCCTTCATCCTGCTCGTCCCGGCTCTCGCGATCTACGCGATCTTCGCGCTCTACCCGATGCTGAACGTGGTTATTATCAGCTTCCAGAAGTGGAACGGGCTCGATCCGCAGCGACCCTTCGTCGGCCTCGCGAATTATTCGGCGATCTTCACGCGCGATCCGGTCTTCTGGGTCGCCTTCAAGAACACCGTGATCTGGACGCTGATGAGCCTGATCTTCCCGCCGCTGGTCGGCCTTCTGCTGGCGCTCAGCCTCAACCAGAAGATCTTCGGCCGCAACGGGCTGCGCGCCATCTTCTACCTACCTGTCATCATCGCGCCGATCGCCGTCGCCACCATGTGGAAGTGGATGTACGATCCGTTCTTCGGCCTGTTCAGCCAGATGCTGACCTCCTGGGGCATGCAGACCTGGATCAAGGACTGGCTCGGAAACAGGGATATCGCGCTCTATTCCGTCTTCATCGCCTATCTCTGGCAGACCGTCGGCTTCTCGATGGTGCTCTTTTTGGCAGGTCTTCAGAGCGTTTCGCAGACACTGGTGGAAGCCGCTCGCATCGATGGCGCCGGCCGCTGGGCCGTCTTCAAGCATGTCACCCTGCCGGCATTGCGCCCCACCATCACCATCGTGCTGGTTCTCTCCATCATTTCGTCGCTGAAGGCTTTCGACATCGTCTATGGCCTGACCGGCGGCGGTCCCGCACAGTCGACGCAGATGCTGGCGCTCTGGGCCTTCACGCAGGCCATGCAGATCTTCGATTTCGGCCGCGGTGCGGCGATCTCGGTGGTGCTGCTTCTGATCACCATGGCGATCGTCATTCCCTATCTGCGCTGGACGCAAAAGCATGAGGAGGTCGAATCGTGACAGTTCTCGGAGCGCAAGCCGATGATCTCGACATCGATACCAAGCCCCTTCGCCTGAAGCGCGATCCCATCCTCATCGGCTTGTGGATCGCCCTCGTCCTTGTCGCGCTGATCTGGGTCGCACCCTTCGTCTTCATCGTCTTTACCTCGCTGAAGACCCCGGCCGCGGTCACCAGCACCGGCGCCTTCATGCCGCCGACCGAACTCGCGTTTCAAAACTACGCCGACGCCTGGAGCCGCGGCAATTTCGCCAGCTCCTTCTTCAACAGCGTCATCATCACCGTCATCAAGGTGCCGCTCGGCCTCGCGCTGTCGGCAATGGCCGCCTATGCGCTTGCCAAGATCAGGCTCAAGATCAGCAAGGCGCTACTGCTGCTCGTGGTCTTCGGCACGATGATCCCCTTCCAGGTCATGCTGGCACCGCTCTTCACGCTGGTGAATTCCTTCGGGCTGATCGACACCTATCCGGGCGTCATTCTGCCCTATATCGCCTTCGGCGTTCCCTACCAGGTCTTCATCCTGCACGGTTTCTTCAAAGGTATTCCGAAGGAACTGTCGGAAGCGGCCCTCATCGACGGCGCGACGCATTTCACCATCTTCCGGCGGATCTTCCTGCCCGTCTGCCTGCCGGTTCTCGCCGCCTTGCTGATCCTTGACTTCGTCTCCACCTGGAACGAATTCGCCATGGCGCTCGTCCTCCTGCAGGACCAGCACATGTGGACCCTGCCGCTCGGCCTCATGTCGTTCCAGGGTCAGTTTTCCAGCAATTACGGCCAGCTCAACGCCGCGATCGTCATGACCGTCCTGCCGGCGACGATCGTCTATCTCATGTTCCAGCGCTACTTCGTGTCCGGACTGACCTCCGGGGCCGTCAAGGGCTGACACCGAAATCTTGTTCTACGAGGAGAGACATATGTCCGATGCGGCAGTCGAAAAATGGGGCGTGTTCGAAGCGGGTTTCGCCGGCCCGTCCGAAGGCAATCCCTATCTCGACGTGGCATTCGATGCCGTGTTCACGCACAAGAGCCGCGAGGTCCGCGTGCCGGGCTTTTATGACGGCAACGGCACCTACCGCATCCGCTTCATGCCCGACACGGAGGGCGAATGGTCCTTCAAGACGCGCTCGAAGACGGCGGCACTCGACGGCAAGACGGGCTCGTTTGCGGCAGCCGCCCCTTCCGCCGGCAATCACGGTCCGGTGCGCGTGCGCAACAAGTTCCACTTCGGTTATGCCGACGGTACGCCCTTCTTCTCCTTCGGCACGACGTGTTATGCCTGGACGCATCAGCCGCCGGAGATGCAGAACCAGACACTGGAGACGCTGAAGAAGACGCGGTTCAACAAGATCCGCATGGGCGTCTTCCCGAAGGACTATCCCTATAACATCAACGAGCCCCTGCATGCCTGTTTCGAAAAGGGCGCCGACGGCAGGCTAGATTTCGACCGGCCAAATCCGGCCCTTTTCCAGCATTTCGACCGGCAGGTGGCAGCCCTTTGCGCGCTCGGCATCGAGGCCGATATCATCATCTTCCACCCCTATGACCGCTGGGGTTATGCCGACATGTCGGCCGAGCAGGATTTCCGCTATGTCGCCTATCTCGCGGCGCGGCTTTCTGCCTACCGGAACGTCTGGTGGTCGCTTGCCAATGAATATGACTTCCTGATCGACACCAAGCCGATGGAGCAATGGGACCGCTACTTCCATATCCTGGAAGAAAACGACCCCTACCAGCACCTGCGCTCCATCCACAATGGCGACGTGACGGCGAATTTCGATCATCGCAAGCCGTGGGTGACGCATACCTGTATCCAGAACCCCGACGTCAAGCGCACGCAGGAATGGCGCAACGCCTACGGCAAGCCGGTCGTCAACGACGAGCCGGAATATGAAGGCGACATCGTGCAGTCCTGGGGCAACCTCTCCGCCCAGGAACTCGTACACCGCTACTGGATCACCATGGCGCGCGGCGGGTATGCCGGCCATGGCGAGACCTATTCGCATCCTGAGGATCTGATCTGGTGGGCAAAGGGCGGCGAGCTGCGCGGCGAGGCCTGGAAGCGCATCGGCTTCCTGCGCGACCTGCTCGAGGCCGACGTCAAGCACGGGCTGGAGCCGCTTGGTGTCCTCGGCGAATGGCCATGGTCGCGCGTCTCGGGCGCGCGGGACGGCGACGGCGATTTCCGGCTGATCTATCTCGGCGAGCACCAGCCGGTCATCTGGTCATCAGGTCTGCCGCTCGACGGCACCGATTACGACGTCGATATCATCGACACATGGGAGATGACGATCACACCGGCCGAAAAAGTCGCAGCCCCTGTCCCGCATCCCACCCGTCATGGCGCGATCGTACGCGGTGGCAAGCCGGACGCGGCCTTCGGCGTCAAGCTTCCCCGCAAGCCGCATCAGGCGCTGCGCGTGCGCAGAAAGCGCTGAGGATAGAAGGAGCCCCCATGTCCGGATTGAGCATCAATAAAGTCAAGAAATCCTTCGGTTCGGTCGACATCATCCACAGCATCGATGTCGAGATTGCTGATGGCGAGTTCGTCATCCTCGTCGGCCCGTCCGGCTGCGGCAAGTCCACGCTCTTGCGCATGATCGCCGGTCTCGAAGAGATCAGCGCCGGCAAGATCAGTATCGACGGGCGCGTCGTCAACAATCTGCAGCCGAAGGACCGTGATATCGCCATGGTCTTTCAGAACTACGCGCTCTATCCGCAGATGACGGTCGCCCAGAACATGGGCTTTGCGCTGGAGCTGGCCGGGGCCAAGCGGCCGGAGATCGACAGGAAAGTCTCCGAAGCTGCCGCCATCCTCGGCCTGCAGCCGTTGCTCGAACGCAAGCCGGCGCAGCTTTCGGGCGGCCAGCGCCAGCGTGTCGCCATGGGCCGCGCCATTGTTCGCGACCCAAAAGTCTTTCTCTTCGACGAGCCGTTGTCGAACCTCGACGCGAAGCTGCGCGTCAAGATGCGGGCGGAGATCAAGGCCTTGCATCAACGCCTGAAGACGACGATCGTCTATGTCACACACGACCAGATCGAGGCCATGACCATGGCCGACAAGATCGTCGTGCTGCAGGGCGGCCGGGTCGAACAGATCGGCAGCCCACTCGAACTGTACGACCGGCCGCGCAATATCTTCGTCGCGGGCTTCCTCGGCTCGCCGGCGATGAACTTCCTCGAGGGCATGCTCGAGACTGGCACCAGCCCGAGCCTCGCTCTTTCTGGCGGCGCTCGTGTGAAACTCTCACAGGCACCGGCCAATTCCGCCGGCAAGCCGCTGACGCTCGGCATCCGCCCTGAGGACATTTCGCTCGGCGGAGACGAGGGCGTCGAGGCGATCGTGAAAGTTATCGAGCCGACCGGCTCGGAAACCCATGTCGCCGTTGAGGTCGAGGGCAAGGAGCTGACTTGGGTCGTGCGCGAGCGCGTGAGCCTTGTTCCGGAGCAACGCGTCAAGCTGTCCTTTGCGTCTCCCAAGGTGCATTTCTTCGACCGACAGACGCAGAGCAGGCTCGACGCCTGAGCGACCGCATAAACGGGTAGGCCGGGCGGCCTGACACCGCCCGGCTCTTTTCACGGTGGTGGTCTGCCCCAGTCAGGTCACCGTACTGAGTGTTCGCGCAATCGCATTGCGCCATCCGACAATTCTCGCCTGTCGGTCGATCTCCGTCATGTCAGGCTGAAAACTGCGGTCGCTCGCCCAGGCGCGGGCAAACTCGCTTTGACCCGGCCAGACACCCGCCTGCGATCCTGCAAGCCAGGCCGCACCAAGCGCCGTCGTCTCCAGCGTCGCGGCCCGATCGACGGGGCTGGAGAGAATGTTTGCGAGATGCTGCATGGTCCATTCGGAGGCCGACATGCCGCCATCGACGCGCAGGACGGTTTCGATCGGATGGTCGCCCCAATCACTCCGCATCGCCACCAGAAGGTCGAGTGTCTGGTAGGCAACCGATTCCAGCACGGCGCGCGCCAATTCCGCCGGGCCGCTGTTGCGCGTCAGGCCGAAGATCGCGCCGCGTGCCTCCGGATCCCAATAGGGAGCGCCGAGGCCGGTAAAGGCGGGCACGACATAGACCCGTTGCTGTGGATCGGCTTTGTCAGCCAGTGCCCCGGTTTCCGACGCCTTTTCGATGATGCCGAGGCCGTCGCGCAGCCATTGCACCGCCGCCCCCGCGATGAAGATCGACCCCTCCAGCGCGTAGGTCGTCTTGCCGTTCAGGCGATAGGCAATGGTGGTCAAAAGCCGGTTCTTCGAACGCACCATATCATCACCGGTGTTCAAGAGCGCGAAACAACCGGTGCCGTAGGTCGATTTCATCATGCCCGGCTCGAAACAGGCATTGCCGATCGTTGCCGCCTGCTGATCGCCGGCAACACCAAGGATGGGAATGGCCGCGCCGAGGATGCCGGGATCGACCAAACCGAAGGTGCCGGCACTGTCCTTGACCTCAGGCAACAGGCCACGCGGGATGCGCAGGATCTCGAGAAGCTCGTCGTCCCAGCTATTCTCGGCGATATTGTAGAGCAGGGTTCGCGAGGCGTTGGTCGCATCGGTGACATGCGCCCGCCCGCCGGTCAGCTTGTAGATGATCCAGCTGTCGATGGTGCCGAAACAGACCTCGCCGGCCTCCGCCCGGGTGCGCAGCCCTTCGACGTTGTCGAGCAGCCAGCGCAGCTTCGTGCCGGAAAAATAGGGATCGAGGAGCAGGCCGGTCTTGGCGGTAAAAAGCTTTTCGTAGCCATCGACTTTCAGCCGGTCGCACATTTCCGCCGTGCGCCGGTCCTGCCAGACGATCGCCTTGTAGAGCGGCCGGCCGGTGGCTTTTTCCCAGACGACGGCAGTTTCGCGCTGGTTGGTGATACCAACAGCGGCAATTGCGCCGGGCGCCACGCCGCTCCTTGCCAGCGCATCGCGCACGGTCGAAAGCACCGTGTCCCAAATTTCGGCCGCATCATGCTCCACCCAGCCGGTCTGCGGGAAATATTGGGTGATCTCCGTCTGTGCCGACGATGCGATCCGCATCTGAGGGTCGAAGAGAATTGCCCGCGACGATGTCGTGCCCTGGTCGATGGCAAGGATATGGCCACTCATGACATCTCTTTCCTGCGCAGCAGCCATCGTTCCGTAGGAACGACGGCTTGTCCTCGTTTGTATTGGAAGTGGTGTCGACCTTCCCGGCAGTGTGCCGGGAAGGTCTGATGGCTGCCGGGCCTGGACCCGGTCAAACAGCCTATTTCTTGGCTTCAGCCCAGCTCTTGACGAGCTCGTCATAGTTGACGGTGACGGGCTTTTCCTTCTCGTTTTCGATCTTCAGCTGCGGAGCGAGGTTGCCCTTCTTCACCGCATCCGCGTTCCAGTAAGCGAGATCATGCTCCTCGGCGAGTTTCGGGCCGATATCGCCCTGGACCTTGGCGCGTTCGAGGCGCTGCAGCACCTTTTCCTGCTCGGAGCAAAGCGAGTCCATGGCTCCCTGCGCGGTCTTTGCACCGGAGGAGGCGTCACCGATCGCCTGCCACCAGAGCTGCGCGAGCTTCGGATAGTCAGGAACATTGGTACCGGTCGGCGACCACTGCAGACGAGCCGGCGAACGGTAGAACTCGATCAGGCCACCGAGCTTCGGCGCACGATCGGTGAAGGACTTGTGGTCCAGCGTCGACTGGCGGATGAAGGTCAGGCCCATGTGGCTCTTCTTCACATCGACAGTCTTTGACGTGACGAACTGGGCATAGAGCCAGGCCGCCTTGGCGCGATCGTCAGGTGTGGACTTCATCAGCGTCCAGGAGCCGGCATCCTGATAGCCGAGCTTCATGCCGTCCTTCCAGTAGACGCCATGCGGGCTCGGTGCGAAACGCCATTTCGGCGTGCCGTCCGCGTTGACGACCGGCAGGCCCGGCTTGACGAAGTCGGCGGTGAAGGCCGTGTAGGTGAACATCTGCTGGGCGATTTCGCCCTGCGAGGGGACCGGGCCGGATTCGGAGAAGGTCATGCCTTGAGCGGCGGCCGGTGCATAGGCCTTCATCCAGTCCAGATATTTCTGGATGGAATAGACCGCTGCCGGGCCGTTGGTATCACCGCCACGTGCCACGCAGGAGCCGACTGGGCGGGAGTTCTCATCGACCTTGATGCCCCACTCGTCGACGGGCTTGCCGTTCGGGATGCCCCTGTCGCCATTGCCGGCCATGGAGAGCCAGGCGTCGGTGAAGCGCCAGCCGAGCGACGGGTCCTTCTTGCCGTAGTCCATGTGGCCATAGACCTTCTTGCCGTCGACGTCGCGACCGGTGAAGAACTCGGCAATGTCCTCATAGGCCGACCAGTTGACCGGCACGCCGAGATCGTAGCCATACTTCGCCTTGAAGTCCGCCTTGTTCTTCTCGTCGTTGAACCAGTCGTAGCGGAACCAGTAAAGGTTTGCGAACTGCTGGTCGGGCAGCTGATAGAGCTTGCCGTCAGGCGCCGTGGTGAAGGACTTGCCGATGAAGTCGTCGATGTCGAGGCCAGGATTGGTGACATCCTTGCCTTCGTTGGCCATCCAGTCGGTCAGGCTGCGGGCCTGCTGATAGCGCCAATGGGTGCCTATCAGGTCCGAGTCGTTGATATAGGCGTCATAGATATTTTCGCCCGACTGCATCTGCGTCTGCAGCTTTTCAACGACGTCACCCTCGCCGATCAGGTCGTGGGTGATCTTGATGCCGGTAATCGCGGTGAAGGCAGGCGCCAGCACCTTCGATTCATATTCATGTGTGGTAATCGTTTCCGAAACCACCTTGATGTCCATGCCGGCGAAAGGCTTCGCAGCATCGACGAACCATTGCATTTCCTTTTCCTGGTCGGCGCGCGCAAGCGTCGAAACGTCGCCGATCTCCTTGTCGAGGAAGGCTTTCGCCTCATCCATGCCGGCATAAGCGGAGCCTGCCATAGCCAGCAAAATGCCTGCTGTTGTCGTTAGTAGATGCCGTCGCATAATATCCTCCCAGGGTTTGCGATTGCAGTTCTCACGTCTCAGGCGGCCAGTACCCCCGGCCATCCGTATCACCTTGGCATCACACGTAACGGAACACGCCGATGGCGTAGATCACGGAGATGCCAAGAGCCCACCACAGGTTGGGTCCGATGAGACCCAGCCATGCAAGATGAATGAATGCTGCGCCAAGCAGCGAAATGAAGAGTCGGTCGCCGCGCGTCGTCTCGAAACGAAGTAAGCCAACGCGCGGCGTGCCCCCCGGCGAGAAATATTCCCAGACGCTCATGCCGATCAGCAGCAGAAGGATCGTCAGGAAGAAAAGCGCCGTCGGCAGCGTCCAGGCCATCCAGGAAAAGCTCATGTCCGATCCTCCTCAGACGCGGCCCAGGGCAAAGCCCTTGGCGATATAGTTGCGAACGAAATAGATGACGAGCGCGCCGGGAATGATGGTCAGCACGCCGGCTGCCGCCAGCACACCCCAGTCCATGCCGGCCGCCGACACCGTGCGCGTCATGATCGCCGAGATCGGCTTTGCCGCCGTCGTCGTCAGCGTGCGGGCGAGCAGCAGCTCGACCCACGAGAACATGAAGCAGAAGAAGGCAGCGACGCCGACGCCGCTTGCAATCAGCGGCATGAAGATCTTCACGAAGAAGCGCGGAAACGAATAGCCGTCGATATAGGCGGTCTCGTCGATCTCCTTCGGCACGCCCGACATGAAACCTTCGAGGATCCAGACCGCCAGCGGCACGTTGAAGAGGCAGTGCGCCAGCGCCACGGCAATATGCGTGTCGATCAGCCCAAAAGCCGAATAGAGTTGGAAGAAGGGCAATGCGAAGACCGCCGGCGGCGCCATGCGGTTGGTCAGCAGCCAGAAGAACAGGTGCTTGTCGCCGAGGAAGCGGTAACGCGAGAAGGCATAGGCGGCCGGCAGCGCTGCGGCAACCGAGATCACCGTGTTCATCACCACGTAGATAATGGAATTGATGTAGCCATTGTACCAGGACGGGTCGGTGAAGATGACCGCATAGTTGCGCAGCGTCGGGTTCGTCGGCCACAGCGAGAAGGCGCCGGTAATCTCGGCATTCTCCTTGAAGCTCATATTGACGAGCCAGTAGATCGGCAGGATCAGGAAGACGATGTAAACCGTCGGAACGAGCCAGGAAAGGCTGCCTGCGGGTTTGTATTTGCTGGTCATGTCTCTGCGCCCCCTTCAGCCGTTCGCGTCGCCGCTGGTCATCACGGTGTAGAACACCCAGGAGAGCAGCAGGATGATGAGGAAGTAGATGATCGACATGGCCGCCGCCGGGCCGAGATCGAACTGGCCGACCGCCATCTTCACCAGATCGATGGAGAGGAAGGTCGTCGAGTTGCCTGGGCCGCCGCCGGTGACGACGAAGGGTTCAGTATAGATCATGAAACTGTCCATGAAGCGCAGCAGCACGGCGATCAAAAGCACGCGCTTCATCTTCGGCAACTGGATGTAGCGGAACACGGACCAGCGCGAGGCGCCGTCGATCTTGGCCGCCTGATAATAGGCATCCGGGATCGAAACGAGGCCGGCATAGCAGAGCAGCACGACGAGGCTCGTCCAGTGCCAGACGTCCATGATGATGACGGTTACCCAGGCATCGACCGGGTCGCGCACATAGTTGTAGTCGAGGCCGATCGCTTCCAGCGTATGGCCGAGCAGGCCGATATCGACTCGGCCGAAAACCTGCCAGATCGTGCCGACGACATTCCACGGAATGAGCAGCGGCAGCGCCATCAGCACCAGGCAGACGGGAACGCCCGGGCCTGATTTCGGCATGTTGAGCGCGATGAAGATGCCGAGCGGAATCTGCAGCGCCAGAATGATGAAGGAGAAGAGCAGGTTGCGCTGCAATGCTTCCCAGAACCGGTCGGAATGCAGGGTCTGGACGAACCAGTCGGTGCCGGCCCAGAAGAACTCGTTATTGCCGAATGTATCCTGCACCGAATAGTTGACGACGGTCATCAGCGGGATGACGGCCGAAAACGCCACGAGCAGCAGCACCGGCAAGACCAGAAACCAGGCTTTGTTGTTCCACGTCTTCTGCATGGTCAGGCCTCCCTGCCGACGCGCCAGCTGTCGGCGTAAATGCTGATGGCCGCGGGATCAAAGCTGACGCGGGCGTCATCAGGGATTTCGCCATCCTCAGGCACGACGATTGCAATCGGCTGGCCGGCGAAACGGGCACGCACGATCTTCTGCCGGCCGATATCCTCGACCTTGCTCACCGAGACAGGCATGCCTTCCCGTCCGAGACGGATGAATTCCGGCCGGATGCCGAGCTCGGTCTTGGCCGCGCCCTCGGTCTTCGGCGCATAATCGAGCGTCAGCGTCTCGTCCCCAACCCTGACGGTGCTGCCGTTGATCTTTGCCGGCATGACGTTCATGCCGGGCGAGCCGATGAAATAGCCGACGAAGGTGTGGCTTGGCCGTTCGAAAAGTTCGGCCGGCGTGCCGATCTGGACGATCTGGCCGTCATACATGACGACGACCTTCTCGGCGAAGGTCAGCGCTTCGGTCTGGTCATGGGTGACATAGACCATGGTGAAGCCGAACTGCTTGTGCAGCCGTTTCAGCTGCGAGCGCAGCACCCATTTCATATGCGGATCGATGACGGTCAGCGGCTCGTCGAAGAGGATGGCATTGACGTCGTTGCGCACCAGCCCGCGCCCAAGCGAGATCTTCTGCTTCTGGTCGGCCGTCAGCCCCTGCGCCTTGCGTCGCGCCCAGCCGGCGAGGTCGATCATCTCGAGAATATCGCGAACGCGCCGGTCGACATCCGCCTCGGCCACGCCGCGGTTGCGCAGCGGAAAGGCGAGATTGTCGTAGACCGTCATCGTATCGTAGATGACCGGAAACTGGAAGACCTGCGCGATGTTACGGCTTTGGGTCGAAAGGTCGGTCACATCCTTGCCGTCGAACAGGATGCGGCCATGCGACGGCTGCAGCAGGCCCGAGATGATATTGAGCAGCGTGGTCTTGCCGCAGCCGGAGGGACCGAGAAGCGCATAGGCGCCGCCATCGTTCCACTCGTGGTCGACTTCCTTCAGTGAATAATCTTTTTCCGTCTTCGGATTGGCGCCGTAGGCGTGACGGATATGGTCGAGCGTGATGCGTGCCATTGTGCTCTCCTAAACCTTTGCGACCGTGGCGATGGCGCGCCCGTCGGTGCCGAAGGCCATCAGGTGGCGCATGTCGAGAAAGGCCTCGATGTCCATGTCCGGATCGATGTCGTGAATGCCGTGCGCCAGCATCACCCAGCGCACGCCGTCATAGTCCAGATGAACGAAGCTCTCCGAACCGGTGATTTCGGAGACCAGCGTGCGCGCCTGCAGGCGGGCCGCATCGCCGGTCTGCGGCGTAAGGCCAAGATGGTGCGGATGAAAGGCGATGGTGACAGGCCCGTCCGGCACCACGGCGAGATGCGGGGGGACCGGAAGCGAGCCCCCGCCTGGACGCACAAAGACATGACCTGATTTGGTGACCTCGATGGCATTCAGCGGCGGATCCGCAAAGATGCCGGCGGTGGCCAGATCGACAGGCCGGCGATAGACCTCGATCGTAGGCCCGAACTGCGTGACCCGGCCAGCGTTCAGCGTCGCCGTATTGCCACCGAGCAGCAGCGCTTCTGATGGTTCGGTGGTGGCGTAAACGAAGATCGCACCCGACTGGGCAAAGATCTTCGGCAGTTCCTCGCGCAATTCCTCGCGCAGCTTGTAGTCGAGATTGGCAAGCGGCTCATCCATCAGCACGAGGCTGGCATTCTTGACAAGGGCGCGCGCAAGGGCGGTGCGCTGCTGCTGGCCGCCGGAGAGATTGAGCGGCGTGCGATCGAGATAAGGCGTCAGTTTCAGGAGTTCGGCCGCCTTGCGCACGTCGCGGTCGACCGTGGCGCCATCCTTGCCGGAAATGCGCATCGGCGAGGCGATGTTCTCATAGACGCTCAATGCCGGATAGTTGATGAACTGCTGGTAGACCATGGCAACGTTGCGCTTCTGCACCGGCATGCCGGTGACATCGGCGCCGTCGAAATACACGGAGCCTTCGGTCGGCCGGTCAAGCCCCGCCATCAGACGCATCAGCGACGTCTTGCCCGACAGGGTCGGCCCCAGCAGGACATTCAGCGTGCCCCGCTCGAGAACCAGATCGGTCGGATAGATATGATAGTCCGCGCCCACCATCTTGGCGGCGTTTCGCAGCTCCAGCATTCCGATTCCCGTGCCTCCTCGCAACGGGGACCACACGCCACCTTATCCGGCCATCTTCGCCGGCATGGCAGCCATGTACTCCTCCAGTAATCTCACCTGCTCTTTCGAAAGACGCAGGCCATCCTTTGTTCTTCGCCAGAGCACGTCTTGCGCGTGCCTGGCCCATTCATATTGGACGAGATATTCGACCTCGGCCTCATAGAGATCGGCACCGAAGAGCCTGCCGAGGTCCTCGATCTTCTGGGCGCTGCCGAGAAGGACGGTTGCCCTGGTGCCATAGCGGCGTATGAGCCGGCGGGCATGGGCATCGGTCAGGAACGGATAGCGGCTCT
>Ga0209025_1000922_pt1 | contig 45017 bp, 42 predicted proteins | sample AraplaMF_Col_mLB_FD_184256 | JGI IMG/M metagenome (GOLD analysis project Ga0209025, IMG submission 184256) | Arabidopsis root microbial communities from the University of North Carolina, USA - plate scrape MF_Col_mLB (SPAdes) (version 2) | ecosystem: Host-associated > Plants > Roots > Endosphere... | reverse complement strand
TGTTCTACGACTTCTGCTACTACTGGCTGCACCGCATGGGCCACGAGTCGGCCGTGCTGTGGGCCGCGCACGTGGTGCACCACCAGAGCCAGCACTACAACCTCTCGACCGCGCTGCGCCAGACCTCGAGCGGCGCGCTGCTGGGCTGGATCTTCTATATGCCGATGGCGGCCGCGGGCGTGCCGCCGCTGGTGTTCGCCGTGGTCGCGCTGGTCGACCTGCTCTACCAGTTCTGGGTCCACACCGAGCAGGTCGGCAAGCTCGGCTGGTTCGACCGCTGGTTCTGCTCGCCCTCGAACCACCGGGTGCACCACGCGGTCAACGACCGCTACCTCGACCGCAACTACGGCGGCATCCTGATCGTGTGGGACCGGCTGTTCGGCAGCTTCAAGGAAGAGGACGAGCGCTGCGTCTACGGCACGCGCAGCCCGCTCGCGAGCTGGGACCCGCTGTGGGCCAACGCAGAGGTCTACTGGGGCCTGGCCAAGGATTCATGGCATGCGCGCAGCTGGGGCGACAAGCTGCGCGTGTGGCTCAAGCCGCCGGGCTGGCGGCCGGCCGACGTGGCGGCGCGCTTTCCGAAGCCGGCCTTCGACATCGCGCAGGTGCGGCGCTACGAGCCCGAAGTGGGCCGCGGCGTGCAGTGGTTCGCGGGCGTGCAGTTCCTGCTGCTGCTCGCGGCCGTGGCGGTGTTCCTCTGGTTCTCCGACGGCATGCCGCTCTCGCGCTCGAGCGTGTGGCTGGCCGCGCTCACCGCCGCGCTGTGGGCCATCGGCGGCGTGCTGCAGGGGCGGCTCTCGATTGCCGAGGCCCTGTTGGTGGAAGCCGCGGCGCTGGCGACCGCGAGCGCCGCGCTCGGCCTGCCCTGGCTGCACCACGCGACCAAGCCGCTGGCACTCGCGATCGCGGTCTTCATCGCCGCGCGGCGCGCGCTGGCGCGGCCCGGCGGCATGACGCGCTTCGACCTGCTGCTGGTCGCGGGCCTGGTCGGCTCGCTCGCGGGCGACGTGCTGCTGATGGGCCCGGCCTCGCTGTTCGTGCCCGGCCTCGTGTGCTTCCTGCTCGCGCACCTGGCCTACATCGGCGTGTTCCGCATCGGCGTGGGCTTCTTCCCGCGGCCCGCGGCGCTGGCGGTCACGCTGGCGATCGGCGCGGCGATGTACGCCTTCCTCTGGCAGGGCGGGCTGCCGGCCGCGCTGCGCATCCCGGTCGCGCTCTACGTGCTGGTAATCGCCTGCATGGCGGCCCAGGCGCTGGGCCGGGCCTTCGTGCTGCGCGACACAACGGCTGGATGGGGCGCGGGCTGGGTGGCGACCGGCGCCTGCTTCTTCATGCTGAGCGACGCGCTGCTCGCGACCAACCGCTTCGTGGCGCCGCTGCCGCTGGCGCAGCTGTGGGTGCTGGCGACCTACTACGTGGCGCAGACGCTGATCGTGCGGCACGCGCGGCCTTGACTCCTTCCCCCTGGGGGAGGAGCAAGAACTTCAATCGTGGCAGCGCTGGATCTCGACCGTCGAGTGCCGGATCTCCTCGTGCATCGAGAAGCAGGCCCGTACCTGGTCGGCCGTGAGCGTGGGCGAATGGGTCACCACCGTGAGCGCGCAGGCATAGGCCTCGCGGCCCACGCGCCACACGTGCAGGTCGGCCACGCGCGTGAGCGAATCGGCCAGGCCGGCCTCGATGCCCTCGCGGATCTCCTCGGCCACCGGGTGGTCCATCTCGCGGTCGAGCAGCACCTTGCCGGTTTCCTTCAGCAGCCCCTTGGCCCAGACCGCGACCAGCACCGCGCCGACGATGCCCATCGCCGGGTCGAGCCAGGCCCAGCCGTAGAACCAGCCGCCCAGCAGCGCCGCGATCGCGAGCACCGAGGTCGCGGCATCGGCCACGACGTGGATGTAGGCGGAGCGCAGGTTCAGGTCGTGGCCATGCGCGCCGTGCGCGTGGTGATGGTCGTGATCGTGGTCGTGGGCGTGCGCATGCCCGTGATCGTGGCCATGGTGGTGGTGCGCCCCGCCCAGCAGCCGCGCGCAGACCAGGTTGACCACCAGCCCCAGCACCGCCACCGAGATCGCCTCGGGATAGTGGATCGCCGACGGCGACCACAGCCGCTCGAGCGAACCCACCACCATCAGCGCCGCGATGCCCAGCAGCACCAGCGCGCTCGCGAAGCCGCCGAGCACCTCGATCTTCCAGGTGCCGAAGGCGAAGCGCGGGTCGCGCGCATAGCGCCGCGCGGCCGCATAGGCGAAGGCGCTGAGGCCGATGGCCAGCGCGTGCGAGCTCATGTGCCACCCGTCGGCCAGCAGCGCCATCGAGTTGAAGCACCAGCCGGCGCCGATCTCGATCGCCATCATCGCGGCGGTGATCCACATCACGAGCCGCGTGCTGCGCTCGGCGCGTTCGTTGTCGCTGCCGAAGTGGTGCTCGTGCTGCCAGGCGCTCAGGTCATGGGTGTGCATGGTGAAAAGTCTCTCAGCTGCCGAACAGGTCCTGGCCCTCGGCGCGGCTCGACGGCGGCGTCACGCCGAGATGGCGGTAGGCCGCCAGCGTGGCGATGCGCCCGCGCGGCGTGCGCTGCAGGTAGCCCTGCTGGATCAGGTAGGGCTCGATCACGTCCTCGATGGTGTCGCGCTCCTCGCCGATGCTGGCCGCGACGTTGTCGAGTCCCACCGGGCCGCCGTCGAAGCGGTGCACCACGGCCTCGAGCAGCTTGCGGTCCATCAGGTCGAAGCCCTGCGGATCGACGTCGAGCATGGCCAGCGCCTTGTGCGCGATCTCCTCGGTGATGCGGCCGTCGCCCTTGACCTCGGCATAGTCGCGCACGCGGCGCAGCAGCCGGTTGGCGATGCGCGGCGTGCCGCGCGAGCGGCGCGCGATCTCGAAGCCGCCGGTCTCGTCGGTCTCGACCTTGAGCAGGCCGGCGCTGCGGCGCACGATCAGCGCGAGCTCCTCGGGCGTGTAGAACTCCAGCCGCGCGACGATGCCGAAGCGGTCGCGCAGCGGATTGGTCAGCATGCCCGCGCGCGTGGTGGCGCCCACCAGCGTGAAGGGCTGCAGGTCGAGCTTGATGCTGCGCGCGGCCGGGCCCTCGCCGATCATGATGTCGATCTGGTAGTCCTCGAGCGCCGGGTAGAGGATTTCCTCGACGACCGGACTGAGCCGGTGGATCTCGTCGATGAACAGCACGTCGTTGGGCTCGAGGTTGGTCAGGAGCGCCGCCAGGTCCTTGGGCTTCTCGAGCACCGGGCCCGAGGTCTGGCGCAGGTTCACGCCGAGCTCGGCCGCGATGATGTGCGACAGCGTGGTCTTGCCCAGGCCCGGCGGGCCGAACAGCAGCACGTGGTCGAGCGCCTCGCGGCGCTTGCGCGCGGCGCCGATGAAGATCTCGAGCTGCTCGCGCACCTTGGCCTGACCGACGTACTCGTCGAGCAGCTTGGGGCGCAGAGCCCGCTCGATCGCCTCCTCGTTGGGCGAGGCGGGCGCGGCGGACACCACGCGTTGCGGGGCGGGGGCGAAGTCGTCGGTCTGGATGGTCATGGGCGCGGGGGGTGCGGCGAGTTTAGTGGCTGCATCGCCGTTGCGGACGGCCCGCGGCCCCGGCGCCACGAGGGCCTTTCGCGGGCCTTTCTCGGCCATTGGCGGGCATTCGCGGGCTTTCGCAGGCGCGGCCTGCGCCTACGAGGCGCCCGTCATGCACTGGCAGAATGCGCCGACCAGAATGAAGAGGGGATCACGACAGTGTCGATCTACGAACTGAAGCCGCGTTTCCAGGCCCTGCTTCGGCCGCTCGTGGTCGCACTGCATGCCCGGGGCGTCACCGCCAACCAGGTCACGCTGAGCGCCTGCGCGGTCTCGGTGGCCCTCGGCCTGTGGCTCTACCTGGCCGCGTCCTCGCTCGCGGCCTTCGCATTGATCCCGGCCTGGATGTTCCTGCGCATGGCCTTCAACGCCATCGACGGCATGCTGGCGCGCGAGCACCACCAGCAAAGCCGGCTCGGCGCCTTCCTCAACGAACTCACCGACGTGGTCTCCGATGCCGCGCTGTACCTGCCCTTCGTGCTGGTGCAGCCCTTCAGTCCGGCCTGGGTCGGCACCGTGATCGTGCTGGCCGGCCTCAGCGAATTCGCCGGCGCGCTCGGCCCCACGGTCGGAGCCTCGCGCCGCTACGATGGGCCGCTCGGCAAGAGCGACCGCGCCTTCGTGTTCGGCGCGCTCGGCCTCTACGTGGCGCTCGGCGGCCCGCTGCCGGGCTGGACCGCGCTGCTGATGCCGCTGCTGGCGCTGCTGGTGGCCTGGACCGTGGTCAACCGCGTGCGCCGCGCGCTCGCCGAAGCCGAGGCCGCGGACATCGCCACGCCAAAAGAAACAACAGGGATTCAATGAACGACAACACCACCGACCTCGACGCCGGCGCCTCGCCGTCCTCGCTCACGCAACGGCCGCTGGCCGAGCGCCAGTTCCGCACCCACGACGGCGAATCGCTGTTCTACCGCCACTGGCCGGCCACCGGCCCCGCGCGCCGCGGCGCCATCGTGCTGTTCCACCGCGGCCACGAGCACGGCGCGCGCATGGCGCACCTGGTCGACGAGCTCGACCTGCCCGACTTCGACGTCTTCGCCTGGGATGCACGCGGCCACGGCCGCTCGCCGGGCCAGCGCGGCTACAGCCCGAGCTTCGGCACCTCGGTGCGCGACGTGCAGACCTTCGTGCAGCACATCGTCGGCACGCACGGCGTGGCCGAACACGACATCCACGTGATCGCGCAGAGCGTGGGCGCGGTGCTGGTCGCGACCTGGGCCCACGACTACGCGCCCAAGGTGCGCGGCCTCACGCTGGCCTCGCCGGCCTTCAAGGTCAAGCTCTACGTGCCGTTCGCGCGGCCGGGCCTGGCGCTGATGCACAAGCTGCGCGGCCTGTTCTTCGTCAACAGCTACGTCAAGGCCAAGTTCCTCACGCACGACCCCGCGCGCATCGCGAGCTACGAGAGCGACCCGCTGATCACGCGGCCGATCGCGGTCAACATCCTGCTCGGCCTGTACGAAGCGGCCGAGCGCGTGGTGACCGACGCCAACGCGATCACCTTGCCGGTGCAGCTGCTGATCTCGGGCGCCGACTGGGTGGTGCACCACAAGCCGCAGCACCAGTTCTTCGAACGGCTGGGCAGCGCGGTCAAGACCAAGACGGTGCTGCCGGGCTTCTTCCACGACACGCTGGGCGAGAAGGACCGCGCACCCGCCGTGCAGGCCATCCGCGAATTCGTGCTGCGCCTGTTCGACGAGGCGCCCGCGCCGGTCGACCGCCGCGGCGCGCACCTCGAGGGCGAGACCGCCGAGGAATCGCGCGCGCTGGCCGCGCCGCTGCCGGCGCTGTCGCCGCGCGGCCTCTACTGGTCGCTCACGCGCGCCGGGCTGCGCTTCGGCGGCGGCCTGTCCGAGGGCGTGAAGCTGGGCCACGACACCGGCTTCGACTCGGGCAGCACGCTGGACTACGTCTACCGCAACGTCGCGCAGGGCAAGGGCGCCATGGGCCGCGCCATCGACCGCAACTACCTCGACGCCATCGGCTGGCGCGGCATCCGGCAGCGCAAGATCCACGTCGAGGAGCTGCTGCGCATCGCGATGGAACGGCTGGCCGAGATGCACCGCGAGGTGCGGCTGATGGACATCGCGGCCGGCCATGGCCGCTACGTGCTCGACGCGGTGCTCGCGAGCCCGGTCAAGGCCAGCTCGATCCTGCTGCGCGACTACAGCGAGATCAACGTGCGCGACGGCCGTGCGCTGATCGCCGAGAAGGGCCTGGAGGACGTCGCCCAGTTCGTGCAGGCCGACGCCTTCGACCGCATGAGCCTCGCGAGCGTCACGCCGCGGCCCACGCTGGCGGTGGTGTCGGGACTGTACGAGCTGTTCCCCGACAACGAGATGGTGCGGCGCTCGCTCGCGGGCGTGGGCGACGCGGTGGAGGATGGGGGCTACCTGGTCTACACCGGCCAGCCCTGGCATCCGCAGCTCGAGATGATCGCGCGCGCGCTCACCAGCCACCGCCAGGGCGAGGCCTGGGTGATGCGCCGCCGCACGCAGGTCGAGATGGACCAGCTGGTGGAGGAGGCGGGCTTCCGCAAGATCGACCAGCGCAGCGACGAGTGGGGCATCTTCACCGTCTCGCTGGCCCGGCGCACCGAGCACTGAGCAACGCCATGCGCGCCTGGTTCGCGGCGAGACCCTGGAAGCGCGCCGCCGGCTGGCTGGCGGTGCTGGGGCCGCTGTTCTACCTGACCTACGGCCTCGCCAACTGGTGGGCCACCACGCGCGCGCAGGTGCCCTCGATGGCCTTCGCGTGGGAACGCCAGGTGCCGTTCTGGCCCTGGACCATCTTTCCCTACTGGACCATCAACGTCTTCTACGCGCTGTCGCCGTTCCTCGCGCGCGACCGCCACACGCTCGACCGCCACGGCGCGCGGCTGCTCAGCGCCACGCTGATCGCCTGCAGCTGCTTCGTGCTCTGGCCGCTGCACTTCAGCTTCGGCCAGCCCGAGGTCGAGGGCGCGCCGGCCTTCCTGTTCGCGGCGCTGCGCGGCTTCGACCAGCCCTACAACCAGGCACCCTCGCTGCACATCGCACTGGCGGTGATCCTGTGGGACTGGTATCGGCAGTTCATCCGGCCGCGCTGGGCGCGAGCCGTGCTGCACCTGTGGGCCTTCGCGATCTGCGCGTCGGTGCTGACCACCTGGCAGCACCATTTCATCGACATCCCGACCGGCGCGCTGCTGGGCCTTTTCTGCATCTGGCTGTGGCCGCTGCGGCGCACGGTCTCGATGCCGCGCGCCTGGCGGCTCGCGCGCGATCCGCAACGCTGGAAGCTCGCGGCCTTCTATGCGCTGGGCGCGCTGGCCTGCCTCGGGCTCGCGCTGTGGGGCGGCGGCTGGGCGCTGTGGCTGGCCTGGCCCGCGGCCTCGCTGGCGCTGGTGGCGCTCAACTACGCGGGCTTCGGCGCGCGCGGCTTCCAGATGGACAGCCAGGGCCGCATGGGCTGGGCCGCGCGCTGGCTGTTCGCGCCCTACCGCCTCGGCGCGGCGCTCAACGCACGGCTGTGGACGCGCGGACTGCCGCCCGCGGCGGAGGTGGTGCCCGGGCTCTGGCTCGGCCGCCTGCCCACGCCGGCCGAATGGCAGGCCGCGGGCCGGCCGCGGCTGGTGAGCTTGTGTGCCGAGCTGCAGGTGCCGCGCGATGCCGCCGGCGCGCGCTGCGTGCCGCTGCTCGACCTCGTGGTGCCGCCCTCGCAGCGGCTGCGGCGCGCGGCCGCAGCGATCGAGGGCCAGCGTCGCGCCGCGCGCGGCGGCCCGGTCTGGGTCTGCTGCGCGCTCGGCTTCTCGCGCAGCGCGGCCGCGACCATCGCCTGGCTCGGCACGCACGGCGTGGCCAGTGCCGCCGACGGGCTGGCGACGGCCGAGGCCGCGGTGCGCCGCGCACGGCCGCAGATCGTGCTGCGGCCGGCCTGGTTCGCCGCGCTCGCGCCGCTCGGCGCCCCCAGCTTCACCTCCGGAGCAGCGCCCCATGAATGACACCGACCGCGCCACCTGCGCCGCGCTCGCCGGCCTGCTGCGCGCGGCCGGCGTGCTGGCCCTCTGGGGTTTCGCGCTCAGCGCGATCGCGGCGCTCGTGCTCGCGCTCACCTTGCGCTCGCTGCCCACCACGCCGAGCATGGCCTTCGGCGCCGTCGCCATCCTCGGCGTGCTCGAGCGCTATTTCGCGTTCCGGCTGCGGCTCGACCAGGCGCTGTTCGAAGACCTCGCGCGCGGCGCCATCGCCTCGCTCGAAGCGCTCGACCAGGCGCTGGCCCGGCTCGGCCTGCGCGCCAGCGATGCTTCTTCCGCCGCGCGGCCGCTGGCCGACCGCACCCAGGGCACCCGCCAGCTGCTGCAGCGCCACGCCATCGTGGTCGCCTGCCAGAGCGCGATGTTCCTGCTCGCCCTCATGACACAGGACCTCACTTGAACGACGCCGCTCCTCCCCCAGAAGAAAAACAGCCCGACAGCGGCATCGTGCGCCGCGCGCTCGCCGTGGTCGCGGGCAAGCTGATCATCGGCGCCGCGGGCCTCCTGACCGGCGTGCGTGCCATCTGGTCGGGCACCAGCCCCAAGGCCGAGCAGACGCTCTACTTCGCCAACCACACCAGCCATGGCGACTTCGTGCTGCTGTGGGCCACGCTGCCGCCCGATCTGCGCGCGCTCACGCGGCCGGTGGCGGGGCTCGACTACTGGATGGCCTCGAAGCTGCGCCAGTTCATCGGCGCCGACGTGTTCAACGCGCTGATGATCCGACGCGACGGCTCGGGCCAGGGCGACAACCCGGTCGAGCAGATGAAGGCCGCGCTCGAGGCCGGCGACTCGCTGATCATGTTCCCCGAGGGCACGCGCAACACCGGCGACGAGATCCTGCTGCCGCTCAAGAGCGGGTTGTTCCACCTCGCGCGCGCCTGCCCCAACGTGCGGCTGGTGCCGGTGTGGATCGAGAACCTCAAGCGCGTGCTGCCCAAGGGCACGCTGGTGCCGATCCCGCTGGCCTGCACGGTGCGCTTCGGCACGCCGATCGTGCTGGCCGAGGGCGAGGACAAGCTGAGCTTCCTCGCGCGTGCGCGCAGCGCCATGCTCGATCTGCGGCCCGAATACGACCGCCTCGACGAGCAGCCGAAGCCGGCCTCCGGGAGCGCCGCATGATCGAGCTCTCGCCTTTCGCGCAGACCACCCTGCAACTGTTCGGCGGCGTGCTCGGCGTGCTGCTGCTGGCCTCGGGCATCGGCGCCGTGCTCAAGTGGCGGGTGGCGCACGGCCAGCCGCATTCGGTGATCGACAACCTCAATGCGCGCGTCAATGCCTGGTGGGTGATGGTGGCGGCGATCGGCCTGGCCTTCGCCTTCGGCAAGGGCGGCGTGATCGTGCTGTTCTACCTGATCTCGTTCTACGCGCTGCGCGAGTTCATCAGCCTGGCCTACACCCGGCGCGGCGACCACCACGCGATCGCGGCCGCCTTCTACATCGGCCTGCCGGTGCAGTACTTCCTGGTCTGGATCGACTGGTACGGCCTCTATTCGATCTTCATCCCGGTCTATGCCTTCCTGGTGTTGCCGATCCTCGCGGCCGTGGGCGGCGACACGCAGCGCTTCCTCGAGCGCACCTCGAAGATCCAGTGGGGCCTGATGATCTGCGTGTTCTGCATCAGCCACGTGCCGGCGCTGCTCACCCTGCAGATCCCGGGCTTCGAGGGCCGCAACCTGCTGCTGATCGCCTTCCTCGTGATCGTGGTGCAGGGCAGCGACGTGCTGCAGTACATCTGGGGCAAGCTGTTCGGCAAGCGCAAGGTGGCGCCCGAGCTCTCGCCCTCGAAGACCTGGGAGGGCCTGATCGGCGGCATCGCGAGCGCCACCGCGCTCGGCGCCGCGCTGTCGTGGGCCACGCCCTTCAATGCGTGGCAGGCCGCGCTGATGTCGCTGACCATCTGCCTGATGGGCTTCTTCGGCGGCCTCGTGATGTCGGCCATCAAGCGCGACCGCGGCGTGAAGGACTGGGGGTCGATGATCGAGGGCCACGGCGGCATGCTCGACCGGCTCGACTCGGTGATCTTCGCGGCGCCGATCTTTTTCCACGCACTGCGCTACTGGTGGGTGCCGTGACGGCGGCGAAGAAAGCGCCGGCGAAGAAGGCCGCCGCCGCGGCCGAGCGCATCGTCGACGACACGCCCATCGAATGCGCCGACGCCGCCGCGCTCGCGCGCTGGTACGAACGCCACCACGCGAGCCATGCCGGCGTCTGGCTGCGGCTCGCGAAGAAGGCCAGCGGCATCGCCTCGGTCGATACCGCGCAGGCCCTCGATCTCGCGCTGTGCCACGGCTGGATCGACGGCCAGCGCAAGAGCGAGAGCGACACGCATTTCCTGCAGCGCTACACGCCGCGCACCAAGCGCAGCACCTGGTCGCAGATCAACCGCGCCAAGGCACTGCAGCTGATCGAGGAAGGCCGCATGCAGCCGGGCGGCCTGGCCGAGGTCGAACGCGCCAAGGCCGACGGCCGCTGGGAGGCCGCCTACGAGGCCTCGCGCGTGGCGACCGTGCCGCCCGACCTGCGGGCCGCGCTCGACGCCAACAGGAAGGCCGCGACCTTCTTCGCCGCGCTCGATGCGCGCAACCGCTTCGCGGTGCTGTTCCGCACCCAGAGCGCGAAGAAGCCCGAGACGCGCGCGCGGCGCATCGCGCAGTTCGTCGAGATGCTCGCCAAGGGCGAGAAGATCCACCCCTGATTCAGGTGCCGGCCGCGATGCGCGCGAGCCGTTCGGCATCGACGATGCGGATGCGCTTGTAGCGCATGTCGATCGCGCCCTCCTCCACCAGCCGCCCCAGCTCCTTGTTGACGGTCTGGCGCGACAGCCCGAGCATGGCCGCGAGGTCGGTCTGCGACAGCCGCACCAGCGGCGGCGCGCCGTCCTCGCCCTGGCCGTTGTAGAAGTGCACCAGGTTCATCAGCGCGGCCGCCACCCGGCCGTGGATCGAGTTGAGCATCTGGTTCTGCAGCAGCACGATGCTCAGCCGCTGGCGCTGCAGGCCGAGCTTGGCCACGTCGCGCCACAGCAGCGGCTCGGCATCGAGCACGGCCAGCACCGCGTCGCTCGGCAGGTGCACGATCACCGAGTCCTCGTGCGCGTGGTAGTCGTAGGCCAGCGGCACCTCCTCGAGCAGGCGCACCAACGGCGCCACCTGCCCGGGGCCGAGCAGCGCGTTCACGTACTTGCGGCCGTTCGGGCTCATGCTGCTGATCTCGAGGCAGCCCGACACCACCACCAGCAGCTCGCGCCGATGGCGGTCGTGCGCCAGCACCTGCGTGCGGCGGCCGTAGCGCTCGAGCCGCGCCGACTTCATGAGCTCGGCGCGGCGCGCATCGGGCCAGCGCGAGAACAGCTCGTTCCAGCGCAGCGCGCGCTCGAGCAGCGCGGCGTTCTCCTCGGCCTCTCGTTCGGTGGTCTTGCGCGGTCGGGTCAGCGGGTTCTCCCTGCGGCGATGTTCGGGAATCTGTCAACGCATTGACAGATTCGGGGGGCGGTCGTTTCTATCGTAAGCACCGGACACCGACAAGCACACAAGCGGCAGCCGCCCACGACGGGCGGCGAGCCCCACCGGAGACAACACGACATGAAGAAGACAGCCGCCGCGGGCCTCGCGCTCGCGGCCTCCTCCTCGCTCGCGCTCGCACAGGGCAGCGTGACGATCTTCGGCACCGCCGACCTCTACCTGGCCCATGCGAAGTCGGGACCGAACTCCTCGACCCGGCTCGAGGACGGCGGCCAGACCGCGTCGCGCTTCGGCTTTCGCGGCGCGGAGGACCTGGGCGGCGGGTTCGATGCGCACTTCACGCTCGAGGCCGGCTTCGCGCCCGACACCGGCAAGGGCACGCTGGCCGGTCCCGAGATCGCGTTCACGCGCCAGTCCTTCGTCGGCCTGTCGACACCCTGGGGCCAGGTCGACGCGGGCCGCATGTACACGCCGATGTTCTACACGCTGTTCAAGGCCGATCCCTATGGCGTGAACTCGGTGTTCTCGCCGATCAACCTGGTCGCCGCCACCGACGCGCAGCCCGGCCTGCTGCCCTTCGCGGCGCGCGCCAGCAACATGGTGCGCTACCGCACGCCGGCCATCGCCGGCTTCTACGCCGACCTCGCCTATGCGCCCGGCGAGGCCAGCGCCGCGAGCCACGACAGCGGCACGCTCTACGGCGGCAGCCTCAGCTGGGCGCGCAAGCCCTACTACGTGGGCTACGCCTTCCAGCGCGCGCGCTCGGGTTCGGCCGCCGCGCCCGTGGCCGAGCCGAGCACCAGCACCTACCAGGCGCTGAGCGCGGCCTACGACTGGGAGGCGATCGGGCTGCAGCTCTACGCCAACTACGTGCGCAACAGCTCGAGCCTGCCCGGCGTGCCGAGCGCGAAGCTCGCGAGCCTCGGCCTCACCTACAACATCACGCCGGCCTCGAACCTGATGTTCGAGGCCATGCAGCGCAAGGTGGACGCGAGCGAGCGTCCGCAGCTGGCCTGGACCCTGGGCTACGACTACTACCTGAGCAAGCGCACCGTGCTCTACGCGCGCTGGCTGCGGCTGCTCAACCGGCATGGCGCCTCGGCCACGCTCGCCACGGTCGCGGTCGCGCCCGACAGCGGCAACGGCGTGCGCGTGCTCGCGACCGGCATCCGCCACAACTTCTGAAACCCCTCGTCGCCTCTTCCATGGATTTCTTCAGCTCCCAGACCGAATCCCTGTCGGCCCTGTTCGCGCCGCGTTCCATCGCGGTGGTCGGCGCCTCCTCCAACCCGCAGAAGATCGGCGGCATCCCGGTCGACTACCAGCGCCGCTTCGGCTTCGACGGCGCGCTCTACCCGGTCAACCCGAACGCCGAGCGCATCCAGGACCTGCGGGCCTGGCCCAGCCTGCGCGCCATCGGCCAGCCAGTGGACCTCGCGATCCTCTCGGTGCCGGCCGCGCTGGTCGATGCGGCGCTCGACGACGCGATCGAAGCGAAGGTCAAGGGCGTGGTGCTGTTCTCCTCGGGCTTCGCCGAGACCGGCGCCGAAGGCACGGCCGCGCAGGCGCGGCTCGGCGCCAAGGCCCGTGCTGCCGGCCTGCGGCTCATCGGGCCCAACTGCCTGGGCTTCATGAACATCGCGCACAAGGTCTACGCCACCTTCTCGCCCGCGCCCGGCGTGGGCCGCGTGGCGCCGGGGCGCATCGGGCTGGTGAGCCAGTCGGGCGCCTTCGGTGCCTATGCCTACGCGATGGCGCGCGAGCGCGGCGTCGGCCTGTCGCTGTGGGCCACCACCGGCAACGAGGCCGACCTGCAGTTCGCCGACTGCCTGGCCTGGCTCGCGCAGGACCCGGCCACCGACGTGATCATGGGCTACATGGAAGGCTGCCGCGACGGCCCGCGGCTGCGCGCCGCGCTGGCGCTCGCGCAGGCCGCGGGCAAGCCGGTGGTGATGGTCAAGGTCGGCCGCACCGCGCTGGGCGCGCAGGCCGCGGCCTCGCACACCGCGGCGCTCGCGGGCGACGACGCGGTGTACGACGCGGTGTTCCGCCGCTACGGCGTGCTGCGCGCGCGCAGCCTCGGCGAATTCTTCGACCTGGCGCACAGCGCCGCCGTGGCCGGCCGGCCGCGCGACCGCTCGATCGGGCTGTTCACGCTGTCGGGCGGCGTGGGCGCGCTGATGGCCGACGACGCCTCGGCCCAGGGCCTCGACGTGCAGCCGCTCGGCGAGGCCGCGCAGGCCACGCTGCGCGAGTGGGTGCCGTTCGCGGCGCCGCGCAACCCGGTCGACATCACGGGCCAGGTGACGAACGACATGAGCCTGCTCGAGCGCAGCGCGCGCCTGATGCTCGACGACCGCGGCTTCGCCTCGTGGCTGGGCTTCCTCGCGGCCGCGGGCGCGTCGGACGCGTTCTGGCCCACGCTGCGCGCGCTGGTGGCGTCGCTGCGCGCGGCCTACCCCGACACGCTGCTCGCGATCAGCACGCTGCTCTCGCCCGAACGCCGCGCCGAACTCGAAGGCCTGCGCTGCCTGGTGTTCGCCGATCCGTCGGACGGCATCCGCACCATCGCCGCGCTCGCGGGATTGAAGAGCGGCGCCCTGCCCGAGGCCGATGCGCGGCCCGTCGGCGATCCGATCGCGCTCGCGCCCGGTGCGATGGCCGAACCCGCGGCGCTCGCGCTGCTCGCCGGGGCCGGCGTGCCGGTGGTCGCGCACCGCGTGGCGCACAGCGCCGACGAGGCCGCGGCGGCGGCCGAGGCCTTCGGCGGGGCCGTGGCGCTGAAGATCGTGAGCGCGGACATCGCGCACAAGTCCGACGTCGGCGGCGTGGCGCTCGGCCTGCGCGGCGCGGCGCAGGCGCGCGCGGCCTTCGAGCGCACGCGCGACCACGCACTGAGCGCGCGGCCCGAGGCGCGGCTCGACGGTGCGCTGGTGGCGCGCATGGCGAGCGGCGGCGTCGAATGCATCGCGGGCGTGCACCGCGACCCGGTGTTCGGTCCGGTGCTGATGTTCGGCCTCGGCGGCATCCACGTCGAGACCCTGCGCGACGTGGCGCTGCGCGTGCTGCCGGTCACGCGCGATGACACGCTGGCGATGGTGCGCGAGCTGCGCGCCTTCGCGATCCTCGACGGCGCGCGCGGCCAGGCGCCGGTCGACCTCGCGTCGATCGCCGATGCGCTGTGCGCGCTGGCCGACTTCGCGCTGCGCGCCGGCGACTCGCTGGCGAGCGCCGAGATCAATCCGCTGATCGCGCGGCCTCGGGCCGAGGGCGGCTGCGTGGCGGTCGATGCGCTGATCGTTGGCCGCGATCCATTGCAGATGGAAGGAGCCATCGCATGACGCCATCGAAGCGACGCCTGCTGCTGTGCGCGCTCGCGGCCTTCGCGGCCACCGGCGCCCGCGCCGAATTTCCGTCGAAGCCGCTGCGCATCGTCGTGCAGTACCAGGCCGGCGGCTCCTCCGACATCCTCGCGCGCCTGGTCGCCGAGGGGCTGTCGAAGCGGCTGGGCCAGCCCGTGGTGGTCGAGAACCGCAGCGGCGCGGGCGGGATCATCGGCACCGACTACGTCGCCAAGAGTGCGCCCGACGGCCACACGCTGCTGCTGACGGTGCCGGGCCCGGTCACGGCCAACATCGTGCTCTACGGCAAGCTGCCCTACGACCCGCGCACCGACCTGCGCATGGTCTCGGACATCGCCACCACGCGCACCGTGCTCGCGGTGCACCCGTCGGTGCCGGCCAAGGATGTCGCCAGCCTGATCGCGGTGCTGAAGGCCGCGCCCGGCAAGTACGCGATGGGCTCCTGGGGCCCGGGCACGCAGCCGCACCAGATCCAGGTCTACATGGACCGCGCCTACGGCCTGCGCACGCTGCACGTGCCCTACAAGGGCGAGAGCCCGATGGCGATCGACCTGATCGGCGGCGTGATCCAGCTGACCGTGGGCTCGATCGCCACGCTGCAGCCCTACATCGCGGCCGGCAAGCTGCGCGCGCTCGCGGTCGCCGGGCCGCGCCGCGCCAAGGCGCTGCCCGAGGTGCCGACCTTCGCCGAGCAGGGCTTCGCCGACGAGGTCTACGCGCTGACCGGACCGACCTCGCTGATGGCGCCCGCGAAGACGCCCGACGCGGTGGTCGAGCGGCTCGGGCGCGAGGTCGCGGCGGTGGTGCACCAGCCCGAGGTCGCGCGCCGCATCGAGGAACTCGGCGCCGAGCCCGTGGGCAATCTGCCTGCGGAAGCCAGCGCCGCCTACCGCGCCTTCCTGCCCGTGACGCTGCGGCTCACGCAGGCCACGGGCGTGAAGCTCGATTGATCCCTTTCCCCTTCCTTCATCGCCACCAGCCAAGAGGTCCCGTCCCCATGAATGCTCCCGCCTCCCAGGCCACCGTCGACGCCGCGCGCCAGGCGCTCGCGCGCTCGATCGGCCTCGCCGCCTTCGTCTACGGCTATCCGCTGACCGAGACGTATCGCACCTGCGCGCTGCAGACCGCGCCGCGCGCCGAACGCCGCATCGGCACCTCGGCCGGCTCGGACGTGCGCGCGCCGATCAACACGCTGCACCATGCGCCGCGCCCCTCGACCCATGAGGACCGCGACGTGGTGACGCCGGCCAACGACTTGCTCTACACCATCGCCTGGATCCACCTGGCCGACGGCCCGATGCTGCTGAGCGTGCCAGCGGCCGCGCGCCATCCGGGGCGCTATTTCGTGCTGCCGCTGTACGACGCCTACACCGAGAACTTCGAGAACCTCGGGCCGCGCAACTGCGATCCCGCGGGCGAGACCGTGGTGCTCGTGGGCCCGGGCGGCACGGTGCCCGAGGCGCTGGCCGCGCACCGCGTGGTGCGCTGCCCGACCGACCTGGTGTGGCTGATCGGCCGCATCCTGGTCGGCGACGAGGCCGACTGGCCCGCGGCGCGCGCGCTGCAGTCCGAGATCCGGCTCGCGCCCGCGCCCGGCACGGTGCCGCGCGGCCGCCCGGCGGCGATCGAGCGCTGGGTCGGCGAACCGGTCGATGCCATGGCGGCCGCCTTCGAGAACGGCGAGCCGGCCGCGCAGGTCGCGCCGCGCTTCTTCGCCAACCTCTGCCAGGCGCTCGCCGAGGCGCCGGGCCGCGTCGAGGACCGCGCGCTGGTGGCCTGGTTCGGCCAGGCCGGGCTGCGGCCCGACGCGGCCTTCGCGTGGGACAAGCTCGATGCGCCGCTGCGCGAGGGCCTGGTCGAAGGCTTCGCCGAGGGCGTGCGCGCGGTCGGCGCGGTGGGCCGGCACCACCGGCCCAAGGCCTGGGCCATGACGCCCGCCACCGGCCGCTACGGCAGCGAGTTCCTCGGCCGCGCGCGCACCGCGTACCTGGGCCTGGGCGCGCTGGCCACCAGCGAGGCGGTGTACGCCGCCTCGCACCACGACGCGACGCTCGAGCCGCTCGACGGCCGGCGCCGCTATGCGATGCGCTTCGAGGCCGACGACATGCCGCCGGCCGACGCCTTCTGGTCGGTGACGCTCTACGACAGCGACCGCTTCCTCTATCCCAACGCCATCGGCCGCCATGCGATCGGCGACCGCACGCAGGGCCTGCGACGCGGCGCCGACGGCAGCCTGGAACTGGTGTTGGGCCATGCACGGCCCGCCGATGCCGCCAACTGGCTGCCCGCGCCGGCCGGCCGCTTCTACCTGATCCTGCGCATGTACCACCCGCGCGAAGGCGTGCGCGCCTGGCGCATCCCGGCCCTGCAGCCGCGGGAGGACTGAGGCCATGGCCGCAACGATCGACACCGTGACCGACACCCTGGCCGAGGAGGCCGTGGTCTACGCCTGGCCGCTGTACGAGATGTGCCGCATGCGCGCGGCCACCTCGCCGCAACGCTGCGAGACCGCCGGCGAGGCACCGGCGCCACGGCGCTGGTGCAACGTGTTCACCCATGCGCGCAAGCTGCTGGGCCCGGGCAGGAGCCGCGTCGTGACGCCGAACAACGACACGCTCTACACCCACGCCTGGCTCGACCTCGGCGCGGGCCCGCTGGTGATCGACGTGCCCGACACCAAGGGGCGCTACTACGTGCTGGGCCTGCTCGACTTCTACACCAACCCCTTCGCCCACCTCGGCCAGCGGCTCACGGGCACGGCGGCGCGTTCCTTCGTGCTCGTGCCGCCGGGCTGGCGCGGCGCGCTGCCGGCCGCCTTCGACGCGCCCGGCGCGCGCATCGAGGCGCCCACGCGCTGGCTCTGGGTCATCGGCCGCATCCTGGTCGACGGACCGCACGACCTGCCCGCAGTGCATGCGCTGCAGGACGGCTTCGTGGTGCGCACGCTGGCCGACTGGCAGGCCGGCAAGGCGCCCCAGCCGATGGCCTTCGATCCGGCCTGCGATCCGCGGGCACCGCCGGACGCCGGGCATTTCGCGGCGCAGGTGAAGCGCGCGCTGCGCGAGAACCCGCCCCCCGCGCGCGATGCCGACCGGCTCGCGCGCTACGCCGCGCTCGGCCTGCACCCCGATGCCGTCGTGCTCGACGACACGCAGCGCGAGCGGCTGCAGGACGCGCTGGCCCGCGTACTGCCACGGCTGCGCGCCACGGAAGCCGGCCGCGCGGCCGCCAGCGGCTGGGTGGCCATGCCGACGGTCGAAGCGAGCTTCGGCGACGACCACCGGCTGCGCGCGCTGGTCGCGCTCAAGTACATCGGCATGCTCGAGAGCCGCGAGGCCACCTACCCGCTCGCCTGGCACGACGCCGCGGGCCGCGCGCTGCACGGCAGCCACCGCTACAGCTTGCGCTTCGGGCCCGGCGCGCTGCCGCCGGTCGAGGCCTTCTGGTCGCTCACGATGTACGACAGCCGCGACTGCATGCTGGTCGACAACCGGATCGACCGCTACGCCATCGGCGACCGCACGCCGGCGCTGCGCCACGACGCCGACGGCGGCCTCACGCTGCGCATCCAGCATGCGGCGCCCGCGGACGAGGCCGCGCACGCGAACTGGCTGCCCGCGCCCGCGGGCGCCTTCTACCTCTGCCTGCGCGCCTACGTGCCGCGCGCGGAAATGCTCGACGGCCGCTATGCGCTGCCGCCGCTTCAACGACTGGGAGACACCGAATGAACAACACACAGGAACAGGAGAAGCCCTTCCTCATCGTCGGCAGCGGCACCGAGACGGTGGCGCCGGGCCTGCACATCCTGCGCGGGCAGGGACAGTCCTTCGTGGCCGAGACCGATGTCGGCCTGGTGGTGATCGACGCCGGCCCGGGCGGCGCGGTGACGCAGGGCATGATCGACGCGGTGCGCGAGCTCAGCGACGCGCCGCTGCATGCGCTGTGCTACAGCCACGGCCATGTGGGCTACAACGCCGGCGTGCCGATGTGGCTGGCCCACGCGGCGCAGCGCGGCGATGCGCCGCCGCGCGTGATCGCGCACCGCAACGTGCCGCGGCGCCTCGCGCGCTACCGCGAGACCGAGGCGCTGCAGCACCGCATGGCCGAGATCCAGTTCAACCGGCCCGCGGGCTTCTTCGCCAAGCGGCTGTCGATGCATGCGCCGACCGAGACCTTCGACGAGCGGCTGGTCATCGGCCACGGCGAGCGCGCCATCGAGCTGCGCTGGGCGCCCTCGGAGACCGACGACGCGATCGCGCTGTGGAGCCCCGCGCAGCGCGTGCTCTACGGCGGCGCGGCGCTGATCGACTCGATCCCCAACATCGGCACGCCCTTTCGCACCCTGCGCGACACGGTGCGCTGGGCCGACACGCTCGAGGCGCTGGCCGCGCTCGGCGCGCGCAAGGCGGTGCGCGAGTTCGGCGCCACGCTCGAGGGCGAGGACCAGGTGCGGCACGTGCTCACGCACACGGCGCGCGCCCTGCGCTGGCTGCGCGCGGAGGTGGTGCGGCTGATGAACGAGGGCCTCAACGAGCGCGAGCTGCTGGCGCGCATCCGCTGCCCCGACGAACTGTTCGCGGTCGACTGGATGAAGCCCACCTACGGCGACCCGGCCTACATCGTGCGCGACATCTACCGCTCGGAGAACGGCTGGTGGGACCGCAACCCGACCAGCCTGCATCCCGAGCCGCCCGAGGCCGTCGGCCAGGCCGTGGCCGAGGCCATCACCGACAAGGCCGGCCTGATCGCGCGGGCGCGCGCGCTGGCGCAGCAAGGGCAATGGCAGCTCGCGCTGCACGTGATCGACCTGCTGGCCACCGCGCGCGGCGACGCGCCCGAGCTCGCCGAGGCGCGCGCGCTCAAGGCCGAGTGGCTGCGCCAGCGCGCGCGGCAGGTGCCCAGCTACGTGTCGCGCAACCTCTACCGCGTGAGCGCCGACATGATCGAGCAGGGCACGCAGGCGCGCTTCGGTATCCAATGACTTCCCGAGGACCCGCATCCATGACCGCTTCTTTTCTCCGCACCGGCCTGTTCCTCGCCGGCCTGCTGGCCACGGCCGCCGCGCAGGGCACCGAGGCCTATCCCGACAAGCCCGTCACGCTGGTCGTGCCCACGGCCGCCGCGGGCGGCACCGACACCATCGCGCGCTTGATCGCCGATGCATTGGGCAAGTCGCTCAAGCAGCCCTTCGTGGTCGACAACCGGCCCGGCGCCAACGGCATCCTCGGCACCGAGCAGGTGGCGCGCGCGGCGCCCGACGGCTACCGGCTGCTGTTCACCTATGCCGCCGCGATGGTGGTGAACCCCAGCCTCTACCGCAAGCTGCCCTACGACCCGGTGAAGGACTTCGCGCCGGTGGCCCAGATCGGCCGCGGCGGCAACCTGCTGCTGGTGCGCAACGACCTGCCGGTGAAGACGCTGGCCGACTTCGTCGCCTATGCCAAGGCGCGGCCCGACAAGCTCAGCTACTGTTCGTGGGGCAACGGCTCGGGCGGCCACCTGGCGATGGAGAGCCTCAAGAAGCAGGCCGGCCTGGTGATCGAGCACGTGCCCTACAAGGGCAGCGGCCCCTGCGTGCAGGACCTGATGGGCGGCCAGGTCGAGGCGGCCTTCGCCGACATGTCCTCGACGGTGGAGCTGGTGCGCGCGGGCCGGCTCCGGGCGCTGGCCAACAGCGGCCCCTCGCGCATCCCGATGCTGCCCGAGGTGCCGACGATGACCGAGTCCGGCTACCCGTTCACCACCTATGCCTGGTACGGCGTGCTGGCGCCCGCGAAGACGCCGCCGGCGGTCGTGAAGAAGCTCAACGAGGCGGTGAACCGCGCGCTGCGCGACCCGGCCGTGGTGCAGCGCCTGCGCGAGCTCAACTTCACCGACCTGCCGCAGAACACGCCCGAGCAGTTCGCCGCGACCCTGCGCCAGGACCTGCGCGACTGGGGCGCGCTGGTCAAGGACATCGGGCTCCAGCCCGAATGAGGCGGCGGCCGGACCGAGGGTAAGCAAGATGGTCAAGCGCCCGCGCTTCTTGCAGACTGCGCGCTGATCGGCACGGTTCCTGCTCGTCGGCTCGACGACGGCCCCCGTGCCAGCGTCCGCGCCGACCATGACCGAGCTTCACTTCTCCCGCCACCTGAACGCCGAAGCCCAGGCACAGGCCTCGAGCCTGGACCACTGGGACCAGCACTACGAGCAGCTGTCGAACGGCCGCTTCGAGGGCCTGTCCGAGGACCTGCACCTGGGCTTCGTCCAGGTCTTCCACGAGCATGCGAACCAGACCCTGCTGCAGAACGGCCAGGGCCGTCCGGGCACGGTCTCGTTCGCCGTCACCGAGGTCGCGGGCAGCGGCAGCTGGTACTGCGGCCACGAGATCGAGGGCCGGCGCCTGATCGCGCTGTCGCCGCAGCGCGAATTCGAACTGCTGGCCGGCGCCGGCATGGACCTGATGGCGGTGTGCATCGACACCGCGCCGCTGGCCGAGCTCGCGGCCACGCTGTTCGGCGCCGACTTCGAGCTGCGCCTGCCCGAGCCGGCTCCGGTGCGCCAGCCGGGCTTCGACGAGAGCGAGCTGTCGAAGCTGCTGGGCGCCGCGCTGTCGCTGGCGCGCGGCAACCTCGCGCAGCTCGAGCAGCCGGCGGCGCGCCACATGCTGTCGCTGTCGCTGGCCGACGCGGTGCTGCACTGCATCGGCTGCGACGCCTTCGAGACCCGGCTGCCGCCCGGCACGGTGGCGCGGCGCCACATCGTGGCGCTGGCGCGCGAGTACATGCGCGCCCATGCCGACGAGGCCATCAGCGTGCCCGACCTCTGCGCGGCCACCGGCGTGTCGCGCCGCGCGCTGCAGTACGCCTTCGAGGACGTGGTGCACCTGAGCCCCGTGACCTACCTGCGCGTGATGCGCCTGAACCGGGTGCGGCGCGAACTGCAGACGCACCGGCGCGACAGCATCGGCGACGTGGCGGCGCGCTGGGGCTTCTGGCACCTGTCGCGCTTCGCGGCCGACTACAGCCGGCTGTTTGGGGAACTTCCCTCGGCCACGCGTGCGCGCTGGCTTGCCGAATCCGGCTAACCGCCGCCCGGGCCGCGCCCTTAACTTCGCTGTCGCTCGTCACAACATGCGAAGAAAAGGGAACAGTCCTCCATGCGCAGCAGCCACCATGGAACGCCGGTCCGCGGCACCACCCGCACCCTTCTTGCCACCGCGCTCGCGCTGGCCCTCGGCCCGCTCGCGGCCGGCGGCGCCCAGGCCCATGGCGGCGCGGCCCACATGGTGCCGCTCAAGAAGACGGTCGAGGATTTCGGCGCCACCGTGCGCTTCGACAGCTTCGCCAACGTCTGGACGGTGGCGCGCAACGGCACGCTGGTGCGCATCAAGCCCGGCTCGAAGACCGCGCTGATCAACGGCCAGCCGCTGCAGCTCGACGTGCCGGTGGTGCTGCGCAAGGGCGCGGCCTGGGTGCCGCACGACTTCATCAACCAGGTGTTCCAGTCCAGCCTGGACCGCACCTTCGTGGTCGAGCGCACGCCGAATCCGCTCAATCCGCTGTCGGCCGAGGAGATCCAGGCCGCGCTCGAGACCATCAAGGCCTCGGGCAACTACAAGCCCGGCCTGCGCTTCACCGAGATCAGCCTCAAGCGCCCGCCCAAGGACCAGGTCTGGGCCTTCGCGCTCTCGGGCCAGCCGGTGCGCGCCGCGCGGCAGGCGAGCTTCGTCGCGCTCGACGGCAAGAAGGTGATCGAGGGCAGCATCGACCTCGCGGCACGCAAGCTGCTCGAGTGGAAGCCGGTGGAAGGCGCGCACGGCATGGTGCTGCTCGACGACTTCGCCACCGTGCAGAGCGCGATCGAGGCCAGCGCCGACTACGCGAAGGCGCTCGCCACGCGCGGCATCGACGACGTGAAGAAGGTGGTGGCCACGCCGCTGACCGTGGGCTACTTCGACGGCAAGGATTCGCTGCGCCAGGAGGACCGCCTGCTCAAGGTGGTGAGCTACCTCGACGTGGGCGACGGCAACTACTGGGCGCACCCGATCGAGGGCCTGGTGGCGGTGGTCGACCTCGAGCAGAAGAAGGTGCTGAAGATCGAGGACGGCGGCCTGGTGCCGGTGCCGCTCAAGCCCACGCCCTACGACGGCCGCGATCGCGCCGGCACGCCCGCGCCCAAGCCGCTGGAGATCACCGAGCCCGAGGGCAAGAACTACACCATCGCCGGCAACATGCTGCACTGGCGCAACTGGGACTTCCACCTGCGGCTCGACTCGCGCGTGGGCCTGGTGCTCTCGACCGTGACCTACAACGACAAGGGCACCAAGCGCAAGGTGATGTACGAAGGCTCGCTGGGCGGGATGATCGTGCCCTACGGCGACCCCGACACCGGCTGGTACTTCAAGGCCTACCTCGACTCGGGCGAGTACGGCATGGGCACGCTGACCTCGCCAATCGAACCCGAGAAGGACGCGCCGCAGAACGCGGTGCTGCTCGACGCCACGCTGGCCGACTACACCGGCGCGCCCGTGAAGGTGCCGCGCGCGATCGCGGTCTTCGAGCGCTATGCCGATCCCGAGTTCAAGCACCAGGAGATGGGCAAGCCCAACGTGAGCACCGAGCGGCGCGAACTGGTGGTGCGCTGGATCAGCACGGTGGGCAACTACGACTACCTGTTCGACTGGGTGTTCGCCGAGAACGGCACCATCGGCATCAACGCGGGCGCCACCGGCATCGAGGCGGTGAAGGGCGTGAAGTCGCGCACCATGCAGGACGCGACCGCCGCCGAGGACACGCGCTACGGCACCCTGCTCGACCACCACATCGTCGGCACCACGCACCAGCACATCTACAACTTCCGGCTCGACCTCGACGTGGACGGCGAGAACAACTCGCTGACCGAGGTCGACCCGGTGGTGCTGCCCAACACCCGCGGCGGCCCGCGCACCAGCACCATGCAGACGGTGCAGCGCACGGTGGCGACCGAGCGGCAGGCGGCGCAGAAGTTCGATCCCTCGACGATCCGGCTGCTGAGCAACCCGGCCAAGAACAACAAGGTCGGCAACCCGGTCTCGTACCAGCTGATTCCGTACGCGGGCGGCACGCACCCGATCGCCAAGGGCGCCAACTTCGCGCAGGACGAGTGGATCAACCACCGACTGAGCTTCATGGACCGCCAGCTCTGGGTGACGCGCTACGACCCCGAGGAGCAGTTCCCCGAGGGCAAGTACCCGAACCGTTCGAACAAGGACACCGGCCTGGGCCAGTTCACCGCCGACGACCAGGCGATCGTGAACACCGACAACGTGGTCTGGCTCACCACCGGCACCACCCACGTCGCGCGCGCCGAGGAGTGGCCGATCATGCCCACCGAGTGGGTGCATGCGCTGCTCAAGCCCTGGAACTTCTTCGACGAGACGCCGACGCTGGGGCTGAACCGGCCGGCCAAGCCGGCAAAGTAAGGAGCTGCTGCATGGCGGACACCGAGGCCATCGGCCGGCTCGAGGACCTGATGACGCTGGCGCCCGAACTGCAGGCGCCCACCTACCGCCACATGGACCGGCTCTACGCGACGCGCACGATCCAGCGCGGCGCGCAGGTCCATCCGCTGCCCGCGGGCCGCGCGGTCGACGTGCGCTACCGCGCGGGCGACGCGGAGTTCGGCATCGACGCGTTCATGGCGCGCAACCGCACGGCGGGCCTGCTGGCGATCAAGGACGGCCGCGTGGTGCTCGAGCGCTACGCGATGGGCAACGACGCGGCCACGCGCTGGATGTCGTTCTCGGTCGCGAAGTCGATCGCCTCCACGCTCGTGGGCGCGGCGCTGCACGACGGCCTGATCGCGAGCCTGGACGACACGGTGGTCGCCTACGTGCCCGCGTTGCGCGGCTCGGCCTACGACGGCGTCACGCTGCGGCAGGTGCTGCAGATGAGCTCGGGCGTCGCCTGGAACGAGGACTACCTCGACCCGGCCTCCGACCGCCGCCGCATGCTGCGCGCGCAGCTCGACCAGGACGCGGGCGCGGTGCTGGCCTTCATGGCGACGCTGCCGCGCGTGGCGCCGGCCGGCACGCGCTTCAACTACAGCACCGGCGAGACCTACCTCGTCGGCAGGATCCTGGCCGGCGCGCTGCGCGAGCCGATCGGCGACTACCTGTCGCGCAGGATCTGGGCGCCCTTCGGCATGGAGGCCGATGCCTATTGGCAGCTCGATGCGCCGGGCGGCCAGGAGTTCGCGGGCAGCGGCGTGAACGCGACCCTGCGCGACTTCGGCCGCTTCGGCCTGTTCATCCTCGGCGGCGGCATGGCCGGCGGACAGCGCGTGCTGCCCGAGGGCTGGCTGCGCGACGCCACGCGCGCCGACCCCGCGCAGCGGCTCGCGCCCGGCACGCTCGAGGGCTACGAGCCGATGGGATACGGCTACCAGTGGTGGACCTTCCCGCTCGGCGCGCAGGCGCTGCCCGAACTCGACGGCGGCCTGTTCGCCGCGCTCGGCATCTTCGGGCAGCAGCTCTACATCCATCCGAAGGAAGGGCTCGTGGTCGCGATCCACAGCGCCTGGCCGCAGCCGGTGCACGGGCCGAGCCTGGTCGAGACGCATGCGCTGCTGGGCGCGCTGGTGGCGGCGTTGCGCGGTCAGGAAGCGCGGCCGCCGCGTACTCCAAACGGGGGATGATCCTGCCGCGAGGCATGGTCACGATGCGTCCGTCGAACCCGGCATGAAGGAGACGGACATGACCATCCACGGTATTGCACGCGCCCTGCGCGCTTCGCTCGCCTGCGCCACCCTTCTCGGCGCTTGCGCGGGAGCGTTCGCCAGCGAGAACGACAGCCATTGCGTGAGCGTCCAGAACCGGACGCTCGTCAACCGATGCAGCTTTCCGGTCGACGTCGGCTTCTGCGTCGAGAACCCGCGCCAGACCAAGAACTTCTTCGACAGCTCGGAAGCCTTCCGCTGCCCCAATGGCGGGCTGAGCACGCTGAGCCCGGGACGCGGCGAGGGCAACATCCTCAACGGCCGGGTCCAGTGGTGGGCCTGCTCGACCGCGCACCGCGGCAAGGGCCGGTGGCGCTACGAGGCCGGAGCGGGCTACAGGGGACGCTGCGCCTGACGGCTGGCCCGCGCGCTGGCTAGCGAACGCCACGCACCAGGCCGACCAGCGCGGACTGCCGGTGGGTGCCGGTCTTCGCGAAGATCTGGCGCAGTTGCGAGCGGACGGTTTCGTAGGAGATCTCGCGCTGCTGCGCCAGCTTCTTCAGCGAGGTGCCGTTCACGAGGCCGCACACGACCTGGATCTCGGCGGGCGTCAAGCCGTAGGCCTCACGCAGCGCGCCGACCTCGTGGGCGCCGACTTGCTGCGGCGCGTGGATGAACAGCGCGGCCACGGCGGCCGAGTGATGGCGCCGCGTGCCGGGCAGCGGCTGGACCGTGAGCACCAGCGGGGCGCCGCCGGCCTGCGGAATCACGATTCGGGCCGACGGCGAGGCATGGGCATCCTGCAACGCGGTGGCGCCAGGGCGGCATCGCCGCAGCGCCGCGCGCAAGGCGTCCTGGTGTGCCGTGCTCCGAAAACGCAGCGTCTCGTCGGGCCCGAGGAAAAGCCCCCGCTCCCGCTGCAGCAAGGCCCGCGCCGCGCCGCTCGCATGCAGCATTCGCGCGCCTTCGCTCAGCAGGACGATCGGCTCGCGCGCATGCTCGATCGCCTGCTCCAGCCCCGCGACCCGCAGCAGCGCTTCGTCCAGCCTTTCCGCGGTGGCGCAGGCGCGCCGGATGTGCGGCAGCAGCATGGCCAGCCTGCGCCGATGCTCGGCCTGGGGTGGGCAGTCCTGCTTGCGGTAGTGGACCGCCAGCGCGATCAGCGGCGACCCGTCGCTGCCGCGCCGGACCCAGGTGTTGAGGGAATCGAAGGTGCCCCAGGGCTGCAGGAAGTCCGCGAAGAAGGGCATGCGGCCGAGCTCGCGCGTCGTCCAGACGTCGCTGTCGGCCACGATGCGGCCTTCCGCCATCGGCAGGTAGAGCTGCGCGACGCGCGGGTTCTCGTGGGTGACATCGCTCATGTAGTCGGCGATGTAGGTCAGCACGAAGGGATCGACGCGCGCCGGGTGGAAGGCCAGATAGTCGAGGGTGTCGGCATCGAACATGTTGAGGTCCGCGGCCCGCGCACCGAGGACATCGCAGACGGCCTCCAGGGCCAGGCTCCAGCTCATCTCGCCGATGGCGGCCCCGTGCACATGGTCGATCGCCGTCAGCAGCCCCTGTTCGAGATTCTCGAAAGACATGTGGCACCCCGCTCCTCGTGCTCCGGTTTTCCGGGGGCCCGGCTTGGCGGGTACCACCGGATGGGCTGCGCCCTTTTTCTCGGTGAGCAGTCTATGCCAAAGGTATTCACTTTTGGCGAGGGATCGCGCCTGCCTTGCGCGTGGCGCAGCAGTCGCGGTGGGGCATGTCCGACCGCGTTGTCTACTTCGCCAGCGCCTTCAGCGCCAGCTTGATGCCGTCGCTCACGCTCACGTCCTTCGGCAGTGCCTTGAGCGCGGCGGCCGCTTCCTTGTCGCTGTAGCCCAGCGCGACCAGCGCCTGCAGGATGTCTGCCTGGGCATCGGAGGCGATGTGCGCGGGCAGGCCGATGTCGGCGCCGAGCTTGCCCTTGAGCTCGAGCAAGAGGCGCTCGGCGATCTTCTTGCCGATGCCGGGCACCTTCACCAGCCGGCCGGCCTCCTGCAGGGTGACGGCCTGCGACAGCTCGCCCACGCTCATGCCCGAGAGCACCCCCAGCGCGGTGCGCGGGCCCACGCCCGAGATCTTGATGAGCTGGCGGAAGGCGGCGCGTTCCTCGGCGCTGCCGAAGCCGTAGAGGATCTGCGCGTCCTCGCGCACGATGAAGTGCGTGAGCAGCGAGACCTTGGCGCCGACGCCGGGCAGGTTGTAGAAGGTGCTCATCGGCACGTCGACCTCGTAGCCGACGCCGTTGCAGTCGATCACGACCTGCGGCGGATTGCGCTCCGCCAGGATCCCCGTGAGTTTGCCTATCATTGGCGCCCCCCCGACGCTTGCGGCGCTTCCCGCCATGGGTTGCATTTTCTGGAGCAGGGCCGGTCTTGCATGGGCTACCAATAAAGATGGAAATGGAAACCGCGTGATTCTGCGACACACCTTCGCTCCGCCCAACAACACGCGCCTGGGCCACCTGTGCGGCCCGCTCGACGCCCACCTGCGCCGCATCGAGGAGGCGCTCGCGGTGAAGATCGCGCACCGCCACGAGCAGTTCAAGATCGACGGCCCCAAGGTCAATGCGCAGCGCGCGATGGACGTGCTGCAGGCGCTCTACGAGATCGCCCAGCGCCCGATCGACGCCGCGGTGGTGCAGCTCACGCTGGCCGGCGACGGCTCGATGGACGAGGACGTGGACAGCGCGATCACGCTCGCCACCCGGCGCGCCGACCTGCGCGCGCGCACGCCCACGCAGGGTCTGTACCTCGACAACATCGCCAAGCACGACATCACCTTCGGCATCGGCCCGGCCGGCACCGGCAAGACCTACCTCGCGGTGGCCTGCGCGGTCGATGCGCTCGAGCGCAGCGCGGTGCAGCGCATCGTGCTCACGCGCCCGGCGGTCGAGGCCGGCGAACGCCTGGGCTTCCTGCCGGGCGACCTGACGCAGAAGGTCGACCCCTACCTGCGGCCGCTGTATGACGCGCTCTACGACCTGATGGGCTTCGAGAAGGTGCAGAAGACCTTCGAGCGCAACGCGCTGGAGATCGCGCCGCTGGCCTTCATGCGCGGGCGCACGCTCAACAACGCCTTCGTGATCCTCGACGAGGCACAGAACACCACGCCCGAGCAGATGAAGATGTTCCTCACGCGCATCGGCTTCGGCGCCAAGGCGGTGGTGACGGGCGACGTGAGCCAGATCGACCTGCCCAAGCAGCAACTCAGCGGCCTGATCGACGCCGAGCGCGTGCTGCGGCGCGTGAACGGCATCGCGATCACGCACTTCACGAGCGCCGACGTGGTGCGCCATCCGCTGGTGGCGCGCATCGTCGACGCCTACGACGGCCAGCGCAAGCGCGCCGGCGCGGGCGGGCACTGAGATGGCCCTGGCCGCACTCACCCTGTCGCTGCAGTTCGGACGCTTCAAGGGCGTGGAACGGCATCGCGCCGCGCTGCCGCGCCACGGCGTGACGCGCTGGATCCGCCATGCGCTCGATGCCGACGCCGAGATCACGGTGCGCATCGTCGATGCCGACGAGGGCCAGCAGCTGAACCGCGAATTCCGCGGCAAGGACTACGCGACCAACGTGCTGACCTTCGACTATGCGCAGGCGCCGCTGGTGATGGCCGACCTGGTGCTGTGCGCACCGGTGGTGGCGCGCGAGGCGAAGGAGCAGCGCAAGACGCTGGCCGCGCACTACGCGCACCTGCTGGTGCACGGCACGCTGCATGCGCAGGGCTGGGACCACGAGACCGGCGAAGAAGACGCCGAGGCGATGGAAGCGCGCGAGATCGAGATCCTCGCGGGGCTGGGCATCCGCGATCCCTACAACCGCTGAGACGGCGCGCACCGATGGGCGTGGATGGCACCGACCCGTGGCTCGTGCGCTGGCTGCCGCTGCTGGCCGAATGCGCGGGCGCCGATCCGGTGCTCGAGCTGGGCTGCGGCGATGGCCGCGACAGCGCGACGCTGGCGGCCGCGGGGCTACGCGTGGAGGCGATCGAGCTGTCGGCGCAAGCTGCGGATGCCGCGCGCGAGCGGCGCCTGGCGGGCGTGCGCGTGCACCACCAGGATTTCCGTGCGCCCTTTCCGCTGGCCGAGGGGCAGCGCATCGGCGTCGTGCTCGCGAGCCTGTCGCTGCACTATTTCGAGTGGGACCAGACGCTGGAGCTGGTCGAGCGCATCCACGCGCTGCTGCGGCCCGGCGGCGTGCTGCTGTGCCGGCTCAACTCGGTCAACGACCGGCACTACGGCGGCCGCGGCCCGGGGCGCCCGGACGAGGACAACCTCTACCTCGTCGACGGTTCTCCCAAGCGCTTCTTCGAGCGCGCGACGGTGCAGCGGCTGTTCGCGCGCGGCTGGCGCATCGCGCAGCTCGAGGAGCTGAGCATCGACCGCTACGAGCACCCGAAGGTGGCGTGGGAAGCGCTGCTGCGGCGCGACTGAACCCGGGGCGGCGCGGCCCTCAGCTCATCTGCAGCGGAATCGTGACCGGCCCGTCGTTGAGCAGGTGCACCTGCATGTCGGCGCCGAACTCGCCCGTGGCCACCACGGGATGCGCGGCGCGCGCCTTGGCGACGAAATGGTCGTAGAGCCGGCGGCCTTCGTCGGGCGGCGCCGCGAGCGTGAAGCTCGGGCGGTTGCCGCCGCTCACGTCGGCCGCGAGCGTGAACTGGCTCACCACCAGCAGGCCGCCGCCGATGTCCTGCACGCTGCGGTTCATCTTGCCGGCCTCGTCGGAAAAGATGCGCAGCTTGAGCATCTTGGCGAGCATGCGGTCGGCCGCGGCGTCGGTGTCGCCGCGCTCGGCGCACAGCAGCACGAGCAGGCCGGCGCCGATCTCGCCGACGGTGCGGCCCGCGATGTCGACGCGTGCCTGCGCCACGCGCTGGAGCACTGCTTTCATGGATGGGATTCCTCGGGGTTGTCTGGCGGAAGCTGGGTGGCGCGGGCTTCCATGCCCAGCGGCAGCAGCTGGATGGTCACGCGCAGGCCGGGCACGGCGTCCATCAGGGCCTGCTCGAGCGCGTCGCGCAGGGCGGCGGCGCGCTGCAGGGTCCAGTCGCCGGGCACGTGCATGTGCAGGTCGGCGAAGCGGCGCTGGCCGGCGCTGCGCGTGAAGATGTCGTCGAAGCGCAGCCGGCCGCCCTCGGGCACGCCGGCGGCGAAGCGCTCGAGCGTGGCGCGCAGCAGCGCCTGGGTCTCGGGCTCGAGCGCCTCGTCCATCAGGCCCTGCGAGGAACGCCAGACCAGCTTCACGCCCTCGCGCGCGATGTTGAGCGCCACGCCGATGGCCAGCAGCGGGTCGAGCCAGAGCCAGCCGGTGAAATGCACCGCGACGATGCCCACCAGCACCGCGGCCGAGGTCCAGACGTCGGCCATCAGGTGGCGCGCGTCGGCCTCGAGCGCGATCGAGCGGCGGGCCCGGGCGGCACGGAACAGCAGCCACGCGAGCCCGGCGTTCAGGCCCGAGCTGACGATCGACAGCGCGAGGCCCCAGCCGAGCTGCTCGAGCGGCTGCGGCGCCAGCAGCCGCTGCACCGAGACCCAGAAGATCGCGACGGCCGCGCCCACGATCAGGATGCCCTCGAAGCCCGAGGAGAAGTACTCGGCCTTGTGGTGGCCATAGGGATGGCCCTCGTCGGCCGGGCGTTCGGCGATCGTCACCATGGCCAGCGCGAAGGTCGCGCTGGCCAGGTTCACGAACGACTCCATGGCGTCCGAGATCAGGCCCATCGAATGGGTGATGTAGCCCGCGAGGCCCTTGAGCACAATCGTGACCAGGGCCACCGCGATGGAGGCCCGCAGCAGTGTCTTGGGTGTGAGGTTCATGCGTGCCCGGGGGGCGTTGACGGCGACAAGCGACAGGAAAAACGGTAAAAGGCCGCAGATAGGCACCGAATTATCATGTTCGTGTCCAGGTGTAACGCCTTGGCATTAATAATTGTGTCCGCCCCGAAACAGTTCGCGGAAAACCTGATGATGCACAAGAAATTCCTACTGCCCCTGCTGGGCTGCGCGCTGTTCGGCGCCGCGGCGATCTCGCAGGCGCAGACCGCCCCGGGCACGCCCGCGGCAACCGCAACCGCAACCGCCGCCCCCGAGCGCCAAGCCGGCTTCGTGAAGTCGGTGCGCGGCGACGTCAAGCTGCTGAGCGCCGCCGCCACCGCGCGCAACGCCGTTCCCGGCGACGCGCTGGCCTCGGTCGACCGGATCGTGACCGGCCCCGATTCTTCAGCCTCGGTCGTGCTGCGCGACGACACCACGCTGGTGGTCGGCCCGTCCTCGCGGCTCGACCTCAAGCAGTTCCACTTCGACGCCACCACCCACGAGGGCGGACTGCTCGTCTCGCTGCTGCGCGGCTCGATGCGCATGATCACCGGCCTGATCGGCAAGACCAACCCCGACGCGGTGCGCGTCGAGACCCAGACGGCAACCATCGGCATCCGCGGCACCGACTTCATCGTCCAGACCGACGGCCAGCCATGATGCGTTCCGGTTCCAGTTCCCTCCTTTCCTCCCGCCTGCGCTTCCTCGGTGCCGCGCTGCTGGTCGCGCTGCTCGCGGCCTGTTCCTCGCCCGCCACCCGCGTGGTGCTGCTGCCGCAGGCCGACGGCTCCGCCTCGGCGGTGGTGGTGCGCGCCAAGGATGGCGAGGAGGTGCTGTCGCAGCCCTACCAGCGCGCCACGGCCAGGAAGGGCGCCTCGGGCGCGCCGGTGGTCGATGCCGCCGACGCGGCCAAGGTGCAGGCCGAGAACAAGCCGCTGTTCGAGATGCGCCCGCCGCCCTCGCAGCGCTACACGGTGTACTTCGAGCTCGGCACCATCACGCTGACCGCCGCCTCGCAGAAGATCATGGAAGAGGCGCTGACCGCCGCCCAGACACGCCCCGGCGGCGACATCGTGGTGGTCGGCCACACCGACACCAAGGGCACGCTGCAGAACAACGACGTGCTCTCGCGCCGCCGCGCGCAGGAAGTGGCGCAGCTCTTCATCGAGCGCCGTTTTCCGGCCAACCGCATCGAGGCCGCGGGCCGCGGCGAACGCGAACTGGCGGTGCCGACGGCCGACGAGGTCGACGAGCCGCGCAACCGGCGCGTGACGATCGAGGTGCGCTGAAGCGCGCTCGCCAGATAAAAAGGCCGGGATCGCCCCGGCCTTTTTGCTTTTGGCGCGCCCTGGTTCAGGACAGCGTCACGCGCGCGAACTTGCGCTTGCCGACCTGCACCACGTAGCTGCCGGCCGGCAGCTTGAGCCCCTTGTCGCTGACCACCGCGCCGTCGATGCGCACGCCGCCGCCGTCGATCAGCCGGTTGCCCTCGCCGGACGAGGCCGCGAGGTTGGCCTGCTTGAGCAGCTGGCCGATGCCCAGCGGGGCGCCGGCCAGGCTCACTTCGGGAATCTCGTCGGGCACGCCGCCCTTGCTGCGGTTGACGAAATCCTGCTCGGCCGCCTCGGCCGCCGCCGGGCTGTGGAAGCGCGCCGTGATCTCCTTGGCGAGCGCGACCTTGGCGTCCTTCGGGTTGCGCCCGCCCTCGATCTCGGCCTTGAGCGCGGCGATCTCCTCGAGCGAACGGAAGCTCAGCAGCGTGTACCAGCGCCACATCAGGTCGTCGGAGATCGACAGCACCTTGGCGTACATGGTGTTGGCGTCTTCGCTGATGCCGATGTAGTTGTTCTTGCTCTTGGACATCTTCTCGACGCCATCGAGCCCTTCCAGCAGCGGCATAGTGAGTATGCACTGCGGTTCCTGCCCGTATTCCTGCTGCAGATGCCGGCCCACGAGCAGGTTGAACTTCTGGTCGGTGCCGCCGAGCTCGAGGTCGCTCTTGAGCGCCACCGAGTCGTAGCCCTGCATCAGCGGGTAGAGGAACTCGTGCACCGAGATCGACTGGCCGGCCTTGAAGCGCTTGTTGAAGTCGTCGCGCTCCATCATCCGCGCCACCGTGTACTTGGCGGCCAGCTGGATCATGCCGCGCGCGCCCAGCGGGTCGCTCCATTCGGAGTTGTAGCGGATCTCGGTCTTCTCGGGATCGAGCACCAGGCTGGCCTGCTTGTAGTAGGTCTGGGCGTTGGCCTCGATCTGCTCGCGCGTGAGCGGCGGACGCGTGCTGTTGCGGCCCGAGGGGTCGCCGATGGTGGTGGTGAAGTCGCCGATCAGGAAGATCACGCGGTGCCCCAGGTCCTGGAGCTGGCGCATCTTGTTGAGCACCACCGTGTGGCCGATGTGGATGTCGGGCGCGGTCGGGTCGAGGCCGAGCTTGATGCGCAGCGGGGTACCGGTGGCCTCGGAGCGCTGCAGCTTGCGCACCCATTCGTCCTGGGGGAGCAATTCGTCAGCCCCGCGGAGGGAGATTTCGAGCGCGCGTCCTACACTATTTGAAAGGGCCACGGATGTAACAGATTCGGCGTTCATGGGCTTTTTTTGGCTGACTTTTGGAGTGCGGAAGCTATACTCGCCCGACTTTTCAAGCGCCGGATTCTAAGCGGCGCTTTTTCCGCACCGTCCCGCCGCCCTGACCGCTCTGGGCTTTGCCGACGGATCTGCAGAAACCTGAGCTGGAATTCAAAGTTTGATCAACGGCATTCTTGCCGCCGAGGAGCTTCTCGCTTCTCGCGTGGCCTATACGTTCCGGACCTATCCCAAGCAGATCACCGCGATCATCGCGGCGGCGCTGCTGAGCGCCGGAACCCTCGCCGTGGCTTCGCTCGGACCCGACGCCTCGGACCTCCCGGTCCACCAGGTGCTCGAAGCCACCTCCGCCCCCCTGTCGTTCGCCGAACAGGCCACGTCGCTCGAGGACTTCAGCTTCACGCTGTTCCGCACCGACGTCACCCGCTCGAGCGACACCGCCGAGGCGCTGCTCAAGCGCCTGGGCATCTCCGACCCGGCCGCCAGCGCGTTCGTGCGCGGCAGCGGCGAGGCCCGCACCGCGCTGTTCGCGCGCGCCGGCCGCACCGTGACCGCCGAGGCCACCCAGGACAATCAGCTCAAGAAGCTCAGCGCGCGCTGGATTCCCGACGGCGACGGCGGCTTCAAGCGCTTCGTGGTCGAACGCACGCCCGTGGGCTTCGTGGCCCTGACCGAGCGCGACACCCTCACGCCGGGCGCCCGCCTGGCCAGCGGCACCATCCGCAGCTCGCTGTTCGCGGCCACCGACGAGGCGCGCATCCCCGATGGCGTCGCCAGCCAGCTGGCCGACATCTTCGCGGGCGACGTCGACGTGCGCCAGCTGCGCAAGGGCGACCGCTTCGCCGTGGTCTACGAGACCTTCGAGGCCGACGGCCAGGCGCTGCGCAGCGGCCGCGTGCTCTCGGCCGAGTTCGAGAACAACGGCAAGATCCACCAGGCCGTGTGGTTCCAGCCGCCGGGCGCGGGCCAGAAGGGCAGCTACTACCGCCCGAACGGCGACAGCCTGCGCAAGGCCTACTTGGCGACGCCGGTGGAATTCACGCGCGTGTCGAGCGGTTTCGCGATGCGCATGCATCCGATCCTCAACAGCTGGCGCCAGCACAACGGCATCGACTACGCGGCGCCCACCGGCACCGCCGTGCGCACGGTCGGCGACGGCACGGTCGATTTCGCCGGCACGCAGAACGGCTACGGCAACATCGTCATCATCAACCACCGCAACAACCAGCAGACGGCGTATGCGCACCTGAGCCGCATCGACGTCAAGGCCGGTCAGAGCGTGAGCCAGGGCCAGACCGTCGGCGCCGTGGGCTCCACGGGCTGGGCCACCGGTCCGCACCTGCACTTCGAGTTCCGGGTCAACGGCGTCTACCAGAACCCGACCTCGATCGCGCAGGAAGGCGGCGCCCCGATCACCGCCGCGATGCGCCCGGCCTTCGAGCGCATCGCCGTCGGCGCGCGCAACGAACTGGCCGCCGCGTTCTCGGTGGTGCAGGCCAGCGCGGACTGAGCGCCGCGCCCCTCCTCTCATATATAGAAGCGCCGGAACGTCCGGCAGCTCCCCCAGCCCCATGGCCACCGGCGATCTCTACATCGGACTGATGTCGGGCACCTCGCTCGATGGCGTGGACGGCGTGCTCGCCGACTTCTCCGACGGCGGGATCTCGGTCACCGGCTACGCCACCGCCCCCTTCCCGGTCGGCCTGCGCGGCGAACTGATGGCCCTCAACACCCCGGGCGACAACGAACTGCACCGCGCGGCGCTCGCCGGCAACGGGCTGGCGCGCGTCTACGCGGGCGTGGTCGAGCAACTGCTGGCCGATGCCGGACTCGAACCCGGCGCGGTGCGTGCCGTCGGCGTGCATGGCCAGACCGTGCGCCACCGGCCCGGCGAATTCGACGAGGTCGGCTACACGCTGCAGCTCAACAACCCGTCGCTGCTGGCCGAGCTCTGCGGCATCGACGTGGTGGCCGACTTCCGCAGCCGCGACCTCGCGGCCGGCGGCCAGGGCGCGCCGCTGGTGCCGGCCTTCCACCGGGCGCTGTTCGCCGGGCCCGGCGAGCCGATCGCGGTGCTGAACCTCGGCGGCATCTCGAACCTGAGCTTGCTGCCGGCCAGCGACGCGCCCGAGGGCGCGGTGGTGCTGGGCTTCGACTGCGGCCCCGGCAACGCGCTGATGGACCACTGGTGCCAGCGCTACCACGGCCAGCCCTTCGACCTCGACGGCCAGTGGGCCGCGAGCGGCACGGTGCTGCCCGAGCTGCTCGCGCGGCTGCAGGGCGAGCCCTTCTTCGCCAAGGCGCCGCCCAAGAGCACCGGGCGCGACCTGTTCAATCCCGAATGGCTGGCGGCGCACGTGGGCACCGGCGCGGGCGACGCCCCGGTCGACGTGCAGGCGACGCTCGCCGAGCTGACGGCCAGCACCTGCGCCGCCGACCTGCTGCGCTACGGAAAAGAGAGCAAGCTGCTGATCGTCTGCGGCGGCGGCGCGCTCAACGGCCACCTGCTGTCGCGGCTGCGCGCGCTGCTGCCGGGCATCGCCGTGGTGGCCTCGAACGAACGCGGCCTGCCGCCGCAGCAGGTGGAGGCGGCCGCCTTCGCCTGGCTGGCGCGCGCCACGGTGCGGCGCGAGAGCGGCAACCTCGCCAGCGTGACCGGCGCCCGCGGCGCACGCGTGCTGGGCGCGATCTACCCGGCCTGACTCAGCCCTGGCCCGAGACCTCGGGCTGCGCGGGCCGCGAGGCCCGCACTTCCGCCGGCAAATGCCAGAAGATGAGCGCCGAAGCCACCGTGATCAGGCCCATGCTGGCGAAGGTGGCCTGGAAGGCATCGAGCGTGCGCACCGCCGTGTCGGTGCCGAAGATGCCGTTGTAGCCCGCGAGCACAGCGCCCGCGGCGGCCACGCCCATGCTCATCGCGAGCATCTGCACCATCGACAGCAGGCTGTTGCCGCTGCTGGCCATGCTGCCGTCGAGGTCCTTGAGGGTGATGGTGTTCATCGCGGTGAACTGCAGCGAATTGACCGCGCCGAAGAACAGCAGCTGCAGCACGTGCAGCGCGAAGGGCTGGCCCGGCGCCGTGAGGCCGAAGCTGGCCATCGCGAGCCCCACCAGCGCCGTGTTGACCACCAGCACCTTGCGGTAGCCGTGGCGCGTGATCAGCGGCGTGGCGAAGCGCTTCATCGCCATGCCGGCCAGCGCCACCGGCAGCATCATCAGGCCCGCGCGCACCGGCGAATAGCCCATCGACACCTGCAGCAGCAGCGGCACCAGGAAGGGCATGCAGCTGCTGCCCAGGCGCGAGAACAGGTTGCCGAGCAGGCCGATGCTCAGGGTCGGCACCTTGAACAGCGAGGGCGCGAACAGCGGGTCGGGCGTGCGCGCCGCGCGCAGCCAGTAGGCCACCACGCTCGCGAAACCGAAGATCAGCACCACCATCACGCCGCCCTGGCGCAGGCCGAGTTCGGCCACGCCGTCGAGCGAGAGCGAGATCGCCACCATGCCGAAGGCCAGCAGGCCGTAGCCCACGGCGTCGAAGCGCCGCAGCGCGGCACCGCGCAGGTCGGGCATGAAGCGCAGGGTGGCGATGCAGCCGGCCAGGCCCACCGGCACGTTGATCAGGAAGATCCAGTGCCACGAGGCGTACTGCACCAGCCAGCCGCCCAGCGTGGGCCCGAGCAGCGGGCCGATCAGGCCGGGAATGGCCACGAAGCTCATCGCCTGCAGGAATTCGCCGCGCGGCACGGTGCGCAGCAGCGCCAGCCGCCCCACCGGCAGCAGCAACGCGCCGCCGAGGCCCTGCACCACGCGCGCGGCCACCAGCTGGCCCAGCCCGTGCGAGAGCGCGCACAGCACCGAGCCCAGCCCGAACAGCACGATGGCCGCGAAGAACACGCGCCGGGTGCCGAAGCGGTCGGCGATCCAGCCCGAGGCCGGGATCAGCATCGCCATGGTCAGCGCATAGGCCACCACCACCGACTGCATGCGCAGCGGGCTCTCGCCGAGGCTGGCCGCCATCGCCGGCAGCGCCGTGTTGATGATGGTGGCGTCCAGCGTCTGCATGAAGAAGCCCACCGCCACGAGCCACAGCAGGCTCTTGCGGGCGGGGGCGACGGCGGTGTTGGCTACGGCGGTGTCGGGCGGCATGGGCGGGGATGGAGGCGCAAAGCAAAAAGCCGCCCGGAGGCGGCTTCGTGGGGGGATGGTGCGCCGCGGGCAGGCACCATCGGTGGATCAGGCCGAGAAGCTGGAGCCGCAGCCGCAGGTGCTGGTGGCGTTCGGGTTCTTGATCACGAACTGGGCGCCCTGCAGGTCTTCCTTGTAGTCGATCTCGGCGCCGACCAGGTACTGGTAGCTCATGGCATCGATCAGCAGCGACACGCCGTTCTTGGTCATGGTCGTGTCGTCTTCGTTGGTGATCTCGTCGAAGGTGAAGCCGTACTGGAAGCCCGAGCAGCCGCCACCCTGGACGAACACGCGCAGCTTGAGGTCGGGATTGCCTTCTTCGGCGATCAGGTCGGCCACCTTGGCGGCCGCGCTGTCGGTGAAGACGATCGGTTCGGGCATCTGGGTCTGGATGTTTTCGGCAAGGGCGCTCATGAGGGGAAACTCCTGGAGAGGGGCCGGAACATGCGGCCAAGGGAGGGAATGCTACTGCAATGCGGGCTTTGGAGCCGGGGCCACGGGCGGTGCACCCAATGCAAGTGGGGTCGCAACCACACGGGGGCAAGGCCGGATCGGCCGGCGATGCCCATGAAAAAAACCGCCCGAAGGCGGTTTTCTCGGCAGGCGAAGGCTGGAGATCAGCGCTTCGAGAACTGCTTGCGGCGGCGTGCGGAGTGCAGACCGACCTTCTTACGTTCGACTTCACGCGCGTCGCGGGTGACGAAGCCGGCCTGGCTCAGCACCGGCTTGAGGCTCGCGTCGTAGTCGATCAGCGCGCGGGTGATGCCGTGGCGGGTTGCGCCGGCCTGACCCGATTCGCCGCCGCCGTGCACGTTCACCATGACGTCGAAGGCTTCGAGGTTGTTCGTCAGCGCCAGCGGTTGCTTGGCGATCATGATCGAGGTCTCGCGGCCGAAGAACGCTTGGATGTCCTTGCCGTTGACCGTGATCTTGCCGGTGCCCTTCTTCAGGAACACGCGAGCGACGCTGGATTTGCGACGGCCGGTGCCGTTGTTCCATTCACCAATCATTCTCAAGGCTCCTTACAGTTCCAGCACTTTGGGCTGTTGGGCGGTGTGCGGATGCTCTGCACCACCGTACACCTTGAGTTTCTTGATCATGGCGTAGCCGAGCGGGCCCTTGGGCAGCATGCCCTTGACGGCCTTTTCCAGCGCGCGGCCGGGGTGCTTCGACTGCATGTCGCGGAAGTTCGTCGCCGTGATGCCGCCCGGGTAACCCGAGTGACGGTAGTACACCTTGTCGATGGACTTGGCGCCGGTGACGCGCAGCTGGGCTGCGTTGATGATGACGATGAAGTCACCGGTATCGACGTGAGGCGTATAAATGGCCTTGTGCTTGCCGCGCAGACGGAGGGCAACTTCGCTGGCTACCCGTCCGAGGACCTTGTCGGTCGCGTCAATCACAAACCACTCGTGCTTCACGTCAGCGGGTTTTGCGCTGAACGTGGTCATGAGATTTCTCTTTTCGTAAGAGGGTTTGGCGGGCCCTTTTCCACGGTCGGTTTTCCTCTGGTGGGAATCTCTTAGGTGGTGGAAGTACTTCGCCGCGGGGCCACAAAAACGCTGCGAAGCCCGCGATTATACGAAGAATCGGGGTTGGCGGGCAATTTTTGGGATGGCCGCCCCTTCGAGCCCCTCGAACGCCCGCTGCGGGCTCAGCGCCAGACCCGCACCAGCTCCAGCGTCTCGCGCGTCATGCCGAGGAAGACGCGGCGGTATTCGGCCTCGAAACGGACCACCCGGCCCAGGTCGGGCGCGTAGGAGACCGTCGCCTTGAAGGGCAGCGCCTGCGCGGGCCCGGTGCCCACGAGCGCGAACATCCAGCCGTCGTAGGCGATCTGCTGCACGCTCAGCGCCTCGCCGTCGACGGTCAGGCGGCTCGTGCCGATCACCGCGGCATCGAGCGCGTAGCGCACCGTCTCCCCGCTGGAGGCCGAGGTGTACTCGCTGCGCCAGCGCATGCCCGGCGTCATCGCGGGCCGGGTCCAGCCGCCGGGCGGCGCGGCCGCGTCGAACAGCCCGCCGGCCGGCGAGGTCGCCGACACCAGCTGGCCATCGGCCTTCTCGACCCGCCCGCCCTGGTTGTAATAGACGTTCTCGCCCTCGATCCGGTCGACCCGGTAGCGCACCGGCGTCCGCACGCCCGTGAGGCCGTCGATCAGCGCGTATTCGAACACCTCGCCGAGCCGTGGCGCGCCCGGACGGCCCGCCGCGGGCGCGCCGCGGCCATTGCCGTTGCCGTCGGCGCCGCCGGCGCGTGCTTCCAGCGCGGTCTTCGCGCGCGCCGGCAGCTCGGCCAGCCATTCCACCGGCACCGCGAAATTCAGGCTGCCGCCATCCCTGGCGGCGAAGGTCGTGATGCCCAGCAGCCGGCCTTCGCTGTCGAACAGTCCGCCGCCGCTGGAGCCGGGCGCGATGGCCGCGGTGGTCTGCAGCAGGCGCTCGCCCTCTTCGCCGCGCAGGCCCGACAGGATGCCGTCGCTGAGGGTGTTCTCGAGGCCGCGCGGATTGCCGATGGCGTAGACGCGCTGGCCCACGCGCGCGCTGCCCGCGGGCGCCAGCGCCACCGGCGGCGCGGTGAAGTTCGCCACCTTGACCTGGCACAGGTCGCGCTGCGGATCGGGGTACTCGAGGGTGGCGCCGTAGGCCACGTTCTCCTGGCGCACGACGAAGCTGCTGGCCTTGGCCAGCACATGGCAGTTGGTCACCAGCCGGCCGGGCGCGATCACGACCGCGCTGCCGGCGCTGAGCGGCCGGGACTGGGCGTCGAAGGTGCGGATGGCCCAGACGCTGCCCGACACCTTGGCGAACAGCACATCGGGCTCGAGCGCCGCGGCGGGGCCGGCGGCCAGCAGCGCCGCCAGCCAGAGAACGCGAGTCCTCATGGCTTGGCGGGAAGCAGCGCGCCGAGATCGTCCATCGAGACGCGCGCGCCGACGGCGCGCGGCGTCGGTGGCGGCACGACGGGGGCCGCGGGCGCGACGGGTGGCGGCGCGACGGCGACGGGCGGCGGCACGGCGGCCACCACCGGCGGCGCGGCGGGCTTCTGCTCGGCCACCGGCGGCGTCGGCGCGGGCGTGGGCGCGACCGGGGGCGGCGTCACCGCGACGGCCGGCGGCGGCGGCGGAACGACGGAGGGCGCCGCCAGCCGGGTCTCGCCGATGCGGATGCCGGCCAGCGGCTGGTCGCCGGTCTGGCCGCTGCGGTCGAAGCTGCGCACCTCGCCGAACACCAGCTGCATCCAGCTCGGGTAGTTGAAGCCGGCGCCGGTGCCCGAATCGATGGCCGCGCCCAGCACGCCGCCGATCAGGATGTTGCCGACCATGCCGGTGTTGACGCGCGAAATCGCCTGCCCCGTGGCCGGCGCCAGGCCCGGCTGCGTGCATTCGATGTTCAGCAGCGCGCCCGAACGGCGCACCGAGACGCTTTCGCCCGAGCGCATCACGATGCCGTTGCGGTCGTTCGTGAGCGTGCATTGGGCGCCCTCGACGGTCTTGCCGGCCTCCGTCAGCGTCTCGATCTTCACGCTCTGCTGGGTGCCGTGCGTCACCGACGCGCACCCCGTCAAAATGGACAAAACGCCCGCACCCACGCACAGGCCCCAGAATCTCCACCCTGCTCCACGCATTTGCGCCCTCTTTCTTGTTAATTAATGTTTCCGGCGCGCGAGTCTAGCGATCTCGCCGGATGCATGCCTCCACCTTTTAGGTACTTCTTCTCATGTTCAGCTACCGCCACGCCTTCCATGCCGGCAATCACGCCGACGTGCTCAAGCACCTGGTGCTGATCGCCACGCTCGATCACATGCTCGAAAAGGAGACCGCCCTGACGGTGGTCGACACCCACGCGGGCGCCGGCCTGTACCGGCTCGATGGCGATTACGCGGGCACCAGCGGCGAGGCCGCCGAGGGCGTGCTGCGCCTGGTCGCCGACCCCAAGGCCGCGCCGGCCCCGGCACCCGCCCCCGCGACGACGGCCGCCGCCAGGAAGGCGGCCAAGGAGGCCGAGGCCCCGCTGGCCGACGCGCTCGCGCGCTACCTCGAGGTGATCCACGACTTCAATGCCAAGGGCGGCGCCCGCGTCTACCCGGGCTCGCCGTTCATCGTGCAGCACCTGCTGCGCGACCACGACCGGCTCAAGCTGTTCGAGCTGCATCCCACCGACAGCCGCACGCTCACGGCCAACATCGCGCAGCTCGAGGCCGGCCGCCAGATCGCGGTGCTGCACGAGGACGGCTTCGGCAGCGCCACCAAATTCCTGCCGCCGCCCTCGCGGCGCGCGCTGGTGCTGATGGACCCGAGCTACGAGCTCAAGACCGACTACGGCCGGGTGCTCGACTTCATGGCCGAGGCGCTCAAGCGCTTCGCCACCGGCACCTACGCGGTCTGGTATCCGATCATTCCGCGGCCCGAGGCGCACGACCTGCCGCGCCGGCTCAAGACCATGGCGACCAAGGCCGGCAAGTCCTCGCTCAACGTCACGCTGACGGTCAAGTCGAGCAAGATCACGACCGCGCCCAGCGGCGAGACGCGCCGCCCGGGCCTGCCGGCCAGCGGCATGTTCCTGATCAACCCGCCCTATACGCTGAAGCCGCTGCTCGAGGCGGCGCTGCCGCAGCTGGTGCAGAAGCTGGGGCAGGACCGCAACGCGGGCTTCACGGTCGAAGCCGCGGGCTGATCCGCGCGGCGCGCGCTCAGCGCCGCCTTACCGGCGCGCGGCGCACGGGCGCCTTGCGGGCCGCCGCGGGCTGGGCCTGCGGCCGCAGCGGCGCCACGTCGAGCGAGGGCGTGTCGGTCTCGCCCGGCGCCGCCACCTCGCCGTCGCAGCGCATGCCCTCGCGGTCGATGACGGTCAGCGCCACCTGCTTGATGCCCAGGCTCGCGAGCCCGATGCGGTCGGCCGCGGCGCGGCTCAGGTCGATCACGCGGCCCTGCGTGTAGGGGCCGCGGTCGTTCACGCGCACCAGCACTTCCTTGCCGTTGACGAGGCTGCGCACGCACACGCGGGTGTTGAAGGGCAGGGTCTTGTGGGCGGCCGTCAGGGCGCCCATGTCGAAGCGCTCGCCGCTGGCGGTGCGGCGCTGGTGGAACTGGATGCCGTACCACGAGGCGCCGCCGCGCTCGAACACCTCGCCGCGCGGTTCGTCGCCCGGCAGGCCGTCGGCGGGCAGTTCGTCGGGCCCGGTCACGGCGAGGTCGTAGCGCACCGAAGGCACGTTCGAACGCGGCTCGGCGCCGGGCGGCACGGTCATCTGGCGCGGGATCGGCGACAGGCTCTCCTGCGCCACGGCGCCGGGCGCCGCGCCGCCCTCGGTGGCCGGCGGCATGGCGCAGCCCGCGAGCGCGCAGGTGCAGGCCACGAGCGCGGCGCGAAGCGCCCCGCGCAGCGAGCCAGGCGCCCGCGCCGCCCCTCTCAATCCAGGCGCTCCAGGACAGCCAGCGTGGCCGCCGACTGGTTCATCGTGTAGAAGTGCAGCGCCGGCACGCCGCCCTCGCGCAGCCGCGCGCACAGGTCGGTCACGACGTCGAGGCCGAAGGCCTTGATCGAGGCCGTGTCGTCGCCGAAGGCCTGCAGCCGCAGCCGGATCCAGCGCGGGATCTCGGCGCCGCAGGCGTCCGAGAAGCGCATCAGCTGCGTCGAGCTGGTGATCGGCATGATGCCGGGCACGATCGGCGTGTCGATGCCGAGCGCGCGCGCCTCGTCGACGAAACGGAAGTAGGCATCGGCGCTGAAGAAGTACTGCGTGATCGCCGAATCGGCGCCGGCCTTCACCTTGGCCGCGAAGGCCTGCAGGTCGGCCTCGGGCGAACGCGCCTGCGGATGCACCTCGGGATAGCAGGCCACCTCGATGTGGAAGTCGCGGCCGGTCTCCGCGCGGATGAAGGCCACGAGGTCGCTCGCATACTGAAACTCGCCGCCGGCGCCATAGCCGCTGGGCAGGTCGCCGCGCAGCGCGACCAGGCGCTTCACGCCCATGGCCTTGAGCTCGGCGAGCTGCGCGCGCACCGTCTCGCGCGTGGCGCCGATGCACGAGAAATGGCTGGCCGCGTCCACGCCCTCGGACAGGATCTCCTGCACCGCGCCGAAGGTGCCCTGGTGGGTGGAGCCACCCGCGCCATAGGTGACCGAACAGAACTCGGGCTTGCGCGCATAGAGCTGCTGGCGCGCCGCGCGCAGCTTGACCGCGCCTTCGGGCGTCTTGGTCGGAAAGAATTCGAAACTCAGCGGAAGGCGCACCTGCGTCTCCTTAGGAACCGCCCGCGCCCGTCGCGCGCACGGCGTGAATGAAAAACTCGCGGTTGCCGTCGCCGCCGGCGATCGGGCTGTCGAACCAGCGCAGCACGCGCAGCTCGAGCGCGGCGCAGGCATCGCGCAGGCGCTTCTCGACGATCTCGTACATCGCCGCGTCGCGCACGATGCCGCCCTTGCCCACCTGGCCCGGCTGCAGCTCGAACTGCGGCTTGACCAGCATCAGCAGCTGGCCATCGTCCGCGAGGAACTGCACCACGGCCGGCAACACCAGCGTGAGCGAGATGAAGGACAGGTCGCCGACGATCAGGTCGAAGCGCTCGTCGAAGGGCTCCTCGCCCTCTTCCCGCAGGTCGTCGAACGAGAGCGCGCGCGCATTGACGCCCTCGATGGCGAGCACGCGCGCGTCCTCGCGCAGCTTCGCATGCAGCTGCCCGTGGCCGACGTCGACGCCCACCACCCGTGCGGCGCCGCGCTGCAGCAGGCAGTCGGTGAAGCCGCCGGTCGACTGGCCCACGTCGAGGCACAGCTTGCCGGCGGCATCGACGCCGCTGGCCTCGAGCGCGCCTTCGAGCTTGAGCCCGCCGCGCGAGACATAGCGGGCCTCGGCCGCATCGTCGAGCTCGAGCTCGGCCGACTCGGGCACCTCGTCGCGGTTCTTCGCGACCGCACGCCACGCATCGGTCGAGCCCGCATCGCGCCAGCGCATGCCGCCGGCGATGAGCCGCACGGCCTGCGAGCGCGAGGCGGCGAGGCCGCGTTCCACCAGCAACTGGTCGGCTCGCATGCGCGGCGATCAGTAGCGGTAGCTGTCCGGCTTGTAGGGGCCGTTCTTGCTCACGCCGATGTAGGCGGCCTGGGCGTCGGTCAGCTCGGTGAGCATGGCGCCGACCTTCTTCAGGTGCAGGCGCGCGACCTTCTCGTCGAGGTGCTTGGGCAGCACGTAGACCTTGCCGGCCTGGTAGGCGTCGGGCTTGGTGAACAGCTCGATCTGGGCGATGGTCTGGTTCGCGAACGACGACGACATCACGAAGCTCGGATGGCCCGTGCCGCAGCCCAGGT
>Ga0209025_1000912_pt1 | contig 45503 bp, 44 predicted proteins | sample AraplaMF_Col_mLB_FD_184256 | JGI IMG/M metagenome (GOLD analysis project Ga0209025, IMG submission 184256) | Arabidopsis root microbial communities from the University of North Carolina, USA - plate scrape MF_Col_mLB (SPAdes) (version 2) | ecosystem: Host-associated > Plants > Roots > Endosphere... | reverse complement strand
TTTTCTGTTATAGTATATATGAGGTGATTTTTATGGATTACAGCAAGCAACGTCAAAAATCCGTACATCGTAAAAAATTATACGAGAATCTAAATGAAATGCCCTTTTACATAGAAGAATTTGTGGAGTACAAAGAATTGCATGATGCCTCTCCCTCCACCCTACTGAATTATGTATATGATTTTAGGGTCTTCTTTAACTGGCTATTATCTGAACAAATTATTGAATTTAAGCCTATTAAAGACATATCCTTCTCTGATTTGGAGAATTTAAAGAAAAAAGATGTTGAGAACTTCATGAGGTTTCTAAAACTACAACAAAACATGCAGAATTCCTCTGTTAACAGAAAAATTTCAGCCTTAAAGTCTTTATTCAAGTACCTTACTTCCCTATCAGAGAATGATGAGGGAGAATGTTATTTTTATAGAAATGTAATGGCCAAAATTGAAATACATAAAGATAAAGAAACATTAAATGCCCGTGCAAAACGTATGAGATCTAAGATATTTCATAATGATGACGATCTAGAATTCTTGAATTACGTTAAGTACGAACATGAAAAATCTTTAACAAAACATCAATTGTTCTATTTTCTAAGAGACAAAGATCGTGATGTAGCTATTCTTTCCCTTTTTCTTGGTAGTGGTATTCGTGTAAGTGAATTGGCCGATCTCCGTATGGAAGATATAAATATAAAAGAAAGGCTAATTGATGTAATACGAAAAGGAAATAAAGAAGATTCAGTATGGATTACTCCAATTGCGTTAAATGATCTTGAAAAGTATATGGAAATTAGAGATAGCAAATATGCACCAGGAAAAGAATTAAAAAATGTGTTTTTATCGAAGTATAAACATACTGCACAGCCTCTATCAGTTAGGGCCATCCAAGATATAGTAGAAAAATATACTAAGGCCTATGGAAAAAGAATGTCTCCTCATAAATTAAGACATACATTGGCAAATAAGTTATACATGGAAGAGAAAGACTCGTTACAAGTGATGCAGCAACTTGGACATACTAGTCAAGATACAGCATTGTTATATACTCAACTTGGGGAAACAACTATTAAAGATAGCTTAGGTAGACTGGGAAAGAATAAAGAATAAAAGTTCAGCAATTTTATTTTGCTGGACTTTTATTCTGACATTTAAACAAGGTGTATTACTCGGTTCAATCTTTATTTTATTGTGTAAAAAATACATAGTTGGAAATCTGCAGTGAATTTATTTAATATTACAGGATTACTCTTAAAATTACACCAATTCTATTTGTTAGTTTTAGCGAAGACTCTTTAATAATTAATTTAAATAGCAATAGAAAGATTACTTAACATCTCAATTTCCAAATGAATTTGGTTTTTCAGAAAACAAACAGGATTAGTAAGATTTCAATATTATTTTATAACACAATTTTTCATCACGTATGCTTAGCAGATAAATTTTAAAAATACATAAGATGTTGTTAATAATAAAAAAACCAAATTCTAATTGAGAATTTGGTTTTTTTATTATTTTTCCATCTTTTCTTTAATAGCTAAATTGCGTAAATAATCTAAAACGGGGAGCATATCTTTTGGAGCTGTCAAATCGTTTACTGAAAAGGATACATTCTTCTCATCGTCTGTTATTCCCAACTCATAAGAAAAAGCATCCGCTCCTTGGATAGCAGCCCCATTTACTTCACTTGGTTTAAGATGTAAAAGATTAGATTGATGAATTAAATTAATTAATTCCTTAGCTTGTTCCTCTGGTAAATCCATCGTATCTGTCTGAAAGGTTAAGTGGAGGTTAGCTAGTCCCCCGGTACAACTAAATTTAATATGCATATTAGCCCCTCCCTTCATGATACAGAATCTGATTAAGAAGGTAAACCAACCGATTTAAAAGCTGATTCTACTGTTTTTGCAGCTGTTTGCGGAACTTCGCCACTATCTACAAGTTTTTGTGCTGCTTTAGTTACAATTTGCGCAAATTGATTGAAATTAGTAGTTGCAAATAAGCTGTGCATTGCATTATACCATATTAAAGCTGCTTTATCTGTTCCAATTTCCATAGATACAAGATAAAACACTTTATTTGGTATACCACTATTTATATGAACACCGTGGTTATCCTGAGATCCTTGATAATAGTTTTTCATATGATCTGGTTGCATATCCTTACCCATTAGTTTATTGTCAAATGCAGTGCCAGGTGCTTTCATTGAACGAAGAGCTTGTCCTTTTAATGTTGGTCCCATTATATCAGCACCAATTAACCAATCCGCATCGTTTGCCGTTTGCTTTAAATAAGATTGCTTAATTGCAATTCCGAACACGTCCGAAATATGTTCATTCAAAGCTCCAGACTGTCCATCATATTCTAATCCATTAGTAAATTGAGTAATTCCATGTGTTAGTTCGTGCCCTATAACATCAAGTGAATTTGTAAAACTAGTAAAAATAGTTCCATCCCCATCACCAAACACCATTTCATCCCCGTCCCAAAAAGCATTTTGATAGTTATGACCAAAATGAACATTCAAAATGAGATCAAGACCATTGTCATCAATAGAATTGCGGTGGAACACATTTTTGTAATAATCACGTACTATACCAGCATAATCATACGCATGGTTAACTGCGTTATCCTCAATTGATCTATCTCCTTCTTTTCTAACCTCTTTAACTCGAAGGTCTCTTCCACCATTACAATCATATACATGGCGTGCAGATTCACCTTTAGGTCCTGCTCCTGCATCAGTTAAAGCGACAACCCCATTAATATCATATTCTTTCAAGCTTCTACGTTTTCGAATTTGGCGACTTTTTGCTAAACTGATTCGTGCGGCTTCTATATCGTTTTGTGCTAAATTCTCCAGAATATAGGTTGGAACAATAAAGCATTGACATTTCTTATGCGAACAACGTTTTGTATGCATAATTTACACCCTTTCGTGATAGTAGTTTATAACATCTCTATTAATTTGTTCTTTATGTTGGAAATTTATACACTTTATTTAATAAATTCATTAACAATTTATATGCTTTGAGATTATCAAGATCTAAATTTTATAAAGTACTTAAAATAAGTTAGCGTCTCCATATCTTTTTCAATTCATCTATTATTATATGATTAAATTTTAATATACCTTTATTACCTTAAAGAGAATTTAACATGTACTTGAAGGTTATAAGTTAGTTGCCCCTGCCTTTGTAGAAAGCTGTAACAAACTAGTAACCAATATTATCATATAGCAATTATTTAAGTTTTATAATTATATATCCTATTATAAAATTATAGTGAATAAATTAAAAAACGTTCTTAAAAAAAGAGTCATTTTTTGGTAGATTTTAATTATACAACTAACTATAAACACTCACTTTATTCCTGACTTAATATTAATAATAAAACTAAAATCTTATATTTTTTTCAGCATCGCACCCAAATTTTTACCCTTAACTATATCTTCTATTTATAGCAGCAAATCTTTTTATTTTTTCTACCACTTTTTGTCCCAATACTTATTAAAAGGATATTTTACAAACATTATTTACTTTATAAAGCTTCGTTCACCGCATTGAATGCATCCACTCTACCATGCCCAAACCAAGAGACTCCATGTTCCATCACAACTTCCAATATCAATAAATGCCCCTTTATCAAATGGACTTGGTGGCATCTTTAATTTAGAAGCGGTGCTTTTTAGGATAGAAATTATATTTAGAGCTGTTAATTCAGGATTCGCTGAAATAGTTTAAGCAGCAATTCCCGCTACTAAGGGAGTGGCACTAGAAGTACCTCCAAAACGACTTGTTACGTTTTCTGATATACAAGCTCCATGCAAAACGGAGATAGATCCAGTTGCTGTTGTAATTGATATTCCTGTAATAGTCATTAGAAAATATTCGTGCAGCTTACTACTAGCCGCTGATATTGAAAAGTCAAAACCATAAATTGATTATAATTTCTTAATAGAAAAAAATATTCCCTTCCATTTTATTAATATAACTTTAGAATAAAAAACAAAACACAGATAATACTATATTCTGTTTAAATAAATTTTTAGGAGCTGTTAGCAATGCCGTTAAAAAATTATGGAGTTTTAAAAGGTCAAGTTGTAGGATATACCCCTCCTGACAATCAGGATAGTACACCTCATTTTACAGTTAATATCTCAGATAATAATAACCGTGAATACGAAATTATTATTAATGTCAAATCAAAAGAAAGACCATCAGAGTTATTGTATTATGCAGGTAAAAATTTTCATTCTGAGCAAATTACCAACCTACCTAACTTAAATTACGGCTTCACAAACATTACTAGTAATAATAGAGAAATTGCACTTGATTATATTCGAGGTAATTTACTTGACCGTTGTAAATTAGTCCCACTTCCAGTAACTGCACCTGGTGAGGATAACGATTTGCAAGATAAATTTTTAAATTACATGAAAACATCTGAAAATAATCCAAAAGTTGATATTTATGCATATGGTGAAGAAATCCCTCCTGGAATTCATGATGTCCACATGAACCAAGGAAATGTAGGAAGTTTTAAAAAAGATGACGGCATTTGGCAAGATGGTGGAGTACTTTTCCATTATAAAGACACTGATAAATGGGAAGCTGTCTTTTTAGCGTTCCAGTCACAGTCATGGTGTACAGATGACTCAGGCCATGCAATTAAACCTGTTGAGGATTGTAATTACAAAAGCGATTGTTAGTAATAAAGTTTAGAAATATATTCCTATTAAAAATTAAGAGGTGGTGTAAACTTACACTATCTCTTTTCTGAAATCCAAATAATTTGGGTTATCATTATGTATCTGTTGCTCAAAAGAAAAATAGCATTCAGATTAAAGAGTATTAAAAATATATCATTTACCTTGCATCAAGATAATTTGGCACAAATCCAATTTATTTATTGCTCAAATACTTAAATCTTATTATTAAATTATTAATAATATAATAAAAGAATGTACAATTAATATTATTTTATTCGATTATAAGTATCAAACCTTTTTGGTAGCAAGGTTCTTAGTATAAAAATTAAAATTCACTTTAGTGTTAATGAACAAAAAGAATTATTAATATTCTAGTTCCTTCACTGTAACCAAGGATATTCATAAGTAACCCTATAAAATTATTCAATAAATTATACGAATGTAAGCATACGATTATGAAGAAAGGGCTATTACGTATGACAAAAAATAATTCAAGTATTCCAGAAAATGAATTTTCAGCCTTATTAATGAGTGAAAATGAACAAATTGAACTTCTTAATAAACTTAATAAAAATAAAGGTATTATTGAAAAAGATTCAAAAAAATACTTTGATGATGATGCGGAAAAAAACATTATAGCATCTTATTATAAAACAATAAATTTCGATCAATTAAAACCAAATGAATTATTTAAGGCTTTACATTCCTTAATAGAAAATACACATAAACCGGTTATATATGATCCCACAAAATATTTATATACTTGGGTGGATTTGCAAGAAGACGGAAATTTAAAAAGTATCTACTCAGGGAAGATTCGAAATCCTGAAGACGTTATTGCTGAAGATTTTAAAATACTCACCAAACGAAAAAATGAATTGGACTCACTTCTTGCTAATCAATTATTAACAGAAAATGAGTTAAAAACTCAAAAAAAGCGAATTGAAGAAAACAATAAACTAAACTGTGAACATGTAGTACCACAATCATGGTTCAATAAACAGGAACCAATGAGAGGTGATTTACATCATTTATTCGCATGTGAACCATCATGTAACTCATTAAGGAGTAACTACCCTTATCATGATTTCTCAGATTATGAAGGAGGGAAAGTACTGAACATTATTAGACAAGAATGTGGAAAATTAGAGGAGAGTTTATTCGAACCTGAATATGCTAAAGGAATAGTGGCTCGAGCTACTTTATACTTTTTACTAAGATATCCAGATAAAATTGCAAACGACAAAGAAAAAAATATAGACATTGAATTATTACTTAAATGGCATGAAGAATTTCCAGTAAGTATATACGAACGACATCGAAATCAAAGTATTCAAGACACCCAAGGGAATAGAAACCCCCTTGTTGATTTTCCTAACTATGCCCGTAAAATTAATTTTTCATTGAGTTCTTCTTGAGTTTTTATAATTCAAATAAATATAAGTTAAAAAAGCTTAATACTTACTCCCTTACCTTTTTTAGAGGGAGTTTTCTTTATTTTAACAAAATAAACCTTTTAATAATTATCTACAGAAAAACCATAGAACGTAACTACTTCTACGGTTTTTGATTTATCTATATTTTAATAATAAACTTGAATCCATATACCATTTGTAATTCATCTTACCCCTAAATCACATCATACCTTTTTACTAAATTATAAAAAATAAATTTGAGCTAATGGATAATAGCTCTTTAAAATACCTACATAATCCATACCTTGATCAGCAAGATATTTACTGCTCCATCTACAAAAGTATTCATTTGAATCATTTCTTATACCACTACTATATACAATTAACATTGGTTCGATACTATACGGTTTTGCAATATATTGATTAAACAACTCCTCAACTATATCATCGATTTCAGAAAAAGTACTTCTACCATAATTATAAGATTGATCAAACAAAGGAGTGCTACTAATAGTAAACCCTCTTTCCAAATAATGCTCATTATATATACGATTTAATACAAAAGATGTTATACAAATTATATTAGCCTTAATTGCTTCTTTAGGCCATGTTGGATAAAGTTCTGAAGCAGCTACGTTTTTTACATATTCCTTAAATTCCACTTTATATCTTGGAGCTAATTCATTAGGATTTCCATCATGAACGATAATGTATTGAGGGATGTTTAGGCTATTTGCATGTTGAGGAAAGTGAGAAAAACGGGGATAGTTTGATCGAAGTTGTCTCTCTAAATAATATTCAGTTAATGCATGTTGAGGAATATTAATTGTTTCAATTAATTGGCGTTCTCCTGTTCGATTAACAGGAAGCATTTCCACTCTTTGTTTCGCTGTAGTTTCCGGGAAGATTTGTACACCCCTAATTATTTTAACACCATAGTTAGGTGCTTCGATTGTAAGGACATATTCTGTATAAGGTTTAGGTCCTGAAGGATTCTGAGAATACTCTTTAGGAGGCGCTGATAGAGAAATGGGACTTGTTAAACCAATGTCATTTGTTTGGAGTGTAGCAATAATTTGACTACCTTCATCTTGCTTACGAATGAATACCTTTGCACCCTTAATAGGTTTATCTGTATTCATTTCATAAACAGATACAATTAATTTACCAGTTGATGCCCGATAAGAATGCCGTGTATCATAATAAATTTGATTTTCATTAAAAAATAGATGTGGTTGATAATAAAATTGCTGTCCTAAATCCAATGGATAAGAATAATTTTCATTCAAATCTATTCGTCCTCCCTCTATGTCTGTTCATTTAATTACTCCTTGTTACTTTTACTTACATCACTAATTAAGAATAGGGATAATATCTATTATTATTGTAGAATGATTGTGTCTGCTGATAATTGGACACATTTGTCATAGAAGGGGGATAAATAGATACTGGATTTTGATTTTGAGAAGGCGCTTGTGTTTTAAGATTTAATCCTCTATTCGTTTGCTGCGGAATTGAATTGCTTGTTAAAGCCCCTCGGGAAGTTCCCATAGTATATTCTATCGCTTCAAGGACCATCCATAATTCCTTACGCACTACTCCTGTAACAGTAAAACTTTTTATCTTCTGAAACTCTTTCACTGATACTTCAGTTCCAAGTCCAAAAAAACCATCTAATTGTCCTTCATAAAAACCATAGTCCTTCAATAAATTTTGTAATCTCCTTACAAGTTCTCCTTGACTGCCATTCTGCAAAATAGGATACATGCCAGGGAGATTTGTAACATACACATACATATCATTCATTTTATTCCAAGTTACCTCATCTACAGCTCCATTTTCAGGAAGTTGGAACTGCCTTTGAAAAGCCTTAACTGCATTTGCAGTACTTGAATTGTACGTACCGTTTACTCTTACTTCAGGAATATCTGTATATCTTTTTCTTATATGGTATAAATATTTTTGAATGGTTTCAACAGCAAGATTTTGATCTCCTTCCTTCAAAATTTTCCCAGGGAAAGATTTAACGACTTGTATAAATTCCGCTAAACGGACTTCAATATCTTTATAGTAATGTTTCAAAATATCCAAATGGCTCATGCCTTTTTCTGCCAGGCAGAATGTTCCCCATTGATATAGCATTCCTGGCCGTTTAGCAAATTGGCATGTTTGTTTTTTACCATCACGATATTGTGTAAAAAATGGTGTATTTTCTCCATGCTTTGCAAGATATTGCTTAAATACCTCATCCACTGCATCATCAGTAGATTCAAAGGTATTTCTCCCATGAGTATACTTTTGATCAAACTGTGTAGTACTTGTGATGTCGAATCCTTTTCCTTTAAAAGGGTTTACATAAAGACGATTTAATGTAAAAGTCATTATACAAAGAGCATTAGCTAACAATGCTTCTTTTTTCCAATTCGGATAAACCTCAGAAGCGACTACATTTTTTATATAATCTTTAAATCTCATTTTGTAATTTCGTGCAGGTGTATTTGGATGACCATCGTGAACGATAATAAATTCAGGTATTACAATATCCCTATCCCTATCCTTATCGCTATCTACTCTTATCTCTTGTTGTGTCTCGAGTTCTTTTTGTAGTTCCTGTTGGGATTCCTGCTGGGGATATTGTCCGATTAATGTATGTTCCGGAATATCAATTATTTCAACAGAATCCCGTCCTTCCGTTCCACTAATGGGTATAAGTTCCATTTTCTGAACAGCAGTAACGTCTTCAAAAATTTGTGTACCGCGCAGTACTACAGGTGCATAACCTGCAGCTTCAATGGAAATTGCATATTCTGAATAAGGTTTAGATCCTAAAGGATCGCTCGCATTCTCTTTAGGGGGCGTAGGCAAGGCAACTGTATTTGTTTCACCGAATTCATTCGTATATAAAGTAATAACCTCACTTTGTCGGGAAGCTAAAATACGCCCTTCATTTGTCATTTTATAAATTGATACTTTGACACCCTTAATCGGTCTTTCTGTGTCTTTTTCATATATTTTTGCAAATATCTTTCCGCTTGGTTGCCGATAAAAAGCTTCCTGACCTTCATCACTCACTCCTGCTATAAAATGTGGTGGTTTAGAATTCCCTGAAGAATATGGTGGATAATTATACAAATTCATCTCTCCTCTCATCAAATCCTATTTATATTAAAACTCTCGTATATAAACAAAATAAAAAGGCCCTTTATCCATGATATTATGCTCAACTCTATTTTTTTGAAATCATATAATTGCCTATTTTCTTTAAAGATTCTATAGATTTTTTTAAAAATAAGTATGGACTACTCTATTAATACTTGACCACTTCCTGCTAATCTACCCAAAAACTCCTTCAATCCAAAAGGTTAATCTAGTTATATTTTTGTTACATACTATAAAAGTCAAATAACCTTATTTATAAAGATAATTTTATATAATTCAATTCGATACTTTGCTGAGGCCTTTCTAGAATTAACAGAAAGAATCCAGGCAATATGGACAGCTCTATTTTTATTTCAACTTCTTTCACCATTCTATCCAAATAATTCCTTCAATCTAAACGGTTAATATAATTACATTTTTTACATACTATAAAAGTCAAATAACCTTATTTACAAAGATAATTTTATGTAATTTATATTCATACTTGTCTATTACAAAGAAAGTTATAAATTGAAGATTTCAGTTGATTTATAAAGAGATTTTTTAGAATTACTCCTTTAAAATCTATATTTTATGAGTAGAAAAAACACTTACAAACATTCAAATATAGTAACTTTAATAAAATTGATTTTATTTTTTACGATTAGTACCTGTCATATTAAAGTTCAATTTAACTATAATAAGTAACAGTATTCTAAAATCAAGGGGTGAAATATGGAGAATTTACCCATTCTTAAATTAGGTTCCACAGGCTACTACGTAACCGTACTCCAATTAAATTTAATTGGTTTGGGAGTAAACTACGAGAAACTTCCTATTACCGGCTTTTTTGATGAAAAAACACATAAATGCACAAAAATTTTCCAAGAGAAAACTAAATTAAATCCTAATGGGATAGTAGAAGTTAACACATGGAAATCATTATTTAAGAACGTAATATTAATACAAAAGAAGCTACAATCTATAGGGTTTTATTTTGGACAACTTGATGGATTATTCGGTTTATCAACTACCCAAGCCACACAAGAATACCAAAAAGAGCAAAATTTATACCCTTCTGGTGATATTACACCGAGAACACGCCACAAATTATTTAATCCCAATTCTCAATCTGAATTTTATACTAGCTCTAATCATTTACAATCCTTACATCCATATGTAGAGATATTGGCTAAAGAATTTCTTCAATTAACAAAAACTAATGGCTTAGATGTTCGAATATATTCAGTGTTTAGGAGTTGGAGTGAACAAGATAGGTTATTTTCTTTAGGTAGATGGAAACCGGGTAAAAAGGTTACAAACGCTCGAGGCGGAGAATCATATCACAATTGGGGATTAGCTTTTGATGCTGCACCTTACGAAAATAACTCTATACCCTGGGGTGACATCAAGAAATTCAAGCAAATGGGGTATATAGGAGAGAAACTTGGTTTAACTTGGGGTGGACGCTTTACTACCATAGTTGATTATCCGCATTTCGAATATTCTTTTGGATTAAGTTCTTGGGATCTCCTTAACGGTATTACCCCTCCAATTTTGAATATATAGCTTTTCATGTAACTTAAATCACATCAAGAGTTTTTCTATTCATAAAGAGAAAAACATCTTCCAGATGAGATGCATGTACAGGATTAGGCAGGCCTGATGGAAGCAAGTTAATAAAAGATCTTTAAAATCTCAATGGTTAAAATTAGATGGCCTTATAGGTTAATAGAACATGAAAATGTAACTGTATTAAAAATAACACTAATCTATTTATGAATTTTATCAAATAGATTAGTGTTATTTCCATTTTTTACTTTTCTAAAACAATTTCTGCTATTTCATTAGCATATTTTTTAGAATCAAATCCATCATAGTTACTTAGGACCACAACAGACAAATATTCTTGTGGAAACCGCATGAAGTGTGAACGATAACCCGCCCAACTTCCTGAATGTTCTAAGTACCGACAGTTAAAACCTTCAGCAAGTCTTAGTCCAAAAGCATAATCTTCGTTTTCAATAATCGTCTCTCCAGCTGGAGAAAATTTCGGACCTATTTCGCTCATTCTTTTAACAAGTTCTTTTCCACCAACGGTGCCTGTAGTTAAATTTTCTCCCCATCTTACAAGATCTTCAACATTTGTATGAACTGCTCCATCCCCTGTATGTTCCCAAGGGCTTTCATAGACCATATATGCTCCTTGTTCATTCTTTGAATACCCTCTAGCAATTGATATAGTAGTTGGGTAGCAATCCACAATTGTTGTGTCTTTCATATTTAAAGGATCAAAAATACGTTCCTTTGCAAATTGACGTAAAGACTTCCCGCTTACCTTCTCTACCACTAGTGACAATAAAAAATATCCTGTATTGCTATACTCAAATTTTGTGCCAACAGGGAACCTTGCAATTTGATGACCATTAAGGTGTTTTAACGATTCTTCCACAGTTAATATATCAGTAAATTTAATATTTTCTGCTTGAGCCAATTCCATATAATCAACTAGTCCACCAGTATGATGAATTAGATGTTTCAATGTTACAGGTTCAGCATATGTTCCTATAAAAGGGACGAACCTTACAATTGAATCATCTAAACTCAATCTTCCCTCTTGTTCTAAGAGTAATATAGAAAATGCAGTGAATTGTTTAGAAACTGAGGCAATATTAAAAATATTTTTTGTGGTTATAGGTAAATTTTTCTCTATAGAAGCTAAGCCAATCGTACCTTTATAAGTTACCCCGCTATCAAAACTAGCAATATATGCAAAGCCAGGAGATTTTGGTGAAAACTTGTTAAATAATTGTTTAATCAATGTATGTGTCTTTTCATTATATGAATTATTCATCTCAATCTCGTACCCCTTCCATTAAATAATTCAAAATAGATTACCCTATTATCTTTCTCATATTGAATTCAATTAACCTTCATATCGAATCTTTGATATGGGGAAAATCTCAAGTTACCTCATTTTAGTTTCCAAGGAAACTAAAATGAGGTATAATTATATTTGCACAATAGATATCGTTTACAAATCCATTGTGCAAATTCTTGTATTAGCTCTTAATTAAATAAAAAAATGGAGGGCATGACATGGAAAATTATTATGATGTAGCGGTAGTTGGCGGTGGTCCGGTTGGACTTATGACAGCATGTGAATTAGCTATTCAAGGTGTAAAAGTTGTCGTTGTAGAGAGAAGATTAAATCGGATAAGAAATTCTAGAGCACTCACACTTCACCCTCGCTCCTTAGAATTAATGGCTATGAGAGGTATTGAAAATCGATTTTTATCTAGAGGGAAGAAATCAGATACAAGCCATTTTGCTGCCCTAGATACAAGATTAAACTTTAAAAATTTAGATACTGATTTTCCATATACGCTTTTTATTCCCCAATCCATTACAGAAGAAATATTAGAAGAGCGTGCGTTAGAATTAGGTGTAGATATTAAACGTGGTCATACATTAAAAGATATAAAACAGTATGAAACATTCGTACAACTAGAAATAGAACAAGCAGAAACAATATATAAAATAGAACTTCAATATGTAGTAGGCGCTGATGGCGCAAGAAGCGTAGTTCGTGAGTTATCACATATACCTTTTAATGGAACAGATACAACAACTACAGCTATATTAGGCGATGTCATTTTAGAAGATGTACCAGATAACCCATTTTTTTCTACATCTAATATAAATGGGTTAATAATAATGGTACCTATTGCACCTAATATATTTCGTTTTGCAATTGTAGATCCTAAGAATCAGACAATACCTGTTCATGTTGCTGTCACAGAAAAAGAGCTTATCGATAGTATTTATAGTATTACAGGTGAACATGTTCAAATTAATAGCTCAATATGGCTTTCTCGTTTTGGAAATGCAACCAAACTAGCAAATAATTATCAACATAAGCGTGTATTCTTGGCAGGTGATGCAGCGCATATTCATTTCCCTGCAGGAGGACAAGGTTTGAATATAGGTTTACAAGATGCTTTTAATTTAGGGTGGAAATTGGGACTCGCTATAAAACAAAAAAAATATGAAAGCCTATTAGAAAGTTATCATTTTGAACGACATGCTGTGGGAAAACAATTTTTAAAGGATGTACAAGCACAAGAACAATTAATGATAAACTTTTCCAATGCAGGTATAGAATTAAGAGAGTTATTCTCGCATTTACTCACATACCCAGAGATGAATAAAGATTTAGCTGAAAGAGTAAGTGGCTTAGGGGTTATATATTCCTCTATGCATACGAAAGAAAAGCATCCATTAATAGGGAAAAGATGTACAAATCTTACTATTTCTTCTCAAAATAAGAAAACTTATAAACTCTTTGAATTGATGCAAGATGGTAAATATATTTTATTAATACATCCTTCTTATAAAGAAGAAATAGATAAAATAAACATTGATTCGCACACAAAGGTGGTTGTAGGAGAAATACAGGATTATCAATTAAAAAATATTGATGTCATTTTAATTCGCCCCGATGGTCACATAGCTTACATTGAGTATGATGAAAGAAAAGACTGTACAGATTTGAAAATAAAATTGAATAATTTTTAAAAACTACTATTTATGTAATGTTCTTATGGCAGTTAGCTTTTGCTAACTGCTTTTTATTATTAAGTATGTCCTCATCAAAATGATGAATCCCTAACTATTAGCTCAGCTCTTTCTATCTAGAAGAGTAGTTTGTACTTTTACTTAAAATTCCTTGAAAACAATTTGAGCATAAATTTTTCACATTAAAAAAGGAGAGATTATAATCTCTCCTTCTAATCCATACACTATATAATTAGCGAGTGAATCGACCGACAAGTTGTTCCTCAGCCATTGCTACTAGACGTTTTGTAATTTCATCACCAACAGTCCGTTTGGACGAGCGGTTGCGTCTGCACCAAGTTGTACATCAAACTCTTATGCGATTTTATATTTCATTTGATCAATTACACTTTCAGTACCACGAACTAATAATTCGTTACGGCTTCCACTATTCTTACGTATACTCGTCAAATTTCATGCTCATACTGTTTAGAGACGGTAGTCCATACCATTCGGATTGACCTCCAGCACATGATAAATTTATAACCGTTCTTATAATTAGGAGCGGTCTTATTTCATTTCCTATAATTCTAATGATAAGAAAGCATTATTTGTTCCCTTCCGATAGCTATCTATAGTCACCTTTAGAGGGAAACATATCAATTTATTAGGAGAATACCTTTTTAATATGGATAATATAGTATCATTAGATTCATTAAAGCCACTAAAACTCTCTTAACGTTTTTAAATACGAGGGAAGCGTCTTAAAAATGGGCATAGCGTTGTAAACCCGCATTTTCCTGATGGTACCCCATGACCATCAACTTAATAATTTTATAAAACCCCCAGGATGAAAATTTTGTGTATTTCTGATAGAGGGCAACTTATTTTTTCGTTTTGGGGAAGAATGTATTTCTTAACCTGATAGCGATGGGGTATAGCCGAGATACGTATAAAAACAGGCCATAGACTTACGTTTATTTCCAATTTCGTTTGAAATCAGCTATTATATTTTCATAAAATTACAGCTTAGATGATATATAGCTAATTGTCTAAAGAAAATGTATGCATAGCTTTGCTGTGTGTTTTATCAATGTAGTTTTTGAATTTTAGAAACAAGAAAAGGAATCCTTAATAGCTTAAGGATTCTGCAACAGGAAAGAACAAATATATAATAATAAAAAGAATTACTTATATTATAATTTTTAAAAAAGACAAATATGTTGAGAAAACTTGGAATGGATTGAATATTTATATGTGCTTATTTATAATTAATTAAGAGTTGGAGTAGTAATCTGTCATCTGTTCCTTTTTTAAAGAAGATTGATCTCAATCTTCTATTTTTTTGTGTTTTTTCCTCTTCTCTCGAAAAAAGGAAAAAGAATTACTTAAGAATTGTGAAAATTACTTGCTTGTAGACTAGTTGTTGCTTACCATGAACCATTATTAGGACGGTAATTTTATCTGTTGCAAGGATCTGCCCACGTACTGGAACACCATTCCCTAAAAATACAGTTACTTCCCCTTTTTTCTCTTTCAATTGTTCATACATATCTTCTTGTAAGTTATACATGAAATACGCACCCTATTTGTATCTACTTTTCTTTTAATACTTGCTGCCGCTCATTGTTATCTATTTGTATTTCCCATTCACCTTCTATTTTTCTAAACCATTTTCCTATTTTGCTTACATAATATTTTTTCACTTCACCATTTGGAATCCATATTTCTTGTTCCTGTATTTGACTCATCACTTCATGAAGAATCTCATCATGCTCGTTTTTTCTAGGTTTTCGATGATGCGTTCTTACAAACTGTATGTATTCCCTACGTAACCAATTAGAAATATGATCTTTTTGTTTTTGCCGGAGATGTGACCACTTTTTATTAGTCTGAAGGAGTTTTCCGTTTACCATTGTATGGTTTTTCATCAACACTCATCCCCTTTTACCTTCTAAATGCATATATACAATTATCGTATCACATTTAAATTAATATACGGCTCTAGATACATATTTCGAAAGAAATCTATCCTAAATAAAAATAATATCTCCATTTCACATAAAGTAGTATCCAAAATAGACGAGACCGAATCCATTAAGCGAATTAATTAGAGAGTCCCACCAATAAAACGCGAGTTTCGTACGCTAAGGATTTATTTCTTTAAAGAACTTGGTTTTTTCATACGTTAAGAAGGTTCCTTAAATGGTCGTTTTTAGAATTTGATAATCGAGTATATTTTATTGAAAATTTAGAGTTGACCATAAAACCAATATCCGATATATTGGTTTTATGAAAAAAGATATTATTAAACCCATTAAACGTATGTCATTTAGAGATGAAGTATATCTAACTTTGAAAAAAGCAATCGTTACATTAGAGCTGCAACCGGAGCAACGCTTAAATGACAAAGAATTAGCAGAAGAATTTGGAATTAGCCGTACTCCAGTTAGAGAGGCGTTGAAACGTCTTGAGGATGAAGGACTTGTTGAATCTATTCCTGGTTCAGTTACTCGTGTTGCACCATTAAATATTGAGGAGGCGAAACACGCATTTACTGTGGTAGCAGTTTTACATTCGTTAGCTGCTCGTTTAGCAGTACCATTATTAAAAGAATCGGATATTCAAGAATTAGAGTTCAGTAATAAGGCTTTACTATTATCTATTGAGAAAAAAGATATTATAAAATCAATTGAAGCTGACGAGTTATTCCATAATGTTTTTTTAGATGTGGCAGGAAATCCTGAAATCATTCGTGCGTTAGAACGAAGTATATCTAAGATTCAACGTCTCGAAATTTCTCAGTTCACTTCGATAAATGGTCTAAAGTCAGTAGAACAACATCAGCAAATTATAGAGGCGTGTAAAAATAAAGATAAAGAAACAACAGCGCATCTTGTAGAACAAAACTGGTTAAGCCTTGAGAAATTAATGACTTATGAGGTAGATTAAAGTGAGAAATTTGCGTCCTCTTTTTTTAGGTATATGTGCTGCTTTCTTTTTTGCTTTCACATTTATATTAAATCGAGCAATGGAATTATCAGGTGGTAGCTGGATATGGAGTGCTTCATTAAGGTTTATTTTCATGCTGCCATTCCTTTTACTTCTTGTTATGAGTCGAAAAAAATTAAAAATATTATTACAAGTTATGAGAGAGGATTTAAGTGCATGGTTTTTATGGAGTTTTGTAGGTTTTGGTCTATTTTATGCTCCATTATGTTTTGCCGCTGCACATGCACCAGGATGGATTATTGCGGGGACATGGCAAGTTACTATTATATCAGGATCTTTGTTAGCTCCTCTTTTTATCCAAACTTATCAAACACCAGATGGAATTATTAAGAAAAGAGGAAAAATTCCAATGAAGGGTATGAGTATGTCATTAATTATTCTTCTTGGTATTTTCCTTATGCAAATGGAACAAGCAAAATCGCTTGCTGTAAAAGATATTATGTTAGGTATTATCCCTGTTATTGTAGCTTCTTTTGCTTACCCACTCGGGAATCGTAAGATGATGGAGGTTTGTGGAGATCGTCTAGATGCTTATCAACGTGTCCTTGGAATGACATTAGCTAGCTTACCATTTTGGTTTTTATTATCCTTGTACGGTCTTTTTACAGCAGGAATACCTAGTAAGGAGCAAACTATGCAATCTATTTTAGTTGCTATTTGCTCTGGTGTAATTGCAACTATCTTATTTTTTAAAGCTACTGATATGGTTAAAGGAGATATGCAGAAACTTGCAACTGTTGAAGCAACACAATCTATGGAGGTGCTTTTTGCTGTTATTGGAGAACTAATCTTATTACATTCTTCATTCCCCTCTATTTTATCTTGGTGTGGCATGTTTGTAATAATGCTAGGAATGATAGCACACAGCTATGTTTCCCATAAAGGTGAAACAATGCATAACCAAAATATTAGTGCTTAATTGATATTTTAAAATGTACAGTATCAACCCTTTTCTTGCTAGTAAAAGTAATTTTATTATTATAAGTTTTATGTCAGAAATTAATTAAGTAAAAGAATATGAACAAAAGCCGATACCCTTAATATATAGGGAAATCGGCTTTTTCTTTATAAAAATTTTTCTTAGCTTCCTTTACATTAAAGGATTAGTTTGTATATTTGAGGAGATGTGCGAGACAGATGTATATTTAGGATAATCTAATATCTCCCATTCGAATATGATAGAATAGAAGTATACCCCAAATGGAGGAACAGCAAATGAACTCAAACACAAAACAGTTTATTTATGATATCCAGCAAAGAAAAAACAATTATATAGAAAATGCTTTAATAGCAATACAACACCCTAAAAAAGAGCAATCTGAACAGGTCATTCAAAATATAGTAGAGAAGATGGATATGATGATCAGTTTAGTTACTACTTACATGACTATTGAATCAGAATCTATAAAAGAATTAAAAGAGCTTCAGGAAGAAATTATTCATGCCCAAGCATATATTCAAAAACGAAAATTTGAAGAAACACAGAGATAAAACCCTGTGTTTTTATTTGGTGGTCTATTACGCTAATCTGTTATAAAACAAATTACATGTAATTTGATTATTGTTTTGGCATAATCCATACAATTTGTTGAATCCGTACAATATATGGCATCGTATCTTCAATGAGCAAGTGATCTGGTTTCACATCCTTTAACTTTCCTCTTACATTACCTCTTACAGTTTCAATAACCACATGTTTACCAATTACTGATTGTAATGTCTGATATACGTAGGGATTAGGCACACTTACCATATTTTGTTCACTAAAGTCATTTCCCTCCAAATAACTCATTCTATAAGACTCCCTTCTAACTTTCATTCTTTCTCCTAATATATGATATAAATCTTATATATATGCTAGAAGGATAATTCATTATAGGAACGGAAATAACATTTTAATAAGGTACGGTTTCTATTCCTAGATTGCTAAAAAACTATTTATATAAAGTTACTTTTACTAGTTAATAGATGATAATATAGGGGTATTTTGAATCTACATCTAGTTTGTTCCTTTAAAGATATGTATCATTTTAAATACGCCCTTTATTAGAATAGTGCTCATGCTTTTTGAGATTCTTTATTAATACGTGCGTTAAATAAAATTACTAACAATAAAAATACTACATATTTTCCTTCTGTAGCTCCTATGATAAACACACTACTACAAACAAATAAAATTAATAGGAGAAACGAAATAAATACGGTTATAGTTCTTTGGCATCTTCTCTTATTTTATGCCTTCTTTCCTTGCATCCCATTTAAATTCCTCCTTTAAATTATCTATTTCACTTTAAATAATGCCTTAAAATCCCCTTTTTTTACCCTCTATTCCTAACATGTGGTATCATCCTTCCTTTTTAGTAATACTTTAGTAAACTAGACAACAGAAATGATATAGTCTAACATCTGTACACTGTTTACAGGGTTCCGATTAGTTTTCATAAAAAATCTGTTGTTTACGCTGAAATGGATAAGTTTTAATTTCATCTGTATCTAAATTTTCATGAAATAGATGTATGGCTATAATTTGTCTACAATCATAGGTATGATAATAATATATACCCGACTCCATACACATTGCGCTTGTATAAATGGTATTATCTAATGTACCTTCTTCCGTTATCACTCCACCTTTTGGAAGCTCACAATTCGATAAGATATGAAAAATGGCCGATACCCCTTCCTCTTCGTTATCTATATCTTGGATATTTTGTTTGCCATATGCTGCCCGAATAAATCTTGATGGTGGGGTAAAATCACCCGGAAGCCCTATTGAACCTGAACCTTGTCCAAAAGCACTTAATGATAAATCCCCCCATTGTGTAGACTCATAGGGCTGCGATCTAAGACCAATATATTGTCTTAAATTTTGTAGATGCCAGTTAAACTCTGGACTATTGGTCATTACCCCTAACGGATTGTCATACACTTTTAGCCCCTCAGTTGTCGGCTCTAGTACAATACATTCTCCCCATTTATCCGCTATAATCCAATGTAGCGGCGGAGTAAGTCCTAAAATAGGTAATGGTACATCCAAAAAAGAAATACTATCAACAGACTTTCTTAACTCTTTAATAGAATTGAACTGCGTGAGACTCCAAGCCACAAAATCAAATGGAGCCAGATTCGTTTTATTGTCACCTATACTTTCATTATAAGTCGCGAAGCCTGGGAAATAGAGCGTTGCACAAGTCATACCTGCTTCATTTACTCCATCTGCCAGAATGACCCTTTCTTGATAGTTAATCCCCATCCCGATAACTGCTTGTTTCGTTTCGATGATTTCACCAGTTATATTGTTCCATCGATAACTTCGAGGAACTATTATTACTTCTTGATTGAAATCTAATGTAAAATCCATCGTTCTTGCAAAAAGATGTTGACCGTTTTTTGTCTGTAATGTCAAACTAGTACACATAAAGAACACCCCTTTGTTTAGTTTATTTAAACAAAAACCCATTTAATTTCTATCCTTAAGTTGATAGACACGAACCTTTTTTCTTACTCATATTTATTGATACTCCTTTCAAAATTTGAATTTTCTAGTACAATAAATCTATTACTATAAGGAAAATAAAAATGATCAAAGAGATTACTAATCTCCTTTATGATTCCCCCTAACAAGTTAAAAAGCTATTATAAACAAACTTCAATAAAAGATACCTTCTCCCTCCTTTTTTATTACTGGATTTTTAAGTGGTTGGATGTTATATAAAACAGAATTATTTATTGCAGATGCTTCTTTCTAATTAATTCAACCTCCTAGTGAATAGAAATAAATGTGTGATGTGAATGTGTTAGATTTGTTAAATGGAATACAAGCAACACTTCCTTCTATTATCGAGCGCTAAACAAATAATTAATAAAAAATTAGAAGTTATCTGGAATATGTTTAGAATCACTTATTTTGCATTTTTCTTAGTCTCCTATTTAAACGTTATTTACTATGTAATTGTGCATATTAACTAAATACTTAATAAAATCAATGTTACATGTGGTAAAATATTTGAGAAAGGCACTTTCTATAAAGTAGGTTCTTAGACCAGAAGGCGTAACGCATCTTATATTCATGATGTAGCGTTACTGTTATCACCCATACATATGTAAACTATTTTTCAAATAAAGTCTATTGGTGTCTAGGATCCTGTTTTATGGGAAGTGTTTTTATGGGATGGGGAATATATATATGAACATGGTTCAAGTCAAAGAAAAGGCACTCCTAGGAGTGCCTTTTCTTTGACTATTTAAATGTACGAACGCTTTCAAAACTATTGGATATTAATTGATGTACGCATTGTATTAAATAGTGCATTTATAGATGTCTTTTGGTACCTAAACGTCCCTTGTGTGAAAAGCATAGTAATAAAACTGAAGTGGTTCTGTAGATTTTTAGTACGGATGGCTCCAACTAAATCTTAGTAAACATTATTTGATTGAGGATATATCAAAAATTCAATTAATGTTAAAAGCTAGTTAACTCAATGTTAGGTGATTTTCTTTAAAAAGATTTCTACATTTTTTTGGTAACGTACCTCTCCTTTCTTACAAAAAACTGAACATTATTACATCAAAAAGGTTCTTTATCAAAGCATGTGGAATTAGCACATATGCAGGTTTTTATAAATGAAGAGGTGATTGTGTTGAAGTATTTAACAAAAGCAAAAAACTCATCAACAGGTCTGAGAGGGTATTTGGAATCCTATCCGTTAACTTCATTTTTTGTAATGGCATATTTATTCTCATGGGTTGTATTAATTCCATTTATCTTCTCACAATGGGGTATTTTCCCTAAAACAAAAGTATTTGATATTTTCTTTTTTGCCAATGCATTTGCAGGCCCTATGTTAGCAGCGTGTATCATGTTTCGAACTCTTGAAGGCAAAGAGTCATGGAAAAAAGTTAGCAAAAGCATTCTCACTACTAAGGTCGGTTTAAAGTGGTACTTGTTTACTCTCATCGTTATCCCCGCTGCAATGTTTCTAGGTATGGTGATATTAAATGGAGAGGTACCTACTTTCCGTGACCTTAATTTTGAATTTTTTATAACCTATCTTTTCTCTTTTGTAGCAATTTTCTTTCTCGGTGGACCTTTACCGGAGGAGATTGGATGGCGTGGTTTCGCTCTGCCCCGATTACAATCGAAATTTGGACCGTTAAAAGCTACATTACTACTTAGTGTTTTGTGGACTTTTTGGCATCTTCCACATTTCTTAACAGCTGCACAAAGGGGTGGCCCAGGTTCTGACCTTTCTCTCCTATATATTCACTTGCCAATTTTTATTTTACTATGTTTGCCGATCTCAATCATTCTTACTTGGGTCTATAACTGCAATCACGGTAACTTATTTATTGTCATGCTAATTCATGCGAGTGTAAATACGTTTAGTTTGGCACAAACTCATTCCACCAACCCTATTTTAAAGAATACAGATATATTTGTAGTGATAGGATTGGGATTTGTCGCTTTACTTATTCTTATTTTCACACGAGGCAATTTGGGATATAAACAAACTTTTAATGAAGTAGAGTACAGTAAAAATGAAAATATAAGTAAATAGAAAAAAATCATAGAATAATAGGTTAATGACAATAGTGTACCGCACTGCTATCAAGTTATAAATCATATTCTTCTTCAAAAAAACGTGCTTCTTTATTCAAGCTAAAATACAATTGTTTGCAAAGAGATTCTCAGATATTTGGTATCATATACCTTGCAGAAATAGGATTTTTTCAACAGGAAAATAATTTATAGTGGAAAGAGTATAATCATATTGATTATACTAATGTGTTTTGAATTGTACCTTTAAGGAGGCGTTGTCGATGAGAAAATATTTATATTTAATTTTGAAAAAAAACAAGAGGATAACGTACCACTAACCCCTAAAATACGTGCTTCCTCTTCAATATTGGAAGGAGAGTATCAGATTGAAGAAACTTTATTTAAAGGCTATTGACAAAAATAATTGGGAAGAAGCAATTAGGCTGTCAGTTAAAGAAGAACAACAAACATTTATTGCATCCAACCTTTATTCTATCGCAGAAGTTCAATTTCTAGATAATTTCTATGCAAAAGGGATTTATTTTGATGAGAAAATGATAGGATTTACTACGTTTGGGATAGATCCTGATGATAATAATTATTGGATTTATAGACTTATGATTGATGAAAAATTTCAAGGGAAAGGTATAGGTAAACAAGCTATATATCTGGTAATTGATGAGATAAGAAGAAATAATAATGCAAACATTTCTATAATAATGATTGGATATGCTCCTGAAAACCTTACAGCTAAATTTGTATATAAAAAAGCAGGATTTATTGAAACGGAATTATCATCTTGGGGTGAACAGTTAGCTAAGTATTCCTTGTAAGCACTTGAATCTTTTAGACTTATTAAAGAAAAGAGTCTGATAGTATAGTAATGCAGATAGGAAATAATTAAACTTTTTTCAAACACGAATTTTTTCTATTCTTAATGGTTCTAATATACAAATAAAAAGTAGGAGGAGCCTATCGTGATAGACTCCTCCTAAAATACAACTCCCGTATACATATCGGAAATGAATTTATTTTACTAATAATGAATATTCACCGTTTTTATCATCGAATTTATATACATTTAAATAATATTTCCCTGGTTTCGCTACGACTTTTCCCTTTATAGTATTTCCTTCATCTTCACCACAAGCTACATAATTTTGCATGTCTGATTCATGATAAAGTACCCATGTCATCCCAATATTTTGTTCATTTACCACAGAAATCTGTTTCAATAAATGATTGATGTAGATGGAAAGGAATACATGAATGAACTATAAAGTAATTTATGTATATTAATTAATAAATACTTATTAATATTTATTTTCAGAAAAGAGGAACTTATTTTGTGGATCTTTACATAAAGTAATACTATAAAGAATAAGTTCCAAATAACACTAGGGATCCATGGTGGAATCCATTTTATACTGTTTTTATATGAAAAATTCTCTTCAAAACGCAAATAAAAAAGGGCAATTTCAGCCCTTTTTTATTTATAAATCCTCTATATCATATTCAGTATATCCCTCATAATAATAACTAATATCAATGCCTTTCATGAATACTTCACGACTATTAATTTTATCTACTAGTGCATTTTTGAGTAAATGCTTAATTTCAATATCTTTAATCGGGCTGCGTTCCATTGCCAGTAAATAATCTTCTTTATCAATCCTATTCCAGTCAACCACCTGTTGAATTTCATTCTTAAAGATTAAATCTAACCATATTCTAGTCGCTCTACCGTTTCCTTCTCTAAAAGGATGAGCAATGTTCATTTCAACATACTTTTCAACGATTTCATCAAAGGTTGTTTGTGGCATAGTATTTATATGTTCTAGTGAATGGCTTAGATACATAACAGGAGCAAATCGAAAGTTCCCCTTCGCTATGTTAACCTTTCGAATCTTCCCAGCAAAGAAATAAATATCTTCAAATAGATAATTATGAATGTCAGAAAGACCTTTAAATGTGCCAACTTCTATGTGGTTTATTTCTCCTGAATCATATAAATCTTTGGCTTTCATTTTTGATAGTCGTTCTTCCACTCGATTCAATTCCAACTGATTTTTGATACCTAATTTATTTTCTAGCACGGTCATTCTCCTCTTTTTCTGCCATTAATCCTTTTAGCATATCCAAATCTTCTTGTGTGGCTAAATTCTTGATGAAACTTCTAGCCATAGTTTTATAATTGAGATATTTCGTTTGTTCTGGATTACGTTTTTTATAGTTTTTTGTGGCTTCATTTTGCGCCTTGCTATATGCCATTCTCTCCCTCACTTTCAAGTATATAAGCATATTATATATGACTTAGTAATATATTCAAGCGAAAGAAAAGCTAGTGCCGAAGCCCTAGTCTAACACTATACCAAATATATAATTTTAAATTTTATCATTTCACAATATTTATCTTTTTAGAATAATCTCTCATATGTAATCAAGATTTTTCACTCTCTGTAAAAAGTGATTTATGTTCTACTGGAGAAGAAAGCACTATTAAGGTTGTAGGCTTTCCATACTCTAAGCACAAATTAATATAGTCTTCAAGTGTATGTACTGATTCTGTCACTACCTTTGTTAGATAACTGTATAAACCGGCAATACGATGGCATTCGACTACATCTGGATGTTCCATTGCAAATTTTTTATATTTGTTGCAATCTCTTGGTTCCATTAAAACAAACGCGGTAATATGTTTTTTTAATTCTTTCGGATTAACAATCGTACGATAACTTATAATGACACCCTGTTCCTCTAGTCTTCTGACTCGCTCTGTAACAGAGGGGGAACTCAAACCTACCAGCTTTCCTATTTCAACCATACTTAAACGTGCATTTTCCTGAAGATGTGAAAGAATCTTTAAATCTGTTTGATCCATTAATGTATCTCCCCTTGATTAATTAAGAATACAATTAATAATTCTTAAATTTTTTAAGAAAATTATAATTAATACATAAATTATAGCATGTTATCTTTTTTTAAAACTTTATATAATTGATATCAATTAACGAAAGAGAGGCTGAGTATCTTGACACAACAATCATTGAAACGTTCAATTACTTGGGTACAAGGGACTGCATTAACCATAGGGGCTGTGTTGGGTTGTGGAATTCTTATATTGCCCTCAATTACTGCAAATAGCGCTGGACCAGCTTCGCTTTTATCTTGGGTTATCATGTCTATATTAGCTTTTCCCATTGTCGCAACTCTGGCGCATCTTGCTAAAATAATTCCTAGTGCAGGAGGAATTACAGCTTATGTTCAAATGGCATTTAATGCAAATACGAGTGCAATCCTAGGATGGATTATGTTAGGATCTATTCCTATTGGATTACCTATTATCGCTTTAACAGGTGCCCATTATATTGGTTATGTTTTTCCAATAAGTAATGTAGGAGTTATAGGCATCGCGGCAGTAATTTTGATTACTTCTTTACTCTTACATATTAAAGGAATTGAGTTATCATCAAAAATAAGTGTGTTTGTCATTTGTATAATTTCACTTCTAATAATTGTGGCTGTTGTCGTTTCTATCCCCTATGTAAAATTAAGTTCTTTTACACCTTTTGTACCAAACGGATGGTCTTCTGTTGGAGCTTCTTCTGTAATTATCTTTTTCTCATTTGTAGGATGGGAGATGATAACCCCATTAGCTGAAGAGTTTAAAAGACCTGCTAAAGATATTTCCATTAGTCTATTTTTAGGGGCAATTTGCATCTCAATTATGTACATTGCAATATCTTTTGTAACAATAGGGACTCACTCATATGGTGATAAGAACCAGATAGCTTCCCTTAGCATTCTAATATCAAAAGGATTAGGACCAATAGGTACATATATAACCACTATTTTAGCAATTTTCATTTCGTTTAGTGCTGTACATGCTAACATTGCAGGTTTTTCAAGAATGATTTACGCCCAAGCTAGAGAAGGACATTTCCCTTCCTTCTTTGCTAAATTACATTCTAAATTCCAAACTCCAACTAGGGTTTTACTAGTTTTAGGCGGAATTTTTAGTTGTATTTTAATTTTTTATGGTATAGCACGACCAAATTTAGAGATGCTTCTAAAAGGCCCTAGTGTAATTTTTATTACCTCGTATATTTTTACAATGCTAGCTGCTCTTAAGTTATTAAAAGTTCAAGATATAGGTTGGTGGATGGCATTCTTATCTTTAGTTATATGTATTTTTGTATATTCATTTAGTGGTTGGGCGATTTTCTATCCAGTAATCTTATCATTCATAGGTGGGATCTATATACTTATGAATAAAAGGTCCAGCACAGTAATCAATCATCAATTAGATACACCCAATGAAAAATAGTTTCATAATCTCTATAAACTAATTCTACAAATTATATAATGTTATTAACACTATCAGATTGGAATAGATATAAATTCTGCTAACTTATAATTAACTCAAATTAATTTTATGAAATATGAATAATTATGTGTATTCAAGAAAAAACCAGGATAACTTTTTAAAATCATCCTGGTTTTTTCTGTATAAAATGAATTTCGTTATTTTATTTATTTCCCCAATTATATATTTCTTCACAATTAATAAACAAACATATAAATCATTTAATTATGTAAAAAATATATAATTAAATACCCCTATAAACTATATAAAGTTTAAACCAGCATATCAGCGAAAGTAGATCCAACGTTGTTTTTACGCTTCATATGCTTTTCTAAATATATTTTAGTCGTTTGAATATTTTCATGGCCAAGTGTTTGCATTAAATGATATAAATCTGCATTACCTTGTTCTACTGCCATAATTGCGAAAGCATGACGGAATGTATGCGCCGTTACTGGATTTTCACGATACAGTAGAAACTCTAAGTTTGTCTTTTTTATCATATCTGTTACTTGATTCGATAATGTTTTAGAGTTATAAGTATTTCCTCTTTGATTTATAAATACCGGACTCTCATCCCCTTTATCCAATACCGTTTGGAATCCTCTTCTCAGCCTCATTTCACAAATACATTGATATAAATGTTCCGAAATAAAAAGTTCACGCACTTTATCCCCTTTTCCAGTGACTTTTAACCAGTACTTTCCGTCGTAATGTAAATCTTTCACTCTCGCGGTGCACAATTCTTGAATTCTTGCACCAGTACTTGCTAGAGCCAGTAAAATTGTATAGTTTACTAAATGTCCTCTTTCTTTAAAAAACCCTAAAATTTTCATAACCTCATCATAGGATAGGTCCCGATTTGGCCGATCCTGCTCATTTACATTTGCGCGCTGTAGTTCTTCATGAAGAGGCTTTTCAATATAAGAAAATGCATGAAGATGTTTTAGAAAAGAACGAATGAGCACTGTTTTCTTTGCAAGTGTTGCGACTGCATATGTGTCACCATTCCTACCGTTCTCTACTCGTTTCAGCCAAGAATTGTATTTACGAATATGCCAAGGTTGCAATGTTTTCAATAAAGAGTCATTTTTCTGTACCTCTTCCCCATTCAATTCAAATTCTTCTGCATGCTGCACCATGCACTGACAAAATGACAAGATTTCAGAAACATAACTCTTTTTCGTATCCTCTTTTCTATTCTTCTTCTCATCCATATCTTTTTGTAAATGTACGAAATGATAAATAACTTCCAGGTCACTTAAATACGTATATTTACTCTTTCCCTCTTTTTCTGCAAGCTCCATTTTCTCTTCCAATTTATCCACATAACTATCGTTATACAGAAATGGCACTACATCTCTTAAATTCTCTACATATGTATCTATATATTCACTATGTTTATTTATAATAGATAAATTTTCTTTTTCATTTTTATTATCCATATTTCAAATTTACCTCTCCTATTGAAGATTATAATAATACTTCTCTTTATTACCTATAATTATTATTTTATTTTACTTCTATTAATTATACAAATGATAATTCATTTTCCTTCTGTAAGAACGTTATATTCTTCACTATTTACTTATAATTATATTTTTTTATAATTTATTATTAAATAGATATCTTTTAACAATTAAATAATTAAAATCTATAGTGATTTTATAATAAAAACAACTATAATAATTCATTAACATATAGTTTGAATGAAAAATATTTCTAAACGATAACAATGAATACTATATTTAATAAAATCTATTTCTTATTTTAAATATAAATCAGATTCTGATATGATATATACATACCTAAAATATTAACAAACAATAGTTATGGAGGTGTCCTTTTATGACACAAGATTTATTGTTCATTACAAAACCTACTGTAACGACCAAAGAGGCAGCTGACTTATTAGGAGTAACGGTACAAACAATTTTAAAAAAAGAAAAAGATGGATTAATAGAATGTGTATATAAAGATAACTGGAAGCAATTCGGTAGTAAGATTTTCTATTTAGAGGATATTGAACGTTTACAAAATGAAAATAAGGTTAAAGGCCTTAGCACAAAAGAAGTAGCTGAAATTCTTAATGTTGCACCATCTACTATCTTTACATACATCAAATCTGGAAAATTACCCGCCACAATGGTAGAAAAAAGAGGAAAACAAGTATATCTTATCGATGAGGAAGAACTAGAGATTTTTATGCTTGATTATGAAAAAACCAAAACAAAAGAGCGAAAAACATTCATTACGAAAATTCAAAATGAAGATATATACTTATATCAATTATTAACACATCAACATAACGGAAAAACAGCTAGGGTAATAGAGATCAATGGAGCAGACGGTAAGATTCTTACAGAAGACGAGGATATTTTCCCTCTATCCACTTATAAACAACATGATTACACCTTTGAACCATTCATTAAAAAAGCGGTAATTACAAAACGAGGGTATTTATCTTTTTCCTTTAAAAAACCTCAATTATTTAATTCCATTACTTATAATCTAATAAACTTATTTTATAAGGAGCTAGGTATCACAAATATGAGATTGAGTATTTCAGCAGATACTATCAAATTAGAAATTAAACCTTTCGTATTACAAGTAGATCCATTGCAGTTTCAAGAAGAGATTAAGTACTTACATTCTCATATGAAATCTGGCACGATTCTTCCACATGTAGAAGGTATTTACTTTAAAAGTAATGTAGAGCCATTAACTTTTCATGCAGATCATGAATTTAAGCAAAAAGTAGTTCAAATGGCAGCGGAAGCTGGTATGAGGCAGGAAGAATTCTTATTGCAAGCTGTAAAATCTTATATAACAAATTTAAAAAAACACTAAATCTACTACTTATTAAAAGAAGCGTAGAAATAAAATCTTTCTACGCTTTTAAAATATTTGTCACTCGCAATGAATACAACAAAGGGAAAATATCATAAAATCAAAATGTACATTTCCTATTTTTGTAAATCAAAGGGATCCATACCAAAAAATGTATAATTTATTTGTATATAATTATATAAAAGCGATTAATTCTTTATAGATTACTCAAAATAGTCACTTAACTTAAACTAGCTATGAATTATAAACCTAAAAATCAAATAAGCTACCGCTATAATAGGAATAGAATTTCAGTATCCAAGAGTTCGTTATATCAGAATTTAACGAACTCTTGGATGATGGTCAGTTCATCTCCCCTTCTATTATTGTACTGTACAAAGACATGAAACTCTAAACTATTTAGACAAGAAAGTCTAAACTAAAGCTTTTTTAGATTTACATGCTAAACCAAAAAAAATTTCATTTTGCGGATTAAATGTACTATACGTATAAACGTTTCAAAACTTGTTTCATTTCTGAATTAATATTAATAATTGAACTAATCTCTTTTGCTGATTGTTCGAGATATTTTAATTTATACTTAAAAAACTACACCCTATATAGAATGTAGTTTTTTATCTAGGTTATTACTTCTTATTTAATTTCTTTAATATATTTTCTGGAATCTCTTCTTTTTTAATAACTGAAATATCATGCATTCTTGTATCACTTCCCCTTTTCGCAGCTTTAATATATGTGCCAATAGGGAATTTGTTATCTGACCCAAAACCTAAGTCTATTTTATTTAAACTCTCATCATATCCAATTAAATCATATGAATAATGAATTACATCTTTAGGGGCCTTAGTGTCTCTTTTAGCTTCTTCTTTCACTACACCATATACATCTATCGCACTTACAAACGGACTATAACGATTCCATTGCTCGCAGCCAGCCAATCCAATACTAAATAGCATAGATAACATTATTATAAAAAATCTATTTCTCATTCTTATTCAATCCCACTGTAATTTATAGTTCTATAAAAATAGCGTACAGACGTACATATATGGATTGTTCTCCTAAGATTGCTTCTTAGTTTGTATATCCCTTACAGGCATCAATCCACTTTAAATATTTTGAGTATCGTTCTAGTTCTTCTATTGTTAATTCAATAGCACTATTTCCACTTCCACAAGCAGGACAAACAGTTATAAATCTTTGTAGTGATACATCCAAATACACTTCTACATCTTTATTTACAGCAAACGGGCAAACACCACCTATTGCATGTCCAATTAACTCTTCCACTTTGTTTGCATCGACCATCTTAACTTTAACACCAAACTGTTCCTTGTATTTACGATTATCAATTTTAGTATCACCTGCAGTTACTATTACTAAAACACGATCTTCTATTTGAAAAGATAAAGTCTTTGCGATTCTTTGAGGTTCACATTGTAACGCTTTTGCTGCTAATTCAACTGTTGCACTAGATTCTGTTACCTCTATAATTCTATCTTCCATACCATATTGTTTAAAATAGGAAATAACTTTTTCTAATGACATTTTACGGACCTTCCTTTCCCTTTTGGGGTATCATGTTAATGTGAGATTTATAAAAATATTAAGATTTATTTATATATCCTCTAAATAAATGTTTTACATATCTGTTTGGATATAAATCATTAATCATTGCATACGGACTATTTTCATATTTATGTTTCAATACGCCACGTAAACGATACTTTGCAATTAATGCGTTATTCCAATTCTGTTTGATTTCTTCTTCGTTCCAATTTAAAATGTTTGTTACTAAATATCTTGTTACTCTTTAGCCATTTCATTATTTTCATCTAATTTCCAAGTGTTTGGCGGGAATCTATTTCTTTTTCCATCTAATATCTCCTGATAAATTTCCTCTATAGTAATTGCTTTAATCTGCATTTCACAAGTTGCATTCCTTTCCTGGAGTTTGAATGAAGAAAATTCTGACTTTATGATGTGAGTTAATACTATTACTTTGCTCTTCTAGTGAAAAATTTCAATAAAGCTTTACATGAAAATACAGGTTGGTATCTATAAAATGATTCATATTGCCACTGATCATTATTGGAAAGTTTAAGAGCTTTACATTTGGTTTGATTATCATTGAAATCGTTCTTTTTATTCATATATTCTTCTCCATGTAATGCAAGTATTATAATTGAAAGTTAAATTTTAATACTTGCTGAATATGTCTAACACTAGCATGTGATTTTAGTATTAATTATTATTTTTAAGGGGAAATTTCATTTATAATTAGCTTATTGGCCCTGAATTTCGAAGATAGAATCAATTTCCACTGTGATATTCATGGGTAGCTGATTCACTCCAATTGCCGTTCGGGCATGTTGACCTTCCACTCCAAAGATATCATGTAATAATTTTGAAGCAGCATTAATAACAATATGTTGTTGATTGAATTCAATTTCACAATTCACAAAGGCTTGTAGTTTCACTACATTTACAATACGGTCTAAATCACCAATATACTCTTTGACTGCTGCCAGTGTATTAATAATACAAATTCTTGCTGCTTCTTGTGCTTCTTCTAAGGTTCTTTCTCCACCGACTTTTCCTGTATAAGCGGGTGTACCATCTATAAATGGAGCTTGTCCTGAAACAAAAAGGGAATTCCCTAATTGTTTGACAGGTACGTATAATGCTTTAGCAGGCGAAGTATTAGTTAATATAATACCTAGTTCTTCCATTCTTTGTTCTATTTTCATGTTCTAGCCTCCTTTTTATTAAATTTGAATCTCACCAATGGCATATACAACTGCTGTTCCCGCAATCTTTACTCTGTCTCCCTCATGTTTACAATATAATGTTCCGCCTCGGTCAGACAGCTGCCTTGCTACCATTTCATCTTTACCAAGACGTTGTGCCCAAAATGGGATGAAACTACAATGCGCTGAACCGCAAACTGGATCTTCATTTACATTTAGTTTTGGAAAAAAAACTCTGGAAACAAAATCATATTTAGCACTTCTGGCAGTAACTGATACGGCTAATCCTTCTGTTAGCTCCTTCATTTTCGCAAAATCAGGAGTTAGATTTTGAACATCCTCTTCATTTTCTAATATGAAGATCAAATCTCTACCTAAGTAGCTTTCAATAGGGTTTATTCCAATGGCTTTAACCATCTCATCTGTTAATGTAATCTTTTCAGGCATTCTGCTTGGGAAATCCATCTCATAAAGATTACCGTTCTTGGATACAACAAGTTTTCCGCTCTTTGTTAGAAATATAATTTCCTCAATACCTTTTTCATAATAATTTGCAATAACGTATGCTGCTGCTAAAGTTGCATGGCCACATAGATCAATTTCTCCTCCAGGAGTAAACCATCTTAGTTGATAGCACTCCCCTTCTTTTACAGTATAAGCTGTTTCAGACAGATTATTTTCTATCGCAATTTTTTGCATCATCTCATCTGAAATCCAATCTTCCATGATACAAATTGCTGCAGGGTTTCCTTCAAATATGTTTTCTGCAAATGCGTCTACTACATAATATTTCATTACATATACCTCCATAGTGTCCCATTGTGTATTAAGATCAAATGATTATGATGTTTTTATCTCAACATCGGAACACCTTTAGGTGCCTCAGTATGTTCCGAAAGTACGTTCCTTATTTCTTGAGATAAAGGAATTGATTTTTGTGATTGAAAATTAAAATGAACTAAAATAACTTTTCCTCTTGCAATCCAATTTTGATTTTCATCTTGTATAACATGTTCAACTTGAAAACTTGCATTACCAATTTTGCTAATCCATGTAGAAACAACTAATTTTTGACCATAAACCACCTCACGAATAAAGTCACATTGAGTTGAAGCAACAATTAAATTCCAAGATTCTATTTTTAGACTCGGGTTAAAAATTTTAAAGAGGTCATTTCTTGCTTCTTCAAAATACGTAAAATAATTTGAGTTGTTTACATGTCCTAAAGAATCACATTCACTAAAACGTACAATAGTATCGTGTTTAAACATAATATCTCCCCTTTTAAGCGTGATAATATTGCAATCTCTGACTACCTAAAAAATTATTTGATCAAAATTAAATATTTGCATGAATCTTAAAAATCACGTATATTGCCTCTATACTATAAGTCTCGTTTAATTCACATTACTTAATGGGTTATAAATATAAATCGCTTTTGTGCGAGATAATTAAATTATCATCACATATGGGTATCATTTTAAGTAAAGACGTTTAACCTAATACTTATTAATAGAGCTATTACCTCCTTTCGCATTTTAAATTTTATTTTAAAAATCCCTTGAACTACTTGTATGTTATATCGGAACCCTATATAACACGCAACCGCCTTCTATAACACTGAAAGGAGATTTAATATGCATTTTGAAATTCAACGCAATAGTGAAATTTCACTTTCCAGCCAAATATATCTATCTATTGTGGATCATATACGTTCTGGTTTTCTACAAGAAGGAACACAATTACCTTCTATACGCACACTTACAAAACAATTGAAGGTGAGTCTAGTAACAGTAGCAAAAGCATATAAGAAACTCGAGGAAGATGGCTTCGTTACTTCTATTCAAGGGAAAGGGTCTTTTGTTAATCCCGAAAGAAAAGAAGTTGTTAATCGACAACCAAAAGTTTCACCTTATAATTGGCAGCTCTCAATTCAGGATTACTTACCTAGATCTCAATTTTCTCGTTTTCATCAAGTTCCAGAAATGATTCAATTATCATCTTCAATGATTGATCCCAGGTTATTTCCTAACCGCTTTTTAGAACAAGAAGTTCAAAAAATATTTGTTCATAATCCAAGGATCTTATCCCAGTATGCAGAAGTTCAAGGAGATCTTGAACTAAGACATGCAATGGCTGCATATTTAAAAAGAACTGATATTACTACGGATCCAGATAATATATTAGTTACAAATGGCTCTCAGCAAGGAATCGGTCTAATTGCTCGAACATTTATCGGGCCTGATGATGTGGTTATTATGGAGGCTCCTACTTATCCAGGAGCAATCGATGTTTTTCGTGGGAGAGGTGCTATAGTCCTTACCGTTCCAATTGATAAAGATGGCATGAGGATAGATATTCTTCAGAGTTTATGCGATAAATATAAACCAAAGGTTATATATACAGTCCCTACTTTTCATAATCCAACAGGTGTTATCACAACTGCCAAAAGGCGTAGACAGATTCTTGATATAGCCCAAAGTAGCAATAGCATAATTATAGAAGATGATCCATGGAATGAAATTTACTATAGTAAAAAACCACCGATTCCTATAAAAAGCTTAGATAATTCCGGGCATGTTATTTATTTAAAAGGATTAAGTAAAACATTTGCACCTGGTTGCAGAATTGGGGTTTTAGTTGCTTCTGGTTCCATATTTAATCGATTGTTAGCAGCAAAAGCTAACGCAGATTTGGGTAGTCCTTTACTCACTCAGAAGATGATTTTACCGTTTATTAAATCAGAGAAATCAATGGAGCATATAAAAAAGTTACGAACTGCTTTGAAATTACGAAGAGATCTAGTTTTAGATTTATTATCAAAGTATGCTCCTTCTGAAGTTTCATGGTACACTCCTGAAGGAGGATTAAATCTTTGGATTAGTCTTCCTGAGTGGGTAGATACAAATTCTATTCTTTTAGAAGCACAAAAGAAAAAAGTGACATTTTTGCCTGGTTCAGCTTGTTATCCTGTAGAATTAGAAACTCATCATATGAGATTAAGTTTTTCTTATATGAGTGAACAAGAATTAAAAGAGGGTGTTAAAGTTTTATGTCATATATTCCATTCGGTTATTTCATCGAAGACAACTCATGACAATTCACCATTCTTTTAATTACAGTATGGTGCCAAATGATTAGTAGTTCAAAAAATCTATTCAATCTTATAAATATAACAATAGGACTGCCTCATTTAAAAACATATAACCTTATCAAAAAACAACTTGTAGCTAGACTACAAGTTGTTTTTTGATAGTAATAAGATTAAGGGTTAGATGTTAAATAATTTAAACTGAAAAATCAAGATTTTATACATATGTTGGTTGGTATAACTAATAGAAAAGTTTAGCGATAATTAAATAGACAGTGTTGTATTAAGACAAAATCCATTTAGATACTTGTATGTTACATTGGAACCATATATAACACTCCCCCCCATTTATAACACTGAAAGGAAATTCAAAATGTATATAATGATGCTACTCATAAGACCCATACATTACGGATAATTACATCTATAAATTCAGATTTTTAAATTCCGAACTCTCTCTTTTTATTTACTTTTCCTCCGTATATTACAGAATTTTTATGATATTAAAATCCAGGTGTTATAATCAAATATTGACTGTTATATATACATACCTATTATCATATTCCTTGTAACTGGAGGATTGTTCATTAATCTGTATATAGCACTTTCATCAGACCGAACCGTTCGGTCTGAAATAATTATAGGATGTGTATAAAATATGAAATTTCAAGTTGTTTTATTTGATGGGTTTGATTTAATGGATGCACTTGCTCCTTATGATGTCTTTCACGTTGCAGCAGCTCTTTCTCCAGAAGAAGTAATAGTGGAGTTAGTAACTCTTGAAGGGAAAAGATTAGTTAAAAGTGGAGTAAATGGCGTAAGAATCGAAGCCACAGGCATACTCGATCCAACCGCTGAAGATGTAATTTTAATTCCAGGTAGTGCTGGCGAATCCTACGATGATGGACCAAATTCAGTTGTAAATAGGTTAAAAAAGCTTCTGAGACAGAGTTGAAAACTATACTACACCAAGCAGCACACAACCCTAATATTACTTTATATACAGTATGCGTAGGTGCTAACCTTTTAGGCATGATTGGACTACTAAATGGTCGGTATGCTAGTACACATTTTATGGGGATGGGTGCTTTACCTAAAATGGGAGCTACACCAGTGCATGCTCGTATCGTAGATGATGGAGATTTAGTATCTAATAGTAGTTAGCCACACGGAACAATCTGAATTTATTCTGAAATCTCGATACAATGTAGCAGCTGCAGCTTGTAACATCACTTTGCCCACCGTCAGCAGTAAAGAACATTTCGTATCAATCACCCAAAACAACATGTTGGATGTTTTTATCCATATCAAACATGCTGTAGATAACACCTTGAGGCATTACTCGTTTACCATACCAATCTCGTTCCAATAGATACGGATTCTTAGGGAAAACCTCATGTATTTCCTGCTTACGTTGTTCTGATAATATCGGATTATCATTAGGAGTCCAATGAGTCCAACGTGTGTTTTGAACGTCGAATACTTCCGATATAACAGGATGGTTAGGAGCAGGAGAGTTTAGTCTGCTAAATGATAACGGTCCTGAGCAGCGAATGTACGACGGAAGTACTCTTGGATCATACCCATGTTTAATAAGTTGATTTCACAAAAGACTACACTACCGAGTGACATACCCGTTATAGCGCCGACACTGTTACTTTTGCCGCCGTCTTTATAAAAAAGTCTCTTTATGCCTCGCGGCGTGTGTATCTCTAAATGAGATCCGAGCTCGTTATGTTTTATAACCGCTAAATCTCCGAATATATGAGCTAATCCACTTCCGTCTCCATCAATAAAAAGTCGTTGCGCCTGTTCTTGATTGTACGCAACGACTAAATGGTTTTCATCTCTTGAATTAGTTAAATAACGAGCATATCTGAAGTGCCCGGCAGTTGTCTTACCGGAACGTGGCGTTATGTGCCTTCATTAACTTCTAGCGTGTAATTGAAAGGGGCTCTAATTACTTGTAATTGTTTATCACTGAAGTTGATTTTAGGCATAGCACCACCTCCTTTTATACTAATTCGACTTTATAACCTTTTATCGAATTGTAATATCTCTTGCTAACTTGTTCAAATCTCCATTATGAAGTGCAAGACTCATTTCTTCTCCTCCTTATCTTTCCCTTAACAACAAACAAGACGCCACCCAGATCACGGCAGCGCCTACGATAATTGCTATACACATGTTTGTTCTATCTACATGGTAAAATAAAACACCCATAATTGACACATCATAAGATTAGTAACCATATTTTCTGTTCGTTAATTATTATGTTTATAGGCCTAGATTGTGCACATCTATATTCAGTGAGCGCATACCCTATTACATGAATACTACTTTAGGAGTGATTATATTATGAATCCTTTAACGATGAGGATTGTTGTAGCCCCAGCTTCATCTTGGCAACATTTACCTCAATACCCTTCATATGGTCAATATGGTATGCAACCTGGGCACATTCCCTTTACTCCTACAATTCCGCCTTCTCCCGTAATATACCAGTATCATTATCATTTCCCGACATTGTATTTCCAAGAGTTTCACGGTACATTTAACATCTAATCTAAATAGAAAAATATCCGTTATCTAATTTGTTGAATTCATGTTATACCTAAAACAGTATTTAAATACGTTTAATGTGTAATTTCTATATAACAAAGAAAAAAGCACCCGTTATGGATGCTTTTTTAGATAGCTTTGTATAAGTCGATAATGGACTTTGAATATTTTGATACCCAATGCTTATTAGAATCTTTTGTACTGCTTAAGAAGAACTCTTTCCCATTATCAAACTTTACTTTTAATTGATGTTCATTATATTCATACAGTTTCTTAGTTAGAGACTTAGACAATACTTTTCGGTAGATAACATCGTCATTGACGACATACATATTTCTTATGTATTAATAATTTAGACCCGTATATTCGCAAGTTTGCCAGTCCGTTATTTTGGACATTCTCACCATAGATATTTTGTAGCATCCCGACCTATCCATTACCATATGATTTCTCACTTAGGTTTTGTTCAGCCGACTTCACCTAGCTTCATACAATTTGCGACTACTATCACGCTTTGCATGTAGGAGTATCAGATAAGTAGTTTCAGCTCAACTTGACGGCTTTCATTCCTACTTTCAGTCAATCAGTTATTGTTATCAAATTGATAACCCTCCTATTTCGTGTTTACACACTTATAAGGAAACGTGTCGCGCAAAGGATTATTTTGTTCAAATTTTTGATAGATGTTAATATTTTCTATAAAAGAGGTCTACTAATGAAAAATTCCTGGAAGAAAGTTTCTTTAATTGCTTTCATAGTAATTGTCATTTTAATAATTTTATATTTTGGCGGTATGTCACTTTTTTGGAACCAGCCCTGAATAAAACTCAATATTCCGTCAATACTGTAGACACATGGTTATCTTTCTCCTTGTTCCCTCTTGGAGTACCGAGCAGTTAGCCTTTGCTAGCTGCTCTTTGTTTTTCTTCCTGTCTCTTTAAAAACACTTTCGCTTTCGTAATTGCCTCTGCCCTTGTTTGACCTTCAGCTATACCTTTTAATCCAGTGTCGTCCTTAATGCACAACATCTTCTTGCCATTATCCATAACAACTTCAACATGCGAATAATAAGCACTGTGTAATGTATCGTCTTCAAGAAGAAAACTCATAAATTCCGCACCGACTTTACCTGTAAACTCTTTAACCTTCCTCATATCCATTCCTCCTTGAATAAATCCCTAAACCTTGTCCATACTATAAATGCACTTGAGTTCTGAACTTCCTTCTTAATGCTTTTCTGGAGAGCAGTTAGCTTTTGCTAGCTGCTCTTTATTTGTACAAGGTACTCAATTAACTGACGCACATATAATATCCTGAGTTTCTTTCTTTATAAAATAGTCGTTATAAGATGAGTCTCGTCACGAGAGCACTTTATTAAGTGTTCTTTTTTGGTTTTAAAATAAAACAAAATGAGATTTTTGTTTAGTTTTCTTTCATGCATATTATTTTGATATTTGTTTATAATATAGTTGTAACTTTTTGTTACAACATATATCTGTATCTAGTTGTACTTCTAAAATTGTACGACAAAGCAGTTAGCTACTTCAGCTTGCTGCTTTGTTGTGCCAAATAGCGTTTTGGTTTAAAAAAATGCCCTTACCCATTTGGACACATTTACCAGTATTTTTACCAAAAAATTCATGATATGGTTATTTAGTCGAGTACGTCATTACTTGACAATTACCCTTAGAAGCCCCGTGAATAAACGGGGTTTCTTTTTTTAACATTCGAGTTTCAATATATATATGTAAAAATAATCAGTTAAATGTTAAAATTCCATAGATACTCTTTAGGGAGTTTTCATGTAATTAAACAAGAGTTTAAAAATTCTCGAATCTTAGCCCCCTGGAGCGCCCTTCAAGGGGGCTAAACCATTTAAAATAACGATTTTATCTAAATCCATTCACTAATCTCATACTTTGACATACAATAATAGTGCCTTTCTATATAATGTGAGCTCGTCACTGTCGTTATAATGAGGTATAAGGAGCGCTCTCAATTTGCGCTCTTTAATTTTAAAATCTTTTCACATTTAAACTGGACAAGCATATATTATTGTATCTCCTCTTTTCTTTCATAGAATGTTACATTTGTTGAGAGAACATTCCCCTTCGGATGTTGTCTTTTTTTATGCATCCAAATAAGAAGTTTGTTAAACAATTTAATAAAATTCAATATTCCGTCAATAATAATCACAATACAATCTGTTTCTTACCCAGGTTGTAATTCACAACAGAGAGCAGTTATTAAAAAAAGCTGCTCTTTTTATTTTTGTTACATAAACCTAGAATTTTGGCCTATATTATACTCAACCATGTAATTTTGTACTCCTAAATTCATGGGTGTAATTTCTCATTGCAGTTAGCTTTTGCTAACTGCTCTTTTGTATTAAGTTAAAAATAAGTTTTAGGTCTTATTCCTTTTCTACAACATATACTTTTAACCTAACCGTCCAGCTCAAAGTGTTACCTCCTATCTTAAAGAGCACTTATGCATGTTGCTCTTTTTCATTTTATTTTTTTCATTTCTGCATAACATTTTCTACCCTGTTCATATTATTTTTGTAATTTAAAGTTACAAACTATTTCTGTAAGCGCAGCGTTTCTTTTGTACAACAAGCAGTTAGTTTTGTTAACTAGCTGCTTTGTTGTGTAAAAGAAAGATTTTGTTTTAAAACTGAACCTATCTAAAAAACATACATATAATATCTTGGGTATCCTTTTTCAATATTAGTTTTAGTCAGAGAGCACTATCAAAAGTGCTCTTTTAATGTATTGCAATGTATCACGTTTTCCATACAATAAACATAGAATGCAATGGGCACGCAAGACATAGTTTCTATATAAAAACTGCACATATACTAGAAACATACATACAATACTCATGATCATTTCAGAATTAGCCATTGAGCACCTTTTACGGTGCTCTTTATCGTTTTCCGACAGAAGACTCCTTCCTCAAAAATGTGAAGGTGTCAAACACCAATTTTAGGTGGGAGATGAATGTCGGTTGGTATAAGCCAACATGTTTGCTATCATTTACTTGTACAGATTGCTCTTCGAAAACTGAAGATATGAGGTTGGTTGCAGAAAAACGTTGCAACCGTAAAATCTTCAACGTTCTATCGCCCCATGCTTGCCGAAGTTGCGAAAACCAGGCCTAAAGTAGGGAGTGTGGTGCGTCAACGTACAAGATACTTATGTTCTCACCGTAGGGACTACGGGTAGAGCCTGCTAAGATAACCGGTGGATACATCGGTGTTCGCAGGAATCTCCCACTTCAAAAAGTCCGTAAGGACGTTAAGTGGTGAGTAGTTCAATTGTTACTAAATAAGAAGTTTGTTTAAAATTCATTAACCTTATTGATTCCTTTGCATACATTACAATCACAAGGAATTCTACAGGTTTCCCTAGGCCAGTTACCTTGTATTCCTTGCACACCTTAAGGGAAGAATCCGTTTATAACAAACGGGTTCTTTTATTTTGGGTTATAAAATAACTATTTTGTCCAGTTTTCTAAAATCTCTAAATTCTCATAGATATTACCTTTTACATGATTCAGATTTACTTCGCTCCACAGCAATTCAGCATGATCCACTCCATTACAAATCCACCAAGCACCTTCCTTCTGCTTAACTACTCCTGTAAATCCATGTTTTTCTGATATACGATCATAAAACTCTTGATATACAATGGCCCCTTCGAATATTTCCGTTTCGTACGCATCTTTTTGTCCTGTATATTGGAGTAGTTCTACATCTTCAAACTTCCTTCCCCAATACAAATTTGTTTTTTGATCTTTAATATGAACTACACCAGCATCAAAATTTATATTTAATACGTCACACATGATTTGTTTTCGTTTATCCCACGCTTGTATGTTGAAATCCATTTGAAACATTGCTTTTTGGAATACAATTGCTATTATAATCGCAATTTATTTTCTACAAACTGATTGGGTTGCAACCCAAATTGCGGCTTTATTCCGCAGTCCTTAACAAATTGTTAAGGACCTTTTTTATTTGTCCTTTAGTTGCAAAAAAATAAAGTTTTCATTCTGGGGGTATCTTAAATGGAAATTTTGTTTTTTTAGCACCGAAGTTTACTTTTATCGTTTTGGAGGCGTTTATTTTTCTTAAGTTGATGGGTATGGGTCCCACCATCATTTTAACGAAAATATACACTAAGTAAATTTCGACATAAAAAAGCCGATTATTCCCACGTTAAGGAACTATCGACTTTAATTTATTTAAATTATAAGTTTCTGTACATTCATGAGTAAGTAGATGGTTCCCAATTATTAAGATTGATAGTAAGGCAATAAATACAGAAGTAAGATCCTTGCCACTAAACCAACTCAAAAATCCCATATCTTCATCACGGTTGTTCCCTGCTTATTCATAATTAAACTTTTTATTAATAATCCAATAATTCGTTACGAAGAGTGTGAATAAAATCAAAAAAACAGTTAGTAGCATATTGCTTATTGCGCTTGAATTTACTAATCCCGTAACTAGCGTTTCCATTGCATGTTTACTCATACTGGCTGGATTAATCTGATTCATTATTGGACTCAAACCGACGATTAATCTACAACCTAAAAGGAAAACAATTGAAATTAACGCAATAATACCTTGACTGTAAAAAATAGCACTTATCATTGTTGTGAAAGATACGATAAAAAGAACCCAAATTAGATAAAATATTAATCCAGTAATCATGTGTAAAAATGGAACAGCAGTAAAAAAATAATTTACATATAGATAAGAGGTAAAGTATCCAATTGTTACACTAAAAGCTACCATTAAATAATTAGATACTATTTTCCCACCTATATATGAAGTAACAGTAACGGGCCTTGTTAAAATAAAGGCCAACATACCGTTTGCTTTATCTGTTTGAATGACACCCATCATAGAAATTACCAGAATCATAATTCCAAGCTGATCAAACTGCGATCCCAAAGTACTCGCTAGTACTTCGCCTCCTTTTTGTGCTGCCATACTCGAATCAATGGTAATACCCTGACCGCCACCTAATGCTTCTAGAATTGATGGCAAGTAATGAGTTACTACTGGCTGTGTTGCCCCTAAAAATATAAAAACAACTGGTAGCCAAATCACCTTAAAATCACGTGACATTTGAACACATTCTTTTTTTATCAATACCATTAAGTTATTCATTTTTGCACCACCAATTTCAAGAAAATTTCTTCTAAAGTATCGTTGCTCACTTCAAACTTAATGATGTCCACTTTATGTTCGAGTGCATTTTGTAGCAATAAATTTTTGTTTACTTCGATACTTTCAACCCTCACTTTAACTTTAAGCCCAATCACTTCTACGTCCTTCACATACGGTAATTTTTTAACAACGTCAATCCATTTTTGATCTTTAGCTGTGATTTCAATAATTAATTTATTTTCACTATTACGTTGTAAAAGCTCAGTAATCGTTGTATCTTCTATTTTTGTTCCATCTTTTATAATGACAAATCGTTCACAGATTTCTTCTGCATCGCTTAATATATGGGTTGATAATAAAATGGTTGTATCTTTTTTTATTTCTTCAATCAGATTCAATACTTCCCGTCGGCCGATTGGATCTAATGCGGATACCGGTTCATCCATGACAATTAGCGAAGGTTTATGCAATAATGCTTGTGCAATACCAAGTCGTTGTTTCATTCCACCAGAAAATGTACCAACCTTTGAGTTTTCTTCGCCCCTTAGTCCAACTTTCTCCAAAATTTTTGGAATTGACTTTGACAATTCCTCTTTTTTCAATCCCGAAAGTTGCCCCATAAACGTAAGGGTTTCTCTCGCTGTCATCCAATGAAAAAAATTAGGGTATTGCGGTAGGTAACCAATTTCTCTTTTCATTTTTGATATTTTTATCCCATTCAACAAAACTTCACCAGCATTCGGATTAATAATATCCGAAATCACTTTTATTAATGTGGATTTACCTGCTCCATTCGGCCCAATTAATCCGACGCATTCCCCCGATTGCAGTTCCATCGTGAAATTATTGACAGCAATTTTCCCTTTAAATGATTTTGTTACATTTCTAATTTCTAATTTCATAATTTCTCACTGTCCTTTCTCCCTATAACAAAGTACAGAATAGGTCCCAATACATTAACAAAAAGAATAATTAGCGTCCATACAAGTACATTTTTTCTTGTTTTCCTATGTCGGTATAAATCAATTAGTGCAATGAAAACTAATAGTGCCCCCACTGCAATAATCGGCAATACAATGGGGAGAAAAGCCATAATATCAATGTCTTTAAGGTCATTCAATCCATAATGTAGTTGCATTTTCACCATTCCTTCCCAAGTTCGTTATCATTATTAATAATGATAAAACAAGAGCTGATACATTGCAATCATTATTCTCATTATTTATAATGAGAATAAAAATAAACAATAAATAAGGTGATATAGTGAGTAATAAAGTTGAAGTTTTAATGCATCCCGTAAGAATGAAAATTTGCCAAGTACTTATGAGAAATAAGGAAGATGGGTTAACACCATTAGAAATGGTAAAAATCATTGAAAATGTACCACAAGCAACTCTATATAGACATCTACAAACCATGGTTGATTCTGGTATTGTCCATGTGATTAAAGAAAAAAAAGTGAAATCTGTTTCTGAAAAATATTACGCAATAAATGAAGAAGATGCAAAAATTGAAGGAAGTGAATGGAAGGGATTATCTAATAAGGAAAAGTTAAACTACATTTCCTATTACCAGTTATCACTTATGACACAATATCAAAGTTATCTTAAGAAATTAGATGAACAAAACAGCCAAGAAGATAATGCTTCTTTTTCTGTAGTGGAATTAAAGTTAGATGAGGAACACTTTATAAATTTTCAAAATGAACTTAATGAATTAATGACTAAATACTACCATGCCCAAAGTAAGGGCAACGCAATAGAGGATCCAGTTCGGACCATCGCTATTACAATTATTCCAGAAGCTTAAACTAGTTCGATATAAAAAATACAGGCTGATGATTCTTTAGCGTAGGAAAAATCGGCTTTTTTTATGTCGAAATTTACTTAGCGTATGTTTTTCGCTTTTTTTGGTAGGACCCCATGCCCATCAACTTAAGGAGTGTAAACACCCCCAAAACAAAAAATGAGCTGACTTCTCAAAATAACTAACTGTAGAGAAAGAGAATTTTCATTTAGGGGGTACTTTTATGCTAAAAAAAGGCTTATAAAGTTGGTAGCTCAAAAATTAAATTAGGATACTCCGTAAGTATATGCTAGACTTGGTTTACCATTTGATTTACTGTTTTCATGTCCTTTACGAGTCGGGGTTCTTTGTTTCACGGAAAAAAAGCAGACTCTTATAAAAGAGCCTGCCTCCCCTGGTTTGTAAAATTAAGAAGCTTTACGTACGTTTGAAGCTTGAGGTCCACGTTGACCTTGCTCCAAATCAAAAGTCACTGCTTGACCTTCTTCTAAAGTTTTGTAACCTTCGCCTTGAATCGCTGAGAAA
>Ga0209025_1000908_pt1 | contig 45749 bp, 39 predicted proteins | sample AraplaMF_Col_mLB_FD_184256 | JGI IMG/M metagenome (GOLD analysis project Ga0209025, IMG submission 184256) | Arabidopsis root microbial communities from the University of North Carolina, USA - plate scrape MF_Col_mLB (SPAdes) (version 2) | ecosystem: Host-associated > Plants > Roots > Endosphere... | reverse complement strand
TGCCGTCCGGCATCAGCCCCTGGCCCTGGGTCGACCGGATCGCCGTGCACAGATTGGTCTTGCGCGACAGGCAGGACGGGCATTGCCGGCATTCCGGCGTGTACAGCGGGATCACATGGTCGCCCTTCTGCAGGCCGGTCACGCCCAGGCCCACATCGACCACCACGCCGGCGCCCTCATGCCCCAGGATCGACGGAAACAGCCCTTCCGGATCCGCGCCTGACAGCGTGAACTCGTCGGTGTGGCAGATCCCCGTCGCCTTGATCTCGACCAACACCTCGCCGAACTTCGGACCCTCCAGATCCACCTCCAGGATCTCCAGAGGCTTCCCTGCAGCCACGGCTACGGCGGCACGCGTCTTCATCGGTTTCCTCCTTGTCTGTCGCGCCGTCCGGTGCGGGCGCGTGCCCGGGTCGCGCCACGGCCGTTCGAACCGGCGCCGGAACCTCGGGAAAACCGTAGCGGCAAAGAAACACCGGCCGGAATAGGACTTTGGCACAAAGGGATTCCGGGCCGATAATTGGACCTTGGATCAGTGGTCCCCGCCAGAGGGGCCCGATAAGGTTCTGGGGAGGAAGCAATGTCCCAAGCCAGCCAAGCCAAAGAGAGGACGGCCGTCGTCGGTCTGAGCGGCATCCGTCGGGGAATGAGCATGAAGGCGTCGACGGAGGACGCGGTCGAGGAGCTGCTGGCGGCGATCGCCCAGGACCGGATGGAGATGGTCCTGCTGTTCTGCTCGCCCACCTACGACCTGCCCGCGGTGCTGGCCGGGATCGGCCGGCGCGCGCCGGAGGTGCGGGTGCTGGGCTGCACCACCGCCGGCGAGATCACCCCGGCCGGCTACCGCCAGGGCACGATCACCGGCCTGAGCCTGTCGGCCGACCATTTCGCCACCTCGGTCCAGCTGATCGAGCCGGCGAGCTTCGAGATCGCCGATGGCGCCGCCGTCACCAAGGCCCTGCTGGCCGAGCACGAGGCCCGGCATCGGCACCGCTTCGACCCGTCGCGCAGCTTCGCCCTGCTGATCAATGACGGGCTGTCGATGCAAGAGGAGATCATCGTCAGCGCGCTGGGCGACGCGCTGGGCGAGATCCCGCTGGTCGGCGGCTCGGCCGGCGACAACCTGGCCTTCCGCGAGACCGCAATCTTCCTCGACGGCGAGGTGCATTCGAGCGCCTCGCTGCTGGTGCTGGTGTCGACCGACCTGGCCTTCCGGGTGTTCGAGCGGCAGCATTTCCAGGCGCTGGACCAGAAGATGGTGGTGACCCGGGCCGATCCGGCGCGGCGGGTGGTGATGGAGATCAACGCCGAACCGGCGGCCGAGGAATATGCCCGGCTGATCGGGCTGGAGCCGGCCGAGCTGACGCCGCTGGTCTTCGCCTCGCACCCGCTGGTGGTCAAGGCCGGCGGCCGCCACTATGTCCGTGCCATCCAGCGGGTCGACGCCGATGGCTGCCTGCATTTCTTCTGCGCCATCGACGAGGGAATCATCCTCAGCGTCGCAAAGAGCGGCGATCTGGTCGCGAATCTGGCGTCGCTGTTCGACGAGTTGCGCGTGGAATTGGGCAGCATCGACGCCGTGATCGGCTTCGACTGCGTGCTGCGCTATGTCGAGATGGAACAGCGCCAGATGCTGACCGAAGCCTCGAAGATCATGGCCCAGAACAACGTCGTCGGCTTCAACACCTATGGCGAGCAGTTCGGCATGATGCATGTCAGCCAGACCTTCACCGGGATCGCCTTCGGGCCGGGCTGAGCATGGGGCGGGAGGCGGCGCAACAGGATCGGACAGAGGTCGGCCAGGAGGCCGAGCTTCGCCGCAACATCGCCAAGCTGTCCGAGATCAACCGCGCCCTGATGCAGCGGGTCGAGCACAGCCTCGACATGCAGGGCAACGCCTACCAGCTGTTCCAGACCGCGATCCTCTTGGACCAGAAGGTGCGCGACCGGACGCGCGAGCTGGAGCACGCGCTGAAGGCGGTCGAGCAGTCGAACCTGGAGCTGAGCGAGGCGATCGTCGCCAGCCGCACGGCGCAGAACCGGCTGCAGGACGCGATCGACAGCATCTCCGAAGGCTTCGCCATCTTCGACCCGGACGACCGGCTGGTGCTGTTCAACCGCCGCTTCCTGGATTTCTGGCCGCGGCTGACCGACAGCATCCGACCCGGCCTGTCGCTGGGCGCGCTGATCCGCCTGGGCCTCGACGCCGGCATCATCCAGTCGGACGGGATGACGCCGGAGGCCTGGATGGCCGAGCGCCGGCTGCAGCGCGCCACGACCCGCGACGGCGGCGCCCAGCGCTGGGTCTACGCCCTGGCCGACGGACGCTGGGTCCAGGTCAACGACCGGAGGTCGACCGAGGGCGGCATCGCCTCGATCTACACCGACATCACCGACGTCAAGGACGCCGAGCGGCAGGAGCGCGAGAAGGCGCTGGCCGAGCGGTCGGCCCATCTGCAGGCGACGCTGGAGAGCATGTCGATCGGCGTCGCCGTGTTCGACCGCGACCAGCGCCTGGTCACCGCCAACCGGCGCTACGGCGAGCTGCTGGAACTGCCGGCCGAGCTGCGCCGCGCCGGCGCCTCCTACCGCCGGTTCCAGGAGTTCAACGACGCCCGCGGTGCCCCGGCGCTGGGCACCGCCTCGCCGATCGGCCCGGGGTCGGCCCGCGGCGTGACCCGAGGTTCGGGCCCGCCGTCCGAGGTGGCGCTGAACGGCCGCTGGTTCGAGGTCAAGGGCGACCCGATGCCGGATGGCGGCTTCGTCACCTCCTATGTCGAGATCACCGAGCGCAAGATGGCCGAGGAGGCCCTCCTGGACAGCGAGCAGCGCATCCGGCTGTTCGCGAATGCGGTGCCGACCATGATCTCCTATGTCGACCGCGACCAGCGCTACCGCTTCGTCAACCGCGCCTACCGCGCCGCCTATGCGCCGAACGGCACCCCGATCCTGGGCCAGACGCTGCGCGCCGTGCTGGGCGAGGCCGAATACGCCCCGCGCCAGCCTTTCATCGAGCGGGCGCTGGCCGGCGCCACCGTGACCTTCGACCTGCCGCTGCCGGGATCGGACACCGAGCCGCGCTTCGGCTTCGCCACCTATGTGCCGCATCGCAGCCACCGCGACGAGGTGGTCGGCTTCTTCACCCTGATCCAGGACATCACCGAGCGCCGGCGGGCCGAACGCATCCTGGAGGCGGCCAATGAGGAGCTGGAGCGGCGGGTGCATGAGCGCACCGCCACCCTGTCCCGGCTGAACGAGGCGCTGTCGGCGGAGGTGGAGAAGCGCCGCCGCATCGCCCGTGAGCTGCGCGTCGCCAAGACCGAGGCGGAGCGCGCCAACATCAGCAAGACCAAGTTCCTGGCCGATGCCAGCCACGACCTGCTGCAGCCCTTGAACGCCGCCCGGCTGTTCGTGGCGACGCTGGAGGACACCACGCTGCCGGCCGAAGGCGAGGCTCTGCTGGGCAAGATCGACCACGCGCTGGAGAACGTCGAGGAGCTGCTGAACATCCTGCTCGACATCTCCAAGCTCGATGCCGGCCGGGTCGGCGCCAACCTGCAGAGCGTGCCGCTGCCGCCGCTGATGGAGGCGCTGCACGACGAGGTCGCGCCGCTGGCGCAGCGCAAGGGCCTGGACTTCACTTTGCTGCCCTGCTCGCTGACCGCCTGTTCCGACCCGCAGCTGCTGCGCCGGCTGCTGCAGAATTTCCTGACCAACGCCGTGCGCTACACCCCCGCCGGGCGAATCCTGTTCGGCGCCCGGCGCCGCGGCGGCAAGGTCGAGCTCCAGGTGATCGACACCGGCATCGGCATCCCGCAGGAGCGGCTGGACGAGATCTTCGAGGAGTTCCGCCGGCTGGACGGGCCGGAGGGCAAGGCCGAGCCCGGCCAGAAGGGCTACGGGCTGGGCCTGTCGATCGTGCGGCGCATCAGCCGGCTGCTCGGCACCGAGGTCAAGGTGCGCTCGACCGTGGGCCGCGGCTCGGCCTTCTCGGTGGTGGTGCCGCTCGCCGACCCGGCGCAGGTCTGCACGGGCCCGCAGCCGGTCCCGGCCGCGGTGGTGCCGGGCGCGGTCGACCGGGTGCGGGTGCTGGTGATCGACAACGACCCCGCCATCCTCGACGGCATGACCCGGCTGCTGCGCAGCTGGGGCTGCCGCGTCGCCGCCGCCGGCGGCCGGGCCGGGGCGGAGGCGCGGATCGGGGCGGAGGGCTTCCGGCCGGACATCGTCCTGGCCGACTACCACCTCGACGCCGGGCAGCGCGGCACCGAGCTGATCATCGCCCTGCGCCACGCCCTGGACGAGGAGATCCCGGCCGCGGTGATCACCGCCGACCGCAGCCCGGAGGTGCAGTCGATGGTGCAGGCGCTGTCCGGGGTCAGCCTGCTGACCAAGCCGATCAAGCCTGCCCGGCTGCGCGCGCTGATCGCGTCGGCCCGGCGGTGAATGCTACTGGCGTGGCCGTCTGACGGCGGGCTCGAAGCTTCCGGTGCTCACGCACCAATGTGCGCTGCGCGCCGGTTCTCGAAACCACCGCCAGCCGACTCACGCCAGCGCATTCCCCTCCGGGCCGAAAGGGTCGGTGGTGAGTCTCTATACCAGCGGTGTGAAACATTGACCCGTCATGGCGAGCCCGGAAGGGGCGTGGCCATCCAAGGGCCGCTCGCACCGGCCCTGGATGGCCATGTCGGCTTCGCCTCCTCGCCATGACGAAGAAAGGCCAGAGAGTCGATCTAAAAGGCCGCTGGTACTAGACGCTCCGCCGCCGTCCCAGCTTCCGGGCCTTGGCGCGGGCCGAGCACATCTCGGTATAGCCGGGTGCGGTCATCGGATAGCTCGCCGGCAGCCCCCACCGGTCACGGTATTCGTCCGGCGTGAGGTTGTACGCCGACTTGAGGTACCGCTTCATCGACCGGAACCGCCGGCCGTCCTCCAGGCAGATGATGTAGTCGGGCGTGACCGACAGTCCGACGGGGACCGCGGGGCGGAGGCCGGCCTCCGGCGGCCGCTCCGGCTCCCGGTCGGTCGTCGAGATCTGCTCCAGCACGCCGTGCAGGTCGGCGATCAGCTTCGGCAGCGCCCGGCTGTCCACCGAGTTGCGGGCGAGATAGGCCAGGATGATGTCGACCGTCCAGGAGACGGCATTGCCCTCGCCCCGCTCCACCATGGATCGGAGTGCGGCCGCCGGCTCGATCGCAACCTGGCCGGGCTCGTCGCCGCTTCGCGCCGGATCATCGGACAGAATTTCGGCCGACCGACCCGGAGTCGGGCCGTGTTTCACCCCGGTTGCGCCCCAGGCCTGGCCCGGCCTTCGATCGACACCCCGGGCAACCGCTGCCTGCGCGATCGCATCGACGACGGGGACCATGGGATGCTCGGGGGCTTCGGAGTTCGACAGCACGATCAACGCCTCGCAACAATTATACTCTGAATTTCAAGAAGATTGCGCCAAATGATTGCAGATATTTGTCGTATCATTTCTGATTGCAACCGGGCACGCGAGATTTGTAACCAAATGTTGCTGGCCGAAAAACTTACAAGCATTTAATCTGATAATCTAAATAAATCCCATTTCCGCTGAATCGCAGCATGGAAATCCTATAATTCAAGGAATTTAATCCCTATCGCCGATGCCGCTGGCGGACCTTTGCAACAGTAACGAATCTTGCCATGACGCCATGACGTTGGGTTCGCGAGCCGCGAACCCAACCTACGGCTGGGAGGCCGGCCTCAGAGGGCGCGGCGGTACTTCTGGAACAGGATCACCGCCTGGGTGCGGCTGGAGACGCCGAGCTTCTGCAGCAGGCTGGAGACATGCGCCTTGACCGTGGTGATCTGGACGTCGATGGCGTAGGCGATCTGCTTGTTCAGCAGGCCTTCGGCCATCAGCTCCAGCACCTTGCGCTGCTGGTTGGTCAGCAGCTCGAACCGGCAGCGCACCGCCTCGTCCAGAGGCTCGTCCTCCTCCAGCTCGCCCGGCCCGATCGCGTCAAGCCCTTCCGACGGGGTGTAGCTGCCGCCGTCGAGGATGGTGGAGATGGCGGAGACGATGGCGTCGCGCGACAGCGACTTCGGGATGTAGCCGACGGCGCCGGCGTCGAAGCATTCGCGCATGACGAAGCTGTCGGCCAAGGCCGAGATCACCGCCACCGGCACGTCCGGCCGGCGGGTGCGCAGCGAGCGCACGCCCTTGACCCCGTTCATCCCCGGCATGCGGAGGTCGAGCAGGATCAGATCGATGTCCATCACCGAGGCGATGCGATCGACCGCCTCGCCGAAGGTGCCGCTCTCGAGCACATCGACCTGGTCGTCGAGCGACTTCAGCGTGCCGACCAGGGCCTCGCGGAACATCGGGTGATCGTCAGCGACCAGGACCGTGCGCATCGGCGACATCCTTGTCTCGGCGGCAAGTGTGGAATTGAACGCCGCGGGACTCGGCGGGTCAAGCAAGAAGCATCGGCCTTGGCCTTTGGTCCAAGGCGAGCCCAGCGTCAGAAGCCCATGCCGCCATTGACCTGCAGGATCTCGCCGGCCAGGAAGGAGGCGCGATCGGAGGCCAGGTACAGCACCGCCTCGGCCACGTCCTCCGGCGTGCCCTCGCGGCGCAACGGCGTGCGCTCGACCACCGCGGCGCGGCCCTGCGGCGTGTTGAAGACGTCGTGGAAGCGGGTGCCGATCAGCCCCGGCGCGACGCCGTTCACCCGGATGCCGAGCGGCCCGACCTCCTTGGCCAGGCTGCGGGTGAAGGTGGCGACCGCGCCCTTGGTGGCGGCGTAGTGCGAGGCGCCGGGGCCGCCGCCGTCGAAGGCGGCCAGCGACGCCATGGTGACGATGGCACCGCTGCGGCGCGGCTCCATCGACCGCAGAGCCGCTTGGCAGCACAGGAAGGTGCTGGTCAGGTTGAGCGCGATCGCCTGCTGCCACAGCTCGAGGGTGGTGTCGACGCAACGGCTGCGCTGCAGCAGGCCGCCGGCATTGGCGAACAGCACGTCGAGGGGGCCGAACTCGCGCTCGGTGCGGGCGAAGACCTCGGTTACCGCCTCCGGCCGGGTCAGGTCGGCCGGGAGAGCCAGGGTCTTCGCGCCCAGCTCGGCCGACAGGGCGGCGGCCTCGTCCCGGCTGGTGGCGTAGGTGAAGGCGACCCGGGCGCCGGCCTTGGCGAAGGCGCGGGTGGCGGCGGCGCCGATGCCCGAGGCGCCGCCGGTGACGAGCACAACCTTGTCCTGGAAGCTCATGATTGGGTTCCTCTCTCAGGCCATGGTCGCGAGCATGGCCGGGGTCACCCGGTGGCGCAGCGGCTCACCGGACAGGAAGCGGCGGATCTCGTCGACCGTGGTCGCGCCCTGGCGCTTGTGCGAATCCGCGCTGTGGCCAGCGGCGTGCGGCGACAGCACCACATTCGGCAGGCTGCGGAACGGGCTGTCGGCCGGCAGCGGCTCCTGGTCGAAGACGTCGAGCGCGGCGGTGAAGCGGCCGGTGCGCAGCGCGGCCAGCAGCGCCGCCTCGTCGACCAGCGACGGGCGGGCGGTGTTGATGAACAGGCAGCCGTCGCGCAGCCGGGCGAGCTGCGCCGCGCCGATCATGTGCCGCGTCTCCGCCAGCGCCGGGGCGTGCAACGAGACGATGTCGCAGCCGGCCAGCACCTCGTCGAGGCTGGCGCGCTCGACCCCGAGCTCCGCCGCCTTCTCCGTGGTGAGGTAGGGATCGGAGACCAGCAGGCGGCAGCCGAAGGCCCGGAACAGCCCGATCACCAGCCGGCCGACATAGCCGGCGCCGACGATGCCGACCGTCTGCGCGCCCAGGAGCCGGCCGAGATGGCGCTGGCGCAGGTCGAGCCAGCCCTCCCCGGCCTTCATCCCGGCATCGTGCCGGTGCGGCTCGCGCAGGATCGACAGGGTCTGGGCGATCACGAATTCGGCCACCGATTCCGCGATGTTCACCGCGGCGTGGGAGACCTGCAGGCGGCCGCTCTCGATCGCAGAAGCGGGCACCAGGCGGCGGACGCTGCCAGCGGAATGCGCGACCAGGCCGAGCCCCGGCCGGGCGGCCAGCACCTCGTCGCCGATCGGCGGCGTGCCCCAGCCGGTCAGCGCCGCGACGGCGCCCTCGAGCAGCCGGAGCAGGTTGTCCGCCGTCAGCTCGCCCGGCCCTGGCGCCCGGACGGTGGCGGCGGCGGCCAGCGCCTCTTCCGCTACGGGCGGGATCATCTGCGCCCGCATCTCCGGCGTCAGCAGCAGTGCCACCACCGGCCGCTGTCCAGATCCTGTCGACATGTCCAAATCCTCTGATTGGGGCCGGTCAGCTCCGGCTCGGCTGCAGCATGATCTCGGCGACATGGGCGCGCGGCGGCAGCGCCATGACGAACAGGCAGGCGGCGGCGACATCCTCCGGCTGCAGCGCCTTGCGGCGCGCCTCCGCCGGCACCGGCACCGGGCGCTTGTCGAGCAGCGGCGTGTCGGTCATGCCGGGCAGGATCACGGTCAGGCGCAGGCCGTTGTCGCGCTCCTCCTCCATCACCGCATGGGACAGGGCCATGACCCCGGCCTTGGTCGCCTGGTAGGCGGCGCCGGAGCGGTCGGGCCGGCGCGCCGCGACCGAGGCGATGTGGATGATCAGCCCCTGGCCGCGGCCGCGCATGCCGGGCACCACGGCGCGGGTCAGGTTGAAGGCGGCGGTGAGGTTGGCATCGACCATGCCGGCCCAGCTGTTGGGCGTCAGCTCGGCGAAGGCCCGGCGCGGGATGTTGATGCCGACCGAGTTGACGGCAATGTCGATCGCGTCGGCGTGGGACGCCAGCGCGGATTCCAGCGCCGCAGCATCGGCGGCATCCACCGCGATCACCGCGGCCGGCCGGTCCGGGGAGATGGCGCGGATCTCGGCCGCGACCGCATCCAGCCGCGCCCGGTCGCGGCCGAGCAGCAGCAGCGAGCCCCCTTCCCCCGCGGCGGCCAGCGCCGTCGCTCGGCCCATGCCGCTGCCGGCGCCGGCGACCAGGATCGTCCGGCCGGAAACCACACCCGCCATCGTCACACTCCCTGCTTGGGCGGCGCCGTGGAGGCCCGCACGATCAGCTGGGGCATGGCGCTGACATGCGCCTCCTGCCCCGCATCGGTGCCCTCGAGCACCCGGATCAGCGCGCCGACCGAGGCCTCCGCCATCACCGCCAGCGGCTGGCGCACCGTGGTCAGCGCCGGATGCACCACGGCGGCGAGGTCGACATCGTCGAAGCCGACGATCGAGACGTCGCCGGGGATCGAGGCGCCGAGGTCGCGGGCGCCGGCGTAGGCGCCCATCGCGTACATGTCGTTCACCGCGACCACCGCGGTCGGCGGGTCGTCGCGGCTGAGCAGCTCGCGGATGCCGATGCGGCCGAGCTCCGGCCCCTCGGTGTCGCCATAGCCGCCGATGCCGGCGCCCTGCCAGACCAGGTTTGGATCCAGCGCCAGCCCCGCCTTGGCCATCGCGGCCTTGAGCCCGTCGAGCCGGCCGACGCGGCTGGAGGTCTTGATGGGCCCCGACAGGAAGCCGATGCGACGGTGGCCGAGGCCGACCAGGTGCTGGCCGGCCAGCCGGGCGCCGAGCTCGTTGTCGACGCTGACGCTGCAGGCCACCACCGCCTCCGCCCCCTGGCCCCTGCGGTCGAAGGCGGCGACCACCAGGCCGCGCTTTGTCAGATGGGCGATGTGGTCGAAGGACAGCGGCGAGGAACTGAAGATCACTCCGCGCACGCCGGAGGACAGCAGCGTCTCGGCATAGCGCGCCTCCAGCTGCGGGTCGCGCTCGGCGTTGCAGAACAGCACCTTGTAGCCGAGCGCCGTGGCCGCGCGCTCGACCTTGTGCGCCAGCGCGCCCCAGAACGGGTTGGCGACCGAGGGCACGATCAGCCCGATGGTGCGGTTGCGGCCGGATTTGAACTGCTGGGCCAGCGCGTTCGGGGTGTAGCCGAGCTGCTCGATCGCCCGCAGCACCCGCGCCCTGGTCTCGGCCTGCATGCGCCCGTGCCGGCCGTTCAGCACGTTCGACACCGTGCTGGCCGAGACGCCCGCCGCCCGCGCCACGTCGAGAATGCTCGCCACGATCCCCCGGACCATCCGTTAGTACAACGTTTTATCACGAATAGCGCCGAGGCTGCGCTGATGTCAAACAGCCGATCGCGAAACTACGCAAACGTTGCGAAAATCCTCCGTGTTGACTCGTTCAGCGATGTTGGTGTTACGTTGCACCAACCGAGCACCAACGAGCCGGTCATGGTGAAGGGCGCGGCAAGCGCACCACCGCCCATAGGGGGAGGACCCGACATGTCCAGGAGACTGAATCGACGCGATGCCCTGCGGCACGGCGCTGCGCTGCTGGGCGGGATGACGCTGGCCGGCGTGGCGCCGCGCGCCTTCGCCCAGGATCACATCCGCTTCGGCGGCTATGTCGAATCGCAGGAGCAGCTGAAGCAGACGCTGGCGACGCTGAAGGCCTATACCGACCGCCATCCGGGGGTCGAGATCGTCCCGGAATTCACCAGCTTCAGCGCCTTCACCGACAAGCTGGCCACCGAGGCCGCGGGCGGCAACGCCCCCGACATGTTCAGCGTCAATGTCGACCTCCTGGGCGAATACGCCCGCCGCGGCGTGCTGGCGCCGCTGAACGGCTATATCCCCAAGCCGCTCGACCTGTCCGACTACGTCGACGGGGCGATCAAGGCTGGCACGCTGAACGGCCAGCTCTACGCCATCCCGAACGACTGCATCGCCCCGGCGATCACGGCGAAGACCGCGGTGTTCGAGGAGACGGGCGTGCCCCTGCCCGACCAGATGTGGACCTGGGAGCAGCTGGCCGAGACCGCGGTCTCGATCAGCAAGGCCAAGGGCAAACGCTTCTGGGGGCTGGAGGATGCGGGGTCGAACTACATCCCCTGCGACGTCTTCCTGCGCGGCATGGGCAAGTCGATGTTCACGCCGGAGCGGCAGTTCAACTTCACCCGCGAGGACCTGGCCGAATGGTTCGCCTATTGGGGCAGGCTGCGCGACGCCGGCGGCATCCCGCCCGGCGATGTGCAGGCCCTGGCCAATGGCGACGACCCGGCCCTGACCGGCATCATCTCCGGCCGCGCGGCGATGTTCGCGTCGCTGACCGACAGCTTCGTCGGGCTGCAGGCGCTGACCGAGGACGACCTGGTGCTGCACATGCTGCCGAACGGGTTCAAAGGCGGCACGCTGGCCCAGCACCACTACACCTATGCCGGCAACTCCACCGGGCTGTGGACCAAGTCGCCGCACCAGGACCGGATCATCGACATCATCCGGTTCATGCATTTCGAGCCGGCGGGGATCGAGCTGTATTACCGCGGCAGCGGCATGGTGCCGGCGTCCAAGGCCGGGCGCGCCGCCCTGGCCGATGAGGGCACCGATGCCGACCGCAAGATCATCGCCTATATCGACCTCTTGCAGCAGAACCCGGCGCCGCCGCGCTATCCGGGCATCACCGGCATGTCCGGCATGCTGCGCCGGGCCAATGAGGCGGTGGCCTTCGGCAAGATGACGCCGCAGCAGGCCGCCGACCAGTTCATCGGCGAAGCCAAGGCCCGGCTGTGAAGCGCAAGGGCGTCGGCAGCACGGCGGAGCAGAACGGCGCCGCCTATCTGTTCCTGGCGCCGTGGATCGTCGGCGCCCTGTGCCTGACGCTGGGGCCGATCCTGGCGTCGCTGTACCTGTCCTTCACCAGCTACGACCTGTTCAACCCGCCGGTCTGGGCCGGGCTGCACAATTACGAGCGGCTGCTGTTCGAGGATCCGCGCTATGTCCAGGCGGTGAAGGTCACCTTCCACTACGTGTTCCTGTCGGTGCCCTTGAAGCTGGCCTTCGCCCTGGCGGTGGCGGTGATGCTGAACCGCGGCGTCGCGTTCCTGGGGATCTATCGCGGCCTGTACTACCTGCCCTCCCTCCTCGGCGGCAGCGTCGCCGTCGCCATCATGTGGCGGCAGATCTTCAGCTATGACGGGCTGATCAACCACGTGCTGCTGTGGTTCGACATCGACGGGCCGAGCTGGATCTCGAACCCGGACACCGCGCTCTACACCCTGGTCAGCCTGGCGGTGTGGCAGTTCGGGTCGCCGATGATCATCTTCCTGGCCGGGCTGAAGCAGATCCCGCAGGATTTGTATGACGCCGCCGCGGTCGACGGCGCCGGGCCGGTGACCAAGTTCCTGCGCATCACCCTGCCGCTGCTGACGCCGATCATCTTCTTCAACTTCGTGATGCAGATGATCGGCGCATTCCAGGCCTTCACCCCGTCCTTCATCATCAGCAACGGCACCGGCGGGCCGGCGGATTCGACGCTGTTCTACACGCTCTATCTCTACGAGCAGGGCTTCACCAACTTCCAGATGGGCTACGCCTCGGCCATGGCCTGGATCCTGGTCGGCATCATCGCCACGGCCACCGCAGTCGCCTTCCTGTCGGCCCGCTTCTGGGTGCATTACGGGGATGAGCGATGACGGCCCCGGCGCAGGACAGCGGCCGGATGCGCGCCGGCAGCCAGCCCCTCCCCTTCTGGATGGCCGATGTCCGGCCGAAGCGGATCCTGATCCACCTGGCGCTGATCGCCGGCGCCATCGTGATGATCTACCCGCTCCTCTGGCTGGCCAGCAGCTCGGTCAAGCCGTCGACCCAGATCTTCTCCGACCCCGGGCTGTGGCCGGCGAAGCTGCGGCTGCAGAACTACGCCGATGGCTGGCGCGGCGCCGCACTGCCCTTCAGCGTGTTCTTCGGCAACTCCTTCCTGATCTCGGCCCTGGCGGTGATCGGCAACGTCATGGCCTGCAGTCTGGTGGCCTATGCCTTCGCCCGGCTGAATTTCCGGTTCAAGCGCACCCTGTTCGCGCTGATGCTGGCCACCATCATGCTGCCGCTGCATGCGACGCTGATCCCGCAATACATCCTGTTCCACAGCCTGGGCTGGGTGAACACGATCCTGCCGCTGGTGGTGCCGAAGTTCCTGGCGGCCGACGCTTTCTTCGTCTTCCTGATGGTGCAGTTCATCCGCGGCATCCCGCGCGAGCTGGACGAGGCGGCGATGATGGACGGCGCCGGCCCGTTCCGGATCTACCGCTCGATCATCCTCCCTCTCCTGACCCCGGCCCTGGTCACCACCGCCGTCTTCTCCTTCATCTGGACCTATGAGGATTTCCTGACGCCGCTGGTCTATCTGACCGACATGGCCTCCTATACGGTGCCGCAGGGGCTGCGGCTGTTCATGGCCTCGACCGGCGTCTCGGCCTGGGGCCCGATGCTGGCGATGTCGCTGCTGTCGCTGGTCCCCCTGTTCGTCCTGTTCTTCGTGTTTCAGCGCCGGCTGATCGAGGGGATCGCGACGACGGGCCTGAAATGAAACCCATGGGACCATCGATGCTGATCCGCCACGACACCCTGACCCAGCTGGTCGGGGACATCTTCGCCGCCCAGGGCTGCAGCGCCGCCGAGAGCGAGCGCATCGCCCGATACCTCGTCGCCGCCAACCTGACCGGGCATGACAGCCACGGCGTCATCCGCGTGCCGCGCTATGTCGGCATGCTGGCCAAGGACGAGGTGCGGCGCGACGTCACCGCCGCGATCGTCACCGACACCCCGGCCTTCGCCCTGGTCGACGGCGGCTACGGCTTCGGCCAGACGGTCGGGCCGCAGGCGGTGCGCTTGGGCATCGACAAGGCGCTCGCGGGCGGCGTCGCTGTGGTGGGGCTGCGCCATGCCGGCCATCTCGGCCGCATCGGCGAATGGGCGGAGATGGCGGCTGAGGCCGGGCTGTGCTCGCTGCACTTCGTCAATGTCGCGGGCAGCGAGCTGGTGGCGCCCTTCGGCGGGGTCGAGCGGCGCTTCTCCACCGCCCCCTTCGCCGCCGGCTTCCTGGTGCCCGGCCGGGCGCCGGTGATCCTGGACTTCGCCACCTCGCTGGTGGCCGAGGGCAAGGTGCTGGTGGCGGCCAATGGCGGCAAGCCGCTGCCCGAGGGCGCGCTGATCGAGCCCGACGGCACGCTGAGCCGGGACCCCGACACGCTGTACGGCCCGGCCGTGCCCGGCGCCTCCCGGAATGCCCAGAACGGCATCGGCGCCATCCGCGCCTTCGGCGAGCACAAGGGGTCGGGGCTGGCCCTGATCTGCGAGCTGGTGGCCGGCGCCCTGACCGGGTCGGGCTGCGCCGGGCCGGGGCCGCGCCGCTTCTGCAACGGCATGCTGTCGATCTACATGGCGCCCGGCCAGTTCGGTTCGGCCGAGGAGCTGGCGGCCGAGACCACGCGCTACATCGACTATTTCAAGGCCTGCCGCCCGGCCGAGGCCGGCGGCGAGGTGCTGCTGCCCGGCGAGCCCGAGGCGCGCCGCCGGGCCGAGCGCATCGCCGGCGGCGTGCCGCTGCCCGAGGAGGTCTGGCGCAGCCTGGGCGAGACCGCCCGGGCCGGCGGCCTCGACATCGCCCGCTACCCGACCCTGCCGGCGGCCTGATACCGCCGGCTTCGTATCCCTGGAGGAACCAGTGTCCGAGCCGATCCTGACCGTGTTCACCAAGCCCTGGACGGGGCCGCTGCCGGAGCTGGCCGACACGGTCGCCGGGCTGGGCCTCCAGGGGGTGGAGCTGCCGGTGCGCCCCGGCTACCAGGTGACGCCGGAGACCGCGGCGGCCGGCCTGCCCGCCGCCGCCCGCACTTTGGCGGCGCGCGGATTGCAGATCCGCAGCATCGCCGGGCCGATCGACGAGGCCACGGTCGCCGCCTGCGGCGAGGCCGGGGTGCCGATGATCCGGATCTGCGTCGCGGTCGACCCGGCGGTCGGTTTCCGCGCCACGGTCGACCGGTACCGGCGGCAGTTCGACGCGCTGCTGCCGGCGCTGGAGCGGCACGGCGTGGCCATCGGCATCCAGAACCATTCCGGCGCCCAGATCGGCAGCGCCGCGGGCGTGCTGTACCTGATCGAGCGCTACGACCCGAAGCATGTCTGCGCCGTGCTGGACATGGCGCATTGCGGCGTGGCGGGCGAGCCGGTGGAGCTGGCGGTCGACATCCTGTCCGACCGGCTGCGCCTGGTGAACTTCAAGAGCGCCTATCAGCGCCGGCTGACGGCGCCGGAGGACGACGCGGTCTACAAGGTGCATTGGACCACGCACCAGCACGCCGCCTATTCCTGGCGCGGCTTCGTGCAGGCGCTGCGCGAGGCCGGCTATGACGGCGCGTATTGCCTGCCGGCCGAATACAGCCACCCGAGGGGCCAGGGCCAGCGCATGGGGGATGAGGTGCTGCCGTTCCTGCGGGGGGATATCGGGTACTTGAAGGGGCTGTTGGGGGAGGGGCTGGGGGCGATGGAATAGGATCTAGCGCTTGGCGGCCAATGCGCAATACTGCTGCTGCGTCGGACTATCCCACCGACGCTTTACCCACATAAATTAATGTGATTTAATACATTAAAACGTGTGATTCGGGCTAAGATGCTTTATACGGATTTCCTTGCCGAGCTAGGGAAGACCGGATTGAGCGTTCGCGCGTTCGCTGAGCTCATTGGCATGAACCCGAACTCGATTTCGAATTATGCGCGCGCCGGCGAACTCCCCACACACCTCGCTCTCATCACCGTCCTCCTCGTTGCGGTTAACGAAATGGGCGGGGATTATCGACGGATCATGTCGAAGGTGGAACTCACGCCCAAAAAACCACGCGGCGGCGCACGCCGGGGCCGTTTCGGGGGCGATCGCCAAACCAATTTGGATCTGGAGGTATGACAGGTAGCTTGATCATGGCTGGGTTCGCATTCCGCCCCCATGCGAGAGGGTTCAATGGCTGACATAGCGGCTGCCCTCGTCGACTTCGGCGGTGATCCGGCCGGCGTGCGCCTCCTGGACAGCGACGGGCCAGAGTTGCTGCCTTATGCAACATTGCTGACGGCCCGGCGCGGCGACAAGGATAGACTGGGTGTCGTGACTGCCGTTTACGAATGGCAAGGCGCCCCTCTGATTTTTCTGATCGACGCGGACTCCCTGGACGGGGATGATCAGCTTCATAGGATAAGGCGGCTGCTCGCCATGCGCGGTGACGCCCCATATCTGGGAGTTGTTGCTCCTGGACGTCTCGACGTTTATCGCATCGCACTCGACAATAAGTCGCCTGAGCAGGCGCGCGTGGACTGGGGTGGCGGCGATGCTACGCGTTCCGCCGCATTTGCACGGCTCGGCAATATCCGCCCTCAGGCAGCGATCAGCCAACGCAGTTGGATTTCCAACGTCGTCCTAAATCTACTCACAGATTCGATATCAAAGCTGATCACAATGGATGGCGCTTCGGATGAGGACGCAATCTCGCTTGTTGGTCGCGCCCTCTTTACGCGTTTTCTGGCGGACCGAAGCCTGTTGCCAGACACGATGTCCGGCAAGGATACGGCCGGCCTGTTCGACAGTCGTGAGATCGCTGAAGAAACATCGAACTGGTTGGATGCGACATTCAACGGTGACCTCCTTCCACTGTCGGAAGGCATTTTCACAAGACTGCCAGACCATGCCTTTCATATCTTGGGAGATGTACTTCGTCGTGCGCCGGACAGCCAACTTTTCTTGGGGTGGGAAGAAAAGTGGGACAATCTCGACTTCGCACACATCCCGGTCGGAGTTTTGAGCCAAGCTTACGAACTCTACTTACGCAGCCATGCTCCGATCCGTCAGCGACGCGAAGGCGGCTATTACACGCCCAAGCCCATTGCCGACTTGATGGTGCGTGCGTCCTTTCGAGCTTTGGAAAGGCGGGAATCGAGTCACAAAGCGAGAATCCTGGATCCAGCGGCTGGCGCCGGTGTGTTCCTGTTAACGGCATTTCGCGAACTGGTGGCGGAGCATTGGCGCGCCGACGGGAAGCGGCCGGATACGAAGCTACTCAGATCAATCCTTTACGATCAGATCGTCGGTTTCGACATCAATGAAGCCGCGCTCAGATTTGCCGCTCTGGGCTTATATCTCGTGTCGATCGAACTGGATCCGAATCCGAGGCCAGTCGACAAGCTGAAGTTCAAAGATCTGCGCGGAAAGGTGCTGCACCGGGTACGAGCCGAAGACAAGGTCGAAGGCGCCGAACTTGGAAGCCTAGGACCGCTCGTGGGTGACGAGCATGTCGGGCGCTACGATTTAGTCATCGGCAACCCGCCCTGGGCGAGTGGAACTGGGCTGCCGGATTGGAATCTCGTGCGCGCAACGGTCTCTCGTATCGCGGTCAGCAGGAAGATCGCAATTGCATCGCCGCCTTTGCCGAATGAAGGGCTCGATCTTCCCTTCGTGTGGCGAGCGATGGAATGGGCGAAACCCGAGGGGCAGATAGCCTTCGCTCTTCATGCCCGCCTGCTATTCCAGCAGGGCGACGGCATGGCCGAGGCGCGCCAGGCACTATTCGAGGCTCTAGACGTCACTTCGATCATCAACGGCGTAGAACTGCGGCAGACGAAGGTCTGGCCCGAGATTTCCGCGCCCTTCTGCATTCTGCTTGCAACCAACAAGACGCCCGGAGGCAGCGCCGGCTTTCGCCTCATTAGTCCGAGGATCGAGGATTCGCTGAATGATGCCGGCAGCATGCGCATCGATGCACTTAACGCTGAAGTGGTACCATCGCGGCAACTTCTTGAGATACCGGACATCCTGAAGATCCTGTTCCGAGGGACGAAGGCTGATCTCGGAATCGTGGAGCGGATACGCGCGCATGGACATCCGACACTGGAGGCTTTCTGGCGAGAAGTCATCGGTATCACCGACCGCGGTCACTTGCGGGGTAGTGGCAACGGGTATCAGAAACTCAGGCCCAGCAGCCGGACACGCCGGCAAGGCGATGGCCTACCTGGCGTCGATGCGCACTATCTTCACGGTCTGCCTGAGATTACGGCCGCGTCCTTCAAGGAAATATTTATCAACCAGGATGCTCTAGAACCCTTTTCACAGGACCGAATTCACGACCCGCGATCAGCCGAACTGTTCGTCGGCCCTCTGGTCGTCGTTCACCAATCGCCGCCCGCGATCACCGGCCGAATCGGGGTCGCGATCTCAGAGAATAACGCCGTCTTCAATGAGACCTTTTACGGTTACAGCCCTCACACCTTTCCCGACGCGCATGGGCTTGTACGCTATCTGGCGCTGGTTCTGGGCAGCAAGTTAGCTGTTTGGCTCTCTCTCGTGACCAGCGGGAAATTCGGCTTCGAGCGAGAGGTCGTCGAGAAGGCAACGCTGGACCGGATTCCGCTGCCCGATTTCAGAACCTTTGCCCTATCACGACACGAAGAGATCGTGGCGCTGTTTGATGGATTGCTTACGGGTAAGGCGTCGTGGAATGACGTGGATGAATGGGTCGCTCGTTTGTACGGGCTCGGTCCGCGCGATCTGCAGGTCATATCCGATACGCTGGAATTCAACTTGCCGTTTGCACAGAGCAAGCGGGACGCCCAGGCCATCCCGACACATCAAGAACGGATACGATTCTGTGAGGTCCTGGAAAAGGAGTTGACGCCTTGGTGCGATCGGTTCGGCTCAAAGATTGTCGTGCGTCAATTCTTTCAGCCGGAAATCTCCCCCTGGTACGGTATCGATGTACGGACATCGCTCCATGATGCAATCAGCACGGTTGGAAGCCGTGATTGGGAAGGTCTGCTTCGGGCCGCGGATGATGCGGCAGCGTCGGAAATACTGATCCGCGACGGCGGCGAGGGCCTACTGATCGGTCGGCTGGCCCAACGACGATACTGGAGCGAAACACAAGCTCGCCTGCTCGCGCAGCGCATCATCTGGTCTCATGTCGATCTGCTGAAAGGGCGGGCGCACGCATGAGGCCCGCGGCGCTTCGCCCACGCCCTGATCAGGTCGCCGAACTGACGCGAGGTCTCCAGTTGCCGCTGCCGGAAGTGTCTAGCGTCCATCTTGAGGTCATTGCTGAGGGTCTGCTTCGCGCTTTCATCGACGTACGCGCACAGTCACCCTCCACAGTCGCGTCGGGCAGTGAGGCCGAAGTGACGGCGCTGATGGAAGCGCGGCTCAACATGATGATCGAGCAAGATCCTCTCTGGGGACATTTGGTGCTTTGCGTCGCGCGGGGAAAGGAAAGCTTGAGTTTTGACGGATCGCACCTGGAGAAGCGACCCGATCTGTCCATCTACCTCTCGAACCGCAATCGCGGCTTTCCGCTGATAACGGAAGCGAAGATCATGGATTCCATCTCCTCCAAAACAGAGGCGCTATACTGCGACAATGGAATTCGCCGCTTTGTCGAAGGGGAGTATGCCTGGGGAAATCGCGAAGCCTTCATGGTCGCCTATGTCCGGGATGGATCGTCGATAAGCACGAAGTTGACGCCTTTCCTATCCAACGCGATGTCACAAATTCCTCCCGGCTATTTGGTAGAAGGTCTTCCGGTTGCTATCGGATCCGGAAACCCGGATCTGGCTCATTCACGGCATGGGCGGAGCTTTATGTATGTCGGCCACTCATCGCCGAACATTCAACCGGGCCCCATTTCGGTTTGGCATTTGTGGTTGTCGTGACTGAACCCTGCGACCTTCAGCGCAATTTGACAATCCCCGCCGCCCCGCGCCAAAGTTGTTTGCGTGCAAACAATAACCGCCGGGGAGCGTTTCATGTCCGTCACTCTCAATCGGCGCCGGCTCGGCGCCCTGCTCGGGCCGGCGCTGTCGCCGGGACCATCGGGCTGCCGCTGCGCCGGGCGCGGGCGGTCGAGACCATCGATGTCCTGAGCAGGGCTACGGCACCGACGAGGCCTGGGCCCTGAAGGCCTTCGGGAAGACCGGTAGCGAGGTCAGGCACGACCGCTTCAACCCCGAAGCAGAGATGCTGACCAGGCTGCGCAAGGCCGGGCCACAGAGGGCGGGCCCGCCCGCCCATGGCAGCCGCTGATTCAGGACGCGATGATCGGGACACGCTCCATTTCGAGCAAGATGCCCATCAGCGTTCTATGGTGGAATTCAAAGCCACGCCCATCGATCGCCCTCGGCGCTCCTTTATCGGCGTAAGGTGTGAGCCGGCGGAACAAGTCGGAGCATCTCGCGATATCAACCCGCACGTCAAACCCGGCATCGGCGAGAGACTGCGCATTGCCGATGATCTGAGTGATGTTCCGGGAGAGCGTCAGTATTCCGACGCCTGTCCAATCTTCTTCCGATGCCACGGTCTCCAGCGCCGCAAGGCATCTCTGGACCAGCGACGGCACCTTCGTGTGCAGGCTGTTCAGTGTCTGACGCCGGGCCGCGATCGCTGTTTCGTACCGCGCGGCAAGCGTGGCTTCCGTGACATTCCTGAACGAGGTCGCCGTGAGCTCGTCGATCCGGCTGACGATCCCGTCGCACAAGGCCTTCTCGGCATCGAGGGTGCGCCAGCTGTTCCGGATCTCCAGGGCCAGCCCGCGAACGTGGTCGGCGTGGCCGTAGAACCTGCCCGCCTCCAGGCACGCCGCTTTCGCGGCCTCGTACCGTCTTTCCCATTCGGCCAGGGAGAACGGCTTCGGGCTCATCAGCGAGAGCTGATCCCATGGCACGGCGGCGTACAGCGTCTCCAGCTCCCTCAAGGCCTGGCCCATGCCGGTTCTGCGGGTCTTGGCCAGGCGACCCCTGTTCCGGGCCCAATGCTCGTTTGTCAGGGCCTCGGCGAGCGGAGGGGCCACGGAGACGGGCTGGCTCGCGATCGCCGCCGCATTGGCGGCCTCCTGGCGCCGCCGGTCGAAACCGGCCTCCGGCCTCGACGAGGCCCCATCAACCCGCCCGAACCGCGCCGGCTGGCCTGCCGTCGCCTCGGGCAGCAAGGGGGGCAGAGCCTTCTCGCGTGGATCGTCGCCCGCAGGCTTGTCGAATGATGGCTTGATTGCGTTTGCGGCGGACGGTCGAGCGCCTTGGGCCGACAATCCTGTCGAAGCCGGGGCTGCAGGACGGTCGCTCCGCCGCACCCGACCACCATCCGACGGTCCCACCCGCCGGGGCAATCCGGATTGACGACTGAACGCGGCCAGCTCTTCCTCCGAATGGAACATGCGTCCGCTGCCGTCCGGCAACAATGGCAGCGGCCTGATCGCCGGCCGCTTGTTCTGAGGAATGCTGCATAACTCGCCCACCCAGCTCTCAAATGTATCGAGGCTGGTCTGCGAGAGGCTTTCAGCGGGGGATGGCTTCCGGTCGGGCATCGAATCCGTATCCGTGAGATCTGGGACCATGAACCGGCGGCGGCACAGCCGCCGGGGGGATCGAACGATGCTCAGACTTGTGTGCCCGCATCGTTTCGGCCGAGCCCTTTTCCGGTTACGGATGCAGCAAACTTCTTCGACCGGACCGTCATGATCTCTGCGCGGACGTGGCGCTGCAGGTCGAGAGAACGCCGTTCCTGGCTGTTGCTGAGATCGTGTTCCCAGGCCTGCTCCATCCGCGCCGGGCAGCAGGCTTGAGGTTTCCAGCCCCAGACGCCCCTGCGGATGGCTAAGCCCTGGCGCGGACATTGGCCAAAGGTGGTAAATTATCTTATATTGCGTTCGCATAAAATGTAATACAAGTTTAGTCAATCAACTCGTGCGAATACCCGTTCGCGCCAGCCCGACTGGCTCCGCGAACGAAATCAGAAGCAGCATAAAGCGCCTTCTATCGAATGAAGCGGAAGGGGGAAGCACTATCCTCCAGTTCAACAAGAGGCGACTATGCATTTCGTCAGCAACGAAGCGGATGCACGTCCCGCCACCATTGTGGCGGCAGAAGCCAGGATCGATCATCCCGCCGATGGCCAGGCTGTCGGCCGCCCGGTACCGGGCCTGAGAACGGTCGCGATCATCGACAGACGGGCCCTGGGCCGGGAAACCCTGAAGCAGGCGCTCGCGTCAGCCGATGCCCGCTTCCGGAGCCGGGCCTTCGTCGACATCGGCGAATGGCAGCAGAGCCCGGATCGGGGCGACACATCGGTGATCCTGCTGGGATGCGGCGGGGTCAGCCATGACGGCCCAGCGATCGAGGACGACCTCCGGGCCCTGGCCGATGCCCATCCCGACATTCCTGTGGTGGTGATGGGTGAAAGCGAGGATTACGGCCATATCGCCAGGATCCTGGCGCAAGGGGCCCGCGGCTACATCCCGACCAGCGTCAGCCTGAGCGTCGCGATCGGCGCGCTTTGCCTCGCCTTGGCCGGAGGCATCTTCGTCCCCGCCTGCGCCCTCCAGAACTCGGTCCATCAGCGGCCGGAGCGCGAGCAATCCGTTCACAGCATGCTCGGCCTTTCGGAACGGCAGGCGGCTGTCGCCGATGCCGTCGCCCTGGGAAAGCCGAACAAGATCATCGCCTATGAGCTGGACCTGTGCGAGAGCACGGTGAAGGTCCACCTCCGCACCATCATGAAGAAGCTGCAGGCGCGGAACCGGACCGAGGTCGCCTTCAAGCTGCACGCGGCGAAAACCCGCGCCGCCTGACATGGAAAAGGCCGCCAGACGATGGCGGCCTTTCCAGCTCCAGGCGTTCCTTCCCGATCCGTCAACACGGGCAGGAATACTGTATCCGCAAGACCGTGTGCCGGGTGACGGCCCGAACACATTCATTTCCTCGGTCGAAGCGAAGTAACCATAACATATTATGAAGATGATCCAAATACACCTTTCGGAGTAGGCGACCCTTCCGACGCCGATGTTCGCGCCTGAGGCGCAGGCCGCCATGCGGCGCTCACACCGGGAGACCGGCCAAGAGCGTACGGCCTCGTTCTGCATCCAGTTCCGGGGGTCTGCAATTGTCCGTTCCACCGAGGCCGCCGTCCGACATCCGAGCGGCAGAGCGCGGCCGGAGCGAAGGTCGACGATCGCGGTCCTGGTTCCATTCGCGTCGGTCAGCATGCCTGGCGCTTCCAGCTCCAGAATGCTCCCGCGGACGGCTACGCCCCTTAGCGTGGCCATCGCCCAAAGGGCTTAGGTCGGATTTCATTGATTTTGCATAAAATGTGATACAAATTTAGTTGAAATTGACTTCCGGACCTCTGTTGCGCAGCCCTCACCGGCTCTGCGGGAGAATCAGAAGCAGCCATAAGGCGCCTCGATCGAGTGAGGCGGAAAGGGGGAGCAACCCTTAGATAGAACAAGAGGCGATTATGCATTTCGCGATCATAGACAGACGCGCCCTGGGCCGGGAAACGTTGATGCAGGCGCTTGCATCGGCCGACAGCCAATTTCAAGGCCGGATGTTCGTCGACATCGGTGAATGGGAGCGGAGCCCGGATCGGAGCGGCACATCGGCGATCCTGCTGGAGTGCGGCGCGGTCAGCCACGACCGCTCGCAGCCTGGAGACGAGCTCCAGGCCCTGGTCGCCGCGCATCCCGACATACCCGTGGTCGTGTTGGGTGAAAATGAGGATGCCCGCTATATCGCCGAGATCCTGGCGCGAGGCGCCCGCGGCTATATCCCGACCAGCGTCAGCCTGAATGTCGCCATCGGGGCACTGCACCTCGCCTTGGCCGGAGGCATCTTCGCCCCTGCCAGCGCTCTCCAGAACACGGGCAGCGAGCGGCCGGAGCGCAAGCAATCGGTTCACGGCAGGCTCGGCCTCTCGGAACGCCAGGGGACTGTCGCCGATGCCGTCGCCCAGGGAAAGCCGAACAAGATCATCGCCTATGAGCTGGAGCTGAGCGAGAGCACCGTGAAGGTGCATCTCCGGACCATCATGAAGAAGCTGAAGGCCCGGAATCGCACCGAGGTCGCCTTCCTGCTGCATGCAGCGAAAACCCGTGCCGCCTGACATGGAAAAGGCCGCCACGTGACGGCGGCCTTTCCAGCTTCAGGCGTTCCTTCCCGATCCGTCAGCACGGGCAGGAATACTGTATCCGCAAGACCGTGTGCCGGGTGACGGCCCGAACACATTCATTTCCTCGGTCGAATCGAAGTAATCATAACATATTATGAAAGTGACCCAAGTACGCCTTCCGGAGTAGACGACCCTTCCGATGCCAGATGCCTGGCCGGCCCTCATCGTCGGGAGACCGGCCAGCGCCCATGGAAGGTAATTTGACAGCCCCCGGACCCTGCGCTACGGTTGTTTGTGTACAAACAATAACCACCGGGGAGCGTTTCATGTCCTTCTCACTCAATCGGCGCCGCTTCGGCGCCCTGCTCGGGGCCGGGGCGCTGGCCGGGGCCACCGGGCTGCCGCTGCGCCGGGCGCGGGCGGCCGAGACCATCTATGTCCTGAACTGGCAGGGCTACGGCACCGACGAGGCCTGGGCCCTGAAGACCTTCTCCGAGAAGACCGGCATCGAGGTCAAGCACGACTACTTCAACTCCGAAGAGGAGATGCTGACCAAGCTGCGCACCAACCCCGGCACCTATGACGTGGTGCTGATCAACAGCGCCCGCACGCTGCAGGCCCAAGCCGAGGACCTGCTGGAGCCGATCGACCTGGCCAAGGTGCCGAACGCCGCCGACCTGGCGCCGCAGCTGCGCGACCACGCCAATTTCCACAAAGACGGCAAGGCCTATGGCGTGTCCTGGCTGTGGGGCATCAACGCCCTGGGCCTGCGCCGCGACAAGGTGAAGGCCGACAGCCTGGCGGTGCTGGCCGACCCGGCCTATGCCGGCCGCGTCGCCCTGTTCGACGATGCCGTCACCGCGATCGGCATCGGCGCGCTGATGACCGGGCAGGACATCAACGCACCCAAGGACATGGCCGCCGTCGCCGCCAAGCTGAAGGAGCTGAAGCCCGGCGTGAAGCTGCTGTGGTCCAGCGAGGACCAGTGGAACAAGGCCTTCGCCGCCGGCGAGTTCGACGTCTCGATCTACTGGTCGGGCGCGGCCGTAAGGTCGCAGCGCAACTTCAAGCTGGCGGTCGATTTCGTGGTGCCGAAGGAAGGCGGGATCGGCTGGATCGACGGGCTGTCGGTCCCGGCCACCAGCACCCGCAAGGAATCGGGGCTCGCCTTCATCAACTACATGATCGACCCCGGCTTCTACGACTATTGGGCGACCAATATCGGCGCCCCGGCCTCGGCCAACGCCAAGGCCATGGCGGCGCTGCCGGCCGACGACCTGAACAAGCAGATCCACAAGGCCGAGTACCTGTCCCAGCTGCAGTTCATGTCGCCGCTGAGCGACGACCAGAGGACCGCGTTCTCCGACCTGTGGCAGGAGACGAAGGCCTTTTACGCTGGATAGGCTTGGCTCGTTATGTTGCCTCTCCCGCGAAGCAATCCATGGAGCAGCATGAGCGGCGGCATGGATTGCTTCGTCGGCTGCGCCTCCTCGCAATGACGAGGAGGGAGGAGGGGCAACGGGTCTGCTTCCTGTCATGCCCGGGCTTGACCCGGGCATCCAGGGGCCGGCCGGTACCGTCGTCGAAAGCCTCTGGATCACCGGGTCAAGCCCGGTGATGACAGAAGGGAATGGGAGGGAGAGAGGTTGCAGCGAGGGATGACCAGATGACCGAGCTGGCGGCGCCGACCACCGCTTCCGCCATCACCACGCCCGCCGCAAGCGGGGCGGAGAAGCGCGGCTGGCTGGCCACGGCGGGGCTGCTGCTGCCGGCCTATGGCTGGCTGACGCTGGCGATCTTCCTGCCGCTGCTGATGATGCTGGGCTTCAGCTTCCTCAAGGTGGCGCCGTTCGGCGGAAGGACGATCGTCTGGACCCTCGACAACTACCTGGCCTTCCTGAAGCGGCCCTATCTGCGCGACGTCGCCTGGACCTCGCTGTCGATCGGGATCTGGACCACGCTGATCTGCGCCGTCATCGGCCTGCCGGCGGCGCTGGCCCTGGCCCGCTCCACCTTCGGCCGCACCCGGCAGGTGCTGTTCCTGCTGATCATCCTGCCGTTCTGGACCAACGGCCTGGTCCGCGTCTTCTCCTGGACCATGGTGCTGCGCGACGGCGGCATCATCGACGGCCTCTATCACTGGGTCCTGCCTGACGCGGCGCCTCTCGGGCTCCTGTACACATACCCCGCCATCGTGGTCGGGCTGGTACACGCCTACCTGCCCTACATGATCCTGACCTGCTACCTGTCGCTGGTGGCGATCGACGACCAGATCCTGGAGGCAGCGCGCAGCCTGGGCGCCCGCGCCCCGGTGGTGTTCTGGAAGATCATCCTGCCGCTGGCGACGCCGGGGCTGATCTCCGGCTCGGTCCTGATCTTCGTGCCGGTGATCGGCAGCTTCATGGAGCCGCGCATCCTCGGCGGCCGGGTCGGCGTCACCATGGGCACGGTGATCGAGGACCAGTTCACCCAGGCCTTCAACTGGCCCTTGGGCGCCGCTTTGTCCTTCACCATGCTGGCGATCGTGCTGGCGATCTTCGCCCTGGCCGCGCCGGTGCTGAAACGGCAGCAGGGCGGGCCCCGGCCATGAAGCGCCTCGGCCTCGCCCATCTCTGGGTCGTCATCGCCTTCCTGTACCTGCCGATCGCGGTGATGGTGGTGATGGCGTTCAACGCCTCGCCGCTGTACCAGCTGCCCTTCGAATTCTCGCTCGACTGGTTCGCGAAGCTGCCGGACAACGAACGTCTCCTGTCCGCCAGCGGCAACAGCCTGATCCTGGCCGTGGTCACCGCCATCCTGGCGACCGCGATCGGCACCCCGGCGTCGCTGGCCCTGTCGCGGCGCAAATTCCGCGGCCGGTCGCTGCTGCAATTGCTTCTGCTACCGCCGATCGCCATTCCCTGGCTGATCACCGGCACCGCCATGCTGGTGTTCTTCTTCTCCACCGGCATCGGCCGCGGCCTGTTCGCCATGACCATCGGCCATGTGGCCCTGGCCATCCCCTATGTCGTGCTGGTGGTCGGCACCGGGCTGCAGTCGCAGCGCGCCGACCTGGAGGAGGCGGCGATGAGCCTGGGGTCCACCCCGCTGCACGCCTTCTTCAGCGTCACCCTGCCCCTGCTGCTGCCCAGCATCATCGCCGCGGCGCTGTTCGCCTTCGCCGTGTCGCTGGACCAGTTCGTTGTCTCCTACTTCCTGGCCACGCCCGGCGTCACCACCCTGCCGGTGGAGATCTACTCCGCCATCCGCAAGGGCTTCACGCCGGAGATCAACGCCATTTCCACCATCCTCTTGGGCGCCTCGATGGTCCTGGTCCTGGCCTTCGCCCTGCTGTCGAACATGGGAGGCGCCCGTGAGCGGCGTTGAGGTCAACCCGGGCGTTGAAGTCACGGGCGTCAGCAAGCGCTACGGCCCCGCCACCGTGCTGGACCGGATCAGCGCGACCTTCGAGGCCGGGCGCTTCACCAGCCTGCTCGGCCCCTCCGGCTCCGGCAAGACCACGCTCTTGCGCATCGTCGCCGGCTTCGTCGTGCCGGATGAGGGCGAGCTGCGCATCGGCACGGAGGAGGTGACGCGGGTGCCGGTGTGGAAGCGCCGCATCGGCATGGTGTTCCAGTCCTACGCGCTGTTCCCGCATATGACCGTGCTGCAGAACGTGATGTTCGGGCTGAACCGGCGCGGCGTGCGCGGCCCCTCCGCCGCCAGGGAGGCGCGCGAGGCGCTGGAGATGGTGCGCCTGTCCGGCTTCGAGGCCCGTAGCCCGAAGCAGCTGTCGGGTGGGCAGCAGCAGCGCGTGGCGCTGGCCCGCGCCATCGTCACCAAGCCGACCGTGCTGCTGCTGGACGAGCCGCTGTCGGCGCTGGACCGGCGGCTGCGGCAGGAGATGCAGGTCGAGCTGAAGCGGATCCAGCGCGAGAGCGGCCTGACCACCATCTTCGTCACCCATGACCAGGAGGAGGCGCTGACCCTGTCCGACCGCATCGCCATCCTGGACCGCGGCCGGATCGTGCAGGACGGCGCGCCGGGCGAGATCTACGAGGCGCCGCGCACCCGCTTCGCCGCCGGCTTCCTGGGCGACGCCAATTTCCTCGAGGCCACGGTCGTGGCAGGCGGCGTCGACGTGCAGGGCGGCATGGTGCGGGTTGCGGGACCGCTGGCGGCGGCCGGGTCCAAGGTGACGCTGGCGGTGCGGCCGGAAAAGATGGTGATCCTGGCCCCGAACACCCCGCACAGCTTCGACAACGCGATGCCGGCGACGCTGCGCGAGGTGATCTATGCCGGCGCTGTCTCGACCTATCTGCTGGCCGGGCCGGACGGGCGCGAGCTGAAGGTCTTCGCCCAGAACCGGTCACAGGATTCTGCGGCGCCCGCCCCCGGCGCCGCCGTCACCCTGGGCTGGTCCGCCGCCCACACCATCGCGCTGGAGGATTGATGCTGCGCTTCGGGCCGCTGTCGCCGAACACCATCCACATCGCCATCGACCTGCAGCGCCTGTTCGCCGAGGACACGGTGTGGTCGACCCCGGCGCTGATGGGTGTGGTCCCCAACGTCGCCGCGCTGGCCAAGGCGGGCCGCACCCTGTTCCCGCGCTTCGTAACGCCGGAGCGGGCCGAGGACGCGCCCGGCACCTGGCGCCGCTACTACACGCATTGGGCCGCGGTGACCCGTCCGAAGCTGGCGCCCGGCATGCTGGACCTGGTGGCCGAGCTGGCGGCCCTGGCCCCCGCCGGCAGCGTCATCGACAAGCCGACCCATTCCGCCTTCGCCGCGCCGGAATTCGTCGGCCGGCTCGCCGAGCTCGGCGCCGACACGCTGATCGTCACCGGGGTGGAGACGGATGTCTGCGTCCTCGGCACAATCCTCGACGGCATCGACCGCGGCTTCCGCATCGTCGCCGTGTCCGACGCGATGACCAGTTCGTCGCTGCCGGGCCACCACGCCACGCTCGACCTGATCCTGCCGCGCTTCGACCAGCAGGTGGAGATCGTCACCACCGAAACGGCCCTGCGGGCCTGGAGTTGACGTGACAGCCCAGGGGCCGGTGCCGCCCCCTCACCCCATAGCCTCTCCTTTTTTGTCCCCCCTCCCCTTGCGGGAGGGGGGCAGGGGGAGGGGTCTGCGCGCGTCCGCGCGCGAATGGGCAGGGCACGAAACCCGCCGTCCATGCTGGTTAGCGACGGTCTGGGTCGGCTCGAGCCGAGAGAACCCCCTCCCCCTACCCCCCTCCCGCAAGGGGAGGGGGGACTCGGTTTGCTTGTTGCATGACCGTCCCACCGACCATCCGACACCCGGCACGAGGTCCTGATGCTGCGCGATACCACCGTCCCGCTCGCCCGGGCCTGGAACACCTGGTCCAGCCGCCCGGCCGAGATGGTGTTCCTGCCGCTTGGCGTGCGGGTGACGCCGCTGGCCTATGCCGACAGCAGCCGCAGCGCCACGCTGTTCCCGGCCAAGTCGGTGCGCTACGGCCGCCATGCCCTGGACGGCAGCCTGGTGGAGTTGGACCTCGACCATGCCGGCACCGGCCTGGCCTGGCGCTGGGCCAAGCGCGGGCCGTTCGAGCTGTCCGGCACCTGGCGCACGGTGAAGACCGGCGAATGGGGCCTGCGATTCTGGTTCAACCTGTGCCTGTCTGTCGAGGACGGCCAGACCGTGCGCTGGGACCCCGCCGGTGCCGCCGTGGTCAAGGTCGGCCACCGCTTCGTGGCGCTCGCCAGCGCCGAGCCGCCGGTGCAGGTGACCGGCCATGCCACGGTCGAGGCCGTGGCCGCGGATTTCGAGACGAACGGCTATTTCCACCTGGCCTCGCGGTCGGAGGCCGCGCCGGTGCTGGTGCTGCGCTTCAACCTGGAGATGATGCGCGACGGCGGCATCGGCGTCGCCGTGGCCGACCGGGCGGACCTGGCGGTCGAGCGCGCCAAGGCCCTCGCGGCCAAGCCGGGCGAGGCCCCTGCCCTGCCGGGCCAGACCGGGCCCCAGGCCGGGGCGCTGGACGCGCTGCGCGACGTCATGGCCTGGAACACGGTGTGGGACGAGGTCAACCACCGGCCCTACACCTCGATCAGCCGCAACTGGAACCTGTCGAAGTTCGGCGGCTTCGGCGTCTGGCTGAACGACCAGCTCTACAACGCGCTGCTGACGGGCTATCTGGACCAGGAGATGGCGCGCGAGAACCTGGCGGCGTCGCTGGCCAGCGCCGCGCCGCAGGGCAACCTCGCCTGCCTGCTGACCGCCAACGATGCCTGGGTCGACCGCACCCAGCTGCCGATCGGGTCGTTCCTGCTGTGGCTGATCTATCTGCGCTCCCGCTCGCGGCCGATGCTGGAGCTGGCCTATGGCACCCTGGCGCGCAACCACGCCTGGTGGTGGCGCGAGCGCGACCCGCGCGGCCATGGCCTGGTCTCCTACGGCACCTCGGATGTCGGCGAGGGGCTGTACAAGGGCACCTCCTTCGGCGCCCGCAACGAATCCAGCATGGACAATTCGCCGATCCACGACCAGGCGGCCTATGACCCGGAGACGCGGACCCTGCAATCCTGCGATGTCGGGCTGAACAGCCTCTTGGCCTTCGACGCCGAGGTGCTGTGCTGGATCGCGGCCGAGCTGGGCGACGACGCGGCCGCGGCGGCCCATGCCGAGACCGCCGCCCGGACCCGGTCGCGGATCCGCACCGAGCTGTGGGACGACAGCCGCAGCATCTTCGCCAACCGGCTGTGGTCCGGCGAGTTCGTGCGCAGCCTGGGGCCGACCAGCTTCTACCCGCTGATCTGCGGCGCGGCCTCCCCCGAGCAGGCGCAGCAGCTGCTGGCCCATCTCAAGGACCCGGCGACCTTCGGCGGCGAGTTCGTCATCCCCGGCACCACGCGGGACGACCCGGCGGCGAAGGACAATTCCTACTGGCGCGGCCGGATCTGGCCGCCGCTCAACTGGATGGTGTGGCACGGCCTGCGCCGCAACGGCTTCGAGGCGGAAGCGGTGAAGCTGGCCGATGACAGCGTCCGCCTGTTCGCCCGGGCCTGGGACGAGCGCCGGCTGTGCCCGGAGAACTTCAACGCCGAGACCGGCGAGCCGATGGACCAGCCGGACACCGAGGGCTTCTACAGCTGGGGCGCCCTGATGCCGGCGCTCGGCGTGGCCAGCGTGATGGACATCAACCCCTGGGGCGGATGGGAGCTGGTGAATGACGGCGCCGACGCGACGCTCGGGCCCGTCGCCAGCCCGGCCGGCGCGGTGACGGTCGCGGTCGCGGACGGCGTGCTGGCGCTGCGCCGCGGCAGCCGGACGCTCTTGGAGACCAACTTCCGAGGCCGGCTGTCGCAGCTGCGCTTCGGCGAGGGCGACATCGCCGTCACTTTGCCGCCGGAGCTGCCGGCCGGCGCCTGGCTGCGCTTCCCGTCACTGGCCCCGGACCGGGTACTGGACTTGCGGATCGGCGACGAGTCCGCCACCCCGCGGGCGGAGGGCGGCGTCACCATGGACCTCCCCACCGGGGCCGCTGGCCGCACTTTGAGGGTGATCCTGGCCGGGTGACGGGAGGTCAGCCGGCCGGCGCCTCGCCATAGGCCTCGCTGGCGGCGAGCAGCTCCTGCGTGTAGGGGTGCGTGGGCGTGCCGGCGCGCAGCGTCGCCGCGTCGAAGCCGTCGACGATGCGGCCGCCCTGCATCACCGCGATGCGGTGGCACATATGGGCCACCACGGCGAGGTCGTGGCTGACCAGGATGTAGGTCAGGCCCCGCTGCGCCCGCAGGTCCATCAGCAGGTTCAGGATCTCCGCCTGGACCGAGACGTCGAGGGCGGAGGTCGGCTCGTCCAGCAGCAGCACCTCCGGCTGCAGCATCAGGGCGCGGGCGATCGCCACGCGCTGGCGCTGCCCGCCGGAGAGCTGGTGCGGGTAGCGGAAGGCCGCCGTACGGGGCAGCCCGACCGAGTCCAGCGCCGCGCCGACCGCATCCGCGGGCGGGGTCATGCCCTGGTTGCGCAGCGGCTCCAGCAGCTGGGCCTGGATGGTCTGGCGCGGATGCAGCGACCCGTAGGGGTCCTGGAACACCATCTGCACCCGCTTGAAGAAGCCGCGCGGGCGGTGCGGCGGCAGCACCGTGCCGTCGAGCCGCACTTCGCCGCCATAGTCGGTGTTCAGACCCGCCAAGGCGCGCAGCACCGTCGACTTGCCGCAGCCGGATTCGCCGACCAGGCCGAAGGTCTCGCCGGTCTCGACCGCGAAGGAGACGCCGGCCACCGCCGGCGGAGCGTCGCCGAAGCGCACGACGAGATCGCGGACCTCGATCATGGAGTGCCTCCCGCCCCGGCCAGCCAGGCCGGATCGCGGCGCAGCACCGGCAGCCGGTCCTGGGCGCGGTGGATCGAGGGCAGCGAGGCCAGGAGGCCGCGGGTGTATGGATGCTCGGCCCGCTCCAGATCGGCGGCCGGCAGGATCTCCATCACCCGTCCGGCATACATGATCACCACCCGGTCGCAGAAGCGGCGGACCAGGTTGAGGTCGTGGCTGATCAGGATCAGGCCGAGGCCGCGGCTCTCGATCAGCTCGTCGAGCAGATGCAGCACCTCGAGCCGGACGGTGACGTCCAGCGCCGAGGTCGGCTCGTCGGCAATGACCACGTCCGGGCCGGCGATCAGCATCATCGCGATCATCACGCGCTGGCCCATGCCGCCGGAGATCTCATGCGGGTAGAGCCGCGCCACCCGGGCGGGGTCGCGGATCTTCACCGCCTCGAGGATCGCCAGGGTGCGCTCGCGCGCCTCGCGCGCCGGCCCCTTGTGGTGCAGCCGCCAGGCCTCGGCGATCTGCTCGCCGACCGGCACGACCGGGTTCAGCGAGTATTTCGGATCCTGCAGGATCAGCCCCATGCGCCGGCCGCGCAGCTCCATCATCTGGCGCTCGCTCGCCGCCAGCAGGTCGGTGTCGCGGAAGGCCATGCGGTCAGCGGTGACCCGGGCCGCCGGCGGCAGCAGCCGCATCAGCGCACGGCCGACGGTCGACTTGCCGGCGCCGGATTCGCCGACGATCCCGAGCTTCTCGCGCCCGAGGGCGAAGGACACGCCGCGCACCACCGGCACGGCGGCGGCGCCGCGGCCGAAGGCGATGCCGAGGTTGCGGACCTCGATCAGGGGGTTGCTCATTCGCCGGACCTCGGGTCGAGCACGTCGCGCAGCGCGTCGCCGGCCAGGTTGAAGGCGAGGCTGACCACGGCAATGGCGATGCCGGGCGCGGTGATCACCCAGGGGCAGTCGATCATGAATTCGCGCCCGGTCGAGACCATGGCGCCCCATTCCGGCAGCGGCGGCTGCGCCCCGAGGCCGAGGAAGCCGAGGCCGGCGGCGGTCAGGATGATGCCGGCCATGTTCAGGGTCAGGCGCACCACCAGCGAGGGCAGGCACATCGGCAGGATGTGGCGGGTGATGATCCGGGTCTTCGACGCGCCCTGCAGCCGCACCGCGGCGATGAAGTCGGCCTTCCGCAGGCTCAGCGCCTCGGCCCGGGCCAGTCGCGCCATCGGCGGCCAGGCGGTCAGGGCGATGGCGATGATGGCGTTGGTGATGCCGGGGCCCAGTGCCGCAGCGAAGCCCAGCGCCAGCACCAGGCCGGGGAAGGACAGGAAGATGTCGGTGACCCGCATCAGCACCTCGTCGACCCAGCCGCCGAGATAACCGGCGCAGGCGCCGATCAGGAGGCCGATCGGGGCGACGATGATGGTGACCAGCAGGATGATGTAGATCGTCGTCCGGGCGCCGTAGACGACGCGGGCGAAGACGTCGCGGCCGAATTCGTCGGTGCCGAACCAATGCGCCGCCGAGGGCGGCTGCAGGCGGTTGACCATGTCTTGCGCGATCGGATCGTAGGCGGTCAGCCACGGCGCCGCGACCGCCGCGATCACCAGCAGCAGGATGACGGCGAGCCCGGCGAGGCCGAGCGGATGCGTGGCGAAGCGACGCCAGCCGCGATAGAGCTGCTGCATCGCCGACTGGAAGACGGTGCGCGGCGCATCCGTCTTGAGCCAGGCGCGCAGCCCGCCTTGTGGGGCGCTGAAGGTCGCGGTCATCGGGTGCGCGGGTCCAGGATGCGGTACAGGCGGTCGGAGATGATGTTGATGACCAGGAAGGTGATGCCGATCAGCAGCACCGCGCCCATCACCACATTCATGTCGTTCATCTTCAGCCCCCGGGTGAGGTACTGGCCGAGGCCAGGCCAGCCGAACACCGTCTCGATCAGCACCGCGCCGTCGAGCAGCCCGCCGAAGGTCAGCGCCAGCACCGTGAGCAGCTGGACGCGGATGTTCTTGAAGGCATGGGCCCAGATCATCCGGCGGCGCGACACGCCCTTGGCCCGGGCGGAGACGATGTATTCCTGGCCCAGCTGCTCCAGCATGAAGCTGCGGGTCATGCGGCTGATATAGGCGACCGAGTAGTAGCCGAGGATCGCGCCCGGCAGGATGATGTGGCCGAGCGCGTCGCGGAACACGTCCCATTCGCCCTGCAGCGCCGTGTCGAGCAGCAGGAGCCCGGTGATCGGCGGGACCATCCCTTCGTTGAGGATGTCGATCCGGCCCGAGGCGGCGACCCATTGCAGCTTGGCGTAGAACAGGATCAGCGCGATCAGGCCGAGCCAGAAGATCGGCACCGAATGGCCGGCCAGGCCGATCACGCGGGCGACATGGTCGATCGGCCTGCCGCGGTTGACCGCGGCGGCGACGCCGAGCGGGACGCCGACTAGCGTGCCGCACAGGATGGCGACGAGGGCGAGCTCGATCGTGGCCGGGAAGACGCTGAGGAGGTCGGCCGAGACCGGCTGGCCGGTGGTCAGCGACCGGCCCATGTCGCCGGTCGCGACCCGGCCGACATAGGACAGGAACTGCTGCCACACCGGCTGGTCGAGGCCGAGCTCCTGATAGACCCGGTCATAGGTGGCCTTGTCGACCTCCGACCCCGTCACCGCCAGCACCGGATCGGCCGGCAGCAGCCGGCCCATCGAGAAGGTCAGCAGCATCAACCCGACCAGGGTGACGACGACCGACAGGGTGCGGCCCGACAGGCGCCGCATGCGCAGGAAGCGCGCCGGCCGGTTGAAGGTGTCGACCGTCGTCATCGGCCCCTCAGTTCTTCTTCACGTCGTGCCAGCGCGTCGACCAGGTCGGGTTGCCGACATAGCCGCTGACGCCCTGGCGGATGACGTAAGGATCGGTGCGCTGCAGCACGATCACCAGCGACGGCACCATCGCCTTGAACTTCTGGTCGATCTCGGTGAACAGCTGGGCCCGCTTGGCCGGGTCGGTCTCGCTCTTCGACTGAGTGACCAGCTGGGTCAGCTCGGGCGCATCGAGCGCCGTGCGCCACAGATAGTAGCCGCCGAGCTTCGCCTCGTCGCGGTTGTCCGGGTTGTAGGCGTATTGCACCAGCGTGCCGAACGGGTCGGGCAGCCGCGTGCCGGAATTGCCGACCAGCACCTGGTACTTCCGGGCGCGGAAGTCCGGCGTGTGCTCGCCCGGGACGACTTCGAACTCGACGCCGGCCTTCTTGGCGCTGGCCTGCAGCGCCACCGCCATCTTCAGGAGCGCGTCGCCCGAGGGGTACAGCGTCTTCTTCAGCCCGTCCGGATAGCCGGCCTCAGCCAGCAGCTTCCTGGCCAGCTCGGGGTCGTATTGGTAGCCGGTCGGCTCGCCGGTCGGGGCGCCAGGCATGCCCTTCGGGATGATCGACTGCCAGGGGAAGCCGTTGAAGTTCATCGTGGTCTCGGCCAGCGGCTTCCAGTCGATGATATGCTGGAAGGCCTCGCGCACCTTGGGCTTGGCCAGGTCCGGATCCTGCGTGTTCATGGCCATGTAGTAGAAACCCAGGCCCGGCCCGGGGTCGACCGCGGCGCCCTTGGCCTTCAGCGCCTCGATGTCGCTGTTCGCCATGTACTGGCCGATATCGATGTCGCCGGCCTCGACCTGCAGCCGCAGGTTGCCGGATTCCGGAACGTGGCGCATGACCACGCGCTTCATCGCCGGCGCGCCGCCCCAATAGTCGGCCCGCGCGTCGCACAGCAGGATGTCGTTCGGCCGCCAGGTGGTGAGCTTGTAGGGGCCGCTGCCGGCGCTGTTCGCCTTCAGCCAGTTCTGCGCCAGATCGCCGTTCTGCTCATGCTCCAGCGCCGTCTTCTTGTCGATGATGCCGAGCGAGGCGCCGGCCAGGGAATACAGCACCAGGTCGGTCGACACCGGCTGCGGCAGGCTGATCACCAGGGTGCGCTCGTCCTTGGCCTGGACCAGCTGGTCGACATTGTCCTTGGTGAAGCCCCAGAGGGCGATGTCGGTCGACCCGACCTGCCCCATCTTGATCACGCGCTGAATGGTCCAGGCCGCGTCCTCCGCCGTCACCGGATTGCCGGAGGAGAAGGTCGCGCCCTGGCGCAGCGTCATGGTGATGCTGCGCTTGTCGTCGGCGACGGTCCAGCTTTCGGCCAGCATCGGCCGGATCGTCTGGAGATCGTCGGGCGTCACCATCACGAGGTTGTCGTAGAGGTTCGAGACGATCTCGGAGACCGTGCGGGCGTTGATCGCCGCCGGGTCGAGCGACGGCACGGCGCTGAGCTGGGTGCCGATGACCAGCGCATTGGCCGGCGACGCGGCCTGGGCGCCGGGGGCACCGAAGGCGAGCGCCAGGGCCGCGGTCGCGGCCAGTAGGGAAAGTCTCATTCTCGTCCTCCCTGTTGCGGCGGATGCCCGCCTTCTTGGTTGTTACGGAAACGCCGACGATCCGTCGGGGCGACGGCCGACGCGGCGCTCCCAATGGATGTAGCCGTCGGTCTTCAGCACCTCCTCGTCGATCTCGACGCCCCAGCCCGGTCGGTCGGGCCGCAGCTCGAGATAGCCGTCGCGCGGAAGATACGGGTCCTTCACATACCAGGCGCCGGCCGAGGGATCGGCCTTCGCCCCGCCGCCACCGCCGGCTTCGAAGGTGTAGTTCGGGCCGTGCGGCAGCCGGTATTCGAGGATGCGGAAATTCGGCTGGGCGGCGGAGAAATGCAGGTTCACCGCCGTGGCCAGCGGGCCCATCGGGTTGTGCGGCGCGACGGTGACGTAATGCGCCTCGGCGATCGCCGCGATCTTGCGCATCTCGAGCAGGCCGCCGACGACGCAGATGTCGGGCTGAATGATGTCGGCGCCGCGATGCGTGAGCAGCCGCAGGAACTCGAAGCGGTTGTACAGCGACTCGCCAGTCGCCAGCGTGCAGGCCATCTGCCGCTTGATGTCGCCCCAGACCTCGACACTCTCCGGCCGGATCGGCTCCTCGAAGAACAGCGGGTCATAGGGCGCCAGCGCGTTGCCGAGCTGCACCGCCTGGTGCGGCTCGAAGATGCGGGCATGGGCGTCGAAGGCGATCTCGTAGTCGTTGCGCACCGTCTCGCGCAGCGACCGGAAATACTCGGCGCTGGTGCGCACCACCTCGCCCCAGCGGTTCTCGTAGATGTTGATGCGGTAGGGGCTGAGCTTGAAGGCGGTCAGGCCCCAATTCTCGTTGAGGCGATCGAACTCCTCGCGCGCGGCCGGCGCGTCGGGAGCCGTATAAACACCGGCATAGACGCGCACCCGGTCGCGGGCGTTGCCGCCGAGCAGCATATAGACCGGGACGCCGAGCGCCTTGGCCGAAATGTCCCACAGGCAGTGGTCGATCGCCGAGATCGCCGCCAGCGTCAGAGCGCCGGGCGGGAAGCGCGTCTGCTGCATCAGGTACTGGACGATGTACTCGATCCGCCGCGGGTCCTGCCCCTGGAGGAAGGTGAACAGGTAGTCCAGCAGCGGCGCCAGCGCCCGGTCGGGCCCGTGGTTGTAGCACTCGCCCCAGCCGGTGAGGCCGTCATCGGTGTCGATGGCGACGAGCAGGCGCGGACGGTCCTTGTCGCGCGTCATATAGGTCCGCAGACGGTCGATCTTCACGCCGCCACTCCTCCCCTTGCCTCGGCGGCTAGACTTAACCTCATGGGACCTGATATATCAAGTCTCAAGAAATTGCCGGCGCCGGAAGCCGCCGGATGCGACGAGAGGACAGCGTGCACCGCCCCCTGCCATCGATCGACCCGAACATGCTGAAGGGGCTGCGCGAGCACGTTCACGAGCAGCTGCGCCAGGCGATCATCTCCGGGCAGCTGCCGACCGGCTCTCTCCTGAACGAGCGCCAGGCGGCGGCGGAGCTGGGGGTCAGCACCACGCCGCTGAAGGAGGCGCTGCGCCGGCTGGAGCTGGAAGGGCTGGTGCGGACCGAGCCGCGCCGCGGCATCCGCATCACCTTCGACGCGGCCCAGGCCGAGGAGATGGCACTGGCCCGCGCGGCGCTGGAAAGCATGATCGCGCGCCAGGCGGCGACGCGGATCACGGATGAGGCGATCGCGGAGCTGCGCACGGTCGGCGAGAGCATGCGCCAGGCAACGGCGGCGGGCGTGGTGCGCCGGCTGATCGCACTGAACGAGACCTTCCACGAGACCATCCACGCCGCCTCGGGCTGCCGCTACCTGCAGCGCCTGCTGGCCGGGCAGCTGGTCTACGACAAGGCGGCCCGCAAATTCCTGCTCGGCGACCAGGAGGAGCGCGAGCGCGCCCTGGGCGAGCATCTGAGCATTCTCGCCGCCCTCGAGGCGCGAGATCCCGACGCGGCCGAACGGGCGATGCGCGACCACATCGTGCGGTCGGGACGGCAACATGTGCAGACGGCGTTCGCGCGCCGGAAGGAGTAACGAATGGACAACCAGAACCTGCGGCGCGCGCTGTGCGGCATCTCTGGCGTGCACGCGACCGCCTACACGGCCGAGGGCGGCGTCGACGCGGACCTGACCGGCCGCATCGTCGAGCGGATCGTCGCCGGCGGCATCCACAATGTCGTTGCCGCCGGCAACACCGGCGAGTTCTACGCCCTGTCGCCCGACGAGGTGCGGCTGGTGCACGACACGGCGGTGGCCGCCGCCCGGAGCCGCAGCAATGTCGTCGCCGCCGTCGGCCGGTCGCTGACCGAGGCGATCGCGCTGGGGCGCCGCGCCAAGGAGGCCGGGGCGAATGCGATCATGTCGCACCAGCCGCTGGACCCTTTCGCCGCGCCCCAGGCGCAGGCCGCCTATTTCCGGGCGATCGCGGATGCGGTCGACCTGCCGCTGGTCGCCTATGTCCGGTCCGACGCCATGGGCCTGGCCGACCTGCTGTCGGTCGCCAACCACCCGAATGTCGTCGGCGTGAAGTTCGCCACCACCAACCTGATGCTGCTGGCCGAATGCGTGCGGTCGAGCGATGCCGGCACCGCGGTCTGGGTCTGCGGCCTGGCCGAGGGCTGGGCGGCGCCGTTCTACGCGCTCGGCGCCCGCGGCTTCACCTCCGGCCTGGTCAATGTCGATCCCGCCCGGTCGCTGGCCATCCATGCGGCCCTGGAGGCGGGCGACTACCCCAAGGCCCGCGCTTTGGTCGGCGAGATCGCCCGCTTCGAGACTTTGCGCACCCGCTACGGCAACGGCGCCAACGTCACCGTGGTCAAGGAGGCGCTGGGCCTGCTGGGCTTCCCGGCCGGGGCGGTGCGGCTGCCGGGCCTGCCGGCCCTCGACCCCGCCGACCGCGAGACGCTGGTGCAGGAGATCGCGCGCTGGGGCATCGGCGGACGCTGACCCGGTGCACCGCGCCGGCGGCCCGCCGGCCTATCCCCGGAACCGGACCCGGTTGAAGCTGCGCTCGAGCTTGGCCTGGCCGAGCTCGAGCACGATCGACAGCAGCCAGTAGATCGCCGAGGCGGTGATCAGCATCTCGACATGCCGGAACTCGGTCTGTCCCTGGGTGCGCGCCAGATACATCAGCTCCCACACCCCGATGACCGAGACCAGGGTGCTGTCCTTCAGCATGGCGATGAACTGGTTGCCGGTCGGCGGAATGATCACCCGCATCGCCTGCGGCAGGATCACCTTGCGCAGCACCAGATGCGGCGGCAGCCCCAGCGCCCGTGCCGCCTCCCACTGGCCGCGCGGGATGCTCTCGATGCCGGCGCGGAAGATCTCGGTCATGTAGGCGCCGTAGCACAGCGACAGGGCGGCGATGCCGGCCGGCACGGCCTGCACGACATAGCCCAGCTGCGGCAGGCCCATATAGATGATGTAGACCTGCATCAGCAGCGGCAGGCCGCGGAAGATCGAGGTGTAGAAGGTTGCCAGCGCATAGGCGATGCCGTTGCGGGACAGCTTCGCGATCGCCCCGACCATGGCCAGCACGAAGGCGATCGCGATCGAGGCGGCCGAGACGTAGAGCGTCGTCGCCACGCCCTGGGTGATCAGGAAGCCGATCTTGCGCTGGACGAATTCGAGGCTGAGGTTGAACGAGCGGAAGAAGATCACGATCCAGAACAGGAGCTCGGCCCAGATCACGCCGATCTGCCAGAGCCGCGGCAGGAACACGATGGCGTAGAAATTCGCCAGCATCGCCAGGGTGACGACCGCCGCGGCGGCGGCATTGCCGGCCCGGCCTTCGGCCGCGGGCTCGCCGATCAAGGCGACGCCGATCTGGCCGAGCCAGGTGTCCTTCAGCCCGCAGGCCCAGAACACCAGGAACAGGACCAGCGCCAGCGCCAGGAAGACGGCCGGCCTGGTGGATATGCGGGGATATTCGACCTTGTCCGCGTACATCGTCTCCCCGCTCCGTTCTCGAGAGGCCGGCGTTCAGGCAGCCTTGCGCTCGCGCCAGGAATCCATCGCCTGGTAGGTCCAATAGGTCAGCTGGGCGGCCGCCCGGCCGAGGGGGCCGCCGTTCCAGGCCAGCCCGAAGGGCTCGAACAGCCGGACGCGGTCGCTCTCGCCCGCGATCGCCTCGGCGACCACCTTGCCGCCGATCGCCGTGGTGTTCATGCCGTGGCCGCCGAAGGCGGTGCAGTACCAGACGCCGGGCTGCAGCCGGCCGATCTGCGGCATCAGGTGGCGGGCATAGGACATGAGCCCCGACCAGGCGATTTCGACGCGCACGTCGGCGAGCTGCGGATAGGTCGTCACCATCTCGCGCCGCAGCCTTTCGGCCAGGTCGCGCGGGTCGCTGGTCCGCGTGGTGATGCGGCCGCCCCACAGGATCCGCTCGCCCCCGACCACCCGGTAATAGTCGCCGGCGCGCCGGTCGTCGCCGATCGCGGCATTGGTCCGGATCGCGTCGGCGATGCGGTCGCCGATCGGGTCGGTCAGGAGGATGTAGGTGGCGATGGGCAGGAAGGCCCGCCGCAGCGCCGGGCAGACGGCATCGGTGTAGCCGCCGCCGGCGAAGACGACGTCGCCGCATTCGACCTGCCCGGCCGCCGTGGTCACAACCTTGCGCGGCCCGTCCAGCGCCGCCGCGGTGACGAGGCTGTCCTCATGGACCTGCCCGCCCAGCCGCCGCAGTTCGCGGACCAGGGCGCGGGCGTAGTTCAGCGGGTGGAAGTGGAAGGAGTCGGCGTCGTAGAGCGCCTGATGGTATTTCGCGGAGAGGAGGAGCGAGCGGACCTCTTCGCGCGGCATGAAGCGCAGCGGGCGGCCGAAGTCGCGCTCCATCCGGTCGCGATAGGACTGCAGCGCCGCTGCGCCGTCATAGCGGATCGCGGCGATGATGCCGGGAACGGGGCCCGCCTCGGCGATGCCGAGGTCGCGGATGTTGTCGGCGACGATGCGCACGCCTTCCATCGACAGGCGGTACAGCGAAACGGCGGCGTCGCGGCCGGCCAGCTTCTCGATCGCGTCGAGTCCGGTGGCGTAGCCGGGCGACACGAAGCCGCCGTTGCGGCCCGACGCGCCCCAGGCGACGCGGCGCCCCTCCAGCAGCACGACCTGCCGGCCGCGCCGTGCCAGCTCCAGCGCCGCGGTGATGCCGGCGAGGCCGCCGCCGACGACGCAGACGTCGGCGCTGCGGCTGCCCGACAGGGCCGGGAACCGCTCATCGGTGGCCAGGGTGCGGCTGTAATGGGTGTCGATGTAGGAGGCCGGCATGGAGTCTCCGGGAACGGCTGCCACGGAGCGCGGCCGCCGAACGGCCGCGCCGGCGACGGGTGACCGGATGTCAGTCCATCTGGCTGTAGTCGCGGCCGTACCATTTCTCGGAGAATTTCGAGATGGTGCCGTCCGCGCGCATCGCGCCGATCACCTCCTTGAGCTTGGCGTTCCATTCGGCATCGCCCTTGTCGGCGACCACCACCAGCGGCTCGAAGAAGGCATAGTCGCCCTCCAGCACCTTGACCGGATAGCCGTTCTTGATGGCGCCGAGCGCCGTCTGCTCCGGCGCCACGATCGCGTCGATCCGCACGCCGTCGCCGAGGCGCAGATCGTCGAAGGGCTCGATCGACCCCGGATAGGTGCGGATCTCGCCCGGCTCGACGTCATAGGTGAAGGGGGGCACGTCGGGCGCGTCGATCTGCAGCCGCCGGTTGATGTAATCCTCCGACGTGGTCGATGTCTCGACGCCGATCACCTTGCCGTTCAGGTCCGACCGCTTGGCGGCCTTCGAGTCCTTGTGCACCACGAACACGTAGGGGCTGAAGTAGTAGACCGCCGGGAAATCCAGCACCTGGGACCGCGGCTTGGTCGGCGTGATCGACCCGACCGCCACGTCCCAGCGGCCCTGCCAGCGGCCGCCGGTCATCACCTGCCATTCCGGCGTGTCGAACTTGACCTCGACGCCCAGGCGCTTGGCGATCTCCTTCGCCATGTCGATGTCGAAGCCGTCGAGCTCGTTAGCGTCGTTGAGAAACCCCTGCGGCGGCCAGTTCGCGTTGGTGGCGACGTTCAGCACCTTGGTCGACATCACCCGGTCCAGCGTCTGGCCAGCCTGGGCCGGCGACCCGGCGAGGGCCAGAACCGCGACGGCGGCCACGGCCGACAGAATCTTCCCGAACATGTTCCCTCCCGTAGATTGCTTATGTGGTTGGCCGAGCATAGACACACTGTCTGACGACTGACAAGTCGAGTGGCACGACTCTGGTGGCCGGCTACCGGCGCGCGAAGCTGAACGAGAAAGCGCTGCCGCGGTGATAGTCATGCGCGTAGAGGACCGGCCGGCCGGCCGCCGAATAGCAGATCTCCGAGATCAGGAAGGCCGGCCCGAACTCCGCGAGGCCATGCGAATCGACGACATCTTGCGGCAGGAGGCCGGCGGAGGCGGTGGCGGCCGAGGCGCGCGGCCGGTGGCCGCACCGGTCGAGGAGCTCGCACAGCGACCCGCCCCAGTCGAGCGCCGAGAGGTCGGCCGGAAGAATCGGCCGAGGCACCAGATCGACCGAGTAGATGATCGCCGTGCCGCCCTGCAGCCGCAGCCGCTCCAGTCTGACAACAGGCGCGCCCTTGGGGATGCCGAGGGCTGCGGCGGTCTCCTGGTCCGCCCCGACCTCCGACAGGTCCAGGACCCTGTTCTCCGGCGTGTAGCCGAAGTGCCGGACCATGTCGGTCACGCTCTCGAAGCAGGTGATCGGGCGCTTCACCCGCACCGCGGCGGCGGCGGAGACGAACCGACCCTTGCCGTGGACGACCTCGACCATCCCCTCCTGCTCAAGCAGTTTCAGCGCCTCCCGCAAGGCCGGCCGGGAGATCCGGAAGCGCTCGGTCAGCGCCGCCTCCGTCGGCAGCCTGTCGCCGGGCTTCAGCCGGCCGCGGTCGATCAGCGCGGTGATCTCGTCCCGCAGCCGGACGCTCAGCGCCCGCTCGTCCCGCAGCGCGGTGGCCATGAACGTCTTCCTCCTCGAGAGGATTGCAGCACGGCCAGCGAAGACGACCGTCAGACAACATCCCGAGCAACCCAACCGCAGTCAAGTCCTGCCTTCACTGGACTAACACGAGTCTGTTGTCTGACAATATCTTTGCTGCTACGAAGCCTCGTGACCATCCAGCCGGGAGGCAGGCGCCGATGCTGAATTTCGACGAGCAGCGATACATCCGGATCCAGTCGGGCGCAGTGGCGACCGCGGGGCAGATCCATGCGGCGATCCAGGCCTGCCTCCAGGCCGGGGCCCAGAATCTGTTCTTCCTGGGCACCGGCGGCGCCGCCATCCTGATGCAGCCGGCACTGCAGCTGCTGCAGCGCCGCTCGACCTTTCCCGTCTTCGCGCCGCCGACGGCCGAGCTGGTGCTGGCCGAGTCGAAGCATCTCGGGCCGAAATCGATCGTCGTCATCCCCTCCCTCTCGGGTACCACGGCGGAGAGCGTGGAGGCGCTGGCCTTCTGCAAGGCGCGCGGGGCGACGGTGCTGGCGCTGGTCGGGCATGGCGGCACGCCCCTGGCCGAACAGGCCGACCATGTGATCGTCAACTTCGCGGAGGACGACACCTCCTGCGAATCCTTCTACCTGCAGTCCCTGTTCATCGCCCTGTCGGTCCTGGAGCATCGCGGCGAAGGCCCCGACCGGGCCGCGATCATCGCGGAGCTCGGCCGCCTGCCGGAGCTGCTGGCCGGGCTGAAGCGGGACTTCGAGCCGGAGGCGGACGCCTTCGCCCGAGCGCTGGCGGAGGCGCCCTACCACATCGTCACAGCCGCGGGTTCGGCCTGGCCTCAGGCCTTCTACTACGGCATGTGCATCCTGGAGGAGATGCAGTGGATCCGGACGCGGCCGGTGCATGCGTCGGACTTCTTCCACGGCACGCTCGAGCTGGTCGAGCCCGGCGTCAGCGTCGTCCTGCTGAAGGGCGAGGACGAGCTTCGCCCGCTGGCCGAGCGGGTCGAGCGCTTCGCCGGGCAGTACACCGACAGGCTGCTGGTGCTGGACGCCGCCCGCTTCGACTTGCCGGGCCTGTCCGCCGAGGTGCGGGCGCTGATCTCGCCGATCCTGCTGGCCGCCGCCCTGGAACGGGTGAGCGCCCATCTCGAGGTGCTGACCGACCATCCGCTGACCACCCGGCGCTACTACAAGCGGGTGGCCTATTGAGGGCATGATCTTCGCCGCGAAGAGGAGATCGGTGAGCGGCATGGGCCCCTTCGAGATCGCGACCGTGGGAGACAACTGCATCGACCGCTACCTGCCGGTCTGGCAATCCGCGGTCGGCGGTAATGCGGTCAACGTGGCCGTGCATCTGCGCGGGCTGGGCCGCCGGGTCGGATATTTCGGCGCCGTCGGGGACGACCAGGACGGCCGCCGCGTGCTGGGCTGCCTGGCCGCGAGGGGCGTCGACACCGGCCCGGTCCTGGTCCGGCCGGGCCGCACCGCCGTGACTGATCTCGACATCGACGCCACCGGCGACCGGGTGATCGCCTTCGAGGATTTCGGCGCCTGCGCCGGATACCGGCCGCCGGACGCCGACCGGGCACGGCTGCGCCGCATGCGGCATGTCCATCTCGGCTGGCTGGACGATGGCGGCGCGCTGCGGCGCGAGCTTGCCGCCGCGGGCGTCTCGATCTCGCAGGACCTCGCCGTCAATCCCGGCGCCGAGGGCCTCGCCATCGCTTTCGGCTCGGCCGGCGAGGACCGCGGGCGCGCCCGGCAGCTGGCCCGGGAGTTCCTGAGCCAGGGCGCCCGGATCGCGGTGGTGACCTGCGGCGCCCGGGGCAGCGTCGCCGCGGACGGTGCGGCGATGGTCGAGGCCGATGCGGCGCCGGTCGAGGTGGTGGACACCACGGGCGCGGGCGACACCTTCATCGCCGCCTTCATCGACGCGCATCTGGCGGGCGGCAGCCTGGACGCCTGCCTGGAGGCGGCGCGGCAGGCCGCCGCCCTCACCTGCCGCCATGTCGGCGGCTTCGCACAAGATCTTCAGCCGCTCCCGAGGGCTCTTCCAGACGGCTGATACCAGCGAGTCTATGAATGGTCGTCATCCCGTGCGCGCTGCGGTGCGGAGCACTGCAGCGCAGACACGGGATCTCATACCAACGGTCCGAAATACTGATCCGTCATGGCGAGCCCCGAAGGGGCGTGGCCATCCATATGTGGACGGCCCCCTGCCTGCAAGGCATTCGGGCAGGGTTTGGGAGCGGATCGCTTGCATCCATATGTCCGGCCTGTTGAGTGCGGTCGGGTGGACCGCTGGCCAAGATGAAA
>Ga0209025_1000907_pt1 | contig 45806 bp, 38 predicted proteins | sample AraplaMF_Col_mLB_FD_184256 | JGI IMG/M metagenome (GOLD analysis project Ga0209025, IMG submission 184256) | Arabidopsis root microbial communities from the University of North Carolina, USA - plate scrape MF_Col_mLB (SPAdes) (version 2) | ecosystem: Host-associated > Plants > Roots > Endosphere... | reverse complement strand
TCTCATATCATTGTCAAAATTCATAAAGATCAAAGTATCAGCGTTCGAGACTTCGGCCGTGGAATGCCAACAGGTATGCATAAAATGGGGAAACCAACTCCAGAGATTATCTTCACTGTTTTACATGCTGGTGGTAAATTCGGACAAGGTGGCTATAAAACAAGTGGTGGTTTACATGGTGTAGGTTCATCTGTTGTTAATGCTTTATCCACTTTTTTAGAAGTAACGATTCACCGCGATGGTAAAAAGTATCGTCAACGTTTTGAAAACGGTGGCCATCCTGTGACTACATTAGAAGAAATTGGACAAACAAAACAGACAGGAACACTTGTCCATTTTTTACCGGATGATTCGATTTTCTCTGTAACAAAATACAATTATGATACGCTTGCAGAACGTTTACGTGAGTCAGCATTTTTATTAAAGGGCTTAAAAATTGAGTTAATTGATGAACGCGAGGAAGGCAAAGGCGATGTTTTCTTTTATGAGAACGGCATTGAAGCTTTCGTTGCGTATTTGAATGAGGAAAAAGATATACTTCATCCCGTTAAGTATGTTGAAGGGATTCAAGACGAAATTGAAGTAGAATTCGCCTTCCAATACAATGATGGTTACTCTGAAACAATCCTTTCATTTGTTAACAATGTACGTACACGAGATGGTGGGACACATGAAACAGGTGCTAAAGCTGCGTTAACACGTGTTTTTAATGAATATGCACGAAAAATTGGTCTGTTAAAAGATAAAGATAAAAATCTTGAGGGGACAGACATTCGAGAGGGCTTAGCGGCGATTGTTTCTGTTCGTATACCAGAACACTTACTGCAATTCGAGGGTCAAACAAAGGGTAAACTTGGGACGAGTGAGGCACGATCTGCAGTAGATAGTGTTGTCTCGGAGCAAATTTTATATGTGCTTGAGGAAAACGCTGAATTGTCTGCATCTCTTGTGCGTAAAGCTATTCGTGCGCAACAAGTACGTGAAGCGGCTCGTAAAGCGCGTGAAGATGCTCGAAACGGTAAGAAAAGCAAAAAAGGCAGTACGATTCTTTCAGGGAAATTAACACCTGCACAATCTCGAAATGCTGCGAAAAACGAGCTGTATTTAGTCGAAGGTGACTCTGCAGGAGGCTCTGCAAAACAAGGGCGAGATCGTACGTTCCAAGCGATTTTACCATTGCGTGGTAAAGTTATTAATACGGAAAAAGCAAAGCTGCAGGATATTATGAAAAATGAGGAGATTTCAACGATTATCCATGCCATTGGTGCTGGCGTCGGAACAGATTTCTCTGTCGAGGATTCATCCTATGATAAAGTTGTTATTATGACCGATGCTGATACTGACGGAGCGCATATTCAAGTGCTGCTGTTAACGTTCTTCTATCGTTATATGCGACCTTTGATTGAAGCTGGAAAGGTATTTATCGCATTACCACCACTTTATAAAATATCAAGAGGCACTGGAAAAAAAGAAGTGATTGAATATGCTTGGACCGAAAATGATTTACAAACGGCCATTAAAAAAGTTGGAAAGGGTTACATATTACAGCGTTATAAAGGGCTTGGTGAGATGAATGCTGACCAGCTGTGGGATACGACAATGAACCCTGAAACGCGTACATTAATTCGTGTAACAATTGAAGATGGTGCACGTGCTGAAAGACGTGTGACTACATTAATGGGCGATAAAGTAGAGCCACGCCGTAAATGGATCGAAGCGAATGTAGACTTCGGTATGGAGGATGATTCAAATATTTTAGATAATGAATTCATCCAACAAGAGGAGGACCAAGCATGAGTAGTACGGAAAAATTTCAAGATTTACCTTTAGAAGAAGTTATGGGTGACCGTTTTGGTCGCTATAGTAAATATATTATTCAAGACCGCGCGTTGCCTGATGCACGTGACGGTCTTAAGCCTGTGCAACGACGTATTTTATATGCGATGTTTACAGAGGGCAATACGAACGAGAAACCATTCCGTAAATCAGCAAAAACTGTCGGTAATGTTATAGGTAACTATCACCCACACGGTGATAGCTCAGTATATGAAGCAATGGTGCGTATGAGTCAGGATTGGAAGGCACGTCATATGCTTATCGAAATGCATGGGAATAACGGTTCCGTTGATGGTGACCCACCAGCAGCGATGCGTTATACAGAGGCAAGACTGTCTGCTATAGCAGCTGAGATGCTACGCGATATTGGCAAGAAAACTGTTGAATTTGTACCAAACTTTGATGATCAGGATATGGAGCCAACTGTTTTACCCGCTCGTTTCCCGAACTTACTAGTTAACGGTTCTACGGGTATTTCGGCCGGCTATGCTACGGACATCCCTCCTCACGCACTTGATGAGGTGCTAGACGGTGTTCTAATGCGCTTAGATAACCCAAATACTACTGTTGATGAATTAATGACTGTTATTAAAGGGCCTGATTTCCCTACAGGTGGTATCATCCAAGGTGTCGACGGCATTAAAAAAGCATACGAAACAGGACGCGGTAAAATCATTGTGCGTGCGCAAGCAGCCATTGAGCCAATTAAAGGTGGTAAAGAGCAAATTGTTATTACGGAATTACCGTATGACGTTAATAAAGCGAATCTTGTGAAGAAAATAGATGAGCAACGTGTAGATAAACGACTTGAAGGAATTGCGGAAATTCGTGATGAATCAGATCGTACAGGCCTACGTGTTGTTATTGAACTGAAAAAAGAGGTTCCTGGACAAGGAATATTAAACTATTTGTTCAAAACAACTGATTTACAAGTAGCTTATAATTTTAATATGATTGCTATCCATAATCGTCGTCCGACAATGATGACATTGCCGTTGTTACTGGATTCTTATATAGCCCATCAAAAGGAAGTCGTGACGAACCGCTCCATTTACGATTTGCAAAAGGCTAAAGATCGTTCGCATATTGTTGATGGTTTGATCAAGGCACTGTCCATCTTAGACGAAGTCATTGCAACAATTCGTTCTTCTAATGATAAACGAGATGCGAAAACGAATTTACAAGTGAAGTTTGACTTTACAGAAGTGCAATCAGAGGCAATCGTTAGCTTACAATTATACCGTTTAACAAATACGGATATTACGGAATTACGTGCTGAACAGGAAGAGTTAAATAAATTGATTGCTAAGCTTGAAGGTATTCTTAATAGTGAAGCAAAACTTGTTCGTGTTATTAAACAAGAACTACTGGACATTAAAAAGCGCTTTTCGGAGCCACGTCGTTCAAAAATCGAACAAGAAATTGAAGAAATCAAAATTACGTTAGATGTCCTTGTCCCAAGTGAAGAGGTTGTAGTGACTGTTACAAAGGACGGCTATATTAAGCGTACATCTACACGTTCACATGCAGCTTCGAATGGTCAGGATTTTGCGATGAAGGATTCCGATTATTTATTATATGAAGCAAATTTAAATACACAGCATCATCTATTATTGTTCACAAATCGAGGCAATTATATTTATCAGCCTGTTCATGAACTACCTGATATTCGTTGGAAGGATCTTGGTCAGCATATTTCAAGTATTGTGCCGACAGGGGAAGATGAATCTATTATTGCTGTATATGGATTTGAGACATTCGAACAGGCAAATACGTATATTTTAACTGCTACGAAAGATGGACAAATTAAACGTTCACCTTTTGCAGATTACGCTGTTACACGCTATTCTAAGCCGATAAAAACGATGAATGTTAAGTCAGGCGATGAAATGATATTTGCAGGTATTGTGACAGACAATGCAGAACTAATGTTAACGACAGATACTGCCTATGCTATTCGTTTCCCAATGGAGGAATTACCGGTAACTGGGGTAAAAACAGGCGGCGTCAAAGGGATTACATTGAAAGTCGGAGAATCATTAGTGGGCGTCAATGTTTTACCGCCAAACGACACGGCATATGTTGCGATTGTGACACATCGCGGTGCTGTGAAGAAAATGAATGTTGCCGAGGTAGAGATGACGAGTCGTGCAAAACGCGGCTTAAAAGTATTAACAGAATTAAAAGCGAACCCACATCGTATCGTAGCTGTAGTTAAGGTAACTGATGAGGAACAGCTTATGATTGAAACGGAAAAAGGTATGCAAGAGATCCTTGATGTACAAGCATTAACTCGAGCGGATCGCCATTCAAATGGCTCCTTTAAAGTGGATATATCTACAGACGGTGCCATTTCAAAAGTCTTTGCGGTCAAAAAAGAAGAGAAATAACATTAATAGCCCATGCTCCTTTGAGAGCTGGGCTATTTTTAATTAAATGGAAACAGATGAGCTTGGTGCTTTGTCTAACATTACAATCAGAAGGGGGATTGTAATGGGACGCTTTTCCGAATTTAAAAACAATAAAGTCGTTTGAAAATCTAAGTTTTATTACAAAATATCGACTGATTGTAAAAAATAAGTGGAAAAACAACCTTTAAGAAGAAACAGGCACTTTTCTATCATTCTGTTCACCAACTTTAGCGTATAGCGATTTTGTTATTATGTAGTACAAAAATGTACCAGTTAATCCGAGAATAAGGAGTAGTCCGCTCATATATATGGGGCGAATCCACTCTCCAATAATGATTAATAACGAAGATATCATCATTGCTCCGTACAAAGTCAAGCTATTAAAAGCCATATAGGTGCTACGAGCGTTTGATGGGGCGAGTTCACCTATCATCGCCTGTTTAATAGGGATATACATCAGTTCACCAATTGTTCCAATAAACATGGCGATAAAAAGAAACAAAACGTTATTTGAAGAAGCAAAAATACTAAAACATATTGAAAAAATCAGCATTCCAGTAACAAGAGTCCAGCGCTCACTGCATTTTTTAAATAAGAATAATACAACACTTGATAAGAGAACTACAAGAATAGTATTCTCTGTTCGGAGAAAACCAAGCATTTTTGTGCCGTCTACGATGAAATCTATGCCAAACAATGAAGCCGAATGCTGGGGTATTTCTTTTTCAAGACGAATCCCAATATAGTTGGATAAAGACTGTTCCAAGGTAAGGATCAAGATTGCTCCTAAAATATAAAACATAAACAGCTTATCTTTTAAAACGGTTGAATAAGTTTGAAACATCTCTACTAGTGAAAATTCTTTCTTATTAGTAGAAGAAGTCTTAAGTGAAGGTTCTGGTAAGTAGGTTTCTGTGATAAACAATATGGTCATGAATACAGATAGTAAAGAAATTAGTGATATCCCAATAAATAGCTCAAATAAGTAGTTTTTAAAAAGAAATGCGCCAATGATTCCTCCAATTGCAGTTGATAAATTCCCCAACCAGTAGCTAATTGTAAATACGAGTTTTCTCGATTCGGAATTAGTAACATCAATAATCATAGCTTGTGCAGCTGGCTGAAACATTCCTCCACAAAACATATTGATGATGAAGAATGTTGCAGAAATATAAGGAAGGTCAAACCAAGGTGAATTGCAAAGTGCTATAAACAGATACGAAAGCAATATACCAAGTTCAGCATAAATCATTATTTTTTTTCGCCCTATTTTATCTGAAATATGCCCTCCGATAAATCCTCCAATGACGCCACTAATCACAATTAGTATAAGAATAATACCCGTTTTTGTAGCTCCGATTTTCTGAGTAAAGTAAATTGCCAGAAAAGGTATAACAGCCATTGAAATAAGACTGCCTAGAAATTGCATGACTAGGCGAAGTTTGATGTTAGGATGGATATCTCTCAATTTCATATAAATCACTCCTCATATAATAAGTAAGCGCTTTTCCGTTTAAGGAAGTGGTCTCATTTACTCTTTTTATGTTTTCCTAATTGAGGCCTGCATAGCTAGGGGAGTCAAAAGGAAATCATCCAAACTATTTTTCATGTGGAACAAATTATTGTCTACAGATTCCGCCCTGTTTTTTTGAGTTTCCTAATTTTATAGGGTACGGATGAAAGATGGAGAAGGTTTATAAATTAGAAATAGGTCCAAATAATCTTAGAGCTTGTTTCGTAATGTCTTTCCAAAACAAGTTTGTATATTCATCAATAAACGTTAAACGCATTCCGTTTAAGATGGATAAGTATGACTCAGCAATTAATGTAGGTGATTCTTCATAAAAGTAACCGAGTCTTTGCCCTGTTTCAATAACTGGGTAAATACTTTCTTTAAATAATTTTACAAAATCATCAAGTTCTTTATAAGGTTTTGGAAATCGTTCAGGTCTTGCAAGAACCTGTTGAATTAATCGTAGGTATTCACTTCTCGTTGCAAAAAGTTGCACATGACAATCTATCATTTCCTTAATTATTTCAAGAGGCTCACCTGTAAAGCGTTCTTCTATTTCAATAAAATATGGTTTGATTTCCTCCAAGGGTTCCAATATTGCCGCTTCATAAAGTTCTTCTTTTGAATTAAAATACGTAAATACGGTGCCAAAGCTAACTCCTGCTGCCTTAGCAATTTCGGCCACTTTTGTCTCTGCAAATCCATTTTCACTATATAATTTAATTGCGGCATCTAAAATTGTAGATCTTTTTCTTTTCTTTTTTTCATCATTAGTAAGTATCGAATTCATTTTAATACTCCTTTCATAATAAATGATTGATTAATCAATCAAATTTTATTGTAATTTGTTTCCATTGTCAATATAATAAAGGATTTTTTCTATATTTAAGGCTGTTTTCGAAAAGATTGTTGTTATTCGACTAACAGAGCAGTTTAGTACAAGAAGAATTCAAGTAAGTAATGGATTTTAGAGGGGATTTATTGGAATATTATGCTAAACTAAATAAAAGGAGATTAAAGGACTGATTCAATTAATGGATATTAGAAAACCTAACGATTTTGAACTAAAAAAGGTATTATCTCTTTCTCCACAAGCTGTTTTTGATGGCACATTAGGTGAAGTAGAACCTACGAAAGAAAAAATTGACCAGCTTGTTAAACCACTTTTGGAAAAAGGAAGCTATTATTTAATAGCAACAAAAAAAGATAAATTAATGGGCTGGATTCTTATAGGGGCTAGCAAAGACCAATTTACTGATATGATGAATGGATTTATTTACGAACTATTTGTTATAGAAGAATTTAGGGGAAATGGGATTTCGAAAATGTTAATGGGGGCAGGTATTGACCATCTAAAACAAGATGGATATTTAGAAATACGTCTTAGTGCATTTGCAGGGAATCAAGCAATTAAACTGTATGAAAAATTGGGATTTAGCATTAGGACAGTTACTATGAGTTTGCAGTTATAAGCAACTATCCTATTCAATTAACGGGGTTCTTTAGTTGAATAAGATAGGCAAACCAGAAGCAAAAATCTTTGAGAAAACAGCCATATTTAAATTTAGTTAAATTATTTATGGCGCTTTCAGTAAATCGAGCCTTGTCATTTCCGGATAGATATGGGTATAATAATCACGAAAAGTTCATATGGAAAGAATGTAGGGGGGCTGGTGTTGCCAGCTGAGATTGTGTCCGAGAGACGCTGACCCTTTGAACCTGATTTGGCTCGTACCAGCGTAGGGAACATCTATTCAAAAAAAGTAAAAGTTTTTGATATTGATTGTAAAACGCCTGGGAAGAATCCTAGGCGTTTTTTATGTTTTCAGACTTTTGCTGCATGCACATACGTTAAGTGTAAACAGACAGTGAACGGTTTCTTCTGGTAAAGACATTCATTCATGAACACTTTCACACTACTTACTTGGAGGATTCAGCATGAAAAAATGGTTATTCATCCTGATGGCTGCACTTTTAACATTAGTGGGCTGTAGTGAAAAAGAGGCTAAAAAGGATGCTAAGGGATTAACGAAAGTTTCGGTAGTTCTAGATTGGACACCGAACACAAATCATACAGGTTTATATGTAGCGGAAAAACTTGGCTACTTTAAGGAACAGGGCTTAGATGTCGACATTTTATTACCTGGTGAAACGGGAGCGGATCAGCTTGTAGCGTCTGGCAAGGCTCAGTTTGGAGTAAGTTATCAGGAAGGGATTACACAGGCACGTGTGCAGGATGTACCTTTAGTATCGATCGCAGCGATTATTCAACATAATACTTCTGGCTTCGCATCTACAGCAGCAAAAGGTATTACGTCACCGAAGGATTTTGAAGGTAAAACATACGGTGGCTGGGGTGCACCGCTTGAAAAGGCTGTACTACAATCACTAATGCAAACAAAAAATGCAGATATTAATAAGTTAGATATTGTCAATGCGGGAGATTTAGATTTCTTCACAATGATGAAAAAAGATATTGATTTTGCGTGGATTTATTATGCATGGACAGGTATTGAAGCAGAATTGCGTGGCGAAAAACTAAACATGCTATATTTAACAGATTATAGTGATCAGTTAGATTATTACACGCCTGTACTTGCTACAAATGAAAAAATGATTAAGGATGATCCTGAGACGGTAAAAGCATTTGTCGCTGCTGCAGCAAAGGGCTATGAATACGCGATAAATCATCCAAAAGAAGCGGCAGATATTTTACTAGAAGCGGTACCTGATTTAGATAAGAACCTTGTCCATAAAAGTCAGGAATGGCTAGCAGATAAGTATCAAGACGACGCTGCACAATGGGGCGAGCAAAAGCTATCTGTTTGGGAAAACTACGCGAAATGGATGACAGACAACAAAGTTTTAGAAGGCGAATTTAACGCAAAACAAGCATTTACAAACGACTTTTTACCGAAAAAGGAGACGAAGTAGTATGGCAAACTCATTAATTAGTGTACAAATTATCCCGAAAACTGAAAAATATGAAGATGTTATCCCATATGTCGACGCAGCGATTGCTGTTATAGATGCATCAGAGGTGAAATATGAAGTTCATCCGTTAGAAACGACGATGGAGGGCGAGCTATCGACTTTGCTACAAATCATTGAAAAAATGAATGATAAGATGATTGAGCTTGGCGCTATCAATGTCATTACGCAAGTGAAAATTTTATATCAGCCATCAGGTATTACAATGGATACGCTAACGGAGAAATACCAGTGATGAAGCAAGCTGTTAAACAAGGAAGGACGATAATTTTTATCGCCTTCCTCTTATTCATATGGGAACTTATTGTCCGTTTTGCAGACGTGCCACATTGGCTATTGCCAACACCAAGTTCCATTTTGAAAGAAGGCTTTCAATCGTATGAGACGTTTGTGCCACATGCTTTAGCGACTGTTCAATTAGCTCTTCTAGGTCTTGCCATCGGAATATTGTGTGGGCTAACGGTTGCTGTGCTATTACATCGTTTTACATTTTTGCGAGAGCTGTTTTATCCTATTCTCATTATGTCACAAAATGTCCCTGTGCTCGTCCTAGCACCGCTCTTAATCATTTGGTTTGGCTTTGGTTTATTGCCAAAGCTTATTATTATTTGTCTTGTGTGCTTTTTCCCGATTGTTATTTCGGCAATGGATGGCTTTCGTCAAACGTCACCTGAGCTGAAGCATTATTTTGAGATGATTGGGGCAACGAAAGCACAAACCTTTTGGAAGCTTGAATGGCCCTATGCGTACCCGGCAATTTTTTCAGGCATTAAGATTGCGGCAACGTATAGCGTAATGGGAGCTGTCATTGCGGAATGGTTGGGTGCAAAAAAGGGGATTGGTGTCTATATGACATTGGCACAATCTTCATTTCGAACAGATCGAGTGTTTGTAGCGATTTTTGCCATCGTATTTTTAAGTTTACTATTATTTAGTGCTATTCAATTATTAGAAAAACTTGTTGTGAAGGGGAGAGGACGCCATGTTAAGCATTCAAAACATTGATAAATCCTTTGATGCTCTTCCGGTTATTCGCAATTTATCTTTTGAGGTGAAGGACGGGGAATTTGTTGCGATTATCGGTCCGTCAGGTAGTGGAAAAAGTACACTCTTTCAATTAATTGGTGGTGTTACTTCTATTGATAATGGCGCTATTTTATTAAATGATACAGATATCCAGCAAAAAAGAGGAACGATAGGCTATATGCCTCAGCAGCCCTGTTTACTACCGTGGCGTACGATATTAGAAAACGTCGCGATAGTCGAGGAGCTTCATCAAAAACCAAATGTTGAACTTGCCAAGGAATGGTTAGATAAAGTAGGGCTCGCAGCGTTTGAACATGCGTATCCTAATGAGCTGTCGGGTGGTATGCAACAGCGGGTATCGTTTATTCGCGCAATTGTCAGTAATAATCCCATTTTATGCTTAGATGAACCGTTTTCTGCACTGGATGAGTTTACAAGGCTTGAAATGCAGGCGTGGCTATTATCTATTTGGGAGAAAGATCGAAAATCTATATTGTTCGTTACACATAGTATTGAGGAAGCTCTCTTTTTAGCGGATCGTATTATCGTACTTACGAAACGACCAGCGACGGTTAAAAAGGAAATGATAGTACCTTTTGCAAGGCCACGACAAGAAGAAATTCGCCATTCCGCTACATTTACAGCTTTGAAGCAACAGTTGTTCACGTATTTAAAAGAAGAAAAGGATGAGGCGAATGTTGATTGATGCTCATATTCATTTAGATCAGTATAAGGAACGCGACATACCAACTTTGCTTGAGGAAGCTGAACATGTCATTGCGGTTAGTATGAATCTTCCATCGTGCGAGAAAACGTTGAAGCTGGCAGAAGCTTATATGAAGGTAAAGGCAGCGTTTGGTTTTCATCCTGAACAGCCGTTACCTAGTAATGCGGAGGAAGAGGCGTTATTCAGGTGGATACGTCAATATTCACATGAAATGGTGGCGATTGGAGAGGTAGGGTTGCCTTATTATTTGAGGCAGGAGAAGGCGATTGATGTTCTTCCGTATGTGGCATTGTTAGAACGGTTTATAGTATTGGCGAAGGAATTAAATAAACCAATTGTGTTACATGCTGTTTATGAGGATGCGGGAATTGTTTGTGATTTGCTAGAAAAACATCAAGTAACGAAAGCACATTTTCATTGGTTTAAAGGTGATGAGGAAGTGATTGAAAGGATGATTTCTAATGGATATTTCATTTCTGTGACGCCTGATTGTACGTATGAGACTGAGATTCAACAGCTTATTAAAAAATATCCAATCGAACTGATCATGGTAGAAACAGATGGACCATGGCCATTTGAAGGTCCTTTTGACAATAAGCGAACATCTCCGTGGATGATGGATCATTCCGTAGAGGTTATAGCTTCGATAAAGGGGCTTACAACACAGGAAGCGGCACGCATCATCACAAGAAATACGACAATATTTTATAATTTATAGCAAAAAACGCAGCTGTTTTTTTAGATGGCACTGAAAAAGTCCATATCATCTCACATTGCGAGGTATTCAACGATTAAATCGTCGAATACCTCGCTTTTTGCATTTGGCATTGTGACCCTACTGTTGTTTTCCGAAGCATTCTGCTCGCTTTCCGCGGGCGAGCGCAAAGCCTCCTCCTACGCTTCGCTGCGTGTGGGGCCTCGTCTGTCTCGCTTTCCCGCAGGAGTCGAGCGATGCTTCTCCAAACAACGCAAAGTATCAAACTATTATTTTAGTCACGCTTTCCTTTATAATAAAAGAATTAATGTGCAGTTGGTGCCCCCCGATGATTACAAATCAAGAAACCCTTCATTTAATGAAAAATGCAAAGTATGTCCAATGAGAAAAGGCTGTTATAAAGAAGACGCAAAAAGTAAAAAGTATTCTGTCACAATTAAGTTGGATACACATGCCGAACAAGCAGTATTTCAAAATACGGAAGCATTTAAGCAATTAGCCGAAAATCGCTACAAAGTAGAAGCGAAGAATAGTGAATTAAAAAACGGACACGGGTACGATACGGCATCGACTGCGGGTTTTTTAGGCATGGAAATACAGGGTGCCACAACGATATTCGCTGTCAATTTGAAACGGATATTAAAGCTACTAAACAAAAATGAATAAGGAATTTAGACTGAAATAAGGCACTTCCTGTTCAAAATTAACAAGAAGTGCCTTATTTTTATCTGAAAAAGGTTCGCTATTATAAATGCGTATGTTTTTCAGTGCCCTCGTTCTTTTAGAGTGGCTGTGTTTTATTAAAGTGCCAGAATCACTGATCCACTTTTAAGCGAAAGTTTAAAAAGGGATATTTATTTATTCAACTTTCGCGGAGCAAAATAAGAAGGCAGACCCTGATATAGCTTGCAAACCTTTAATCCAAGACCCGCTCCTCACTTTGAAAGAGATTGCGCCACTGCAACAAACCTTTTTACCCCTTCTCTTAGTTGTTTTTCATTTGTGTAAGAATAGCTTAAACGTATCCAGGATGATAGTTGTTTTAATGGATCACAAACTTGACCTGGCACAAAGGATATAGATTGTTCAATACTTCTGGTTAATAATAATTCAGTTGGAAGTTTATCTGGGAGTTGGACCCATAAATTAAGACCGCCTTTTGGACTGGTCCATTTCCAATCTGTTACTGCTAGCTCTTCCTCCATAATTTCCTTTCGAATCTGTAGGGCAATCCGGATTTTCTCCAAGTGATGCTGCAATCTTAGTGATGAAAAGTAATGGAGGAAAATTTTTTGATTGAGAAGTGGTGAGCCATTATCAGCTAACGATTTTGCTGTTAGTAGTGAATTCATTAATGATGATTGACAAATAACAGCCGCAATTCTCAATCCAGGTGATATATATTTGCAAAAGCTTCGGATATAAATGACTGTCCCAGCAGTATCATATGTGTAAATTGGTGGTGGCGGGGCATGATCAAAATATATGTCGTGATAGGCATCGTCCTCAATTAATAGACATCGATATTGTTCAGCTAATTCTACTAATTTTTTGCGTTGCTCAACTGATACAGTATAACCAGTTGGGTTATGGAATGTTGGGTTGAGATAAAATAGGCGTGGTTTATATTGTTTCATATATAATTCAACTTGCTTTAAATCGTACCCATCTGGATGGATATCAACCGTTACAATCTGTGCACCTTGTGCTCTAAAAATATCAATCGCTGAACTATAGCTTGGACGTTCAAATAAAACGACGTCTCTTGGCTTAATGAAAGTTTGAGCGATTAAGTGAATCGCTTGCTGTGAGCCAGAAGTGATTAACAGGTCATCTGCATTGAGATGAGTTTTATACTGATTAATAAAATATTGAGTGAGTGTTTCACGTAGCTCTAAATCACCTTGCACGGTTGAGTAGGTTGCAAGTACTTTTGGATAAAGGTCAAACACTCTCTTCACGTAATCTGAAAAATACTGATTAGGCAAAAGGCTTGGATCAATTAACGCCTGAGAAAATTGATAGGAAACAGGTGATTGATGGATTTCAGATAAATGATTTTTTTGAACGTAGGCAGAAACAATTGGATTGTCCAAATATAGATATTCAAAATTTTTCGTCACATTTGATTGGACAAAATAGCCTGCTTTATCTTTTACATAAACTTTGTCATGCTTTTTCAGTAATTGATAAGCCTTTAATACAGTTAATCGATGAACTTTCATTTCAGATGCTAATTGCCGAACGGAGGGAATCTTTTCATGTTCTTTCCATTCTTTACGTTCTATTCGGTCCAAAACATAATCATATACTTTCTCAAAAAGATAATCTCCATTTTGAATCGCTTTACTCACATCGATTCCTCCTATTCAAGACGATTGTACCACGATCTACTTTAATCTGTTCTATCTTTTTCAATCTGTTCTACTGTCTTTCTTTTATGATAGAAAAAGAGGAGGAGTTTTATATGGTTATTATTAATTATTTCTTTATGTGTTTGATTTTTGGAACGACATTTTTAGCGATTAAAATTGGGGTTGATGCAGGAGTGCCTCCATTTTTATCAGCTGGACTTCGTTTTTTCATTGCTGGTTTGCTGCTATTTAGTTTTATGGTTTGGAGAGAAAAAACGACAATACGGTTATTATTTCGCAAAGAGATATTTTTTACAGGAATAGGTTTAACCTTTGGGACGTTCGCCACATTATACTGGGCAGAACAGTATGTGACATCAGGTATTGCAGCTGTCTTATCTGCTACTGGTCCAATGATGATCATAGTTATTCAGACATTCATATTGAAGCAAAAAGGAAGTTGGAAATCATTCATTGGTTGTGTCGCCGGAGTCATTGGTGTCACGCTCTTGATCCTACCTAGTTTTTCGCTTGATATTAGTCCCTTCTGGATGGTTGGTTGTTTCGCCATTATATTGGGTGAATTTTTTTACGCATCTGGAACGATTTATTCGAAGCATGTCATCCGAAAATTTGAAACGACATCACCGATTGCTTTAAATGCAGCGCAAATGATGCATGGTGGGATTTTATTAATCATTTTATCATTTTTTACCGAGAACATTCAGCTTGATTATCTTTTAAGCCCAGCTTCAATTGGCTCTCTTCTTTATTTAACTATTTTTGGTTCAATGATTGGCCATAGCATTTATTATTGGCTTGTCTCAAGGACAAATCCTGTTTTTCCTTCTACATGGCTTTATATCTCACCATTAATTGCCGTTTTGTTAGGTGTTATCTTCTATCATGAATATATTTCTTGGCTAACAGGCATAGGAACTTTGACGATTATTGTAGGAACGGTTCTAGTCAATTTCGAAACATTACGGAAGCTGCTTTTGAGGAAAGGGACTGTTCTTCAGGATGCTAACAATTAACCTGCTAGATTTTGTTCCGGTAAATTCAAGGAATTGGGCCAGATTGTTGAAGAACAACAGGAACCTTTATGTAGCAAGTTAAAATTAATAGCAAGTTTGTGTTATTCAATTAATTCGTAGGTTAGTGTGGTAATTAGCAATACTGTGTAATATAGAATATTACATACAAAATTAGCTTTATTCATTCGATGTTCTTATGTAACTAAACCGACTTTTTTACATCAATAAAATCTAAATATTAAAGGAGCCTAATGTTATGGAAATTTCTAAGGGAGTAGAGATGCTCCAGCTTGAATTTCACGGAAATATTATTCATCCAACTCTTTTATGGGATCAAGAAATGGCTGTTCTAATCGACACTGGTTTCCCTAGACAAGTAGAGGATTTTCGCGTGGCAATGGAAAAGGTAGGAGTGTCGTTCGACAAACTAAAAGTTATCATTTTGACGCATCAGGATATAGATCATATAGGTAGTCTTCCTGAGATATTACAGGAGTGTGGAAGGAATATTAAAGTTTATGCTCACGAACTAGATAAGCCTTATATCCAGGGGGATTTACCTCTATTGAAAGACGGGCACATAGAGAATCCACCGAAGGGAAAAGTGGATGGTACCTTGACTGATGGCCAAGAACTGTCCTATTGTGGCGGGATTCGTATCATTCATACTCCAGGGCATACGCCTGGCCATATCAGCCTATATTTGAAACAAAGTAAAACACTGATTGCCGGTGATTCGATGTACAGTGTTGAAGGAATAATTGGGGGAATTCATGTACCTACCGTACTGGATTTAAAAGAGGCTCGTCTCTCTTTAAAGAAATATCTAGACCTCGATATTGAATCTGTGGTTTGTTACCACGGAGGATTAACTAAGGTAAATATTAATGATCAGATACAAAAAGTAATTTCATTTAAAGAATAAAACTTTATTTTACCCCCATCCAATACAGGACGGGGGTATTGTTTTGGAAGTATTTAACTTTTTGAGTTGTTAAAACATTGACATTACTTCCATTTAATACTATCATTAAATGGAAAACTAGGAAAATAAAAATGTTTTTTTGTTTTCCGATAGGCAGGTGATCATGTTGAAAGATAGAATTTTAAAGGTATCAATAAGTGAAGCTGAACGAAAAGGATTCCGATTTACGATGGGGGAGTTAGCAAAACAGCTTGGTATGAGTACTAAAACATTATATGGATATTACCCCTCAAAGGAAGAACTTTTAAATGAAATGATTAATCTTGCAATTGATGAACTGAAGATGAAAGAAGAAGAAATACTGCATGATTCAGCTTTAAGTCTTTTAGAAAAACTACAGAAATGTCTTGTACTCATTCCAACAGATTTTCAATTTGCTCAGCTCCAATATTTAGAGGAGCTACAAAGATATTACCCAAAGCAGTGGGAAACACTCGATCAATTTATTCATGGACAATGGACAGACATCTTTTCGTTAATAGATGAAGGGATTGCTGCAAATCAAATACGTCCATTTAATAAAGAGATATTTATAGAAGTCTATGTTGGAGGGCTTTATCGATTGATGGAACATGCATCAAAAAACAGAAAAATGATTTCGCTTCAGGATACAATGCAGGAAATGGTGGACATTCTGATGCTTGGGATTCTTAAAGAAAACGTTCATGAAGAAAAATAAATAGGGGCTGTAGATGAGTAAAACTTTAAGATTACTATTTTTAGTTACAGATTTCTTTTTTATAATCTATTGGCTTATCACTTTTTTTCATTTGATTCCAGAAGAGTATTTATATCAGGATTATCAAAATGAATTATTAGTAATATGGAATTGGTCGTTTTTTCCATTAGATATTTTAACTTCTTTCAGCGGGTGTTTGGACACCCGCTGAAAGAAGTTAAAGCCTCCGGCGGATATCACGGAATCGGAAAGAAGTTCTTTGTGCAAGCACAAAGCCAATTCCAGACGCAATTATGCGAGGCATAATTGTTTTCAGCTACTGGTTTTATAAGTCTCTACCATTTTAAAGTGAAAAATGAAAAGTGGAGAGCGTTTGCGTTATTATCTCTTGCACTAACATTTTGCTCAGGACTACAGGCGATTGCTTTTTGGATAATAAAGCTTGATTTTGATCTTATGTGGTGGATACCAAACCTATTTCTTTTACTTTATCCATTGTACTTTATTCCAAAGCTTATTACATTTAAATATAAAGATGTCACATTACAAGCAAAACACAACCACTAATCATCCTCGGTGTGGTTGTGTTTTCTATATTTTGCAAAATTTTGTTCAAGGCTTTCCTTTTTAGTTTTCGTTACACGTTCATGTGTACTGAAAGGGGAGAACTGGCGATTTTTTTCAACGTCTTTCCCTTTAGCACGCTTGATATGTGAGCGCTTCTTTTTTGCTTTTGATTGAGTCATTGTTATTCCTCCTTGTTATTGTAAATATACCATAACGTGGGATTTATTTCTGTTCCGGCTGTACGCTTTACTGGGGGACTTTAGGATAAACCTCTTAGGGCCAAGAGTTAATAAAAAGAAAAACCTCGTAAGTATTATTAACTTACGAGGTCACTCTTATATTAGTGAGATACATCCTGTACAGAAATACCTGTGTTTGCTTTAACATCCACTTCACGATATTTCTTAGCATCTGATTCCTTAGAAAGCAATGTTCCGATGAAACCTCCAAGGAAGCCAAGTGGAACAGATATTATCGCTGGGTTCGTTAACATAATTAACGGATCACCTACGAAAATTGCTTTTCCTTCAACTGGATTCCAAAGGTTTGGTGAAACTGCAACTAGAACTAAAGCAGAAATTAAACCTGTTAACATTGCCGTTATAGCACCAGCTGTATTAAAGCGTTTCCAGTAGATTGTATAGATGATTACAGGAAGGTTAGCTGAACCAGCAATACAGAATGCAAGTGATACTAAGAATGCTACGTTTAATGTTTGTGCACCAAGTGCTAAAAGGATTGAAATAACAGCGATTGTAATAGAACCGATACGAGCTGCAAGTACTTGCTCTTTTTCTGTAATTTTTCCTTTTTTAATGATCTGACCGTAAATATCATGTGATAGGGCAGATGCGCCAGAAAGTACAAGACCAGCTACTACCGCTAAAATTGTTGCGAAAGCTACCGCACATACAAATGAGAATAGAATGTCCCCACCAAGTGCTTCCGCAAGAAGTGGAGCAGCCATGTTACCAGCAGCATTTGCAGCAATAATATCTTCTTTACCAACGAATTTAGCTGCACCGAAGCCTAAGAAGATTGTAAGAATGTAGAAAATACCTACAATCCATGTAGCCCAAATAACAGATGAACGAGCAGTTTTCGCATCTTTTACTGTAAAGAAGCGCATTAGGATATGTGGAAGACCAGCTGTACCTAATACTAATGCGATTAACATTGAAATAGTATCAACACCATTTGAATATTTAAGACCTGGATTCAAATAGGCTGCACCGCTATCAGTTGCAGTTTCCATTTCTTTAAACATCGTTGCAATACTAAAGCCGAACTCTTTTAATACTAAGAATGAAATAATAACTGTACCTATCATTAAAAGACAAGCTTTAATAATTTGTACCCAAGATGTTGCAGTCATACCACCGAAAAGTACGTAAGTCGTCATCATAAAGCCTACGATTAATACTGCAACCCAATAATCGATTCCTAAAAGTAATTGAATAAGTGCTCCTGCACCAACTAGTTGTGCAATCATGTAGAATAATACAATTGTAATAGTGCTTAAAGCTGCTGTACCACGAACTTTAGAGCTATCAAAACGAGCTGTGATCATGTCAGCTAATGTAAATTTACCAAGATTACGTAATGGCTCAGCTACGATATATAAAACCACTAAGTAAGCTACTAAATAACCGATTGAGAAGAAGAATCCATCAAATCCAAATAATGCAACTGCTCCGGCTATTCCTAAGAAAGATGCTGCTGATAAGTAGTCACCAGCGATGGCTAGTCCATTTTGCCAGCCTGTTAACCCACCGCCTGCAGTATAGAAATCACTTGCAGAAGAAGTTCGTTTAGATGCCCACCATGTAATAACTAATGTTAAACCAACTATGGCTACGAAGAAGAATATGGCTGTAAAACTCATTCCGTTATTCATCGGCTGCCACCTCCGTTCTCGTACTCAGCGATAATCGCCTTTGCCTCTTTATCAAAGCTATTTGCTTTTGCTACATATAGGTGACATAAGCACCAAGTCATGATGAATAGCCCTGCTGAATATACCCACACCCAAGTAATTTCCCCAAATGCCTTTTGGTGTAGTACTTTCGTGAACGAAGTAAGAATTGGTAGCAACATGTATGCTGCTAAAAAGAATACAGTCATTGACCAAAGAAATGATTTCTTTTTTCGCACAAGTGCTTTAAACGATTCTTGATTTGCAATCGCATCATAGTCAATCATGATGCCTTTATTGCCTTGATTCTTCCCCATTAACATTCCCCATTTTGTGTTTATTTTTACTGCTTAAAGACTTGATTTTGCTAGTTTAGTGAATTCACATCTTCATTTTATGAGAGAGTTCACAAAATTGCAATACTTTTCAGAAAAAATTATGAAAAAATAGTTTTCGGAAAAATAGTCTTAAAAGAGAATATACATGACAAATATGAGAAATAAAATAATTTTGGAAAATTCTGATAAATAAATAGAGTTAGGTCAATTCTAGATTTTTAGGCGGGAAATTAGGGTAAAATTTTAAAAATAAAGTGGTTTTTTATAAAAAATAAACACTATTTACTCAGTGAAAATTATCTTTTTTTGAAAGAGAATAGTATTGTTAGATAAATAAATTGGCAATTTTTTTACAAAAAAAGTTAAAAAACCCGATGGAAAATCGAGTTTTTTAACTTGTTATTTTTATTATAAAGGATAGGACGATTGATATATCCTATTACAATTATTTGGCTTGTAGAAAGCGATCAATGAGAGATATCGGAAACTGATACACCTGTGTTTGCTTTCACGCGAATTTCCTTATAAATACGATCTGCTTCTTCCTGTGGTACTTTGCTAGAAAATAGTACAGTACCTAAATAACCTGCGATAAAACCAAGTGGAATTGTAATGACCGCTGGAACTGCTAACGGTACGATAGGATTACCAACAAAGATTGCCGCACCTTCAACAGGACTCCATACATTTGGCCCCATGGCACCTAAAACTAAACATGATACTAAACCAGTTACCATCGCTGCTATAGCACCTGTTGAATTGAACTTTTTCCAATAAATTGTGTAAAGAATAACTGGTAAGTTTGCTGAAGCACCGATACAAAATGCAAAGGATACTAAAAACGAAACATTCAGGTTTTGCGCAAATAGTGCAAGGATAATGGATACAATCGCAATAGAAATCGAACCAGTACGAGCTGCTACAACTTGTTGTTTTTCTGTTAATTTACCACCTTTAATGATTTCTCCATAAATATCATGGGAAATCGCAGAAGCTCCTGTTAAAACTAAACCCGAAACAACAGCTAGAATGGTTGCGAATGCTACTGCACCGATAAATGCCATTAGCACATCTCCGCCCAAGTAATTAGCAAGAAGTGGGGCTGCAGTGTTACCAGCTTTACTTTCAGCAAGAATTTTATCAATCCCTACAAAATTTAATGCTCCGAAGCCTAAGAAAATAGTTAATGAGAAGAAAATAGCTGTAATCCAAGTCGTCCATGAAATAGAAGAACGAGCAGTTTTGGCATCTTTAACTGTGAAGAAGCGCATTAAAATATGAGGTAACCCAGATGTACCTAAAACAAGCGCCATCATCATCGAAACCGAATCAATTGTACTTGTATATTTAATCCCTGGTACAAGGAATTTCTCACCATGATCAGTGGCGATTGTATCAAACATTTTCATAAGAGAAAAATCAAATTTAATTAATACTAATGTAGCTAATACGCCTGTCCCGAATAAAAGAAGGCTAGCTTTAATAATTTGCACCCAAGAAGTAGCTGTCATTCCGCCGAATAATACATAAGTAGTCATCATAACACCTACTATTAAAACCGCAATCCAGTACTCAATACCAAATAATAGTTTAATAAGGGCACCTGCACCTACTAATTGTGCAATCATATAAAGGATTACAATGATAATTGTTCCTGAAGCAGCAACCCCACGAATGCGTTTTTCATTAAAACGAGCAGTAAGCATATCGGCTAAAGTATAACGACCTAAGTTACGCATTGGCTCCGCAATTACATAAAGAAGAACTAAGTTAGCTACTACATAGCCGACAGAGAAGAAGAATCCATCAAAACCAGTTAATGCAATCGCACCGGACACTCCAAGAAATGCAGCGGCAGATAAGTAATCACCAGCGATTGCAAAGCCATTTTGCCAACCTTTAAGACCACCGCCAGCTGTATAAAAATCAGCTGCAGAAGACGTACGTTTCGCTGCAATATATGTTACTACAAGAGTTAAACTAACGATTGCTAAAAAGAAACCAACGGATACTAAGTTCATTTATTTTCCACCTTTCGCCTGATACTCAGCTAGTACTGCTGCCGCAGCTTTATCGAATGAAGCAGCTTTTTTCACATATACTGTACAAAGAACGATTGTCATAATGAATAATCCCGCTGAATAAACCCAAACACCCGTAATATTTCCGACGAATTTTTGTTGTAGTACAGGTTGGAAAGCGAGGATTGGTAACAAAATATAAAGTGTTAAAAATACTGCTGTGATCGTGAAAAGGAAGGTGTTCTTCTTTTTTACAAACTTGTTGAACGATTCCATAGCTTCAATTGCAGTATAGTCAACTGAATCTATATTTTTGCTCCCAGAAATGTTTGCCATTATTATTCCCCCTAAAGTGATATATTTCTGTTTAAAACGACATATTTCTTTAACTATCGTCGTTATATTCACTTATTTTATGGGGAAGATTCTTATAATGCAATACTAAATTTTGAGTTTTTATAATTTTTAATCATTTTCAAAAAGTGGAAATAACATAGAAATAATAAGGATTTAATAGAAAAAATACGTATGAAAGAGAATGAGATTGTTGCATAGAATAATATTCTTGAAATAGCGTAATGATAATAATTTAGAATGTGGGAGAAAATTTCAACTTGAAAGAGAATTTTTGAGAATTTGTTATTTTATCTTCATATGGTAGATTTGCCTGAAAAATAAAAAATCCTTGTTATATAACAAATGTATGATGTCTTGGGAAATAACCGAAATAGTAAAAAACAGCTTTAAAATATTTTTAAAAAAGTGTGAATAGTTTAGAAAATACAGGATAGTAATATACCAAAATCCTACAATATACATTGAATTGACATAAAAAAATGAAAGGATAAGCTCATATATTGTATAAAGTAACGATAATTTTATACAATTAATAACGATGGTAAATTGAAGGGAAGTGTGCAAATAAATGAAAAAGAACAGTGTCCTGCTCGTGTTGATACTAACATTAAGTAGCATTCTAGCTGCTTGTGGAAGTTATAAATTTGAACCCGAAATGAACATAGAAGTACAGGATTTTTCAGTTACAAATCAAAAAAATGAAAAGGTTAGCCTTAATGATATTAAAGGTAAACCGTCGTTAGCAATGTTCATCTTTACTAATTGTAATTCCATTTGTCCACCAATGACGTATAACATGACAGAGGTTCAAAAGGAACTGCAGGATAAAGGCGTGGAAGACTATCAAATTGTAGCTTTTAGTGTTGATCCTCAGGTTGATTCGCCAGAAGTTTTAACGAATTATTTAAAAACGTATTCAGTACCTGATGAAAGCAAATGGCAATTATTAACTGGCTATGATCAAAAGTTTATTGAACAGTTTGCAATGAAATCATTTAATTCAGTAGTAAAGAACGATCCTAATTCGGACCAAGTTATACATATGGGAAGTTATTACTTAGTAAATGCTGATGGGATTGTAGTGAAGGATTATTCAGGTACAACAGATGTACCAGTTGAGACGATTGTGGCAGATATGAAGGCGTTAACTAAATAATAAAAAATAACTCAGAGGTTGGAATGACTTCTGAGTTATTTTTTTATGGCTACAAGAGGAAAAATATTGAACATTCAATTACCAACATGCATAAAATGTCAAAAGACACCGGAAGCATTTTGCTTAAGTGTCTTTTTCTATGCTTAAGTACAATATAAGAATTCATCGAAATAGTGAACCTATTTTAAGCCCCGATCTTCATAACTCATCATTCAAGCTTGTTTAATAAATAATCTTATTATGTAAACTAAATAACCAATATGAATCATTCGACTTTATGAAAATTTATATAGAGCTTCTTTTTTAAAAAGAAAGGATCTAAAATGTATTTTTTACCAAACATGTATATATTTAATACAGTCAGCTTATATATTATTAAAAAGATTTAACTGCTTTTGGCCGAATCTGGACATATCTTGCTTATGCATATAGACCATCAATAGCATGGAATCATCTTTAAGCCGGTGGAGAGTGAAGGACCATCATGTTTCGTGCGATTGAAACTGCTACAGGGAACTTTAGATTTTAATCCTTTTTAATTTGATTTAAATGTCTAATATTTTGCTGTGCTAAACGATTTCTTGGTAATGCGTATCGAAAAAATGAAGGCAAATAAACAGTAACTCTAAAATATACGACAAATGTTGTTTATTTTAGAGTTATTTTTTGAGGAGATGTAATAAATGAAAAAGCTGATTGAATTTATAAACGTAACGAAAGAATACAAAATAGGAGAAGTCCCAATCAAGGCTCTTAACGGTGTTGATTTTTCCATAAATGAAGGGGAATTTGTCGTTATTTTAGGAGCTAGTGGTGCCGGTAAAAGTACGATTTTGAATATTCTTGGCGGTATGGATACCGCTACCTCAGGGCAAGTGTTTGTAGGGAATCAAGAAATTACAAGATTAAACGAAAAAAAGTTAACAGAATATCGTGGTGAGAAAATTGGCTTTGTCTTTCAATTTTATAACTTAATTCCGAATTTAAATGCTCTTGAAAATGTTGAATTTGCCACTGAAGTATGTAAAGACCATCTGGATGCTAAAGATATTTTACATAAAGTTGGTTTAGAGAATCGTATTAAAAATTTCCCATCCCAGCTTTCTGGAGGAGAACAACAAAGAGTCGCAATAGCAAGAGCTGTTGCTAAAAATCCCTTACTTTTACTTTGTGATGAACCAACCGGCGCTTTGGATTATGTAACTGGCAAGTCTGTATTAAAGCTACTACAAGATTTAAACAGGGAAACGAAGAAATGCGTCGTTTTAGTCACACATAATTCTGCCATTGCTCCTATGGCTGACAAAATTATTAAAGTAAAAAGCGGAATAATCGAAAGCATTACGATAAATGAGGATAAACAAAGTGTTGAAGGGATTGAGTGGTAATCATGAAATTGTTTTTAAAGTTATTGAGGGACACAAAACAGTCTATGGGGCAATTTATAGCCATATTGTTAGTGGTCGCAGTAGGCGCTTTTTTCTACGCTGGATTAGTAACCTACAGCAATAACCTTAGTGCTTATACAAAAGATTACTTTCAAAAACATAATTTAAGCGATTTAAATGTGTATTTTAGTCATCTTTCTAAAAATGATGTGACTCGGTTAAGTAAAATTGATGGAATCAATAAAATCGAAGGACGCAATACCTTTGATGGTACGCAAAGCTTTGAAGATTACAAAACTTCATTAAAAATTCATTCGATCCCTGAAAACAATGAAATAAATACACCTACTATAACTGAAGGAAATATACCATCAAAAAAGGATGAGATATTATTAGATTCTCATTATGCAAAAGAACATCATTATCGTGTCGGCGATCAAATCACGATAAATGTGAATGAAAGCAGTTTTAACTTTACAATTAGTGGTCTAGGTGAAAATGTAGAACATGCAAAAAAGAACGAAATTCAAGACCATAAAACATACGGAGTAGCTTATATTGCTGAAGAGACATTACCAGAAATCTTAGAAGGCTTTTACTATAATGAAATCATCATTGATGCTAAAGAAGGTTACGATATTGAAAAATTAGGCAAATCAATTGAAGAACAGTCCAAGCAGCTTAGTTATTTAGATCAAGTAAGTAAGGAACGGACTTTCAATTATTCTAAAATCAATCAAACGATTAATAATAATAACTTAATGAGTAAGGTTATACCTATAGTACTTTTTTTGATTGAAGCGATTATTCTATTTCTTGCCATGTCAAGAACTATCGATTCTCAACGCAATCAAGTTGGTATTATGAAGGCTTTAGGTATAAAAAACAGCAACATCATGCTTCACTATATGGGATACCCTGTACTGGCAGGTATACTAGGCTCAATCATCGGTTGTGTCATTGCCGCTTTTGTATTTATTCCTTTAGTAACTATGTCGTGTGCAAGAGCCTACTCGTTGCCTGATATTAAATTCTCACTCTCTATATTTTCAATCATTCCACCGATTATTTTCTCCAGTGCTTTTGGGGTTCTCGCATGTTACTTAAGTGGTAAAACAATATTAAAGGAACATGCAGCTCAGGCTATGCGTCCTAAACCGCCAAAGAAGATGAAAAAGCTATTGATAGAAAGAATTCCAGGTCTATGGAGTCGTATTTCCTACAGTTATAAACTTATTTTGAGAAATATATTTTTAAATAAACGTAAAGCCTTAGCAAGTTCGATTGGTGTTGTAGTAAGTACTGTTTTATTGATTACTGCTTTCGGTACTCAAGCTTCCTTGCTAAAAGTAGCAGACCAAATTGAAGATGTTTATACCTATGATCTAAGAGTAGATTACAAGATGGGCACAAATTCTAATACGGTAAAATTACCTTCAGAAATTAATAATAGTTATTTGTTATCCACTTTTCCTATTGAATTCTTAAAAGGTAATGAAAAAGAAAGCGCCAATTTAGTTGTTACTGAAAAAGAAAACAATCTCATTCATTATTTTGATGAAAATGAAGATAAGATATCTTTAGATAACAACGGTGTGCTTGTACCCAAATCTTACGCTGACAAATATCATATTTCTCAAGGAGATACTATCAATATAAAGTTCACAGCGCCAGAGCTTAAAAATACTTCAGTAGATATGAAGGTATTAAATATATCTACACAGTATTCCAATCCATCATTTTATATTACACCAGAGTATTTAAAGAGCTTTAATATAGACTACAATCCTACCTCACTTTTAGTTGAAGCATATAACTCTACAGATGTAATGAGCGCTCGTAAGTTTTTTGAACAAGACCGCCGTGTAGATTCAATTGCAGATAAGAATGATATAAAAAAATCGGCTCAATATATTGTGAAGCAAAACAGTTTTGTATTTATCATGTTTATCACAAGCGCCATCATACTTTCCTTTGGGGCCATCTATACGATATCTTCCATCAACATATATGAAAGGAATCGTGAGCTTGCAACACTTAAAGTTCTAGGCTATCAAAAAAATAAAATAAATAGACTAATATTTTTAGAAAACATCATCCTAACGACATTTGCAGTCATTGTTGCCTTACCGATCAGTGGCTATGTCTATAAAATTATAGTAAAGGCTCTATCAAGCACCCATCAACAAATCCCAAATAAATTTAATCTTTTAATCATTTTAGTTTCTATAATTCTCGCGTACTTACTTACTATTATCTCTAACTTACTTCTTAGAAGAAAAGTTACGAAAATTAATATGATCGAATCGCTAAAAAGTGTTGAGTAGAGTTTTGGTGGTAAAGCGGTAAGTAATGAGCTAAACAATGAGCATTCGGTTGTTAAATAAATGATTTTTTGAAACGAATCAGTCCGATAAACTGCCGGACTGATTTTTTTTTGCACTAAAAGTCTTTGTCAAAAATATGTAATGTTGTTTGAATTTTTGTTAAAAGTGAACAATGTTATTTAATTGTACCTATCCTACAATCAAATTAAGCAATAGCATAAGAAAATACGAAGAAACGGGAGTGTTCAAGAGTGGAAATATCTCATTTTTTGTGCAAAGTATACAAATTTCATCCGCTTCTTCCTGTGTGAAATAACGATTACTATGGTCACTAGTTAATCAACAGACGTATTTGAAAAATAATAGGAAGGAATGAATTGTATGTTAGTAAAACTATTAGAACCATTAAATGTTCCAGATTCGATGATTGAAAAATTAGCGGAACCAATCAGACAGAGCGGTCATGAATTTGTTTATTACAACGATAAAACAACTGATTGGGCAGAATTAGCAAGTCGTAGTGAAAATGCAGATGTTATTATGATTGCGAATAATCCTTATCCTACAGAAGTAATTGATCAAAATGACAAGTTGCAATTAATCAATGTTGCCTTTACAGGTGTTGATCATGTAGGGATCACTCAAGCTAAAAATCAAGATATTATCGTATGTAATGCAGCTGGATATGCGAATCAAGCGGTTGCGGAATTAACAATTGGCTTAGTATTAGATGTGTATCGTTGTATTGCTAAAGGTGATAGGGAAATTCGTACCGATAATTTCGCAGGGGCATTCCAAGGCAGTGAAATTAAAGGTAAAAAAGTTGGTTTGATTGGTACCGGTAAAATTGGTTTAATGACTGCTCGTTTGTTTAAAGCATTTGGTGCAAACTTAATCGCTTCAGACCAATCCAGTAGAAATCCAGAAGCTGAAGAATTAGGTATCGAGTATATGGAATTAGATGAGTTGTTAGCACAATCTGATATTGTGTCATTACATATTCCATTACTACCAAGTACTAAAGGATTAATTTCTAAAGAAAAATTAGCATTAATGAAGGAATCAGCCATTTTAATAAACTGTGCACGAGGTCCAATTGTTGATAATGATGCATTGGCAGATGCATTGAATGAAGGGCAAATTGCAGGAGCCGGTATCGACGTATTTGATATGGAACCGCCTATTCCTGAAGACTATAAACTACTACACGCGAAAAATGTAATTTTAACACCACACGTAGGTTTCTTTACTGATGAAGCGATGGAACTACGTGCTAAAATTGCATTCGATAACACTACAGCATTTTTAGAAGGAAAACCTCAAAATATTATTAAACGCTAAATAATGTAGGGATTGTTGGAAATTCGAAACAAGGAGAAAATACAATGACATTAAAAAAAATAGCAAGAAATGATTTAAAAAACCGTATTTTCCATTGGTCAGATATTCAAGAGTTTAGAGAAGCGGAAGCGACAAAACATATTTTCTATGAAACACCTAATACTGTAGGAGCTGTTTGGTGTATGCGTCCAGGACAAGATTTGCCCATTCACTCGCACGAAAAAGCTGATGATATTTGGATTGTTGTCGAAGGAACAGCAGATTATTATCCTGAATGTGGTGAAATGGTTCAAATTAAAGCTGGTGATATCGTTGTTGCACGTGCGGGTGAAAAGCACGGAATGACTAATAATTCAAATAAAGATTTTGTTATGTTAGGGATTGCGGGTCCGACACCAATCGGTTTTATTCCACATAAACATCATTAAGTGAAATAGCACGTCTGTTGATTAACTAGTTTTCATAGTAAAAAAGATTTCCTCTTTGTAGAAGCATTACCTACTAAGAGGAAATCTTTCATGCCATCATTACAAATTGTCATACCTCAGTAAAACTTTATATTGCACTGTAAATATAGGTCAGTCCGATCACCTAAGGGTAATCGGGCATTTTTTGTTTATTGCAACTTCCTTGCTGTGCAGAGAGTTATCGAAGATGCAATAGTACTACGTACAGATTAGTTAATGAGAAAATTATAAGTCATAATTTTAAAAATATTTTAAGTATATGCTTTTGTCTAAAATGTGCAAATCCATTTCTGTTTTTGTTAAAAGTGAACAATGTTATTTACTTACTCTTAACCTAAAATTAATTTAAGCAATACTTAAGTAAAAAAAACGAAACATAGGAGTGTCATATTATGGGACAAACAGTTAAAAATGACCCGAATTATTACAAAAAAATAATTGTTACGCTGTGTTTAGGTTGGGTAGTTATTTGGATTTATCGAACAATACTTACGCCTATATACCCGCAAATTCAAGAATCACTGGGGAACATTAGTGATACACAAGTAGGACTTGTTGCTTCTATTTATTTCTTTGCCTATACAGGTATGCAAATTCCATCAGGAATACTCGTTGATAAATTTGGTCAAAAACGAGTATTAATCCCTGCATTTATCATTTTTGCATTAGCAGCATTTGTAATTGGAACAAGCTCGACAATCACGCAAGTGTATATTGGCGCCTTATTGGCAGGTCTTTCGACTGGTTCATACTATGGCGCAGCATTCTCCTTATCAGCTAAACATATGCCAAAAGATAAAAAGAGTTTTTCTAATGCTATCATAAATAGTGGCTCAGCGTTAGGTATGGTAATAGGTTTAATAGGTTCATCTGTTTTAGTAGGTGGTCTTGAAATTAAATGGAATTACATGCTTTATATGACAGCCATCCTAATAATAGCAGTAACATTTGTATTTGCTTTATTTATTAAACAAGATAAAAAATCAGCTACAAAAGAGGAATCTGAAGATAAAAAAACAATAGCACAAGATGCAGATTCTAAAGTAAATTTATTCTCACCAAGACAATTAGTTATATATTTTGTGTATTTTGCAACATGTTATGGTTATTACATGATTGTTACGTGGTTACCGTCATTCCTTGTCACAGAAAAAGGATTCCAACAAGGTTCAGTAGGCTATGTAGCTGCTTTAGTCGCGATCTCAGCTGTACCTGGTGCATTAATATTTTCTAAATATATTGATAAAAATGCACATATGCGTCTGCGCTTAATCTTCTTCTTATTAATTGGTGCAGCTCTAACAATTAGTTTAACAGTGTTTTCACCTAATCCAACAGTACTTTATGTTGCACTAGTCTTATATGGTTTACTAGGTAAACTTGCAATTGATCCAGTATTAATCACGTATGTAACTGATTCAGTATCATCAAATACAGTTGCTAAAGCATTAGGTTTCTTTAACTTCTTTGGTATGACTTCATCTGTTGTTGCGCCAACTCTTACGGGTTATATTGGTGACATCACTGGCTCCAAAGTATTAGCGTTCTATATTGCAGCCATACTACTTGCAGCAGCAGCGATTTTATTCTTCCTTGTAGTGATGTTAAAAGAGAAAAAAACACCACATCCCCTAGCTAGTGAATAAAAGCAAAGCTACCTATCAGTTGAGATATTCCCCATATCTCGCTGATAGGTAGTTTTGTAATTGCCATCTAAACAATAGGATATCAAAAAAACAGAACATCGACTTTTATACAGACTTCTTACTTGTAGCAGTTTCGATTATGATGGTTTTAATCGTTGAATCAAGATTATGGCATTTGAAAATCTTGTAAATAAGAATTGGTGGACGGTTAAAACCTTCTTCTCGCTAATGAAACATTAGAAAAATCGTTTTTGCAGCATATATTTTTTCGTAAATAAATCCCGTAAAAAAGCATTCATAACAGCTTTTTTGCGGGATTTTTTTAATTTAAAACGTTATTTTCTCTGATGCAAATAATGCTAATCGAATATCCAGTGAAGTATCAGGAGCATCGATTGGCTGACCTAAAATTTCTTCGCATTTTTTAATACGATATTTTACTGTATTACGATGGATAAATAAATCTTCAGATGTCTTTGTAAGATCACAATGGTTCGCCAAATAAATTTCTAAAGTATTTTTTAGCTCTTTCTCTTTCGTTGTTTTTGGATAAGCTAAAGAACCTAATGTGTACGTGATAAACGGTTTTAATTTATTGGCCGGAATAAGTTGTAATAATTCTTCTACACTTTTGGATTTATAGAGCTCGATAAATCTAACTTCACCACTATCAGACTTATGATCAAAAGCTTCATTCGCTTCGAAATAAGATAGCGGTAACTGAGAGAATTCAGTGACCTCATTACCAATACCAAATGAAAGTGTGCTATTAAATAATTTTTTATACTCTTTTTGAAGATACTTGCAGTAATCCAAATAATATTGATGTTTAGTTTGTAAAAGTATCGTAAACCGATGATTACCTGGAGACATATATAAACTGATAGACGGATCAATGTCAATCAACTTATGCGTTAGCCATTCAAAGGTCATTTGATAGCGCTCATTCAAATAGATATTATTTTCTACATCTTTCTCTTTATCAATTGCACAAATTATCACCTGGTAGAAATTTGATGTTTGGATATGATGCTTTTTCAAAAACTCAGGATGCTGCTTAACTGACATAAGATTATCAGGATGTTCAGACATGAGAGTTTCGAAAAATCGGTTTACCTCTTGTTGTTCCGCTTCTTTAATTTTACTATTTTTATAAATCGCCAGACTTAGTGTATTTACGGCTTGTTCTATTGCTAGCAAACTAAACGGATAGGTGAGCGTATTGACATTTGAAACCATCAGATAATATGGGAAATATTTAAAAGCGGGCACCTCAAATATAATATGTTCTTCTTGAAAAGATGCACGATTATTAGGTGGAATGTGATTGGAATTTAAAGATCTTTTGAAATAACTAAGATTTTTTTGAACCTGTTCTGAGTGTTCTTGGAAGTGATGGCTCATCGATTTAATTTGATAAAAAGGATTTAAGAGCATCACAGGGACATGGAGGAGCCTACTCATCCGTTCAATCATCATTTCCAAGCTTAAACCTCGCATAAGCATTGTATTTAATTCTTGTTGGATATCTAAAGCAAAATATAATTTTTCAGTTTCTTCATCCAAAATATAGGATGAGATATGATGAGTGATTGATCCAAGATTCCAACTTTCGGGGATTCTAATAATCGGGAATTTTAATTTGTTTGCAAATTCTATCACTTCATCATCTATCTTTTCTAAAAATCGGGATAATTTAATACCTATGCCAGCAACTTGTATATCATTTAATTCTCGAATGAGATCAATTAATCCGGATTGATCGTGCTGATAGCTCATACCAGTTGTAACGATAAATGAGTGTGGTGCTGTGAAATTTTTGATATCTGGCGTTTCTGTAATATCGACCATTTCTACTTCTCTATCTAAATCGCCCTCAACATTTAACAATGTTAAATCAGAAAATTGTTGGATAGACATGATTTCTTTTAATGTTGTCACAAGAATCATCTCCTTTATCTATGTTAGAAAAAGCTAAAATAAAAGTTAAATATGTAAGATGCTACAAGGAGAATCTATAACTCGGATTGTATACTATTTTTGAAGGTTAATATACGTATAGTCCTTTATTTCAAAATTTCAAAGGAGAATTATGTGAACAAATTCGAAGTATTAAGCGAAATACTTCATTTTTTGACAAGAGCGTGACAACGAGGGTAGCATTCCAAATCTCATTTATTTACAATTTTGACTTCGTACGAAGGAAAGGCAGTTCATAATAATAGCTGTTGATGAATAAGGCTAAAAATCTAGTAGATATGTTCATATTAGCTTTAAATTATTTTTGAAATTAACTACTTTAGAAAGAAGTGACAACAATGTGGTATCAACAATACAATCCACTTGGAAACGAAATAGTAAGCGGAATTATTGCTTTCCTTCCTATTCTTCTATTTCTACTAAGCTTAACAATCTTTAAATTAAAAGGGGTATATGCAGCGGCATTAACTTTAGGCGTCACTATTATCATTACAGTCGGAGTCTTCGATATGCCGATCACTAAAGCCTTTGGTGCAATTCTCCTAGGAACAGGCAAAGCACTATGGCCAATCGGTTATATTGTCATTATGGCTGTCTGGTTATATAAGATTTCTGTACAAACAGGTAAATTTGAAATTGTACGTGGAAGTATAGCGAATATTACCGAGGATCAACGACTTCAATTATTGTTGATTGGCTTTTGCTTTAATGCCTTTTTGGAAGGAGCGGCAGGATTAGGTGTTCCAATTGCGATTTGTGCAGCATTACTTGTGACTCTTGGTTTTCATCCAATTAAAGCAGCTGGCCTTTGTCTAATCGCCAATGCCTCAACAGGCGCATTCGGTACAGTTGGAATTCCGGTTATAACAGGTGCCGAAGTTGGAGGTATGCAAACAATAGATCTTTCAAGAATGACGGCGTTGATTTTACCGTTGATATCATTTCTTGTACCATTCCTCCTTATCTTTATTTTAAATGGCCTCAAAGGAATAAAAGAAATATTCCCAGCTATTTTTCTTGTCAGTAGTGTATTTTCAGTGCTTCAACTACTAACGATTGCTACTATAGGGCCTGAACTTGCGAACATTATTCCATCTTTAGTTAGTATGTTGGTGTTAGCCGCATTTTTAAGAAAATGGAAACCTAAAACGATTTATCATGAACCAGGGGTAGAAGTAACAGGTACTTTAAAAAAATATACTATGAAAGAGATTTTGGTAGCATGGTCACCATTTTATTTGCTTACGGGTGTCATAGCCATTTGGAGCTTACCTGCATTTAAAAATTTATTCGCAGACGGTGGTGCACTGGATTTTACAACTATAGCTTTGAAAATTCCGGGATTACATAATGAAATTATTCGTACACCTCCAATCGTAACAGAAGCAAATTCTATGCCAGCCATATTACATGTTAACTTCGTTTCAGCAACAGGAACAGCGATTTTATTAGCAATCATTTTAACAAGTGTGCTATTTCCTGCATTAAACTTAAAACAAACCGTTAATTTACTAGGTGGCACCATTAAAGAACTATGGTTACCGATTTTTACTATCGTTCTTGTCATGGCTTTCGCAAATCTATCTGATTTTTCCGGACTTAGTACATCTTTAGGACTTGCGCTTGCTAAAACGGGTGACTTCTTTCCATTTGTTAGCCCGGTATTAGGTTGGATTGGTGTCTTTCTTACTGGATCTGTTGTTAATAATAATGCTCTATTTGGTAGCTTGCAGGTAGTAACTGGAACACAAATTGGGATTTCGCCAGGGTTGCTGATGGCGGCCAATACAGCTGGAGGAAGCGTGGCAAAATTGATTTCACCACAGTCTATTGCTATTGCAGCAGCAGCCGTTAATCAGACCGGGAATGAATCTAAAATCTTTCAATATACAATACGATATAGCTTAGGATTGCTTCTTCTCGTATGTATCATGACACTTTGCTTATCATATATCCTATAATGATTTGAAAATAAATAAACCGCATGGTAAATCAGAATTTTCTAATTGATTTACTATGCGGCTTTTTGTTGTCAGGTTAATCATACGAGCATGTTTTATCCGCTCGCACGCCTTCTTAATATCTTGTACAAACTTTCACTTGCTCCTTATCAAAATAATTTGTTGATAGTGCATAAAAAGACCATCCATTATTGTTCGTTATGTCAATGAATGGTTGTGAGGAAGGACCTATAATAAAAGTGAATTACGAAGAAGGAGTGAAAGATTAATGGATATTCAATCGACTTTTGAATTGTTAGATAAGAAATTCACTAGTATTGGTGGTTTACAACAAGGTGGGATTACACGTCTGCTTTATTCTCAAGAATGGAATATTGCCGTTCGTGAGCTGGAAAAAACATTTAAAGAAGAAGGATTTGAAGCAAGTTTCGACGATATCGGTAACTTATCTGGTCGACTTACGGGAAGTAAATATCCAGGAGAAACGATTTTAACGGGTTCACATATCGATACAGTTGTTGAGGGTGGTCATCTTGATGGGCAATTCGGTATCTTATCCGCACTAGTGGCTGTTAAATATTTGAAAGAAAAATATGGTCAACCACTCCGATCATTAGAAGTATTAGCGCTTGCAGAAGAAGAAGGTAGCCGATTCCCTTACACATTTTGGGGTAGCAAAAACTTCTTTAACTTAGCTAAAAAATCGGATGTCGACACAATTGAAGATGCTGAGGGTGTTAAGTTTGAAGATGCGATGCGTGAATCAGGCTTTGATTACCGAAAAACTACTGACGTTCGTAATGACATCAAAGCATTTGTTGAATTGCATATTGAACAAGGGAAAGTGCTAGAGACAGAAAACAAAACAATCGGTGTGGTCAATGGGATCGTCGGCCAGAAACGTTACACAATCAACTTAAAAGGCGAAGCGAACCATGCTGGCACAACGCCAATGTCTTTACGCCGCGATACAGTTGTTGCCTATAGCGAAATTGTCACAGATTTAACGAAACGTGCAAGAGAAATTGGAGAGCCACTTGTGTTAACGTTCGGCCATGTCGTACCTGTTCCAAACACAGTTAATGTAGTTCCAGGAGAAATTTCGTTCTCAGTAGACTGTCGTCATATTGATCAACAGCTATTAAATGATTTTGCGACAGAAATCGAAGATAAAATTAAATCAGTCGCTTCTGCAAATAACATGACTTATGACATTCATTTGTGGATGGATGAGACACCAACATTGATGAATGAAAAAATCGTTCAAATAATTGAACAAGCAGCAAAGAATAATGTAGGTGATCAATATAAAGTGATTCCATCTGGTGCAGGGCATGACTCACAAATATTCGCACAATATGTTCCAACAGCGATGTTGTTTGTACCTTCTATAGATGGGATTAGCCACAATATCAATGAAGAAACGAAGATAGCTGACCTCGTTAAGGGAATTGAAGTATTGATAGATGTGCTTTATGAACTAGCGTATAAAGAATAAATAATGTGAAGGAGTTAAAAATTATGGGTTACATAAATCTAAATCAAGGATATAGAGAAGGCTTACTAGAAACACGTTCCGTAATTAAAAAAGACAATTATGCGTTAATCACACCAGATGGCTTAGTCAATAATGTTGTACCTGGCTTCAATGATTGTGACGTAACAATATTAGGATCCCCACGTTTAGGTGCAAGATTTGTAGATTATTTAATAACAGTAAAAAACCAAGGCGGAAATACAACTGGTTTCGCTGGTGATGGTATTCAATCGTTTGTCTACGTTGTATATGGCAATATCAATGCTTATGCGGATGGTAAAAAGTACGAACTAACGGAAGGTGGGTACTTATATGTACCTCCACACTTACAGTTGACGTTTGAAAATAATAACAACGGTGAAGATAGCCGCTTATTCCTATATAAAAAACGTTATCAGCCACTTAAAGGACATCCATTAAAAGGGCATACACCAGAAGTTATTTCAGGCAATGTGAACGACATTAAACAAGAAGCCTATGAAGGAATGAAAGAAGTATTAATACAAGACTTATTACCGAAAGAAATCGGCTATGACATGAACATTCATATTCTTTCATTCAAGCCAGGCGCTTCGCATGGATACATTGAAACACATGTTCAAGAACACGGTGCTTACGTGTTAAGTGGGCGCGGTATGTATAACTTAGACAACGAATGGATGCCAGTTGATAAAGGAGACTATATCTTTATGGGTGCGTATGTGCCGCAAGCAACCTATGCAATTGGTTTAGATGAACCATTCTCATATATTTATTCAAAAGATGCGAACAGAGACATTGATTTATAAGAGAATCAATTAAATTTCAGATATCATAAAAAATTTTATTCATGTAAGAGAAGGAGCTGACAAACATGCGTGTATCGAAGGAAGAACTGTTTAATTTAATGAAACAAAAGTTTATGAAAGCGGGATTAAATGAAGGAGCGGCACATGATGTTGCAGACGTATTAACATACGCAGATCATAGAGGCATTCACTCCCATGGTGCTGTCCGTGTTGAATACTATTCTGAACGAATTGCAAAAGGTGGTATTACAGCAAATCCTAATTACACATTTGAACAAACAGGACCAGCATCTGCTGTTTTTAATGGGGATAATGGTCCAGGTCACCAAATAGCAAAACAAGCAATGGAAAAAGCGATTGCAATGGCAAAAAAATCGGGTGTTGCCGTTGTTGGTATGAAGCACATCTCGCATAGTGGTGCATTAGGTTACTTTGTTGAAATGGCTGCAGAACAAAATATGGTTGCATTAAGTATGTGTCAATCAGATCCAATGGCCGTGCCATTCGGAGGAACTGAGCCTTACTTTGGTACAAACCCAATTGCATTTAGTGCACCTTCTGCTGATGACCGCATCATCACATTTGATATGGCGACAACTGTCCAAGCATGGGGCAAAATTTTAGATGCTAGAAGTAAAAACGAATCTATTCCAGATACATGGGCGGTAGATGCAACAGGTGCACCAACTACAAATGCAAGAGATGTTCATGCACTCCTACCAATCTCAGGTCCAAAAGGTTATGGCTTGATGATGATGGTTGATATCTTATCTGGTAGTCTTCTAGGGGTCCCACATGGTGTACATGTGTCTTCCATGTATCAAGACTTAACAAAAGGACGCGATTTAGGTCAGCTTCATATAGTGATTAACCCTGCATATTTCACAGATTTAGATGCTTTCAAACGACAAATTACAACAATGCTCAATGAATTAAAAACACAGCCAGCAGCAGAGGGTTATGGAGAAATTTATTACCCAGGTGAACGCGGTATATTAAGAAGTAAGGAATATGATGAAGATGGTATTGAAATCGTAGATGACATATACAACTATCTTGTGTCAGATGATATTCATTTCGATCGTTATCACGGAAAAAATAGATTTGCAGAATAATAAAATGGAGGAACATCATGTTATACACAATTATAAAAGAAAACATTTATAAGGACTCCATCGTGTTAATGCTTTTATCAAACAAGCTATCTGCTATTGATGGTGTGAACAAAGTATCAATCATGATGGGAACACCGGCAAACAAAGACATTTTTAAATCTTCTGGCTTAGGAACGGATGAATTAGAAAAAGCAAAGCCAAATGATATCGTCATCGTTGTAGATACTGATCAGGAAGAAAAAGTAGACGAAGTGAAAGAAGAGGTAGAGATCGCATTAAAAGGTGAATCTGATTCTCAAGATGCGTCTAAAGGTCTAGAGGCACATAACTGGAAACGTGCATTGGAGCTTGCGAACAATCCGAACTTAGCGTTAATTTCCATTCCTGGTCAATATGCAGCGATGGAAGCGGAAAACGCATTGAACGAAGGCTTACACGTATTCATGTTCAGTGACAATGTTCCTAAAGAAGACGAAGTGAGATTAAAACAAAAAGCGCATGAAAAAGGCTTATTAGTAATGGGGCCAGACTGTGGTACCGCACTTATTCACGGAGTTCCATTGGCATTTACAAATATCGTGAATGAAGGCGATATTGGTATTGTTGGTGCATCAGGCACAGGTATTCAAGAAGTGACAACAATCATTGATCGCTATGGGAAAGGTGTAACGAATGCTATTGGTACAGGTGGACGTGATTTATCGACGGAAGTTGGTGCGATCACAATGTTAGATAGTATCAAAGCGTTAAACAACGATCCGAAAGTAAAAGTGATTACCGTTATCTCCAAACCACCTGCAGAAGAAGTACAGCGTAAAGTATTAAACGTATTAAGAAATATAGACAAGCCAGTTGTAACATTATTTTTAGGTGACAAACCTTCTTATCAAGAAGCGAACATCTATCACGCGTATACACTTGAAGAGGCAGCGGTTGTATCTGTCCAATTATCTAATGGGGACAAACCAAATTTCAAACCGTCTACAGTTGAGAATGTAAACGTGCAATTAAAAGACTCACAAGTGGGTATTAAAGGTTATTATTCTGGCGGTACGTTAGCATCTGAAGCAGCTATGCTAATAAGAGACGCTTTCAAAGATACAAAAGCAGAAAAAAAGAAAGATGGTTATATTTTAAAAACAAAAAATCATGAAATCATTGACTTAGGTGATGATGTTTATACAAAAGGTAAACCACACCCTATGATTGATCCTGAAAATCGTATCGCAATGCTTGAAAAATCTATGAACGATCAAGAAACAGCGGTAATTATGATCGATAATGTGATCGGTAATGGTGGTCATGAAGATATGGCCAGCACGTTAGCTCCAACCATCAAACGTATATTGGACAATGCACGTCAAGATGGTCGTCAACTTGCAGTACTTGTAACTGTTGTAGGTACAGCACAGGATATTCAAGGATACGACAAACAAATTGACATCTTACAAACGAGTGGGGCAATTATTTGTAAGACAAACGATCAAATGGTTCGCACAGCTATCCAACTTGTAGGCGGTAAAGTGGAACAGCCCGTTGTTGCTGTACGAAAATTTGAATATACAGAAGAAAACTTAACAGTAGATGAGAAAATTATTTCCTTACTCAACATGAAACCAAGTGTTATCAATATTGGGCTAAAGAGCTTTACTGAAGCTGTCCAAAACAGTGGCTCAGAGTGTGTTCAATTTAACTGGCGTCCTATTGCGGGTGGAGATGAGAAACTAATGAAAGTACTTCAATTCTTACACTATTATGAAGGAGGTACAATCTAATGGGCTACAGAACAATAAATGAAGCGAACGAGGCCGTTATCCAGAAGATCATAGCAGCAGCACCTTTTTTAACGGATGTTGTACCTGCAAAATCTGTGATTCCTGAATTAGAAGATTACGTGTTATTACACGCTGGGCCTTCCATTAAATATGAAAATATGACAGATCCTATGCAAGGTTCATGTGTTGGAGCAATCCTTTTTGAAGGATGGGCCGAAGACGAAAAGAATGCACGTGAATTACTTGAAAACGATAAGATCACATTCATTCCATGTCACCATGTGAATGCTGTTGGACCAATGGGTGGTATCACTTCACCTAACATGCCAGTACTCGTTGTTGTAAATAAAGAAAGTGGTAACGAAGCGTACTGTCAAATGAACGAAGGCATCGGAGCAGTTTTACGCTTTGGCGCCTACAATGAGCAAGTCATCAATCGTTTACACTGGATGAAGGATGTATTAGGTCCTGTATTAAGTAAAGCGTTAAAAACATTTGATGAAGGCTTGAATGTCAACGTATTGATTGCTAAAGCTATTGCAATGGGTGATGAGTTCCACCAGCGCAATATTGCAGCTTCACTTGCATTTTTAAAAGAACTATCTCCAGTTATTGCATCATTAGAAGATGTTGAAAAAGAACAACGTACAGAAGTAATCCAATTCTTAGCTGACACAGACCAATTTTTCTTAAATATTGCAATGGCGACTGGTAAAGCGATAATGGATGCAGCACGTACAATCGAACATGGTACAGTTGTTACCGCAATGTGCCGCAACGGTGAAAACTTTGGTATCCGTATTGCGGGGATGGGAGACGAATGGTTTACTGGTCCTGTTAATACCCCGCAAGGATTATATTTCACTGGCTACTCAGCAGAAGATGCCAACACAGATATTGGCGATTCAGCCATTACAGAAACAATAGGTGTCGGTGGTATGGCGATGATTGCAGCACCTGCAGTTACACGATTTGTTGGTACAGGTGGATTTAATGATGCGCTTGAAATTAGTAATCAAATGACTGAAATTTGTATCGGCGAAAACCCGAATTTTGTCATCCCAACTTGGGACTTTAAAGGAGCTTGTTTAGGAATCGATGCACGGAAAGTTGTTGAAACAGGGATTACACCTGTCATTAATACAGGGATTGCCCATAAAATTGCGGGTTATGGACAAATTGGTGCCGGTACAGTACACCCGCCTATCGAATGTTTTGAGAAAGCCATCACAGCATATGCTGAAAAGCTAGGTTTTAAAGAATGATTTTACAAGCAAGTGCGGTTGGTCCAATCGCACTTGAATTATTGAATGAAGGAAACACCTTTACCGTGCACAGTATTTTTGAAAAAGGTTTGAATATGGTTGATAGAAATGGTGAATTGATATTTGCTGGCACCGACGAAAATGGGACATTTCCGTTCGGTATCTTGCTTGATCGTCAAACTAAGCAAACGATAAAGTCCTATATTAGAGTAGGCGATACATTAACATTTCACAATAATCGACTATTTCATAACAGTTTTGAAATGGTGTTTAATGTAAAAATACTGCCGTTATATATGGATTTTGATCATGCAAATATAAATAGATTAAAAGAAAATTTTAAATACATGTCATTTACATCATACGAATCAACAGATTTTGAACCAGAACGTGTGTTAGCCTTGATCGATAGATTACATGATCCAACCCAAAATCTTGAAAAGACATTCCGTTATTTTATTGGACGTGGACAAGGATTGACGCCAACTGGTGACGATATACTGGTAGGCATATTGTACGGGCATTTTTTAAATAATTTTATCGAACAAAAACATCTTGAAACTTTAAAAGCTTTAATCAAGGAACCTTTAACGACCATTGTCAGTAAGCGTTTTTTAACATGTGCTTTAGATGGTGTATTTAGTTCGAAGATTACAGTATTACAGCATGATCCATCTTTAGAAAGCATGAAAAGTCTTATAGAGGTTGGCTCTTCATCAGGGATGGATACGTTATATGGCATTTACATGTCGTTAATGAAGGAGTGAAAGAAATGGGAAAGAGTGTAGTGATTGCATTGGGCGGTAATGCAATTTTACAGCCACAACAAAAAGCAACTTATGATAATCAATTCAAAAATGTAGTGTCTGCAACTCGTCATATGATAGAAATGAAAGAAGCGGGGCATAAAATCGTCATTACACACGGTAATGGTCCGCAAGTGGGAAATATTATTGCTCAAAATGAAGCAGCTAAAAATGTAGTCGAACCACTACCAATCCATGTTTGTAATGCAGAATCACAAGGTTTCATTGGTTATATGATGGAAACAGCTTTAAAAAACCATATTAAAGAACGAAACATTAATTCAAATGTGGTTACATTGTTAACGATGGTTGAAGTCGATAAAGAGGATCAAGCTTTTAAAAATCCGACTAAACCAATTGGTGTATTTTTCTCAGAAGAAGAAGCAAAACGTTTAGAAAAACAAGGTTATACGATGTTAGAAGATGCAGGGCGTGGATACAGACGAGTTGTACCTTCGCCAGAACCACAAGTAATTCATGGTATAGACGAAATAAAACGTTTAATCGATGATACGATTGTTATTTCATCTGGTGGTGGTGGTATACCTGTATATCGTGAAGAAAATGGTCAATTACAGGGTATTGAAGCGGTAATTGATAAAGACCGTTCAGGATTAAAGCTGGCACAACAAGTAAATGCGGAAGTTTTCATGATGCTAACAGATGTCCCAAATGTATATATCAATTTTGGAAAAGAAAATGAACAAAAATTAAGCCAAATTACAATAAAAGAAGCTGAACAATACATTGCAGAAGGACAATTTCCACCAGGTAGTATGCTACCAAAGATGCAAGCAGCTATTGAATTTGCGAAATTAGGTAAAGAGGCAATTATTTGTTCGTTGGATCAAGCGGTTGCTGCATTAGAAGGAAAAGCAGGTACACGTATAATACAATAAGGCTCTCGATTGCTACGGAACAAAGAGTCTGGATATATCTAGTTAAAACCTTAAAAAGCACAAGAAATCAATTTTGAAATATTGATATCTTGCGCTTTTTTGATATTTTATTCTTTGGATTTTATCCACGTGTTTTATTCCTATTTGGCAAATACGATCCACAGTATTCAGGAGGACTCTTTTTGACAAGGAAAAGAATACAGAATATTTTTGGCTGTTGCTTTCAATTTGGAAGGACTAACGCTTTTAATGGTAAACTGTATTTAAAACTCCTGTATGGAAAGAGGATTGCTGTGAAAAAGAAGTTGGTATTGATTGGGATAGGGATTCTCTTAGTTTTCCTTCTCCTACTAGGCGCTTATAAATTAATGAATTCCAGGACGTATCAGTTATTTGGGGGCTTAACTAAACAAGTAGAGACGAATCAAAAAGTGGTTGCTTTTACTTTTGATGATGGTCCGGCAGATAACACAAATCAGATATTGTCGCTATTAGAAGAGTACAATGCTAAAGCCACCTTTTTTCTGATAGGTGCAGAAATAGAAAAATTTCCAGAGGAAGCAAGAAGAATTGCAGAAGAAGGACATCAAATTGGAAATCACACCTATTCACATAATCGGATGATTTTCAAAACACCCTCTTACTACAAAGACGAAATAGAAAAGACAGATCAATTGATTCAAAATACAGGATACAAAGGTGAAATTGATGTTCGGCCACCTAATGGGAAAAAGTTGATAGGATTGCCGTATTACCTAAATAAACATAAACGAGAAACTATAACTTGGAACCTTGAGCCAGATACTTTTTACACAACGGTTTCTGACAAAGTAAAATATGTGACAGAGAATATTGAACCTGGTTCAATCATCTTGCTGCATCCAATGTATGATAAAACGGGCAAAGCGCTCCAAACAATTGAAGGTATACTACAGAAACTTTCAAATGAGGGTTATACATTTATCACTGTTAATGAACTTCAAGATTTATAGTATAAAAAACAGATTTAGTTTCCTATCTTCTTAGGATTGACTCTATTTTTGTTGTTGCGGTTTTCCGCTTCAAATGGATGAAAGTAGCGGGAAGAAGGTTAGAGGCGAAGAAATTCATCTCTTTTCATACGTAGGAAATCTAGGATGCTAGGTGGAGCAGGAAGAAAGAAGTAATGGTTAGCTGATAGTAATGAGTATGTGGTTGACGCGGAATCAGAAGGAAGTGAAGGCAAAGCACTGGACCGAGGAACACAAATCTTATAAAAGGCTAAGGTTGATTGGCTGAGTGTCCACTATACTTTCAACACGAAAAGTTATCTTAATGTGAATGCAAAGCTCGCTGTCTTTTTAAAATTTTTCAAGAAAAATGCTCATTTCACGGAGTTAGAATGTATGTTCGTGTTTGAGTGAATTTGAGCTAAAAAGGGTCAGTTAGTTACAAACAGGAACATTAAGAGATAGAGCAACTACAAATAAAAGAAGGCTGTTTACTAAAAGATTGTTGCTATTGAAAGAAACTAGCAAAAAGTTTATTGAATGCTAAAATACTTGTAACAGGTACTATTCTTCAAATTTAATCAGGAAAATAATATATAAAGCAGTAAACAAAACTTGAGGAGGTATTGTAGTGAATCAACACAAAATGATCATTACTCAGTATAATCCCAAATACGCTGAACAAACAGTGAAAATGTGGCGAGATAGTAAGGAACAGGCTATTGGTCAGAAAGAAATTCATAGCTTTGAAAGTCACGTTTATTTTTTAAATCATATATTATCTGAACAGTTTCAAATAGATTTAGCGTTAGTGGATGAAAAAGTAGTTGGAATGATTGCCTATAATGAAAGGGAAATAAGCCAACTATATATTCATATAGATTATCAAGGAATCGGTATAGGTCATACATTACTAGATAAAGTAAAAGCACAATCAAGTGGTAAATTAACATTATACACATTTGAAGTAAATGAAAATGCACAACGATTTTATGAAAAACAAGGGTTTGAAATCATAGGTAGAGGACATGAAAATGAAGAAAATTTAGCTGATATTCAATATGAATGGATATCTAAATAAATGATTTGTTAATTATTCTATTTACGAAATATGAAACATAAAAACAGAGTTGATTCTACACATTTTGTAGATTGACTCTGTTTTTATGTATTATCAGCAACAATCTTTTAGAAAACAGCCTAAAAGAAGAAACATGACTTTCAAGTGTCGAATGGAAAATTTCAAAGAATACATTTGTTAAATAGTTTAAAAGGGAAATTAAAATAATTTATTTTGACCTTAAAGCATAGTTCAATCTTGATACTGTAAACGATGGTATAGATATAAAACGTCTGCGTTAAATTAAGAAATTCTATGCAACTTGTTAAAGACTTTTGATAAAGAGATAAAAGGCTATTTCAAATCATACCGTGTTATGAATCAACAAGACGAACAATAAAAATGTTTAAAGGAGTGAATATAAAAAATGAGTGTAGAAATTTATAACGGAGAACGTTCTGATGAAAGTATTCAATTTGAAAAATTGTTAGCTTACCAAAGTAATAAGGAGAGATTTACTAGTATTGAAAACACGAAACAATTTTTGGAGCTAAGGGGAGCTGAAAACAGTAAACCTTATATAATTGGGGATGATGTTCAATTTTTAAGCGATGTCAAGGAGCGGGCATTCGAGGATATGCAGGTTTTTACATTAAATGATCAAGAGTCTTTGAAGCAAAAAGTTATTTTATATTTACATGGTGGTGCTTGGACGAATCAACCTTTAAATTTTCATTGGTGGTTCCTTGATAAAATGGCGCAATCTTTGAATGCGAAAATAATTGCTCCCATTTATCCTAAAGTGCCTCATTTTAACTATAGAGATACCTATCCAAAAATCCTAAACCTTTATAAAGAAATTCTTGAAACTGTTGAAAGTTACGATCAATTGACGATCATGGGAGATTCTGCGGGTGGAAATATAGCACTTAGTTTAGCTCATCTTTTAAAAATGAACCATTTACCTCAACCGAAAGATATTATTTTATTGTCTGCATGTGTTGATATGAGTTTTGAAAATCCTCTTATTTCTGAATATGAAGAAAATGATCCAATGTTAGCTCGTGAAGGAATGGAAGTCATTACAAAAATATGGGCTTCTGATAAAGATTTAAAAGACTCATTAATTAGTCCAATTTACGGTGAGTTTAAAGGGCTTGGGAAGATTACTCATTTTATTGGAACACATGAATGTTTGTATCCAGATGCAATAAAACTTGATGAACAACTAACAGAACAAGAAATTGAAATCAAAACCTTTGTTTATCCTAAAATGAATCATGTGTTTGTTGTTATGCCAATCCCTGAAGCGGAAGATGCTCAACAGAAAATTATCAATATACTAAGTTAATTGAAAGAAATGAGGGGGAACTGCTCCAGAAGCGGCCACCAGGAGGGTAATCTAGGTATAAAACAAGTGCTAGAGATCCTAAAAAAATGGCTATGACTTATTCGCGATTCGCGATTCGCACAAAAAAGCAATTTATAATGTGAAAAAGGAGTGTCACAAAGTTCAAAATTAGACTTTGTGACACTCCTTTTTGCCATATTATTCAATAGTATAGAGTAGTAAAGAGATAATTATTTCGCCAAGTGTGTTTTGTGTTCCCTCAGACTAATTGGGGAATTTTACTTTAGGGGTCCGAACAAATACGCAGAACTATGGATATTTGTGTTTAAGTTCCGGTTCTGCGCATAGGTTATTTGAGTTATAAGACAATTGTTTTTTAGAAAATTAGATAGATTAATGATTCAAAGCTTAAGGAACTAGGGGAGTTGATGATACTTTCGAATCTCATACAGTGGTTATTCAATACTCATTTTTATAATTATC
>Ga0209025_1000904_pt1 | contig 46012 bp, 41 predicted proteins | sample AraplaMF_Col_mLB_FD_184256 | JGI IMG/M metagenome (GOLD analysis project Ga0209025, IMG submission 184256) | Arabidopsis root microbial communities from the University of North Carolina, USA - plate scrape MF_Col_mLB (SPAdes) (version 2) | ecosystem: Host-associated > Plants > Roots > Endosphere... | reverse complement strand
ATTAAATTTTATAACAATAAACGTTTTCAGAAAAAATTAAATAACCTTAGCCCTATAGAATATAGGGCTAAGGCAGCTTAACTAGTGCACCTTTTATTTAAGTGTCTACTTGACAGGGATAAGACCATAATTAGAGGCCTTTTAATTTTCATTATACCGTTCACTATATTGTACTATTGTAGACTAATAAGCCCGGATGTATTGTTTCGGGACATCCAATTCTTCCCTTCCTAATTGACGCGACGCATTGATCGTCCAGTATGGATCGCGCAATAGTCCACGGGCAATCGCAACAAGGTCAGTATCCTCATTTGAGATAACTGACTCTGCCAGTGCAGGATCTTCTAACATTCCGACTGCAATGACAGGAATGTTTACTTCCTTACGAATCGCACTGGCAAAGGGAACCTGGTAACCTGGATGATTCCCTGGCATTCTCGCTCCCGGCTTTCCTTCCCCGCCCGAGCTTACGTGAAATAAATCTACACCTGCCTGTTTATAAGCAAGACAAAGCTTAATAGCATGTTCGATTTCATACCCTCCATCTGCATATTCCACAGCCGAAATTCGAAAAATGAGTGGCATATCTGCTGGGATTTCTTTCTTGACCGCTTGGATAATTTCCACACCGAACTTTTCTAGCCTTTCCCCATATTCATCTGTTCGGTGGTTGGTTAGAGGCGAATGAAATTGGTGAATAAGATATCCGTGAGCTCCATGAATTTCAATCACATCTACCCCCGCCTCTACCGCACGACGAGCCGCTGACGCATAAAGACCTACCATTTCTTTGACTTCATCTTCTGTAAGTTCTCTTGGGTTCTTATATCGGGATCCCTCGAAACGAATAGCTGATGGCGCGACAGGTATCTCAGCATCCTCCGCTTTTCTTCCTGCATGGGCAAGTTGAATACCGATTTTTGCTCCGTGCTGATGGACGCTTTTGATAATACGAGCGAAGTCAGGAATTTGTTCGTCTGACCATAACCCTAGATCAAAGTTCGTAATCCGTCCATCAGGTTCTACATCTGTCATTTCCATGATGATCAGTCCTACTCCACCAACCGCTCGGCTAACATAATGAACATAATGCCAATCATTTGGATGCCCATCCATAGCCGTAACTGAATACTGGCACATAGGAGCCATGACGACACGATTTTTCAATTGGAGACCCTTTATTGTAAAAGGAGAAAATAGACCATTTGCCAAATTAAAACACCTCTCAAGTTAGTTTTAGAACTGTTTTATCATTTACACGAGTATTCTAATCTTAATAAAAGTTTTTATTCAGTATGGATTAAAATCCTAATTTAGAAAAAAGAACCATCAATCAAATAAATGACAATGGTTCTTTTTTCTTTAATTTTTAACTGTAGGCTAGTTCTTTCTCAACTAGACCCAGTGTTTGTCCTGTTGAATTATGAATATCTTGGAGAAGCTCTGGATTTTCCGCTAGTGACACTCCGTAAGAAGGTATCATTTCCATTATTTTTGGTTCCCACTCTTTTAAATGTTGAGGGAAGCATTTTTCGATTATCTCTAGCATGACGTTAACAGCTGTAGAAGCACCCGGAGATGCACCTAGCAATGCAGCTATCGATCCGTCTGCAGCACTAATTACCTCAGTACCAAATTGAAGAGTTCCTTTACCGCCGGCCTCAGTATCTTTGATAACTTGCACGCGTTGACCTGCTTCTACTATATCCCAATCCTCAATTCTGGCATTTGGGATAAACTCTCTTAGTTCTTCGATACGTTTTTCATTCGTTAACATAACTTGCTGGATCAGGTATTTCGTTAATGCCATCTCTTTTACACCAGCCGCTAACATTGTGAAGACATTATTCGGTTTTACTGAACCTATTAAATCAAAATTTGAACCCGTTTTTAGGAACTTAGGTGAGAAACCTGCAAATGGTCCAAACAATAAAGATTTTTTGTTATCGATAAATCTTGTATCAAGATGCGGAACAGACATCGGAGGAGCACCCACCTTAGCTTTACCGTACACTTTTGCATGGTGCTGTGCTACAACTTCCGGATTGTTACAAACCATAAATAGGCCGCTTACCGGGAATCCTCCAATATGTTTTGATTCAGGAATGCCGGTCTTTTGTAGTAATGGAAGACTTCCGCCCCCACCACCGATAAAGACGAATTTCGCAGTATGGAATTCAGTCTTTCCGCTATTCATATTATGAACTTTTACTTCCCAAGAGCCGTCGCTAGTACGTTTAATATCTTTAACACTATGATTGTAGTTTATCTCGACATTTTGACTCTTTAAATGATCGAACAACATGCATGTTAAAGCACCAAAGTTTACATCAGTTCCAGAGTCAATTTTAGTTGCAGCTATTGGTTCATCAGATGTACGGCCATCCATTATAAGCGGAATCCATTCTTTTAGTTTTTCAGGGTCATCAGAAAATTCCATCCCTTGAAACAAAGGATTGTTTGACAGCGCTTCAAAACGATTTTTCAAAAACGTTACATCTTTTTCCCCTTGTACTAAACTCATATGGGGTATTGGCATAATAAAGTCTTGGGGATTACTTATCAGTTTGCTGTTTACAAGGTAAGACCAAAACTGTCTTGAAACCTGAAACTGCTCATTAATTTTGATTGCTTTGCTAATATCTATAGATCCGTCTGAATTTTCGGATGTATAGTTAAGCTCACAAAGTGCAGAATGCCCAGTACCAGCATTATTCCATTCATTAGAGCTTTCTTCTCCAGCATTTGCAAGCTTCTCAAACACTTTAATTTCCCATTCTGGTGCTAACTCCTTTAGTAAAGATCCCAAAGTCGCGCTCATGACTCCGGCACCAATTAAGATAACGTCTGTTTTTTTCTGAATGTTGTTCATGATAACCATCCTTATCCCCTATATTTGCAAAAAAGAGGTAGGCGCTCCTGCTTAGGTGTCACAAAAAACCAGGCACGACTTAGGAACACACCTTTTCTGTCTCAATTATAACCTATTTAATAGTATATCACTATTAAATCATTTATTAATAATAGTATATCACTTTTAAACAACTACCTATTAATAGTATATCACTTTTATGGTATTAATTTAATATGTGAATGACTATTTTTTATGGATTAAAAATATAAACTTATCAGATAATTATAAACTATTTAAGGCTAGTTAAAAAGCGAAAAGTCTATTAGAGAGTGCTTAAAAACAAAAAACAAGCCTTAACTCAGCTTCTTGCAAGAGTTAAGGCTTTGTTTCACCGCTAGCATCGAGGCGAAGCGATCATTAAAAGCTTTTTATATGTTTTGGCATACTAATCATAGCCTTAAATAAATCTCCATCAACTTGAATAGTAAATTTCCCTTTTTGAATATCCACTAGACTTTTAGCAATTGATAGACCTAATCCACTTCCTTGGCTGTTTCTTGATTCATCGCCTCTTTTAAAACGTTCCATTAATTCATCAGCAGAGATATTTAGCTCATAAGCAGAAATGTTTTTGAAGGTCAGAAGAATTTCATTTCCTAAATCTTCTATATCTATATATACCCTAGACCCTCTAAGTGTGTATTTGAATATATTGGATAATAAATTCTCTACGGATCTCCACAATAATTTCCCATCCGCTGTAACATATAGTTTATCCTGAGGATGGTTTATCTTAATTGTTAAATCCAATGCTTCAATTTTTGCATTTACTTCACCAAGACCTTGGGTCAATAGTGATAAAATATCGATACGCTCTAGGTTAACAGGAATCGTTCCACTAGATGCTTTTGCAGCTTCAAATAAATCATCTGTCAATAGCTTTAACCTTTGTGATTTTTGATCTAATACTTCTACATATTCTTCTATTTTTGAAGGGTTCTTTTCCTTTTTCAGTAAATCGACATACGTAATGATAGACGTCAGAGGCGTTCTTATATCGTGTGATACGTTAGTAATTAATTCCGTTTTCATCCTCTCACTCTTTAGTTCTCGATCAACTGCCGTTTTTAAACCATCCGTAATGCTATTTATATTATTAGAAAGCCTTGCAAACTCGCCCTTTCCATTTAACTCTATACGATGCTGGAAATCGCCTGTTTTTATTTGCTCGACACCTTCCTTAATCGCATTGAATTTTTTAATTTGTTTATATGCAAACCATGCTGCAAACCCAATAGTGATTGGGAATATAAAAAGTGTTAATGCAATTACTACTGGATAACCAACTACGATTAATACAGTCTTTACGCCAGTACCTCCGCTGTTATATACATCTTTTATAAACGCGAAAAACTTACTCAACAATAGATAGATTAATGTATGCTTTATCAATGTTCCGTTTTTAATATGCTTTATTATTGATAAAATCAACAGAAGTGCTACTATAAAAAACGGAATAACTAAGAAGAAAACCAACTTGTTGATGACTTCAATTGTTAGCGGTTCTACTAACGCCACCCAAGAAATGAGTAGACATATTAAAAGTGCTACGCTTATATCATTAAATAATCTATCAATTGGATTCAAATATAGTTCTCTATCCCTAAATGATTTTCTCCCAATAATGAATACTAGATACACGAAAGATAGTAAAAATCCTATTGAACAACCAATTAAAAGATAGAAGTCTTTTGTTGCAATTGCCTTATTTTCTTTCCACTTATTGATTTTTTGATTTAGAGACTCTTGTGTAAATGCCATAGAAACTTCCATATTTGTTGGATTTAACTGTTCTAAACTTCCTGTAATCCAATTTAGACGCTTGTTCTTTTTAACTTTAGCTGGATAAATTTCTCTTTTATAGTCTTTAAAAATTAAATAAGATGGCATCGATTTGAATTGCCCTTTTAAAGTGTTATTCGTAAATTCATTAACACCATCACTGGCAAAATATAATATGTCTTTTCTCTCAGCTAAATTTTGTTGTAAAGCATGATATCTTTTTAAATCCTCTGTTATCATCTGGCTCTTTGCCTGTTTAATTTCTTCTGCATAAATTGTTTGAAATTTTTGCTCATCGTTTATACTTGGCTTATCTATTCTCGACTGGCCAATAAAATTTGGATATAATTCACCTTCAATTGCTCTTATATTCTCATTACTAATGGTCCCACCCTTTAAAATATGCTCCTCACTCTTATACTCACCTACTAATAGAGATAGGCTATTAATAACAGTTTCAACTTCCTGCACGTAGGATTTACTTAAAAAGTAGTTCTCTTCAAAGACAATTCCAAAATCATCATCAGTTAAAGCAGATACATTTGCAATAGACTTAAGGATGCCTGAAAAGAACAAAACGACGATTGTAAATACAATTATTTTTGTTATTAATGAATGGCTATATTTTTTCAACTTTATATCCAACTCCCCACACTACCTTCAAATATTTTGGTTCTTTCGGATTTATTTCAATCTTCTCTCTAATTTTTCGAATATGGACTGTTACTGTATTTTCTGGATTAAACGCCGTTTCGTTCCATACCCTTTCATAAATTTCCTCAATGGAAAATACTCTGCCAGCATTTTCAGTCAAGAGCTTCATAATCTTATATTGAACTGGAGTAAGATGAACAACCTCCCCATCAACCGTGATCGCTTTACTTTCATCATCGATTACAAGCCCACCACTTTGATAAACATTGTTCTTACTCTCAAGACTTCCAAATGTCGTATATCTTCGCAGCTGTGATTTCACCCTTGCTATAAGCTCTAATGGATTAAATGGTTTTGTTATGTAATCATCCGCTCCTAAATTTAAGCCTAAAATTTTATCGGAATCCTCGGACTTAGCAGAAAGCATAATGATAGGTACCTTATTCGTTTCTCTAATCTTCATCGTAGCTCTAATTCCATCTAACTTAGGCATCATAATATCCATAATAATAAGATGGATTTCTTGATTTTCAATAACCTCAAAAGCTTCTTCTCCGTTATATGCCTTAAATAAGCTATAACCTTCATTTTCTAAATAAATGCAAATCGCCTCTACAATTGATATATCATCATCACAAACTAAAATGTTCATGTAAATTCTCTCCTATATATGTTTTTCGACATTGTATCACCTCTTTATTTTTTGTGATAAGAGGATGATATCAATCAAATCTTAATATCCGCCTAATGTAAATCTTAAGATTTTCTTAGGATTAATAAAAAACAGCCAGCTTTAGGCTGGCTAGTTTAAGTTGATTCTAGTTTAAGGAACTAAAAGATGCGATTAAATCTGAAGTTTTCAAAACTTGATAGTTTAACCTTTCATACAATATAGAGCAATTTAAGATTTAAAACTGTCACTGCCATCCCTTGTTAAATAGATAGACACTTACGTTTAGATTAAGGAAAATCTCTGAATTTAAAGTTGAACTATCATAAGCATTTAGCATTATCACTACTTCTATAATTTCCATAGTTAAAAATTCTATTTGAATAACCGAAATTTATTGTATAGTCTTTATCGACAAATTAGCTTCTTAAACTACAAATAGTTTAACATGTGCGCATAATTAAAGGAGGTCCAGCTTAAGTGAAAATTACTTTTAAAAAAGTCTTCTCACCTATTACTTATATTTTAATTCTTTTGGGATGTTATTTCTTGATCAAAAAAATCCCTACTTTCACACCTCCTGTTATACTTGTTATTAAGTATTCTTCATATGTTATATTTGGATTAGGAATTACCTTAAGCATTCGATTTAATCGAGGGAGGGTTTTCCTGATAATTTTATTACTTATCCTATCTCAATTGTTTCTGAACCGTTATTCAGAATTGTCAATAAATACCACAAATTATTCTCAGGTCCTTTATCCCGTGATGTGCTTGCTTATACCGCTTAATATCGTTACTTTCGCGCACTTAAAGGAAAGAGGCTTATTCTCTTTATGGGGAAAAGTACGTATCGCTGTTATATTAATCGAGCTGTTTTGTATATATAAAATTGCTGTGTCCAATCATTCGTCGATACAAAAGGTATTGAATTATAAATTCATAAATCTCCCTTTAGAGAAAACTATTATGAATCAAACAGCTCTGCTAATATTCATTTTAACGCTTATATTTTTTATAATTAAAGCCTATGTGAAAAATAGTGTCTTTGAAATACGATTAGTTGGTGTTATTATATCTGTTTTCACAGCCCTCTTTTTCGTTAATGATAAAATATCTTTTTCTATCTTTCTAAGTGCCGCTGGTTTAATGTTAATTATCAGCATCATTGAGGACTCCTACTCCATGGCATATCTTGATGAACTTACGGGAATCCCTTCCCGCCGCGCCCTTAGGGAGAACTTGATGAAACTAGGGAATAAATATGTTATTGCGATGGTAGATATTGATTTTTTCAAAAAATTTAATGATAAATACGGGCATGATGTTGGAGATGATGTTTTAAAATTGGTAGCTTCTAATTTAGTGCAGGTCACAGGTGGTGGGAAAGCCTTTCGTTATGGAGGGGAAGAATTTACAATTCTGTTTCCAGGTAAATCTATAAATGACGTAATACCACATTTGGAAAACTTACGTGAACAAATATCCAAAACAGGATACACCAAAAAAGCATCAAAAGATCAAAGATCAAAATCAAAATCAAAACGTGCAAATCCAAGCCAATTATTTGTTACAATTAGCATGGGAGTATGTGAGAAAAACAATAAATATAAGGATTCTAACGATGTAATAAAAGGAGCTGACAAAGCCCTGTACAGAGCTAAGAAAAAAGGTCGAAACTGTGTCAGTAAATAACAGCTGAATAGTACGATTTTTTCCCATAACAAAAACGCCTCTAATGAAATATAGTTTAACTATACGACATTAAAGGTGTTTTTTTCTTTCACCACTATTAAAAAAGGGTCCACCTAAAGCGCTTGAGCCTTTTTAATAGTGGTGAAAGAGCTTGGATCTCTCGGAAGGTCATACCACATTCGCTTGTTTTCAAAATAGGCATGTATTCTAAATAATGTAACTTCCGCAAAAGTCTACATCATTTATGATAAGGTTCATTTCTATTAATCCTAAAAGCGCGATACACCTGTTCAACCAATATTAACTTCATTAATTGATGTGGAAATGTCATTTTTGAAAATGATAGAGTATCATTCGACCTTTTCATCACCGCTTCACTCAGTCCAAGTGATCCTCCGATAACAAAAGCTACTTTACTATTTCCATACGTTGCTAACTGATCTATTTTTTTTGCAAGTGATTCTGAAGAATGCTCTTTACCGTTTATGGCAAGTGCAATTACATAAGAATCATCTGAAATTTTACTTAGTATTCTTTCTCCTTCTTTTTCCTTTACGATTAGCATATCTGCATCACTTAAATTTTCAGGTGCTTTTTCATCTGGAACTTCGATAATTTCCATTTTGGCATAACCAGATAATCGTTTTATGTATTCATCTATCCCCATTTTTAAATATTTCTCTTTTAACTTTCCAACACTGATTATTGAGATATTCACACTGTATCCTCACTTTACAAACAAGTTATCCACAAAACTTATCCACATACCCACAATTTCTATCCACATTTAGTGGGAGAATCTATGTTCGATACAATATATATGGCATCATTTTGACAATATTCACAGCTTGTGGATATATTTTGAGTTTTTTCGACTTTATTCAACAAAGGTGTTTCATTATACTTATCCACAAAATCATCAAGTGCCCATTCTATATGTTCATCGCAACTTACTATTTTTTTTTCCATTTTTGCTCATCTCCTTATTTTTACACAAAAAAAGAAGGGAAAGTAAACTCTCCCCTCAGCATACGTTCATTATTATACATACACTATATCTGTCGGTTTTTGAGGATCTGTATGATGAAGTGCAAATTGACTCCCCACTTCAAATCCTTTTCCCTCTAATACTTGAGTAACAGACATTTTGGCAAGCTCTTTCATGTTATTATCTTGGCTTAAATGCGCAAGATAAATACGTTTTGTTTTTTCTCCTATCACATCAGCCATTGCTAATGCAGCATCTTCATTTGAAACGTGACCAACATCACTTAATATACGTCGTTTAATGCTCCATGGATATTTTCCCATACGTAGCATTTCAACATCATGATTACTTTCAAAAATGTACATATCTGCGTTTGATATTATACCTTTCATTCGATCACTTACATATCCTGTATCCGTAATTGTTACAAATTTTTTCCCGTTGTGATGAAACACGTAAAACATTGGTTCAGCAGCATCATGTGATACTCCAAAAGATTCGACTTCAATATCCCCAAACTGATGCGTCGTTTCCATATTAAAGATGAACTTTTGCTCTGTTGGAATATCTCCAATTAAGTGGTTCATTGCTTTCCATGTTTTTTCATTTGCATAAATAGGAACTTGGTATCTCCTAGCAAGTACACCAAGTCCTTTAATATGATCACTATGCTCATGTGTAACAAGAATGCCAGAAACTTCTTTGAGATCTCTGTTAATATCTTTCGCTAACGCTTCCATCGCCTTACCGCTTAGTCCCGCATCAACTAACAGTTTTGTTTGCTCCGTCCCAACGTACAACGCATTTCCGGTACTTCCACTTGCAAGTACACTAAAATGCAAACTCATTTCTATTCACTCCATTTTTCATCTTCAATCTTATTTACTTGTCCCTCTATCGCATTGACAAAATAGTCTTGTCTATCATTTACAACTAAATGCCATGCCGGTGCGATGACTTTTACGCCTGTTGATAACGGAATTAAAGTGTAATATCCAAAATCAACTTTTGTTACACGATCGCTTGGTTTAAGTTCATCTTTTACATAAAGGTTTTCAATTGCTTTAATAGCAGGTAATACTTCTTGAACACTTTCTTTATCAATTTCTTTCAAGTCTTCTAAATATCTTTGACGGTATGATACAATTTCGTCTTTTTCATTGTACTTAATTTCTATAACAGAACTTTCGATATTATAAATTAAACGATCTTTATAAATCTGACAGAAATAGATTGTTTTCGAATTTAAATCTGTCTTACAGAAACGATAACTTTTTCCATTCCAAACATACTCATTAATAAAATTCTCTAAAAAGAAAATTCGATTTGTATCTGGAAGCTTTACCTTGTTTTTTAATTGACTCTGAATGACATCACGATATATTTCAATATTTTGTCCTTTAAGACTTGAAATGGTTTTCTCATTGAAAACTTTACTATTACCAGTAAGATAAGAAACCTTTAATGATTCTTTAGGTAATGGAACATAGGTAATATCATTGGCTTTTAGTTGTTCTTCTATGGTTGATTCTGCTATTAAGTCTAGCTGATCGCTACTTCTTTTTTGATAATATTGAATCGCCAAGAAGATATCAAGTACTAAAAAAGTTAATATAAATATTGTTTTGATTCTACTCCAATCCAACAATATTCACCCCAGTTCTACTGAGCAAATCTTGATCGATTTTCTTAAAAGAATCTCCATAATAGATGACCCAAACAGGCTTCAACTGGATTGCTCGATTATAATAAAATTTATTAATTTGGTCTTCATCACCATCAAATATAGTTTCGTATCCCAAAGTAATATCTTTGATCAGCGATTTATTAATCGACTTATTATTATCTATAACCTCCATAATTTGAGGTCCAGACATTAATTCCATTTCACTTTCTTTTTTCTCCATTTGTAAATTTAGTTTATATAATGGACGTTTATAAGTTTGAATATCATCTTGTTTTCCCAATTTAGTCGCAATAGTCGCGTTCTTAAAAACAGGTAAATTGTTAATATTAAGCCTATAGAAAATCTCATTGTTTTCAGGCTTAATGCCAGATAACACATACCCGTCTGTCCAACCTCCATGCCCATTTATAAACTCGACACTTTTTTGAATTAGTACGTTGGGACTTTGGTTTTCATCAGCAGCTATTGTCGGATTTACAAACGTAATCGAACGATTTAATGGAGAAACAGTCATTAATCTTGTCCCATCAGTATACGTATCGCCAGAGTCACTACTCTCTTTACGCACATTAGTTGGGTCGATAAATATTGCATCTTTAAATTTATCTACTTCAATATCTGACGTTAAAAACTCCATCGTTTTTAATTTCACGGTTTGTTTAGGTAAATAGATTGTTTTTCCCGTTTGCAACTTATATTTAACACTATCTGTATAATGCTTGTAATTGGATTTTATTTTCCCAACAGCCGAAATAATACCCGAATTATCAAACGTTGCATCATAAAGTAAATTTAGAGAATCATTAACAAAATAGATTTTCGCAGAAGTCTCCTGTTTTTGAGACATTCTTATAACGATTCTGTCGAAAACAATATTTTGCAATCTTTTCGAATCTAATTTGAATATTTTATCTAATGTTTCAATGGGAATTAATGTAGGAAAAATGATTTCAATTTTGTTCTTTCCTTTCGTAATTCCCTGGAAATTTTGCTCAGAAGTATCACTGGTCAAGTTTTCGAAATTAGATATTTCTACTTTCTGTAATGCCTTATATAGAGGTAATATATTACTTTGTTTTGATGTCACAAAATGCTTATTGGACTCATGTACAACTACTTGACTTGGAATCACGATATTTTCAAAATCTTTCTGCGCACCAATTTTAACATTTTGTATATAATCACGTTGGATTGGATCGTAAGTAGGCTTATATGACCAAAGTCTATACGATAAAACTAAGCTTAAAATAACTAAACTAGTAAGTGCAATTGATTTGATACGTTCTCTCTTCATCCCCACTCATCCTCTTGGTCATCAGCTACTGGAAGTGTAAAATAGACTGTAGTACCCTTTCCTTCTTCACTTTTAGCCCAAATATGACCATCATGCGCATAAATCATTTCTTTAGCAATTGCGAGTCCCAGACCAGTACCTCCTACTTGTCTAGAACGTGCTTTATCAACTCGGTAAAAACGATCAAATATTTTTGCTAAATTATCTTTTGGAATTCCCATACCCTCGTCAGTTATGCTAATCAGTATCTGATCTCTTGATTCCTTAATTCGATAAGTTACTTTTCCACCCTCTGGCGAATATTTTAAAGCATTTGAAATGATATTATCTAAAACCTGAGTAATTTTATCTTCGTCAATAAAAACAAAACGGGTTTTGTTTAAAAACTCTCGCTTGAAAGATACTGCTTGTGATTTACTCATTTCAAAACGATCGATAATACGATTAAATAGATCTGTAAAGTTAACCCAATCTTTTGTTAATCGATATTCAGTACTATCAAGTTTAGATAATTGCAATAGGTCATTAACTAATCGAATCATTCGTTCAGTTTCATCTTGAGTTACTTGCAGGAATTTAGGAGCAATCTCCTTATTCTCCCAAGCTCCATCTGATAAAGCCTCTAAATAACTTCTCATAGTTGTTAATGGTGTTCTTAGTTCATGTGATACATTAGCAACAAATTCTCTTCGCTCTTGTTCTATTTTTTCTTGCTCTGTTACATCATATAGTACAGCAATTAAACCATTTACTTTGCCTGTATCTTTTTGAATCGTCGAGAAGCTTGCTCTAATAATCATCGGTCTTTTATTTTCACTGTAATCTAGCATAATCGAATCCGGCTCTTCGTATAAATCATCTAATGTATTAACTTTTTTAATTCCTAAAACTTCTAAAATTGATTTATTTAATACTGTTTCACGTGAAACATTCAACATCGCCTCAGCTGGATCATTTAATAAGATAATTTTCCCTCTACGGTCTGTTGCAATTACTCCATCAGTCATATGCTCTAATACCGATTGTAATTTTCTTCTTTCACCTTCCGTAGATGCCCTGGCCTGTTGTAAGTTTCGAGATAAATTATTAAATGAAATTGTTAATTCTCCAATTTCATCTTCACTATATGCCTTTAATCGACGTGAGAAGTTCCCCTTCGCCATTTCCTGAGCTTGTCTTCTTATTTCAGAGATTGGCTTTGTAATTGCCTTTGCTAGTAAAATCCCTAAAATCGAAGTAATAGCTACAGCTATAAGTGTACCCGTTGAAAAAATACGATTGATTAAAGTCATTCTGTCGTACGTACTTTCCATGGATGCACTAGTATAAATAGCCGCGACAGTTCCGTCATCTTCTTCAACAGGAACTACAATTATTCTCATCCGATGTCCATTTTTAGGATCAATTAATACTTTTTCAGTTGTTGTTCCGACTAATAATGTTCTTGTTATCAATAAATCAGTTGTTCTTTTACCAACAATTGAACGATTATTGGAATCTGATGTAGCGATTACTTCGCTATTTTGATTTACTACTCTCACATCAGAGATTCCAATATTTCCAACTTCAGAAACAACGTCTGAAACTATTTTTTGTATATTTGTTTTAATTTCTGGATCATCAAGAGTTTTCTTTTTTTCGTACTCCATCTTGATATTATAGGCCAGCATATTTGCACGATCGCTAATTGACGCAGAAAAGTTATTAACTAACTGCTTTTCTAGCTCTCTTGAAAAATACACGCTAATAACCTGCATAGCAACTAATATGAGTAAAATGTATACAAGTACGAATTTAAATACGATTGATTGAAATAACCCTACTTTATTATAGGCTGCCATTAATCTTGCTCCGGATCACGTAAGTAGTAGCCTACCCCTCTTCTTGTTACGATGAAAAGCGGATAGCTTGGATTATCCTCAATTTTTTCACGTAATCTTCTAATTGTTACGTCGACAGTACGTACGTCTCCAAAGTAATCATATCCCCAAACAGTTTGAAGTAAATGTTCTCTAGTCATTACTTGTCCTATATGCTTAGCTAAATAGTAAAGTAACTCAAATTCACGATGAGTTAACTCTATCTTTTCTCCTCGCTTTGTAACGATATATGCATTTGGATTAATCACAAGTGAACCAATTACAACTTCTACTGACTCTTCTTTTTCAGCTGTTGTTCCAGTTTGATGTCTTCTTAGGTTAGCTTTAACTCTGGCAAGCAATTCTCTAGTACTAAACGGTTTAGTTACATAGTCATCTGCTCCCATTTCAAGTCCTAATACTTTATCTAATTCTGAGTCCTTCGCTGTAATCATGATAATAGGCATTTCATGATTTTTTCGAATTTCTCTACAAACTTCTAATCCATCTCGAATTGGAAGCATAATATCTAGTAATACTAAGTCTGGAAGAAATTCATCAATCTTTTGTAAAGCTTCTTCCCCATCATACGCACAAACTATTTCAAAACCTTCTTTTTCTAGATTAAACTTTAATATATCAGCAATTGGCTTTTCATCATCGACTATTAATATTTTCTTATTCATTCCCCGCACTCCTTTTCTAGTAAGTTCAGCTGCCCTTTTGTCTATTCTTATCTTTAGCAATTTAATAATAAATTAGGCAACAAATAAACTAATCATAGTAATTTCGTTTTGTAGGATTGTTTCTATAAATATACAATACGACTAATAACTTATGTGTCCTTGTTTTTAACAAAAACAAACTAAAATTTTATATCTTTTTTTGAAAAAAACCCCTAGCTTGTTGCTAGAGGTTTAATTCACTTACTTCTATTTTAAATTAAGTATGTTTTTTTGTAAAATACTTCACTAATTCGATCCTAGAAATAATGGATATTCTTATGAATTATGAACCCATATAAAAATAAATAAAAACTACTGCATACACAGTAGTTTTTATGATGGCTCGGGACGGAATCGAACCGCCGACACGAGGATTTTCAGTCCTCTGCTCTACCGACTGAGCTACCGAGCCAATATATGGCGGTCCCGACCGGGATCGAACCGGCGATCTCCTGCGTGACAGGCAGGCATGTTAACCGCTACACCACGGGACCAAAAGTATTAAAAAATGACCCGTACGGGATTCGAACCCGTGTTACCGCCGTGAAAGGGCGGTGTCTTAACCGCTTGACCAACGGGCCATAATATAAAAATAAAAGATGAGCCATGAAGGATTCGAACCTTCGACCCTCTGATTAAAAGTCAGATGCTCTACCTACTGAGCTAATGGCTCGCAAAATAATTTTATGTTGTCAGTTATGACGACAAGATTTATCATAACATACAAACCAAATACATTGCAATAGTAATTTTATATTTTAGAAAAATAAAAGCCCTTAAAAAATTTAAGGGCTTTTTAGTCAAATTAAGCTCCGTAAACGTTACGAACAATATTCGTTTGATTACGATCTGGTCCTACCGAGAACACAGACAAAGGAATACCTACTAATTGAGATACACGCTCTACATAGTGTCTTGCATTAACTGGCAGTTCATTAAGTGTTTTCACACCAGTTATATCTTCTGTCCAGCCTGGAAGTTCTTCGTATACTGGTTCACACTCTGAAAGCTGTTTTAAGCTAGCAGGGAACTCAGAGATTGTCTCTCCACGGTATTTGTATGCTACACAAATCTTAACTGTTTCTAGGCCTGTTAAAACGTCAATAGAGTTAAGTGATAAATCAGTGATCCCACTTACGCGACGAGCATGACGTACAACAACACTATCAAACCAACCAACACGTCTTGGTCTTCCAGTTGTTGTTCCATATTCACGACCTACTTCACGAATTGTATTACCAATTTCGTCATGTAGTTCAGTTGGGAATGCACCTTCACCAACACGAGTTGTATAAGCTTTACATACTCCAACAACATGATTAATTTTTGTTGGTCCTACACCAGATCCGATTGTTACTCCACCTGCAACTGGGTTAGATGATGTAACGAATGGGTAAGTACCTTGATCGATATCTAACATTACACCTTGAGCGCCTTCAAATAATACTCGTCTTCCACCATCAATTGCATCATTTAATACAACTGAAGTATCGCAAACGTACTTTTTAATTTGTTGTCCAAATTCATAATATTCTTCGAAAATATCATCAATGTTTAACTCATTTGAATCGAACATTTTTACGAATAAATTATTTTTCTCTTCAAGATTACGTTTTAATTTTATATAGAATTCTTCTTTATCAAGTAGATCCGCCATACGAATTCCAACACGAGCAGCTTTGTCCATATAAGCCGGTCCAATACCTTTTTTCGTTGTACCAATCTTATTAGCGCCTTTACGTTCTTCCTCTAGCTCATCTTGTTTTAAATGGTACGGTAAGATAACATGAGCACGGTTGCTAATACGTAAATTATCTGTTGAAACACCTTTATTATGTAAATATGCTAGTTCTTGAACTAACGCCTTAGGATCTACAACCATTCCATTACCAATTACACAAATTTTCTCTGAGAAGAAAATACCTGATGGAATTAAATGAAGTTTGTACTTTTCACCATTGAAAACAATTGTATGTCCAGCATTGTTACCACCTTGATATCTAGCAACCACTTCTGCTTGCTGAGATAAAAAGTCGGTAATTTTTCCTTTTCCTTCGTCTCCCCATTGAGAACCTACTACTACTACTGATGACAATGTATTGCACCTCCGAATAAAATTCGCTATTTCCGAACTAAAAACAAGACAAGTATATCAAACCTACGGAATTTGTCAATAAAACTCAGCCTTTTTTTGAATTTCAACTTAAATATGTTCGAATTTGCTATCTAATGACTTACAATAAATAGTTTACCCTTTCTAAAAAAAATAATCACATAGAATCTCTATGTGATCATTTTTATGCACCCGGTGCATGTTCATCGTTAAACCTACGTTCTAAGTTTACGAATTTATTATATTCTTTTACGAATGCCAATTGAACTGTTCCTACTGGACCATTCCTTTGTTTAGCTATGATAATCTCAATAATATTTTTATTCTCTGATTCTTTATCATAGTAATCGTCACGGTATAAGAAAGCAACGATATCAGCATCTTGCTCAATACTTCCTGATTCACGAATATCGGACATCATAGGACGTTTATCTTGTCTTGATTCAACGCTACGTGACAGCTGAGATAACGCGATTACAGGTACTTTTAATTCCCTTGCTAATGCTTTAAGTGAACGTGAGATTTCAGAAACTTCTTGTTGACGATTTTCTCCTCCACCTCTACCACTACCTTGAATGAGCTGGAGATAATCGATTAAGATCATTCCTAATCCATGCTCTTGTTTTAGCCTTCTACACTTAGCACGTATATCATTTACGCGTATACCAGGCGTATCATCTATATATATACCTGTATTCGCTAAGCTACTAGCTGCCATAGTCAGCTTATTCCAATCTTCTTGCTCTAAATTACCCGTTCTTAAAGCCTGGGCATTAATATTTCCTTCAGCACAAAGCATACGCATTACTAATTGATCAGAACCCATCTCTAGACTAAAGATAGCTACATTTTCATCAGTTTTTGTTGCCACATTTTGTGCGATATTTAATGCAAACGCCGTTTTACCTACAGAAGGACGCGCAGCAACAATAATTAAATCATTCGGTTGAAATCCCGCTGTCATACGATCCAGGTCAGTGAAACCAGTTGGAATACCAGTTATTTCACCGCGTTGATTAAATAGCATTTCAATTTTACTAAATGTATTGAAAACAACGTCTTTAATATTTTGGAAACCCGATACATTTGTACGTTGAGCTACTTGTAAAATACTTTTCTCCGCTTCATTAAGAATGACATCTACTGGAACATCCGATACATAACCCTCGGAAGCTATATTAGTAGCTGTTCGAATCAGCCTTCTTAACGTAGATTTTTCTTCTACAATCTTTGCATAGTAGTCTACATTTGATGCTGTTGGCACAGAAGCCAATAAATCATTTAAATAAGACACTCCTCCTACTTCCTCTAGCAAACCTTGATTGGCTAATTCAGAAGTTAGAGTGATGACATCTAGAGGCTCGTTTCTTGAAGAAATATTCAGCATTGCTTCAAATAACTTTTGATGAGCAGCTCGATAAAAGTCATCAGGTAAAAGCCGTTCTGTAGTTGGTATTAAAGCATCTGAATCTAACAGGACTGCTCCTAATACAGCTTGTTCAGCTTCTATATTCTGCGGTGGAGTACGATCATTTAACAAATCACTCATTTTTAGTCCTCCAGATGCTTATTACTTATTGTTCTTTTACATGAACTTTTAATGTTGCACTCACTTCTGGATGTAATTTAACTTTAATATTCGTTACACCTAATCCACGAATCGCATCATTCATTTCAAATTTACGTTTATCTAATTTAATACCATGAGCTTTTTGTAGCTCGTCTGTAATTTGTTTACTAGTAATCGAACCGAAAAGACGACCGCCTTCTCCTGATTTTGCTTTCAATTCCACTGTAAGTGCTTCAATTGTCTCTTTCAGCTTTTTACAGTTTTCTAATTCAAGCGCAGCATCTTTTGCTTCTTTGTTCTTTTTCGCATCAAGAGTTTTTAGGTTACCGGCAGTTGCTTCAATTGCATCACCATTTTTAACTAAGAAATTAGCATAACCATCTGCTACATTTTTAGTTTCGCCTTTTTTCCCTTTACCTTTTACGTCTTTTAAGAAAATTACTTTCATTTGTTCGATCTCCCTTCAATATATTGATCAATTATTTGCAATAAATTTAATTCTACTTCTCTTATTGAAGTTGCTTCGATTTGCGCCGCTGCATTCGTTAAATGTCCGCCACCACCGAGCTCCTCCATGATTAATTGAACGTTTATATCACCTAATGATCGGCTACTGATACTAACAAGATTATCAGAACGTTTAGCAATTACGAAGGATGCAATTACATCAGTCATCGTTAATAATGTGTCGGCAGCCTGAGCGATTAATACTTGCTCATAGTTAATATTTTCTTTTCCGTAGCTAATCGCGAAGCCATTTTTATACATATAAGCTTCTTCAATTAACTCTGCCTTACGTATATATTCATTCATATCTTGTTTTAAGAGGTTTTGAACGAGAATTGTATCTGCCCCGTTTGATCGTAAATATGACGCCGCATCGAATGTTCGAGCTCCCGTGCGGAACGTAAAACTCTTCGTATCAACTATAATACCTGCCAATAAAGCTGTTGCTTCAAGCATATTTAATTTTATTTTTTTAGGCTGATATTCTAATAACTCAGTTACTAACTCCGCTGTAGAAGAAGCATAAGGCTCCATATAAACAAGAATAGCATCTTTTATAAAGTCTTCACCTCTACGATGATGGTCAATGACAACGATTTTATCCGTTTCTTCTAATAATGACTCTACTTCCACCATTGTTGGTCTATGTGTATCAACTACAACTATTAATGTATCTTCATTCACTAATTCTTTTGCTTTTTCAGGCGAGATAAAGCATGACATATACTGCTCACTTTTAGACATTTCTCTCATCAATCGATTAACGCCTTTATCAACTTCATCCTTATTAATAACTACATATCCATTCACATCATTATGAGTAACCATTTTTAATATACCTACAGCAGAGCCTAATGCATCCATATCTGGTAATTTATGCCCCATAATCATAACGTTTGAACTGCTTTTCATTAAATCCCTTAAAGCGTGTGAAATAACCCTTGCTCTAACCCTTGTTCGTTTTTCAACTGGGTTTGTTTTTCCACCAAAGAATTTTACTTTACCGTTTATATTTTTTACTGTTACTTGATCCCCACCACGGCCTAATGCTAAGTCTAGACCTGATTGAGCTAAATGTCCAAGTTCAGGTAAATTTTCACTACCTACCCCTACACCAACACTTAATGTAATGGGCAGATTTCTCTTTGTTGTTTCATCTCTAACAAGATCTAAAATTGCGAATTTATTACTTTCTAACGCGCTTAAAATACCTTCATTTAGCACGGCATACAGTCGGTCTGAAGAAACTCTTCTTAAGAAAATACCATGTTTATATGCCCAACTATTTAAAATTGTAGTTACAGCACCATTGATACTAGAGCGTTCTTGATCATCTAAACCTTGAGTCATTTCATCATAATTATCAAGTAATATGACTGCAATAACAGTTCTTTGATCTTCATACAATTTCTCCATTTGAGCTTGTTCAGTCACATCAAATAAATAGATATATCGTTCTTCTCTTTTAATGACAACTCGATAAGTTCTTTTATTAATTGTTATTAAATCTTCTTTTTTTTCTTTCTTCGAGATTAGAGCCATTAAACCATCTGATAAATCGTAAATGTGTTTTCCAATTAAAGTATGATCGTCTAAAATATTAATAATGTATTGGTTACCCCATTCAATTTGATATTCACGATCATATAATAGCACTCCGATTGGCATTTCAGTTATTGCTTCGTTACTTAAATTTTTTACTCTCGACATAACCGATTGAATATACATATCTAAAATATGACGATACTTTATTTCAATCTTTACCACTAAAAAAATAACTAACAGAAAGATAATAATAAAGATTATACCTAGTTGTGGACGTATATAAACTACAGTTCCTATCAGAAATATTGCAAGAGCAGTTAATATATAGACGGGAATAAGAAACACTTGTTTCTTATGAAAATCTTGCATAAATTCAGCCCCTAAATCAAATAAAATCTAACTTCTTTACAAATTAAGAAATCCATACATACTTAGCTAAGTACGTTTACTTTTTCCTTCTATTAAAAATTCCGATTGAAACGATACCAATCAACAAAACAATGTATATCAAAGGTTGAATGAATATACACACTATTAATATAAGAATTGGTACTGCTTTTGTTAACTTTTTTAAATAACTAAAATAAAAAATAGATGCAAATCCTTGTACGATCAGCAGTAACTGTAGTACATAAGTTAAGTTAATTACAGCGATATATAAATAACTATTTTCAGCTAATCTAAAAAAGTTAAAGATTAAAACAACTAAAAAGAACCATGAAAATCCTACAGGAATTCTAAATTCTCTAAAAGGCTTAAACTTAGGCGTTTTAACACCTAATCTTTTTATTATTGGAAATGTAATAGCTTGTGTTAAAAAAGCGTATACAAAACTTGCCATTAATAATAAAGTTGGAAATATTACTGGAATAAGCTTAAAAGTTTTTGTAAGACTATCTAAACTTTTCTCATCATATGAGATACCTATATCTGAATACATTTTCTTAGTATTATCAATTGAGTCAATTAACATTGTTGTTATTTTATTAGCCAAATCTGTTTGGAAATAAACCTTGGCCAATATATTCAATAGTACTATATGTATTAATACTAAAAACGTACTACTTAATAAAATCTCACCTTTACTTCTTTCTTTTTTAAGTGAATATCCTATCAAAATCCCAAGAGTTGAAAACATTAAAGTAACTGGAATCATTGTTACACTTGTCATAATTAGGGTTAGACCCATTCCTAAACATGTTATTACGATTGACTCTTTTAAAGGAAACTTAAAACTAAATCGAATAAATGGAAGTGGAATAAAAAATAGTAAGACAAGTGACATTATAGGTATATATGTGAATAGTAACAATAGGATAGAGTAAATCGCTAATGTTACTGCACCTTCAGGAATTAAACGAGCTGATTTCAATTTGTTGCTCCTTTCTACTACACCAACTTAATACCGGTAAGCATACTAACTCCTATTTTACCATAAAACATTATAAAAAATGAAACCTTCATAAAGACAAAAAAAGTACAGCACGAGAATGCTGTACTTTTTTATTATTCAGCTTATTCAGCCACGTATGGTAATAATGCCATTTGACGAGAGCGTTTGATTGCAATCGTTAATTTACGTTGGTATCTAGCTGAAGTACCAGTTACACGACGAGGTAAAATTTTACCACGCTCTGATACGAAACGTTTTAATAACTCAGTATCTTTATAGTCGATTTTAGTGATGCCGTTTGAAGTAAAGTAACAAACTTTACGACGCTTAGCACGTCCACCTTTACGTCCACCCATTGCCATTTCATTTCCCTCCTTTTTTTTAAGAATTCATTTTGTAATGTTTACCGATCAACAATACATTTTATTATTAGAAAGGAAGGTCATCATCAGTAATATCGATTGTTTTGCTTGTCCCACCGAATGGGTCATCATTAAAGCTAGGCTTTCCTGATGGCGCTTCAAAAGGATTTCCAGCGTTAGCCCCTTGGTTTTGTTGGTTCATTCCAAATGAACCACCTTGGTTGTTTGATGCATTTCTTGGTTCTAAGAATTGGACAGAGTCTGCAACAACTTCTGTTACATAAACTTTCTTTCCATCTTGACCATCATAACTTCTAGTTTGTATACGACCTTCAACGCCTGCTAAGCTTCCTTTTTTCAAGAAGTTCGCAACGTTTTCAGCAGGTTTTCTCCAGATAACGCAGTTAATAAAATCTGCTTCTCGATCTCCTGACTGATTTGAAAAGGTACGATTTACCGCTAGAGTAAATGTAGCAACAGCAACCCCAGCTGGTGTATAACGTAAGTCTGGATCCTTTGTTAGACGACCTACAAGCACAACACGATTGATCATCCGATTCTTACCTCCCTAAGGCATTTCAAATATTATTTGTCTTCTTCACGGATAACGATATGGCGAATGATATCTTCGCTGATTTTCGCTAAACGATCGAATTCTTGTACTGCTTCTGGTTTACTAGAAACATTTACAAGCATGTAATGTCCATCACGGAAATCGTTAATTTCATAAGCTAAACGACGTTTACCCCACTCTTTAACGTTTGTGATTTCTGCACCTTGTTCAGTTAAAACGTTGTTAAAACGCTCAACTAATGCTTTTTGCGCTTCGTCTTCCATATTTGGTCGAACGATGTACATGATTTCGTATTTATTCATCACAATGTCACCTCCTTTTGGTCTAACGGCCCAATTAAGGGCAAGGAGCAATTTTATTAATCACTCACGAGTTCAAATTATAGCATATAAAAATTTATATAGCAAACCAATAATAATTTAGGCTTACTCTTAAACATTAAAACGGAAATGCATTACATCTCCATCCTGAACGATATATTCTTTCCCTTCAAGACGAACTTTTCCAGCTTCTTTTGCAGTAGTCATTGAGCCATATGATGCTAAATCTTCGTATGAAACAGTTTCTGCACGGATAAACCCACGTTCAAAGTCAGTGTGAATAACTCCAGCACATTGTGGTGCTTTCATACCTTTTTTGAATGTCCAAGCACGTACCTCTTGAACACCAGCAGTAAAGTATGTTGCTAAACCTAATAAATGATACGCTGCACGAATTAATTGATCTAAACCGGATTCTTCAATTCCGATTTCTTGCAAGAATGAACGTTTTTCTTCATCATCTAATTCTGCAATTTCTTCTTCTATTTTTGCACTAATGACAATTACCTGAGATCCTTCTGTATCCGCAAATGCACGCACTTTTTCTACATATTCATTAGAAGATGGGTCAACAATGTCATCTTCACCAACATTTGCGATATAAAGCATTGGTTTTGTTGTTAATAAATGTAATCCTTTAACAACCTTCATTTGTTCTTCAGTAAATTCAACTGAACGAGCTGGTTTATCACTTTCAAACGCATCTCTTAGTTTTACTAAAATTTCATGCTCATATGATGCATCTTTATCTTTCTGTTTAGCTAATTTAGCTACACGATCAATTCTTTTTTCAACTGACTCTAAATCAGCCAGAATTAATTCCAGATTAATCGTTTCGATATCTGCAATCGGATCTACTTTACCAGAAACGTGCGTGATATTATCATCCGCGAAGCAACGTACAACCTGACAAATTGCATCCACTTGGCGAATATGAGATAAGAATTTATTTCCTAAACCTTCACCTTTACTTGCACCTTTTACGATCCCTGCAATATCAGTGAACTCAAATGTTGTTGGTACTGTTTTTTTGGGTTGAACTAATTCAGTTAATTTCTCTAAACGATAGTCTGGTACTTCTACTACTCCTACGTTTGGATCAATTGTACAAAACGGATAGTTTGCTGATTCAGCACCGGCTTGTGTAATTGCATTAAATAATGTTGACTTTCCTACGTTTGGTAAACCTACGATACCTGCTGTTAATGCCATAATTTCCACTCCTATACGAACTTAGTTAATCTTTCACAATTATATTGATTTCAAAAAAAAATAACAAGAATATCCGAATAATATTTTCAACATACGAAAGGTATCCAATAAGAGCGGTAACAAGTTGCTCCTACTAGATACCTTTTAATATTTGTATAGTACTACTCTTCTGCCTTAATTAAAACTTTTTTTAACTTTCTTGAAAACTCTCTACGTGGTATAAGAACACTATGCCCACAGCCCTCACATTTGAGGCGAATATCCATACCCATACGAATGATTTTCCATTTATTCACACCACAAGGATGTGCTTTTTTCATTTCTACTATATCATTTAAATTAAAAACCTTCTCTTCCACTGATCATTTCACTTCCTTAATAGTAGAATAAAGACTATGCGTTTTCGTTTTTAGCTTCTGGTTGTCTATATAATACCATTTTTGGATAAGGAATTTCTATGTTATTTCTTTCAAGTATTTCTTTAATCTCTTTACGAATGGCTCTTGATATTTTAAATTGAGTCATTGGTTTCACTTCTGAGGCTATCCTTAAAGTCACTTCAGATGGACCAAGGTTTTGTATTCCAAGATATTCTGGTGGTTTTACCATCTCTTCATATCTAGCTGGCATCGTTTCTAAATGTTCCTCTATAACCGCTTGCGCGTGTTCAATTTCACCTTCATATGAAATACTAATATCAACTAAAGCAACTGCATTATGAAGAGAAAAATTAGTTACTTCGGTTATCATACCATTTTGAATAATATGTAACTCACCCGTACCACTTCTTATTTTAGTAGTTTTTAATCCTATTGATTGTACAGTTCCTTCAAACGTTTGTATTCGAATATAATCCCCTACAGAAAATTGGTCTTCAAACAATATAAAAAATCCTGAAATGATATCTTTTACTAAACTTTGTGCACCAAAACCTAATGCAACACCACCAACTCCAGCACCTACAATAAGACCTTTTGTTTCAACGCCGAATATTGGTAGGATTGTCAGGACAGCAATAAAAAACACAACATAAGCGAGTACGTTTTCTAATAGTTTTACAAGAGTATTAGATCGTCTCTCTGACACTTGTAAAGGGCCTCTTGCATTTACTTTTAAAATTTTACGAATTAATTTCCTTCCAAATTTAACAGCCAATACGGAAGCAATAATTATTAGTGCTACTTTAATTGAGGAGCTAAAAAGTGTATCCCATTGGCTCTCAGTTAGCATTGAATTTTTGATTGTTTCTTCTGCTTGATTCAAAGATGTTTCCATTTTATCACCTGTTCACTTTCTTCTATTTCTCTAAAAGTAATACTAAACGAAAAGGAAATTTTAAACCATAAAAATACCTAAATGTAACCATAAAGTAATTTTATAATAAAGATAACTAGTAAAGTATAAATTGTTTAAATATTGCATAAACTATTACTACTCTTTTAAATGAAAAGTAGGCGATAGTATGCAGTTTCCAGCAAATCCTTTGCGTAATTTATTTAAAGATGATTATTCAGTATTTTTAGATGATGAAAATGCAGTTGAGCAGTTTGCGGATCGTCTCTGCAAGTCGATTCCAAATCTTTACGCTAGTGAAGTTGTCTTTGTATGTATAGGTACTGATCGTTCAACTGGAGATTCTTTAGGTCCGCTAGTCGGAACAATGCTAGGAGAATTAAATTTAAGTAGGTTCCATTATTATGGTACTCTTGATGAACCAATTCATGCGTTAAATCTTTCAGAACAATTAGAAATGATAAAAAGCAAGCATAATAACCCTTTTATCATCGCAATCGATGCATGTTTAGGTAGAGTTAAAAGTATTGGTAGTGTTCGACTATCAAACGGGCCACTAAAACCTGGAGCTGCAATGAAAAAAGAATTACCACCTGTAGGAGAATTAAATTTAACTGGTGTTGTGAACGTTAGTGGTTTTATGGAATTTTATGTACTTCAGAATACGAGGTTAAGCCTTGTAATGAAGTTGGCAAGGTTTATTGCTAAATCAATTAAAGAAACTGAAGTCAAATTGACATGTTAATTTAAATTTTCATTTTAGTAGTTTACTAACTTACACAAATAAAATATCAGTATACAAAAGGAACACTAATTGGATTTTTGGCGAGCAAAACAATTAGTGTTCCTTAGTATCATACTATTTTATTATCGAAAGGATTCTCTCAAGATCCTCTTTATTAAAAAATTGGATTTCAATCTTACCCTTATCTTTGACTGATTTAATTTTAACAGATGTGCCAAACTTCTCCTGTAGAACATCCTCGTATTCGCTAAAAAACACATTTTTACTTGGTAATTTCTTTATTGTTTCACGTGAAACATTGGAGTTTAATTCATTAACTAACGTTTCAACTTCTCTAACGCTAAGATTTTTTTCAATTACCTTTAATGCAGTACCTTCAATTAAACCTTTTCTTTTTAGACCTAAAAGAGCTCTCCCATGTCCCATAGAGAGTGTACCATTTTCAACCATTTCTTGAACTGAATTGGGTAAAGTTAATATTCTTAAATAATTTGCAATGTGCGGTCTGCTCTTACCTAGTTTTTTTGCAAGTTGTTCTTGCGTCAAATGTAATTGCTCTATTAACGTCTGATAAGCTTCAGCTTCCTCAAGAGGATTTAAATCATCCCGCTGTAAATTTTCTAAAACCGCAAGTTCCATCATTTGCTCTTCGGTTAGATCTCTTACGATAACCGGAGCAGTATTTAATCCTGCATTCTTAGCAGCTCGAAAACGTCTTTCACCAGCAACAATTTGAAAACCTTTAATACTTTTCCTTGCAATTATAGGTTGTAAAATACCATGTTCTACTACGGATTGAGTTAATTCCTGCATTGCAATCTCATCAAAAAATTTTCTAGGTTGATAAGGATTTGGTCTTAGTTCTTTCAGTGAAATCTCTTGGACAACCTCTTCATTTAACTGTTGATCAATATCTTGAAAAAATGCTCCAATACCTTTTCCTAAACCTTTAGCCATTATCAATCACTTCCTTTGCTAGTTCAAGATAGACTTCTGCACCTCTAGACTTCGGATCATATGTAATGATAGGTTTACCATGACTCGGTGCTTCGCTTAAGCGGATATTTCTTGGAATAATTGATTTATAAACGCGATCTTGAAAGTATTTTTTTACTTCTTCAATAACTTGTAGCCCTAAATTAGTACGAGCGTCTAGCATTGTTAAAAGTACACCTTCAATTGCTAAATTCTTATTTAAATGTTTTTGAACTAATCTCACAGTGCTTAATAACTGACTTAAGCCTTCTAATGCGTAATATTCACACTGTACCGGTATAATAATTGAATCCGATGCAGTTAATGAGTTTAAAGTTAATAAACCAAGAGATGGAGGACAATCTATTAAAATATAATCATAGTTTCCTTTAACTGTATCTAACGCGCGTTTTAAACGAACTTCTCTTGATATAGTAGGTACTAGTTCGATTTCAGCCCCAGCAAGTTGAATTGTTGCTGGAATGATATCAAAGTTCGGAATAGCGGTGTTTAATATTACGTTTTTCGCTTCAACATCATCAACTAATACATTGTATACACACTGATTAACATCTGCTTTTTCAATTCCAATCCCACTTGTAGCGTTTCCTTGAGGATCTATATCGACTAACAATACTTTTTTACCTAAATGAGCTAAACAAGCGCTTAAATTAACTGATGTTGTCGTCTTACCAACACCACCTTTTTGATTAGCTATAGAGATTACTTTAACCACTTTGTAATCTACTCCTTCCACAACAAACAATTCTTATTTTCTATTCTATCATGAATACATTCATCATTGTGTTTAGATTTAAAAATGGACAAAAAAAATTCACCACTAGAATAGAGGTGAATTAGTGAAAAATACCATTATTTTTTAGGTATTTTTATAGTTATTTGATAGTATTCATCATGTTCTTCTTCTTGACTATCAATGTTCATACCAGTTTTTGTAACCATTTGTAAAGATTCACGAATTGTGTTCATTGCAATGCGAATATCCTTACTAATCGCTTTGAATTTCGGTCTAGGTTTTGGTTTTTTCTCTGTTAATAAAGCAACTACACGATCTTCAGTTTGTTTTACATTCAACTGCTTATCAATAATTTCTTGTAGTAATGTAATTTGTAATTGAGGTAGCTTTAAAGGAATAAGTGCTCTAGCGTGACGTTCTGTAATTCTTTTATCCAATAATGCTTGTTGAATATCCTCTGGTAGTTTTAACAACCTTAACTTATTTGCAACAGTAGATTGCCCTTTACCTAATCGCTGTGCTAATGCTTCTTGTGTTAAATTATGTAGGTCAATTAACTTTTGGTATGCAACAGCTTCTTCAAATGGTGATAGTTCCTCACGTTGCAAATTCTCAATAAGAGCTACAGAGGCAGTCTCTGTATCATTAAATGTTTTTACAATTGCAGGGATAGTATCCCATCCTAATGATGAAACAGCTCGGAAACGTCTTTCTCCAGCAATAATTTCAAAGAAGTTTGGCTTAATTTCTCTAACTACAATCGGTTGAATAATACCATGAGTTCGGATTGTTAGCGCTAGTTCTTTTATTTTATCATCATCAAAAAATGTTCTTGGTTGATACTGATTAGGAACAATCTCTGATATTGGAATTTGGCGTATAATCTCATTACTTGAGACCGAGTCTTGAATATCATCATTCACTTCTTTTTCTGATAAGCCAAATAACTTCGATAATGTGCTTTTCAATGTGATTCCCACCCTTTTAGAATTTCGTTCACAACAAAAGTAAACGTAACAAATGTTTCACGTGAAACATTTGTTAGTTCATCTTATTAAATTTCTAACGGTTCTTTACCAGGAGTACCAGGTTTACGTGGATACTTAGTTGGTGTCTTACGTTTCTTTTCTACTATAACAATATTCCGTTCACTATCTTCACCTGGAAGCACAAAATGATTAATAGCTTTAACGGCTCCACCAAGTGTTTTAATCGCATATTCAGCTTTATCCAATTCCTCTTGGCCAGCTGCACCCTTAAGAGCTACAAAATGTCCATTTGGCTTCACAAGAGGTAAGCATAATTCACTTAGTACTGACATTCTAGCAACCGCTCTTGCTGTAACGACATCATAAGATTCTCTCATACCAGTTTTTTTAGCAAAAGTTTCTGCACGATCATGATAAAACATGACATTTTCTAACTGTAATTCTTTTGCTAAATGATTTAAGAAAGAAATTCTCTTTTGAAGAGAGTCTACTATTGTTAATCGGATAGATGGGAAACAAATTTTAATCGGTATAGAAGGGAAGCCCGCTCCAGCACCAATATCACATAAAGTAATCTCATCTGAGAAGTCGAAATAAAATGAAGCACTGATTGAATCATAAAAGTGCTTTAAATATACCTCTTCTTCATCAGTAATAGCTGTTAAGTTCATTTTATTGTTCCATTCAACTAACGTATGAAAATATATTTCAAACTGTTTTAATTGGAAATCTGATAAATGAATTCCTTTTTCTTTAAGTGCAGCAATAAACTGTTCTTTATTCACTAGTATTTCCCCTATCTATATTAGTTCGATATTCTTGCAATTTTTCCTTGTTCTAAATATACAAGTAGAATTGAAATATCTGCTGGGTTTACACCAGATATACGAGAAGCCTGACCAACCGATAGCGGGCGAACTTGTTCAAGTTTTTGTCTTGCTTCAGTAGCAATTCCGTGAATTGCTTGGTAATCGATATTTTCAGGGATTTTCTTTAAATCCATCTTTTTCATACGCTCTACTTGATTCAATGACTTTTCGATATAACCTTCATACTTAATTTGAATTTCAACTTGTTCTTTCACATCAGCATGTAATTCTTTTTCAGAAGGAGTTAGAGTATGGATATGTTCATAAACCATTTCTGGACGACGTAATAAATCTGCTGCGCGAATACCATCTTTCAGTTCACTACCACCAACTTCAGCGATTAAACCTTGAACTTCCTCAGTTGGTTTTAATTGAGTCGCTTTTAATCTCTCAATTTCTTCCTCGATTAACATTTTCTTTTGTTCGAATTCAGCAAATCGTTCATCAGAAATTAATCCAAGTTTGTGACCAATTCTTGTAAGACGTAAATCGGCGTTGTCATGGCGCAGTAATAATCGATATTCCGCTCTTGATGTAAGAAGACGGTAAGGTTCATTAGTTCCCTTTGTTACTAAATCATCAATTAAAACACCAATGTAAGCTTCAGAACGATCTAAAATTAATTCTTCTTTATCTAAAGAGCGACATGCAGCATTGATACCTGCAATTAAACCTTGACCCGCTGCTTCTTCATATCCAGAAGTACCATTAATTTGTCCTGCTGTATATAGATTTTTTATATGTTTAATTTCTAATGTTGGCCATAATTGAGTAGGTACAATCGCATCATATTCAATTGCATAACCTGTTCTCATCATTTGTACATTTTCAAGACCCGCGATTGAACGGAGCATTTTTTCTTGAACATCTTCAGGAAGACTAGTAGATAAGCCCTGTACATATACTTCTTGAGTATTTCTTCCTTCAGGCTCTAAAAATATTTGATGTCTTGGTTTATCGTTAAATCGAACAACTTTGTCTTCAATAGAAGGACAGTATCGAGGTCCAGTCCCTTTAATCATACCAGAGTACATAGGTGAACGGTGAAGATTATCATCAATAATTTGATGTGTTCCTTCACTTGTATAAGTTAACCAACAAGGAATTTGTTCTGTTTCAACTGGTTCCGTTTCGAAAGAAAATGCACGAGGTACATCGTCTCCTGGTTGTATCTCTGTTTTAGAATAATCTATACTAAGACTATTTACACGAGGAGGAGTACCTGTTTTAAAACGAACAAGTTCAATTCCAAGTTCCTCTAAATGTTCTGATAGCTTTATCGCAGGTTGTTGATTGTTTGGACCACTTGAATATTTTAATTCTCCTACAATAATTTCCCCACGTAAGAATGTACCAGTTGTAATAACAACTGTTTTAGAACGATAAATCGCACCTGTTTGAGTGATTACCCCAGTACATTGACCGTCTTCTATAATTAATTTTTCTACTAAACCTTGTTTTAACGTTAGGTTTTCTGTATTTTCAATCGTTTTTTTCAGTTCGTGCTGATAAGCAAATTTATCAGCTTGAGCACGTAATGCACGAACAGCAGGGCCTTTTCCCGTATTTAACATTCTCATTTGGATATGAGTTTTATCAATATTTCGACCCATTTCTCCGCCAAGTGCATCTATTTCCCGAACAACGATACCTTTTGCGGGCCCACCTACAGAAGGGTTACAAGGCATAAATGCTACCATATCTAAATTGATTGTTAGCATTAATGTTTTTGCACCCATTCGAGCAGATGCAAGTCCGGCTTCACAACCAGCATGCCCTGCACCAATAACAATTACATCATAATTGCCTGCTTCAAATCCCATTTTGCTCTCCTCCTAACCTTTTATTTTCCTAAACAGAATTGCGAAAACAATTGGTTTATTAAACTTTCTTGAACGGTATCTCCAATAATCTCACCTAACAATTCCCATGCTCTTGTTAAGTCTATTTGAACTAAATCTATAGGCATTCCACTTTTCATTGCCTCAATCGCATCATTTAATGTTTGATCGGCTTGCTTTAATAACGCAATATGTCTAGCATTCGATAAATATGTTAAATCTTGTGCTTCAATTTGGCCCTCAAAGTACAGATTAGCAATCGCTTTTTCTAAATCGTCAATACCTTGTTCTTCTTTTAAAGAGGTAGTAACAATCGTAGCATTACCAACTAATACTTTTACTTCATCTATATCTAGATTTTGTGCTAAATCTGTTTTATTAATAATGACAATTACGTCTTTACCACTCATTTGTTCAAATAAACTACGGTCTTCTTCAGTTAAATGTTCATTATTATTTAAAACAAATAGGACTAAATCAGCTAAATTCAGAACTTTTCTTGATCTTTCAACACCAATAGCTTCAACAACATCTTTTGTTTCACGAATACCAGCAGTGTCGATTAAACGTAAAGGAACTCCTTTAACATTTACATACTCTTCAATAACATCTCTAGTTGTACCCGGTATATCGGTTACAATTGCCTTACTTTCTTGTACAAGCGTATTTAATAAAGATGATTTCCCTACATTCGGTCTACCAATGATGACAGTTGACAGTCCTTCTCGTAGAATCTTACCTTGTTTAGATGTCTCAAGAAGTCTGTGTAGTTCGTCTTGAACAGTTTTAGCTTTTTCAATTAACACAGTATTGGTCATTTCCTCAACATCATCGTATTCAGGATAATCAATATTTACTTCAATATGTGCAAGGATTTCAAGTAAAGTTTGTCTTAACCCATTTACTAGTTTCGATAGTCGACCTTCAACTTGATTCATCGCAATTGCCATCGCCTTGTCAGTTTTTGATCTAATTAAATCCATAACTGCTTCAGCTTGAGACAAATCAATTCGACCGTTTAGGAATGCTCTTTTAGTAAACTCTCCTGGTTCAGCAAGTCTAGCCCCTTGTGAAAGCACTAATTCCAGAACTTTATTCACAGAAAAAATACCACCATGACAATTTATTTCGACAACATCTTCTCGTGTAAATGTTTTTGGAGCTCTTAACACCGATATCATAACTTCTTCAATATTTGCTTCGGTACTCGGATCTATTAAATGACCGTAATGAATTGTATGTGAATCTACATTATTTAAATCTTTTTCTTTAAATAGTTTATTCGCTATTTGAACAGCTTCATCTCCGCTTAAACGAACGATGGCGATTGCCCCTTCACCTTTTGGGGTAGATATCGCTGTAATTGTATCAAATTCCATTTGAAAACCACCTCAGGCATGTTATGTTCTTATAACATGTTACTTCTAAACCTATAGCATAGCATAAAGATTTTTATAATTGAACGTTTTTATATTATAACCTTATGAAAGTACAAGTAAACTTAAATGTCTTGGATAGAAGATACCAAAAAAACCAATTAAGGACTATCCCTTAATTGGTTTTTTTAAATCTATCACTAATTGACGATACGGATCTTGCCCAACAGATTTTGTTGAAATATTCGGCATGTCTGTCAGTATGTGATGAATAATTTTTCTTTCAAAAGAAGGCATTGGTTCTAAAGAAACTGCCTTTTTTGTTTTAATAACTGTTTGCGCTGCTTTTTTCGCTAAAATTTCAAGTGATTCTTTACGTTTTAAACGATAATTTTCAGCATCAACTGTTACATGGACTAACTGTTTAGAATGACGATTCACAAAGGTTTGCACTAAAAATTGAAGTGCATTTAATGTATTCCCTCTTTTACCGATGATAAGAGCTACTTTTTCACCTTTTATTGTAAATAAGAAAGACTGTTCTTTCTGATTTTGAACTTCATGTTGAATTTCTGCCGTTTCATCTAAACTTTTAACGATATTTGAAAGATATTCGTAGGCTTTTTCAATTAGTGTTTGCTTTTTAACCACTAAAACTTTAGCAGGCTTACCACCAAATAGGCCTAAAAAACCTTTTTTACTATCTTCGATTACTTCAATTTCGACTTCTTCTTTTGTTGAACTAAGTTGCTGAAGTGCATTTTGAACTGCTTGTTCGATTGTTTGACCAGTAGCAGTTACTTCTCTCACTTACTAGCCCCTCCTAAATTGTTATTTTGTGAAGTAGTATTATTTCTATTTACAAATAATGTTTGAAGAATCATAAATGTGTTACCAACTACCCAATAAAGTGCTAAAGCAGAAGGTAGTCTCACAGCAAATACTAAAATCATGATTGGCATAACATAAAGCATAATTTTCATTTGTTGTGCTGCAGGACCTGTCATTGAACCAGTATTCATTGAAACCTTTTGTTGAATGAATGTTGTGATACCAGCAATAATAGGTAATGCATAAATCGGATCCGGATGTCCTAATTGGAACCATAGGAAGTCATGCGCTTTAATTTCCATAGTTCTCATAATTGCATGATAGAAAGCAATTAAGATAGGCATCTGAATAAAAATAGGTAAACAACCAGAAAGTGGATTTACACCGTGTTGTTGATATAACTTCATTGTTTCTTCATTTAATTTTTGAACTGTTTTTTGATCTTTAGATGAGTATTTTTTTCTAAGTTCTAACATTTGAGGTTGGATCGTTTGCATCGCTTTAGTGCTTCTAATTTGTTTAATCATTAGTGGTAGTAATGCTAATCGGATTAAAAGAGTTACGATGATAATTGACATACCATAGCTTCCACCGAAAATTTTAGCTACCTCTCTAATTAACCATGATAATGGATAAACGAAATACTGATTCCAAATCCCAGTACTTTCAGGCGTAATTGGTTGATTTGTTTGTGAACATCCAGCCAACACTACTACTAAGAAAAGAATCGCAACTAGCATTTGGTACTTCTTAGTCTTCAAACTAGTTCCTCCTTTAAGATGTTACATTTAAATATGTAATTACTTAATTTGTTTTTTATCTGTTTTATGTTTTGAATCACGAATTTTAAGTGCGTCCGCTCTTTTTAATACGTGAATTAAACTTTTTTTAAATTCATTAAAAGGTAGCTCAGTACAGGGCTTTCTAGCAATAACAACATAATCCATATTCAATAGAAGATCGTTACTTAATTCATTAAGAGCTTGTCTAATATAGCGCTTTATATGATTTCTTTCTACAGCATTACCTAACTTTTTACTTACAGATAATCCTATTCGAAATTGCTCTTGATCTTCTTTACTTAATGTATAGATTACAAATTGTCGGTTTGCAGTAGATGATCCCTCTCGAAAAACGCGACTAAAATCTGCATTCTTTTTTATTCTGTTTTTCTTGTTCATGTTTTACTGACACCTCTAAAAGATTCCTTCAATTATCATAACAATTTTTTTATAAAAAATAAGGCCTTTTTTACTTACAAATTGTGACATCCAAGCAAAAAAAGGCCTTCTAATTAGCGAAAAAGACCACTGTTGACAGTGGCCTACGCAGATAATACTTTTCTTCCTTTACGACGACGAGCTGCTAGAACTTTACGTCCGTTTGCAGTGCTCATACGGCTGCGGAAACCATGTACTTTGCTGCGCTTACGTTTGTTTGGTTGAAATGTTCTTTTCATTATATGACACCTCCCTGAGGAATTACTGTAATAGACAGTCCTATAAATTATAAAGAATAAGTGGTCAAAATGTCAATGTAAGATATCAAATCATCATTAATTATTATTTTCCATTTAATGAAGAAAGCTTAATCGAACGACATATATTAAGATGAAAATTCTTTTTTACTTCTTTAATAAAAGAAAAATTCTCTACTCATATCATTTCCCCTGGATCATTTTATAAACAATTTAATTCCCCAAAATCTACGGTGTCGAAAGATTTTTCTCCAGCCAAAAAAAATGAATAAAAAAAAAGATAAAAAAGTTTTCCCACCCCTTTTTACCTAAATGTGAAATGCTCTGTGGATAAGATTTATCAACACATTTTTTATTCACAACAGTTATTGACAATTTTTGCACAAGTTATTTTTCTGTGGACAATTTTTCTAAACAGGTGGATTAACGTGTGGATAACATGAAGTACTCATTGAAATACCTAAAGATTTTTGATATTATTATTTTGTTTTCCTTTTATGGACAAGTCATTTTAAATATTTAATTGTCCACAGTTGTTAATAACTTGTGGACAGGTTTTACACTTATGCTATTTTAAAGTTATCCACATAGGTGAATACTGTCAAATAAAGTGGAAATTTGCAGATAGATTATTTTAAGCATATGCACTGATATGTATAAAAATTACAGTTTAGATAAAGTGGTTGTACAAAACTTAAACACGCATTGTAAGGAGGGATTATTCGTTGGAGAATATAGGGGATCTTTGGTCTAGAGTTCTATCAGAAATAGAAAAAAAAATAAGCAAACCCAGTTTCGAAACTTGGTTAAAATCAACTAAAGCTTTTTCATTAAAAAATGATACGTTAACAATAATTGCACCTAATGAATTTGCTCGCGATTGGTTAGAATCAAAGTATTCATCTTTGATTATGGATACTGTTTTAGAAATTACTGGAGCGGAATTAGAAATAAAATTTATCCTTCCTCAAAATCATATTGAAGAAATCGAAATGAATATACCCGCTGTAAAAGCTAAAGTTAAATATGATGAGCCAGTTGAATTCGGTCAAAGTATGTTAAACCCTAAATATACTTTTGATACATTCGTTATTGGATCAGGCAATCGTTTTGCTCACGCAGCTTCTTTGGCCGTTGCTGAAGCGCCAGCAAAGGCATATAACCCACTATTTATATACGGGGGCGTAGGATTGGGGAAAACACACTTAATGCATGCTATCGGACACTATGTACTTGAGCATAATCCAAATGCTAAGGTCGTTTATTTATCCTCAGAGAAGTTTACAAACGAATTTATTAACTCAATTCGAGACAATAAAGCAATTGAATTCCGCAATAAATATCGTAATGTTGACGTCCTACTTATTGATGATATTCAATTCTTGGCTGGAAAAGAACAAACTCAAGAAGAATTTTTCCATACATTTAACACGCTTCATGAAGAAAGCAAACAAATCGTTATTTCAAGTGATCGACCACCAAAAGAAATCCCTACACTAGAAGATCGACTTCGCTCTCGATTTGAGTGGGGCTTAATAACAGATATCACGCCCCCTGATCTAGAAACTAGGATTGCCATTTTACGTAAGAAAGCAAAAGCTGAAGGCCTAGATATACCTAATGAGGTTATGCTATATATCGCAAACCAGATTGATACGAATATTCGTGAATTAGAGGGTGCACTTATTAGAGTTGTAGCCTATTCTTCCTTAATTAATAAAGATATTAATGCTAGTGTGGCCGCTGAAGCATTGAAGAATTTAATTACTGCTTCTAAGCCTAAAACACTATCGATTCATGATATACAACGAACAGTTGGGGAATTCTTTAGCATAAAATTAGAGGACTTTAAAGCGAAAAAACGTACGAAGTCAGTTGCCTTTCCAAGACAAGTAGCAATGTATCTTTCGAGGGAGCTTACAGACCATTCTTTGCCTAAAATCGGAGAAGAGTTTGGCGGCAGAGATCATACAACAGTTATTCATGCACACGAAAAGATCTCCAGACTAGTTGAAACTGACTCACAACTTCAATCTCAAATTAAAGAGATCAATGAAAAATTAAATCAGTAAAGACTCTTAACTGTGCATAACTTTCTATTTTTTTTACACAGTCTATCCACATGTTGATAGACTATTTTTCTTTACTAAATTAGGGTTATCCACAAATTAACAGCCCCTACTACTATTACTATATTATTTTATAAATTATATAAGGAGTACAAACAATGAAATTTACTGTACAAAAAGATCATCTTGTTAAAGGTGTACAAGATGTAATGAGAGCTGTTTCATCTAGAACAACAATTCCTATTTTAACTGGTATAAAATTAGTCGTAACAAATGAAGGTCTAACATTAACAGGCAGTGATTCAGATATTTCAATAGAATCTTATTTACCAACAGTACTAGAGGATCAACAATTAGTAGATGTAAAACAACCAGGTAGTATTGTATTAAATGCTAGATATTTTAGTGATATTGTCAAAAAATTACCTGCTGATTTTGTAGAATTAGAATCTGATAGTCATTATGTGACTACTATCAGAGCTGGAAAAACTGAATTTAGTTTAAATGGATTTGATGCAGAAGAATATCCATTACTTCCACAAATCGAAGAACATGAAACCATTTCAATTTCTGCAGATTTATTAAAATTCATGATTAGACAAACAGTCTTTGCAGTATCAACTTCAGAAACTAGACCAATTTTAACTGGTGTTAACTGGAAGATTGAGAATGGTGATCTAACATGTATAGCAACTGATAGCCACCGTTTAGCACTTAGACAAGCAAAAATCGACAATAATTCATTATCGAATGAATTTAAAGCAAGTGTAGTTATCCCAGGTAAAAGTTTAAATGAATTAAGTAAAATTCTTGATGATAGTACTGAAAAAGTAGATATCGTTCTAACAGAGCACCAAGCTTTATTTAAAACGAAGCATATCTTATTCTTTACTCGTTTACTTGAAGGCAACTACCCTGATACATCAAAATTAATTCCAAGCGAAAGTAAGACTGAACTTACTGTAATGACTAAAGAATTCTTACAAGCGATAGATCGCGCTTCTCTACTAGCTAGAGAGGGAAGAAATAACGTTGTACACTTAGAAACATTAAGTAATCAATTAGTAAATATTTCTTCATACTCGCCAGAAATCGGAAAAGTAGTTGATGAAATTGTTTGTGAGGATATAAAAGGTGAAGAATTAAAAATTTCTTTTAGTGCGAAATATGTAATGGATGCATTAAAAGCTATTGAGAGCCCTGAAATTTATATTCAATTTACAGGAGCTATGAGACCATTTTTAATTCGTACAGCAAATGATTCAAGAACGCTGCAATTAATTTTACCAGTTCGCACATACTAGTTAGTAAATTCGAAGAAAGGGGCTGACCTAAAAGAATGTACTAGCAACCTCCAGTTAATAAGTAGAATTCATTTGAATTCAAACTACTTCCTAACAAATTATTTGGAGAGTGCAAAGTACATTTAGGTCAGTCTTTTTTCTTATAAAGAAGAAAATAAGGGATTCCTATTTTTTTTCTTTCAGAAGTTTAGTACAATTAAGAAATGGATATTTGAGGGTGATGAAAAATGAAAAATGAAAATGTTAAAATAAATACTGAATATATTACTTTAGGTCAATTTTTAAAATTAGCAGGAGTTATTGATACAGGTGGAATGGCTAAATGGTTTTTATCTGAGCACGAAATCTTTGTAAATAACGAACCAGAAAACAGAAGAGGAAAAAAATTAGTTTTGAATGATACTGTTTCAATAACTGGAATTGGTTCATTTAAAATTACTTCATAAATTTTGGGGGAAGCCCATTGTATATTAAAGATTTACAATTAAAACAGTTTCGAAATTACGAGCAGCTTCAGTTAAATTTTCAAAATAATGTAAATGTCATTATAGGTGAGAATGCTCAAGGTAAAACAAACTTAATGGAATCTATTTATGTGCTAGCTTTAACAAAGTCCCATCGAACAAGCAATGATAAAGAAATGATACGTTGGGATGAAGAGTATGGTACAATAAAAGGTACGTTACAAAAGAAAAATCAACAAGTGACACTGCAACTAATCCTCTCAAAGAAAGGTAAGAAAGCAAAGCTAAACCATCTTGAACAGATGAAGTTGAGTCAGTATATAGGCGTAATGAATGTCGTTATGTTCGCACCTGAGGATTTGCATTTAGTAAAAGGCAGTCCACAAGTACGTCGTAAATTTCTCGATATGGAATTAGGACAAGTTTCGCCAGTTTACCTACATGAATTAAGTCAATATCAAAGAATCCTCCAACAACGAAATTCACTTTTAAAAACATTACAAATGAGTCGAGACCGGAACTATTTAATGCTTGAAGTCCTTACGTCTCAGCTAGTAAAACATGCAGTAAAAATAATAGAAAAGCGAATTTCGTTTATCAAATTATTACAAGATTGGGCATCTCCAATTCATAGTCAAATTTCTAGAGAAACTGAAAAACTAGAAATTATATATAAACCAAGCATTAATGTATCAGAATTAACAGATTTGACGAAAATGGAAGAAGAGTACATAAAACAGTTCGAAGCAGAAAAAGAGCGAGAAGTATCTAGAGGTACCACACTGCTTGGTCCACATAGAGATGACTTGATCTTTATGGTAAATGATAAAAATGTCCAAACTTACGGATCGCAGGGGCAACAGCGGACTACTGCACTTTCATTAAAATTAGCGGAGATTGAACTAATTAAAGAAGAAGTAGGCGAATATCCTATACTTTTACTAGATGATGTTCTTTCAGAGTTAGATGATTATCGTCAAACACATTTACTAAATGCGATTCAAAATAAAGTCCAAACTTTTGTAACAACAACAAGTGTTGATGGCATTCAACACGAAACGATAAAGCAAGCAAATATCATTAATGTTTCACATGGAACAATAGTAAATGATTCTCTATAAGTAATTTTTGAAATTTCTACTAAGCCGCCTAAAAAGCATAGCTAAAATTTATGAATTCTTTTATGTAAAATAAGAAAAGTAGGTGAGTGTTCATGACAATGGATCAGAAGCAAATACAAGATCAGGAACAAAATTATGATGAAAGCCAAATACAAGTTCTCGAAGGCTTAGAAGCCGTACGAAAAAGACCAGGTATGTATATCGGTTCAACGAGCGGAAAAGGTTTACATCACTTAGTTTGGGAAATTGTTGATAATAGTATAGATGAAGCATTAGCAGGATATTGTGATGAAATCAATGTAATTATAGAAGAAGACAACAGTATTACTGTTAAAGATAATGGTCGTGGGATTCCAGTGGGGATACATGAAAAAATGGGAAGACCTGCATTAGAAGTAATTATGACAGTACTACACGCTGGAGGTAAATTCGGCGGCGGCGGTTATAAAGTATCTGGAGGATTACATGGTGTTGGTGCATCAGTTGTAAATGCTCTTTCTACTTTATTAGAAGTTCATGTTCATCGTGATGGAAATATTTATTTCCAACAGTTTGCAAAGGGTATTCCTGTGGCTGATATGAGTATCGTTGGCGAAACTGATGTAACAGGTACAATTACACATTTTAAACCGGATTCGGAAATTTTCACTGAAACGACAGAATATGAATTTGATACGCTAGCAAATCGTTTAAGAGAACTTGCCTTTTTAAATCGAGGTCTACGTTTAACAATCGAAGACCGTAGAGAAAACAAACAAAAGAAAGAGTACCACTATGAAGGTGGAATCAAATCTTATGTTGAACATTTAAATCGTTCAAAAGAAGTTATTCATGAAGAACCGATTTTTGTTATTGGTGAAAAAGATGGAATAACTGTTGAGATTGCACTTCAATATAACGAGAGCTATACAAGTAATATCTATTCATTTACGAATAATATTAATACTCATGAAGGTGGTACACATGAAGTTGGATTTAAAACTGCCTTAACAAGAGTAATAAATGATTATGGACGTAAAAATGGATTAATTAAAGAACAAGATAGTAATTTATCTGGTGAAGATGTACGTGAAGGCTTAACTGCGATCGTGTCTATTAAACATCCAGATCCTCAATTTGAAGGGCAAACAAAAACAAAGCTAGGAAACAGTGAAGTTCGTACAATTACTGAGCAAGTTTTTGGTGAGAAGTTAGATAAATTCTTATTAGAAAATCCTACTGAGGCTCGAAAAATAGTAGAAAAAGGTTTAATGGCTGCTAGAGCTCGAATGGCTGCAAAAAAAGCACGTGAATTAACAAGAAGAAAGAGTGCATTAGAAGTTTCAAGTTTGCCTGGGAAATTAGCTGATTGCTCTTCTAAAGATTCCTCTATTAGTGAGATTTATATCGTAGAGGGAGACTCAGCTGGTGGAAGTGCAAAACAAGGACGTGATCGTCATTTCCAAGCGATATTACCGTTACGTGGAAAAATCATTAACGTAGAGAAAGCTCGTCTTGATAAAATCTTATCAAATAACGAGGTACGTTCAATGATTACTGCATTTGGTACAGGAATTGGTGAAGACTTCAATATTGAAAAAGCACGTTATCATAAAATTATTTTAATGACCGATGCTGATGTTGATGGTGCGCATATCCGTACCTTATTGTTAACGTTCTTATATCGATATATGCGTCAAATTATTGAGAGCGGCTATATTTATATTGCTCAACCGCCATTGTATAAGATTCAACAAGGTAAGAAAATACAATATGCCTATAATAGCAGGGAAATGGAAGAAATCCTTTCAAATTTATCTGCAGTACCAAAACCAGTTATCCAACGATATAAAGGTTTGGGTGAGATGAACCCTGAACAATTATGGGAAACAACAATGAACCCTGAGACTAGAACTCTACTTCAAGTAAATCTTCAGGATGCAATTGAAGCGGACGAAACGTTTGAAACATTGATGGGTGAAAAAGTAGAACCAAGACGTAACTTTATCCAAGACAATGCTAAGTACGTAAAGAACTTAGATATTTAATAAGTAAATATAAAGGAGTTAGTGTGCTCCTTTTCCTACATAGAAACGTAAAATAAAGGGAGGTGCCGATGTTGAACGAAAATCAACAAATCAAAGAAATCAATATAAGTAATGAGATGCGTAATTCCTTCCTAGATTATGCAATGAGTGTAATTGTATCGCGTGCATTACCAGATGTACGAGATGGCTTAAAGCCTGTACATCGAAGAATCTTATATGCCATGAACGATTTAGGTATGACGGCAGAAAAAGCTTATAAAAAATCAGCTCGTATCGTTGGTGAAGTAATTGGTAAGTACCATCCACATGGTGACTCTGCAGTTTATGAAACGATGGTACGTATGGCTCAGGACTTCAACTTCCGTTATATGCTTGTTGACGGACATGGTAATTTTGGTTCAGTAGATGGAGACGCTGCAGCGGCTATGCGTTACACGGAAGCTAGAATGTCTAAAATTTCAATGGAATTAATCCGTGATATTAATAAAAATACAATCGATTTTCAAGATAACTACGATGGTTCTGAAAGAGAGCCAATCGTTTTACCAGCACGTTTCCCTAACTTACTTGTCAATGGTGCTACTGGTATTGCAGTTGGTATGGCAACTAATATTCCACCACACCAATTAGGGGAGATAATAGATGGCGTTCTTGCTTTAAGTAAAGATCCTGAACTTACAACTCAAGAACTTATGGAATACGTTCAAGGACCTGACTTTCCAACGGCAGGAATGATTCTAGGTAAATCTGGAATTCGAAAAGCTTACGAAACTGGTAAAGGCTCTATCATTATCAGAGGTAAAGTTGAAATTGAAGAAAAAGCTAATGGTAGACAAACAATTATCGTTACTGAATTACCATATCAAGTAAATAAAGCGAAGTTAGTTGAACGTATTGCAGAACTAGTTCGTGATAAAAAAATTGATGGTATTACAGATCTTCGTGATGAGTCCGACAGAAATGGTATGCGTATTGTTATCGAAGTAAGAAGAGACGCAAATGCAAATGTTTTATTAAATAATTTATATAAACAGACTGCTATACAAACTAGTTTCGGTATAAATCTTTTAGCGCTAGTTAACGGTGAACCTAAAGTTTTATCTTTAAAGAGTTGCCTAAAGCATTACCTAGATCATCAAATTGTAGTTATAAAACGAAGAACTAAATTTGAATTAGAAAAAGCTGAAGCTCGTGCACATATTTTAGAAGGTTTAAAAGTTGCCTTAGATCATTTAGATGCAGTAATTAGCTTAATTAGAGCTTCTCAAACTGGAGAAATTGCAAAAAATGGTTTAATGGAAACATTCAACTTATCAGAAAAGCAAGCTCAAGCAATTTTAGATATGAGATTACAACGTTTAACTGGATTAGAACGTGAAAAAATCGAAGAAGAATATCAAGAATTAATTAAATTAATTGCTGAATTAAAAGCAATTCTTGCGGATGAAGAGCGCGTTCTTGAAATTATTCGTGAAGAGTTAACTCAATTAAAAGAGCAATATAATGATAAACGAAGAACTTCGATTGTTCCTGGTGGAGTTGAAATGATTGAAGATGAAGATTTAATTCCAGTAGAAAACATTATTGTTAGTTTAACTCATAATGGTTATATCAAACGATTACCTATTTCTACTTATCGTTCTCAACGTAGAGGTGGCCGTGGTATTCAAGGAATGGGTACAAACGATGATGATTTCCTAGAACACTTACTAACTACTTCGACCCATGATACGATACTATTCTTTACAAACAAAGGAAAAGTTTATCGTTCTAAAGGTTACGAGGTCCCTGAATATAGTCGTACTGCTAAGGGGCTACCGATAGTAAACTTACTAGAAATTGATAAGGATGAAAGTATAAATGCTATTATCCCAGTCAGTGAATTTTTAGATGATTGGTATCTATTCTTTACTACTAAACAAGGAATTGCGAAGCGTGTACCATTATCTGCTTTCGCAAATATTCGTACAAATGGATTAATAGCAATTAATTTAAAAGAAGATGATGATGTAATCTCTGTTCGTTTAACAGATAGTACAAAAGACATAGTAGTAGGAACTTCAAAAGGGATGATTATCCGTTTTAATGAAGAAGATGTAAGATCTATGGGAAGAACAGCTACTGGTGTTAAAGCAATTACACTTTCTGACGATGATTATGTTGTAGGGATGGAAGTAGTTGAGGAACACTTAGATATTCTAGTTGTTACAGAACATGGATTTGGTAAACGAACTGCTCAAGAAGAGTACCGTATTCAAAGTCGTGGAGGTAAAGGTTTAAAAACACTAAACGTAACTGAGAAAAACGGAAAAATGATCTCTCTAAAATGTGTAAGTGACGAAGAAGATTTAATGTTAATTACAGAATCTGGAGTTATCATTCGTATGCCAATCGATCAAATTTCAAGACTTGGACGTGTTACGCAAGGGGTAAAACTAATTAAATTAGATCAAGAAGGCCACGTTGCAACTGTGGCAATTGCGGCTAAAGAAGATGAAGTTGACCCATCCTCTCTTGAAGATGATGAAGATGAGATTGAAACAACAGAAGAATAATACTTTAAGTTAATCCTATGACAAGATAAGAGAGAACCAAAAATTGTTCTCTCTTTTTTTTAAACTTATAAAATGGGGGATAACTAATGAAAGTTCGTGCGGAAATGTTAAAAGAAGGTTGGATTTTGAGTAAGCCTTTACATTTAAATACTGAAAATCCAATAGTTGATATGGGAAAAGCACTAACAAATGAAGATATTGCTGTAATTCGCGCTTTTTTAATTAATGATATTGAAGTAGAAATAGCTGATGCAAATAGTTCGAATCCGGAAAAGATTGTTTCTGTAGAGTTTAATAGCATTTACCTAGAGGCTATGAAGCAGTACCGAACTCATTTTACTAGCTGGGAATCAGGTGGACCCCTTAATATTATAGAATTCCGAAAAGTATTAATGCCTTTAATAGAGTATACTCAAAGTAATTCATTGAAGAAGATCCCTGTTCCAAATGTGATTTGTAAAGACGATAAAGATAAAATCATACATCATAGTTTGTTAAGTACGATGCTTTCATCTTTAATAGCGCAAAAACTTAATTATCCTAAAGGTGATATTATTCAAATAGGTGTATCAGCAGCTCTATGTAATGCAGGGTTTGCAAAATATCATTTTAAAAGTATTACTCAATTAGAAAGCAACCCAGATTATAAAAACCATCCAATGTATAGTTATCGTATGGTAGAAAAAGCTCAGTTCTTACGTGATCAAATGAAAGTGGCTATTTTACAACATGAGGAGAGACTTGACGGAAGCGGTTATCCACTAAGACTAATGTCAAAACATATTAACGAGTACGCTTCGATTCTTGGAGCATGTGCTTACTACTTTAATAAAGTATTATTCTCAAAAGAAAGTTTAAATGATTTTCAAATAATCGAACATCTAAATAAAGAATGTTTCGGTAAGTTTCATCCGAGTGTAATTGAAGCCATTAATAATATCGTTATTCATTTCCAGTTAGGTGATCGAGTGATGTTATCAAACGGCATCATCGGACAAATTGTATACCGTTCTACGGTTGAGATAGCAAGACCGACTGTAAAGGCAGAGAATATGGATATGGTTATCGATTTAACAAAAGATAGAAAAGTGTTTATTCAAGAAATATTATTTTAACAACATAAATTTTAAAAAGAAATTAGATTAATAGAATAGTATTAAATACGTTGTTTTTATCTTGGATTATAGTCATATTCCCTTGAAAATACAGGGAATACAATGCATGATAATAAATAACGTATTTTTTTTGAAATTATTTTATAAAAACATATTGACCTAACAGTATACCTTTGGTATTATATAGAAGTCGCCAATGAGTGACACAATGAACTTTGAAAACTAAACAAAACATGAAGTAAAACGTCAATTATTAGTTTTAGAGCAAAACAAGATTTAAACTTAACTATTATGGAGAGTTTGATCCTGGCTCAGGACGAACGCTGGCGGCGTGCCTAAT
>Ga0209025_1000903_pt1 | contig 46017 bp, 49 predicted proteins | sample AraplaMF_Col_mLB_FD_184256 | JGI IMG/M metagenome (GOLD analysis project Ga0209025, IMG submission 184256) | Arabidopsis root microbial communities from the University of North Carolina, USA - plate scrape MF_Col_mLB (SPAdes) (version 2) | ecosystem: Host-associated > Plants > Roots > Endosphere... | reverse complement strand
GCCGGACCTGATCCAGTTCGCGCCCGGCCTGCCCAAGACGCGCTCGGGCAAGATCATGCGCCGCATCCTGCGCAAGATCGCCGAGGACGAGTACGGCGCCCTCGGCGACACCTCGACCCTCGCCGACCCCGCCGTCGTCGACGACCTCATCAAGAACAGACAGAACAAGCGCAAGGCGGGGTGAGCCCGCTCGGCCTCAGGCTATCTGGACGGGTCTGATCGCGACAGGACCGGCGAGCCCTTGCTCGCCGGCGACTCTGACCCGGTTCCGGCCCGCGGCCTTGGCCGCGTAGAGCGCCTGATCGGCCGCTTCGATCAGAAGCTTCCAGCCGGAGCCGTCGCGCCGCCCGGCTGCCACGCCGAAGCTGGCGGTGACGCGCAACTCCGTGCTTTCCTCCGGCATGATCGCCTGCTCGGCGATCGCCGCGCGCAACGTCTCGGCGATCCGCGCGAGCGTACGCAGACTGGTGTTCGGCAGGACGATGGCGATCTCCTCGCCGCCATAGCGCATGACGAGATCGTTCTTGCGCACCATCTCGGCCACCAGCCCGGCCACGACCTGCAGCACCTGGTCGCCGGCGATATGGCCATAGGTGTCGTTGATCAGCTTGAACCGATCGATGTCCATCAGGATCAAGCCGGTCTCGACAGGCAGGTCGTCGAAATCGGGATCGCCGCGGCCGAGCCGATCGAAGGCGTGACGATTGAGCAGGCCGGTCAGCGCGTCGGTCTCGGCCTGCACCTTCAGGCGCTCCGTCAGTCGCAGGCGCTCGCGCAGCTTGAGGCGCAGCGTTTCGAGCGCCTCGAACAGCTCGTGAATCTCGCCGCTGTGCCGGGCGATCCGCACCGGCCGATCGAGGCCGCGTTCCTCGGCGAGCGCAACGACATGATCGCGGGCACGCAGCAGCGGCCTGAAGATGCGCCGGCGCGCCGCCAGAAGCAGGAGCAGATTGGCCAGGATGATCAGCACGGTGAAGGCGATGACGGCCTGGAGCCATCCGGCGCTGGTCGTCCGGGCTGCCTGTGCGTGGACAAGCATGTCGTCGAGAAAGCTTGCGCGTAGCTGCTCGAGCGGCGCCATCGACGGCACATATTGCAGGGTCATCTCTTCGGTCGTGACCGAATAGTGCCCCGAGCGCCCTTCGGCGGTCAGCCGGGCGATGAGATCCAGTCCGCCGCCGAAATAGGCGCCATTCGCGTCGCGCACGGCTGCGGCCAGCTCCGGCGTATCGGCGTGCTCGGCGAGCTGGCGTTCCAGCGATTGCCAGATCTGCAGGATGCGACCGCGGGTGAGGACGAGATCGTCATGGACCGCGGCGGGAAGTGGCTCGCTCGCGGCGATCGAGGGAGCGAGGAAAGAGCCCATCCTCCCGGCATATTCGCGCAGATCTCCGAGCATCTGCCCGGCGAGGGCGTGCCCGGTCAGGGCGTTGTCATGCTCCGCGAGCTCGACCATTGCAGCGAGCACGACCGGCCGCATGGTCTCGACCACTTCGAACATGCCGCCGATCACGCTGCGGATGTCGGCGCTGCTGCGCTCGGACAGAGGAAGCGTGCCCAGCTGGTCGGCTGCGCGGCGCGCCTCGGCGAGGCGGCCACGAACATCATTCAACTTGTCGCTGACGACGAGGTGCCGCGCCACCTCACTCTGGGCATCCGGGGCGATCTCGGCGAGAGCCCGGTCGCTCAGGAGGCGGAATTCGGCGAGTTTGCGCCGGGCCGGGCTGTCGGGCGCCGGCTCCTCGCCGAGCACGCTGTTCATCGGGCCGCGCTCGGCCGAGAGCCGGTTCGCCGCAACCAGGACTTTCCGATAGAGCGTCAGCGCCTCGAGGTTGCGGCTGGCGCGGGCGTAGTCGTTGCCGAGAATCGCGATCAGGCCGAGCGCCAGCGCCAGCGACAGCGCGAGCAGGACCATGCAGCCAAGGACGAGCTTGGTATCGAGGCTGGCGCCGCGCAACGCACGGGGGGAGGCTGGCACTTCGGAACGATGGATCAAAAGGAACGTGCTTCGCGCAAGGACAGGTTGCCGTTGCGTGAGCTATCGAAGGCGGCCCTTGAGATTCGGTAAACTCCCTGCCGCCAAGAGCTGACGGTTCAGCCCCTGATCGGTTTGCGGCCACCCTTCCGGCCGAGCTTCCGGCCGTAGAGCTCGAGCTTGTGGCGGACGATCTCATAGCCGAGCTTGGCGGCGATCTTGGCCTGCAGCTCCTCGATTTCGGGCGAGGAGAACTCGATCACCTCGCCGCTCTCGATGTCGATCAGATGGTCGTGATGGGCCTGGTTGGCGTGCTCGTAGCGCGAGACGCCGTCCTCGAAGGCGTGGCGCTCGATCGCGCCTTGCGTCTCCAGCAGCTTCATCGTGCGGTAGACGGTCGAGAGCGACAATGTCGGATCGTGCACGAAGGCGCGGGTGAAGATGCCCTTGGCGTCGGGATGATCGTCGGCCTCGGCCAGGACCCGCAGGATCAGCCGGCGCTGCTGGGTCATGCGCAAGCCCGCCTTGCGGAGCTGGTGCTCGAACTCCGTCACGCGCTGGTCGATTCCCTTCATGCGCGAGAGGTAGCAATCCTGAGAGGCGTTTGCAAAAACGCCATTGACGCAGGGACTTCACGGGACGGAGCGGAGGACTGCAATGCGGCCTCTGCTGCGCCAGTCGCGAAAAAATCCAGGAGCGGTCGGAATAAAAGCAAGGTCCGGGCGTTCTTCTCATGCCGGCACGAACTTGCGTGGCTCGACACCATGTCGCGCGAAGGTCGGTAGAGAGGAGACGATCATGACCGAGATCGATGATGGGCGGCGAAGGCTGCTACGCCTGGCGCTGGCGATTCTGCCCATGGCGATCGCCGGCTCGGCACTGACCGCGACAGCTGTCCGGGCCGATGATGACGATGATGATGACCGGCGGCGCCGGCGTTGGTATCGGCGGCGCGACTACGATGACGGCTACTATCGGCGACGCTGGCATGACGATGACTATTATCGTCGGCGTCGCTGGCGGCGCCGGCGCGATGACGACGACGATGATTGATCGTCGCAGCTGACGGGCAGGTCGCCTCGGCCTGCCCGCCTTGTTGCCTCAGCGCTTGGTCAGGAAGGCCATGAAGGCGGCCTGCGCCTCGGCCGACTGCAACCGCTCGCCGAAATGCCGGGCTTCGGTCGCGATTGTCTCGGCGACGGCGGTGGCGCTGCCGCGCTTGAGCAGCGCCTTGGTCAGCGCGACCGATTGCGGCGGCAGTGCCGCCAGCGCCTTGGCCTTGTCGAGCGCCGCCGCTAGCGCGCCGCCCTCGGCGGTGATGCCGTTGAGCAGCCCGGCTTCATGTGCCTGCTCGGGGCCGAAGGCCTCGCCCAGCATCAGCAGCTCCGCGGCGCGCTTGGAACCGGCGACTAGCGGCAGGAGATAGCTCGAGCCGCCTTCCGGGCAGAGGCCGAGCGTGACGAAGGGCATGCGGAAGCTCGCCGAGCCGCCAGCGAAGGCGAGGTCGCAATGCAGCAGCATGGTGGTGCCTATGCCGACGGCGAAGCCCTCGACTGCCGCGACGATCGGCTTCTTCGTGGTCGAGATCGCGGTCAGGAAGTCGATGGCGACGCGCGGCCCATCCATGCCGCCGGCAGCGAAATCCTTGATGTCGTTGCCGCTGGTGAAGCAGCCGCCCGCGCCGGTAAGCACGATAGCCCGGACCGAACCGTCCGCATCGGCGGCGGCGAGCGCGTCGATCAGCCCCTGATAGGTGGCACGATCGAGTGCATTGCGCCGGTCGGGCCGGTTCATGGTGATCTGCCGGATGCCCTCGGTCGGGGTCTCGCTCAGAACGGTCTGTGTCATGCTCTGGGTCATGCTTGGCCCTTGTGGTCTCGTCGTCCTGCTGAAAAATAGGCGGCCGACGATGGGGGAGGGGATTGCGCCGGTCAAGGAAGCCCCGAGGGCTTCGGGACCGTTGCAGCGCCCGAGTCGTTATTTTAAGTTTCAACTAATCGGGTGGCGCCGCTGCGCCGCCGGCAGGATAGGGTGGAGACCGCATGCCTACCGTCACGCTAGCCCGTCATGGAGAGGTGGCGGTCGCGACCCTCGACAACCCGCCGGTGAACGCCTTGTCAGCGGCGCTCAGGGCCGATCTCGCCGCTGCGGTCGCGCAGACGATGGCTGACCCGGCTGTGAAGGCTCTGGTCATCGCTGCCAAAGGCAAGGCTTTCATCGCCGGCGCCGACATCAGCGAATTCGGCAAGCCGCCGGCGTCGCCGATCCTGCCCGATCTGCTCGATGCCATCGAGAACGCGGGAAAGCCTGTGGTCGCGGCGATCGAGGGAGTCGCTCTCGGCGGCGGGCTCGAGGTCGCGCTCGCCTGCCATGGCCGCGTCGCGAGCCCGGCAGCGAAGCTCGGTCTGCCGGAGGTCAAGCTCGGCCTGATTCCAGGTGCCGGCGGCACACAGCGCCTGCCGCGCCTGATCGGAGCGGCTGCCGCCCTCCCGATGATGCTCTCGGGCGAGCCGATCGCGGCGCAGAAGGCGGTGGCGCTCGGGCTGGTCGACAGGGTGGTCGAAAGCGATGCGGTTGGTGCGGCGGTGGCTCTGGCGCAGGAGCTCACTCGCAAGGGCGCGCCGGTGAAGACTGGCGCGCGCGCCGACAAGCTGACGGCCGCCGAGCGCGAGGCCTTCGAGACTCTGGCCAAGGATGCGCTGGCGAAGTCCGGCGAGATGCCGAATATCACCGCCCTGGTCGAGGCCGTGCGCGCAGCGCTGACGCAGCCGCTGGCGGAGGGGCTCGCGACCGAGCGGGCGCTGTTCGTGAAGCTCCTCGCCGACGAACGCTCCAAGGCGCTGCGCTACACCTTCTTCGCCGAGCGCGAGGCGGCGAAGGTGCCCGGCATCGACGACAGCGTGAAGCCGCGCCCAATCGCGCGCGCCGCGGTGATCGGCGCCGGCACCATGGGCGGCGGCATCGCCATGTGCTTCGCCAATGCCGGCATCCCGGTCACGCTGATCGAGACCACGCAGGAGCAGATCGACAAGGGTCATGCCCGGGTGCGCGACACCTATGGCTTCTCGGTCAAGCGCGGCTCGATGACCGAGGCGGTGCGCGAGCAGCGCATGGCGCTGATCACGCCGGCGGTCGGGCTCGCCGCCGCAGCGGAGGCCGACATCGTGATCGAGGCCGCCTTCGAGGAGATGGGCGTCAAGCGCGAGATCTTCGGGGCGCTCGACACGATCGCCAAGCCGGGTGCGATCCTCGCCAGCAACACCTCCTATCTCGACCTCGCCGAGATCGCCGCGGTGACGAGCCGGCCGGCCGATGTGCTCGGCCTGCATTTCTTCAGCCCGGCCAATGTGATGAAGCTGCTGGAGATCGTCCGCCCGGCCGGCGTCGCCGACGATGTCGTCGCGAGCGCGATCGGCCTCGGGCGCAAGCTCGGCAAGGTGCCGGTCGTGGTCGGCAACTGCTTCGGCTTCGTCGGCAACCGCATGCTGGAGGCGCGCACCCGCGCCGCTGAGCGCCTGCTCGTCGCCGGCGCCCTGCCGCACGAGGTCGATGCGGCGCTGACCGGCTTCGGCTTCAAGATGGGGCCGTTCGCCATGTCGGACCTCGCCGGCAACGACATCAGCTGGCGCAGCCGCAAGGCGCGCGGCAAGACGGCTGCTGTGGCGGATGCGATCTGCGAGCGCGGCTGGTTCGGCCAAAAGACCGGGCGCGGCTATTACCGCTACCCGGAGGGCGCGCGCGCCGGCGAGCGCGACCCGGAGGTCGAGGCGCTGATCGCCGAGGTCTCGGCCGGCAAGGGCGTGACGCGGCGCAGCTTCACGCGGGAGGAAATCCTGGCGCGTCTGCTCGACCCGATGGTCAACGAGGGTGCGCGCATCCTCGACGAAGGCATCGCGGTGCGGCCGGGCGACATCGATACGGTCTGGCTCAACGGCTATAACTGGCCGGCCTGGCGCGGCGGGCCGATGCATTGGGCCGAGAGTGTCGGGCTGGGCGTCATCGTCGAGCGGCTGGAGCAGCAGGCGGCCGAGAGCGGCGATGCCTCGCTCGAACCCGCGCCGCTGTTGCGCAAGCTCGCTGCCGAGGGCAAAGGCTTCTCGGCCATGAAGGCTGCTGCCGCCTGAAGCGGCTGAGTTGCTGACCGACACCGAAGTTCGAATGGCGGCTACGGCCGCAATGCCAGACAGGATGTGAAGCACCATGACCGAAGCCGTCATCGTCTCGACTGCCCGTACGCCGATCGGCAAGGCCCATCGCGGCGCCTTCAACCAGGTCCGCGGCGCCGATATGGCGGCCCATGCGATCAGGCACGCCATGGCGCGGGCGAAGCTCGAGCCGGAGGCGGTCGAGGAGGTGGTGCTGGGCTGCGGCTATCCGGAAGCGGCGACCGGCCTCAACGTCGCCCGTCACGCGGCGCTCGTCGCCGGCATCCCGGTGCGGTCGGCGGGCGTCACCGTCAGCCGTTTCTGCGCATCGGGGCTGGAGGCGATCGCGCATGCCGCTCGGCGCGTGGTGATGGATGGCGTGCCGGTGGCGGTCGGAGGCGGCGTCGAATCGATCTCGCTGGTGCAGCCGGTGACGCGGCGCGATCTCGCCATGAACGACTGGCTCACGGCGAACAAGCCGACGATCTACACGACGATGATCGAGACCGCCGACATCGTCGCCGAGCGCTACGGCATTTCGCGCCAGGCGCAGGACGAGTTCTCGGTCGAGAGCCAGCGCCGCACCGCCGCGGCCCAGCAGCGCCGCCTGTTCGATGACGAGATCGTGCCGATGAGCGCGGTGATGGCCGTCACCGACAAGGCGACCGGCGAGGTCCGGCAGGAAGAGGTGACGCTCTCCAAGGACGAGGGCAACCGGCCCGAGACGACGCTGGAGGGCCTCGCCAAGCTGAAGCCCGTGCGCGGCGAGGACAAGTTCATCACGGCCGGCAATGCCAGCCAGCTCTCCGACGGCGCCTCGGCCAGCGTGGTGATGTCGGCGCAGGAGGCAAAGCGCCGCGGGCTCGAGCCGCTCGGCATCTTCCGCGGCTTCGCCTCGGCGGGCTGCGAGCCGGACGAGATGGGCATCGGCCCGGTCTTCGCCGTGCCGCGCCTGCTCGAGCGCAACGGCCTCAAGGTCTCCGACATCGATCTCTGGGAGCTGAACGAGGCCTTCGCCTCGCAGTCGCTCTATTGCCGCGACACGCTCGGCATCGATCCCGAGAAGGTCAACGTCAATGGCGGCGCGATCGCGATCGGCCATCCTTTCGGCATGAGCGGGGCGCGGCTGGTCGGCCACGCGCTGCTGGAAGGCCGCCGGCGCAAGGCGCGCTATGCGGTCGTGACCATGTGCGTCGCCGGCGGCATGGGCTGCGCCGGCCTGTTCGAGATCAACAGCTGATCAGCCCTCGCCGGCGAAGCCGAGCGGGATCGCCGTTGTCGACTTCAGTTCCTCCATGGCGAACATGGAGGTGACGTCGCTGAGCTCGATGCGCGAGATCAGCTTCTTGTAGAGCGCGTCATAGGCGGCGATGTCGGAGACATAGGCCTTGAGCAGGTAATCGATGTCGCCGCTCATCCGATAGAAGTCGACGATCTCGGGCAGGTCGTGCACGGCGGCATGGAAGCGCTCCAACCATTCCATCGTATGGCGCCCCGTCTTCACCGCGATGAAGACGGTGACGCCGGCCTTCAGCTTGCCGCGGTCGAGCAGCGCGACCCGCCGCCGGATATGGCCTTCCGCCTCGAGCTTCTGGATGCGCCGCCAGCATGGTGTTGGCGACAGCCCGACTGTCTCTGCGATCTCAGCCAGCGGCCGGCTCGCATCCTCCTGCAGTAGCGCGAGAATGCGCAGATCGAAGGCGTCGAGCTTGGCCATGGCTGCCGTCCTGGGAATGGAATATCAATCACAATCTATGTTGAGAAATCTGTTTCTCATAAGGCGATCAATATTGGTATCAGTTTCTAATTTTGGCTCATTCCGAGCCGGAGATCGCAAACCATTGCCGCTAGTCTGGCCTATCATGATTCCCGTCATCGGATGCGACGGGAGATGGGAACATGCAGGGCTTTCTCGGTGAGGAGCGGCGCGGGGCGGTCCTGAATGCCCTGCGCACCCATGAAGGCACCTGCTCGCGCGACTATCTCGCTGCGGCCCGCGCCGTCCTCAACGAGCTCGTCGCGGTCCCCGATCTGATCCAGCGCCTGCCGCTGCTGCGAAAGCAAGGCGGCTATACCCGCAACCTGCTCGCCGGCAACGAGGCCGTCAGCGTCTGGGCGATCGTCTGGGGCGAGGGCGCCACCACCTGCATCCACGACCACCATTGCTCGTGCTGCTTCGGCGTCGTCTCCGGCATGGTCACGGAAACCTGGTATCGCGCCATCGACGCCAGCCGCGCCGTGGCGACGGAAGAGCATGAGCGCCAGGCTGGTTACGTCGCCTGCATGCTGCCGACCGGTCCGAACATCCATCGCATGCAGAACCGCGGCGTGGGCGATGCGATCTCGATCCACATCTACGGCTACGACCACCATCTCCACGATTCCTCGGTCGAGACCGAATACACCGCCGTCGCGGGCTGACGCGCCCGATCAGCTTCTATCGCTGGCAAATGCGCCGGCAGCTTCTGCGAGCGCGGTCGGGAATTCCCCGGCCGCGCTCTTTTGCCATCATGCTGTCGCAACCCGCCTCAATTCTGCCGGCGGGGAGATCATTGGCGATCAAAACGGGTGGGCCAGCTGTCAGGGAGACTTGAGGCATGAGCCTGAACGTTCAGCAGAACCGTTGGGATGGCACCGAGGGCGATGACTCCTGGGAGGCCGGGACCAGTACGAGGGGCTGGGCCGCCTATGGCCGCGGCGGCGATGACCACCTCACTGGCGGTGCACTAGCCGACATGCTGTCCGGCGGTGACGGTTTCGACGTCATCCACGGTGGTAGCGGGAATGACCGCCTCTACGGCGGCGAGGGCCAGGACCAGCTTTATGGCGGCGACGGCAACGACCTCATCGATGGTGGCGGGCAATATGATCTGATCTATGGCGGCAACGGCAATGATGTCGTCCTCGGCGGCGGCATCGCCTTCGGCGAGGCAGGCAACGACATCCTCTACGGCAGCGACGAGCGGGACATCCTGACCGGCGGCGACGGCAACGATACGCTCTACGGTGGTCTGGGCCCCGATCTTCTTCGCGGCGGCAACGGCTCCGATACGCTCCACAGCGGCGGCGATACGTCCGGCGACTTTTTCTACACGGACGAGCTGCAGGGCGATGGCGGCAAGGATTTCCTTTACGGCGATCTCGGTCGCGACGTCTTCGTCTACTGGAATGTCAGCGACAGTGCGCCGGGGGCGGCTGCGCGCGATGTCATCCATAACTTCACGCAGGGCGCAGACGACATCCAGCTCACCATTGATGCCGATACCAGCACCGCCGAGCATGAGGATTTCGTCTTCATCGGGACGGACGCGTTCAGCGGCGAGGCCGGCCAGCTGCGTTATGAGGTCTCGAACGGCAGCACCTTCGTCACCGGCGACGTGAACGGCGACAGCGTGGCTGATTTCGAGATCGAGCTCGTCGGCGAGATCAATCTCACGGCGTCCGACTTCATGTTCTGAGTGGGATTGCTGGGGCTAATCCAGCCAGCTGGTGAAGCCTTCGACCGGCTCGCGCGCCGGCACGAGCCGGTTGGCCGGCGCCTCCGCATCGGCCTTGCCGAGCGCGATGCCGCAGACCACGATTTCGCTCTGCGGGATGGCGAGCTCGCGCCGCACGGTTTCGTGGAAGCTGGCGAAGATCGCCTGCGGGCAGGAGTCGAGCCCGTGGCCCTGGGCCGCGATCAGCAGAGTCTGGATGAAGGCGCCGAGATCGAGCCAGGAGCCGATCTCGAGATCGCGGTCGACCGTCAGCATCAGCGCGACCGGCGCGCCGAAGAAGCGCAGATTGGCCTCGGTCTGGCGGCGCATGCCGGCATGGTCGCCTTTGGCGACACCGAGCAGGCCATAGAGATCCCAGCCAACCTTGCGGCGGCGCGAGAGATAGGGCTCGCGGAAGGTTACGGGATAATAGCGATACTCCTCCGCGCGCGGGGAGGGATCGTCGAGCGCGGCGACCAGCGCCGTCTCCAGCCTGGCGCGGGTCCTGGGGCCGAGCACGCGCAGGCGCCAGGGCTGCATGTTGGTACCGCTCGGCGCTTGCGCCGCCAATTCAATCAGGCGGCGCACCAAAGCGGGATCGACCGGGTCGGGCAGGAAGGCGCGCACGGCGCGGCGGCTGGCGATGGCCTTCTCGACCGCCTCAGCCGCCGCTGCACTCATGCGCTGAGCGGCTGGCGCGCCGCGAGGAAAGCCTCGTGCTCGCGGATCAACCCGCCATCGAGCGCCTTGGCGATCAGCTTGCGGGTGTTGTCGAGGCCGTAGATCGCTGCGAAGGAGCCGAAGCGCGGGCCCTGCTCCTCGCCGAACATCACCTGGTAGATCGCCTTCCACCAGTCGCCGGAGACGCCCGGCCGCTCCGGCGTCGCATTCTTGGCCGTGAGGTTCTGGTAGCGCGGGATGGCGCGGGCGACATCCAGCGCCGCGTCCTGCACCGCTTCGGCGCCCGCACCCGCCGGCAATGCGGCGAGCGCGGCGTCGAGCGCGGTGAAGGCGGCGCGCTCGGTCTCGTTGGCCGGGCGGTAATGCTTTGCCGGCTTCACGAAGTCACGGAAATAGGCGAGCGCGTAGCCGACCAGCGCATCGAGGCGCGGATGCGTTTGCGGCGAGATGCCGGGCGCATAGCGCTGCAGGAAGCCCCAGAGCACGGCCTTGTCCTCGGAGTTCGCGACGGCGACGAGGTTCATCAGCAGCGAGAACGAGATCTGCGTGCGCACCGCATTGTCGCCCTCGCCGGTGGCGATGACCTCGGGCTGCGGCGGCGTGCCGGCATGGATATGCCAGACCGGGTTGCCGAGCCGGTTCTTCCAGTCCTGCCGGTCATAGCCGCCGAGGAACTGCAGGTAGTCGTCGACCGCGCGCGGGATCACGTCGAAATGCAGCTTCTTGGCCTCGCGCGGCCGCGAATACATGAACAGCGCCAGGCTCTCCGGCGGGCCGTAGCTGAGCCACTCCTCGATGGTGAGGCCGTTGCCCTTCGACTTCGAGATCTTCTGGCCCTGCTCGTCGAGGAAGAGCTCGTAGTTGAAGCCTTCCGGCGGGGTGCCGTCGATGGCGCGGGCGATCTGCGAGGAGACCTTGACCGAGTCGATCAGGTCCTTGCCGGCCATCTCGTAGTCGACGCCGAGCGCGACCCAGCGCATCGCCCAGTCCGGCTTCCATTGCAGCTTGGCATGGCCGCCCGTCACCGGCGTGGTGAAACGCTCGCCGCTCTGCGGGTCGGTCCAGGTGATGGTGCCGGCCTCGACGTCGCGCGCCTCGATCGGCACCTGCATGACGATCCGGGTCTTCGGATGGATCGGCAGGAAGGGTGAATAGGTCGCGGCGCGCTCCTCGCGCAGGGTCGCCAGCATGATCGCCATGATCTTGTCGAAGCGGGCCAGCATCCTGAGCAGGGTCGCGTCGAATTCGCCGGCGCGATAGGCGTCGGTCGAGGACTTGAACTCGTAGTCGAAGCCGAACTGGTCGAGGAAGGCGCAGAGCCGGGCATTGTTGTGCCGGCCGAATGAGTCATGCGTGCCGAACGGGTCCGGCACCTCGGTCAGCGGCTTGCCGAGATGCTGCGCCAGCAGCTCCTTGTTCGGGACGTTGTCCGGGACCTTGCGCAGGCCGTCGAGATCGTCCGAGAAGGCGATTAATCGCGTCGGAATCGCGCCGTCGGTCAGCACCTGAAAGGCGTGACGGACCATCGAGGTGCGCGCGACCTCGCCGAAGGTGCCGATATGCGGCAGGCCCGATGGACCGTAGCCGGTCTCGAACACGGCCTCCTGCTTGCCCGATTTCTGCAGCCGCGCGACGAGCTTCTTGGCTTCCTCGAACGGCCAGGCGGCCGAGACGCGGGCGGCTTCGATCAGCGCGGGTTCGAAAGCGGGCATTTTGGCTAGAGGTCTCGCTGGATAGGGCAGGGAAGGGCGCGGTTTCGCAGATATGCGCGTGCGGCGCAACAACTGGGACGCCATCTGCCGGCAAGATGGAAAACGTCTGCCTGAAAAAGCGGCAGACAACCCCGGTCGCTCGATTGACTCGCCATGGCACCCCGCTAGCGTCGTCTTACAACAAAAGCAGGGGTCGGCTTCGATGGTTCGTGATGTGACGACGGCATTCAGCCGCCGTGTCGTGCTTACTGGCGCCGCTGCGCTGGCCCTGGGGGCGATGTCGCCGGCGCAGGCGCAGACAGCAGTCAAGTTCACCCTCGACTGGGTGTTCCAGGGGCCGACCTCGCCCTTCCTGGTGGCGCTGGAGAAGGGCTACTACAAGGCCGAAGGGCTCGACGTCACCATGGATCCCGGCCAGGGCTCGGCTGGTGCTGTCCAGCGCGTCGCCACCGGCGCCTACGATATCGGCTTCGCCGATGTGAACTCGCTGATCGAGTACAACGCCAAGAACGCCGGCAAGGAGATCCTCTGCGTCTTCATGGCCTATGATTTCCCGCCCTTCGGCGTGCACACGCTGAAGAAGACCGGTATCTCGAAGCCCGCCGATCTTGCCGGCAAGAAGCTCGGCGCGCCGGTGTTCGACGCCTCGTTCCGGCTCTTCCCCGCCTTCGCCAAGAAGGTCGGCATCGATGCCAAGAGCGTCCAGCACGTCAACCTGACGCCGCAATTGCGCGAGCAGTCGATGGTGCAGGGCACGGTCGACTTCATCAGCGGGCACTTCTTCTCGTCGGTGCTCGACCTGAAGGCGCGCGGCGTGAAGCAGGAGGACATCGTCTCCTTCAGCTACTCCGACTACAAAATGGACGTGTACGGCAACGGCATCATCATCTCGCCGGCCTTCGCCGAGAAGCCGGAGGTGGTGAAGGGCTTCCTGCGCGCCACCGCCAAGGCCTGGAAGGAGGTCGCCGCCAATCCGGCCGTCGGTCTCGCCGCGGTGAAGAAGCGTGATCCGCTGATCGACGAGAAGCTGGAGGCCGAACGCCTCGATCTCTCGCTGAAGATGAACGTGCTGACGCCCTTCGTGAAGGAGAACGGCATGGGCGATGTCGACCCGGCACGCTTCGCCCGCTCGGTCACCGACGTCGCCGACGCCTTCGGCCTGCCGGCGGCGCCGGCGCCCGACAAGGTGTTCTCGAACAAGTACCTGCCGCCGAAGGCGGAGCGCATGGTCGCGCCGTGACACCCAGCCGTCATGGCCGGGCCTGAGCCGGCCATCTCCTGGAGTTTCCTCGTCCCGGGTTTCTCGGGACAAGCCCGAGAATGACGCCCTTCATGCCGGCTTCCACCGACACGCCCCTCGTCGAACTGCGCAAGGTCAGCCTCGCCTATGGCAGTGGCCCCTCGCGCATGCTGGCGCTGGAGGATGCAACGCTCGACATCGCCAAGGGCAAGTTCATCGCCGTGGTCGGCCCCTCCGGCTGCGGCAAGTCCACGCTGATGAAGCTGGTCACCGGGCTGCTGCCGCCGAGCGGCGGCGAGGTTCGGGTGCATGGCAAGCCTGTCAAGGGTCCGATCCGCGGGGTCGGTATGGCCTTCCAGGCGCCGACGCTGATGCCCTGGCGCACGACGCGCGACAACATCCTCCTGCCGCTCGAAGTGGTCGAGCCGCACAAGCGCCGCTTCCGGGCCAACAAGGCCGAGTACATCGAGCGGGTCGAGAAGTTGCTCGCCTCGGTCGGCCTCGGCGGTTTCGGCGACAAGTTCCCCTGGCAGCTCTCGGGCGGCATGCAGCAGCGCTCCAGCCTGTGCCGGGCGCTGGTGCACGAGCCCGAGATCCTGATGCTCGATGAGCCCTTCGGCGCCCTCGACGCCTTCACGCGCGAGGAGCTCTGGGGCGTGATGCAGGCGCTCTGGCTGGAGAAGCGCTTCACCGCCGTGCTGGTGACGCATGATCTGCGCGAGGCGGTCTATCTCGCCGACACCGTCTATGTGATGAGCCGGCGGCCGGGGCGGATCGTCAAGATCAGCAAGATCGAACTGCCGCGCCCGCGCACGCTGGAGACGACCTTCACCGCCGAGTTCGTCGACATCGTCCACGACCTGCGCGAGCGCATCCATATGGAGCATGCATGATGCAGCCTCCGGCAGGATCGAAAAATGACTGATCGGCAGAGGCAGATCCTGCTCGTCGCCATGCCCTGGCTCGCCATGGCCGGTTTGCTGCTGCTCTGGGAACTCGCCTGCATCGTCTTCGACGTGCCGGAGATCCTGGCGCCGAAGCCGTCCCGCATCTTCGAGGTGATGGTCCAGCGCTGGGACATCCTCCTGAAATTCTGCCTGGAGACGCTCTGGACCACGGCGATCGGCTTCGTGCTGGCGATCGGCTTCGGCGTGCTGCTCGGCCTCGCCATCGGTGCCTCGCCCTTCATCTATTCCGGGCTCTACCCACTGCTGATCGCCTTCAACGCCGTGCCCAAGGTCGCGATCGTGCCGATCCTGATGATCTGGCTCGGCGTCGGCGCCTTGCCGGCGATCATCACCGCCTTCGTCATCTCCTTCTTCCCGATCGTGGTGAATGTCGCCACCGGCCTCGCCACGATCGAGCCGGAGATGCGCGACGTGATGCGCTCGCTCGGGGCGAGCCAATGGGAAATCCTGACCAAGGTCGGCGTGCCCCGCGCCATGCCCTATCTTTTCGCCAGCCTGAAGGTCGCGGTGACGCTCGCCTTCATCGGCTCGGTGATCTCCGAGACGGTCGGCGGCAATCGCGGCATCGGCTTCCTGATGCTCTCGGCCGGCGCCCGCAACGACTCCGCCACGACTTTCGCCGGCCTCTTCGCTATCGCGATCATGGGCGTGCTGATGTACGCCGCCTGCGCCCTGGTCGAGCGCCGGATGACGCGCTGGGCCTTCCGCGGCGAGATCGTCGGCTGAGCGGTCGTTTCGCCGCTAGTGACAGCGCGGTCTTGCAACAATATACAGTCAATCCATTCAGTGCTTCGCCTCACGACGGATCGCATCGATGGATTGGCTCCCTGACCTGACCCAGAGCGACAAGCCGCGCTATCTTGCCATTGCTGACCGCATCGCCGCCGACATTGCGGCAGGGGTGCTGGCGGCCGGAGAGAGGCTGCCGCCGCAGCGGCGGCTTGCCGAGGTGCTCGCCGTCGATTTCACCACGGTGGCGCGCGGCTATGTCGAGGCGCAGCGGCGCGGGCTGGTCGAGTCACGGGTCGGGCAGGGCACCTTCGTCAAGGCGGCGACAGTCAAGGCCATGACGCCAGGCCAGGGCTCGATCCCGCGGACGCCGACGCCGGAACTGGTCGACCTCTCGATGACCTTGCCACCGGAGCCCGATGATCCCGTGCTGGTCGCGCGGATGCAGCAGGGCATGGCCGAGGTCGGCGAGCGGCTGGTCAGCCTGCTGCGCTATCAACCGCTCGGTGGTTCGCCAGCCGACAAGGCGGCCGCCGCGCTCTGGCTCGGCCGACGCGGCCTGACCCCCGCATCTGAGCAGCTTTTCGTCGTGCCGGGCGCGAATGCGGCGCTGCTGGCGATCCTGAGCAGCCTGGCGAAGCCTGGCGACACCGTCCTCTGCGAGGCGCTGACCTATCCCGGGATCCGTTCGATCTGTGCGCAGCTTGGCCTGCCGCTGACGGGGCTGGCGATGGATCGTGACGGGCTCGATCCTGCGGCCTTCGCCGAGGCTTGCGCGCGCCAGAAGCCGAAGGCGCTCTATCTCAATCCGGTCCTGCAGAATCCGACGACGATCACCATGCCGGAGCGGCGGCGCGAGGAGATCGCCGCGATTGCTCGCCGCCATGGCGTCGCGATCATCGAGGACGACGCCTACGGCTTCGTGCCGCCTGATGCACCGGTGCCCTTTGCCGCGCTGGCGCCGGAGCTGACCTGGCACATCGCCGGCCTGTCGAAATGCCTCGGGGCCGGCTTGCGGCTCGCCTATGTCCTCGTGCCGGATCTCCGGTCCGGCTGGCCTTTCGCGGCAGCCTTGCGCGCCAGCAGCATTATGGCCTCGCCATTGACCGCGGCGCTGGCGACGCGCTGGATCGAGGATGGCAGCGCCGACGCGCTGCTTGCCTTCATCAGGGCGGAGACGGCGGCGCGGCAGCGGCTAGCAGCCGAAATCCTGCCGGCGGGCTTGGGGCGTGCTGATCCGCTCAGCTTCAATCTCTGGCTGGAATTGCCGCCGCCCTGGACCCGCGCCGCTTTCGTCGGGCAGATGCAGGCGACCGGGATCGGTATCGTCGCCAGCGATGCCTTCGCGGCGAAAGGGCCGGCGCCCGAGGCTGCGCGCATCTGCCTGGGCGGGCCGATCGGCCGCAAGGCGCTGGGCGATGCGCTCGCCTTCATGGCGCATGCGCTGGAGCAGGCGCCGGAGGCCGGCGCCCGCGTGTTGTAAAGTCGCTCGATCCGCTGATCGAGGTCAGGCTGCGCCCTTGGGCTGCTGCTGCGTGGCGCAATGGATGCCGCCGCCGGCTTCACCGAGCGGGTCGACATTCAGGCTGACGATCTCGCGACCCGGATAGAGCTGCCGCAGGATTGTTCTGGCGGTCGCGTCGGCTTTGTCGTCGCCGAATTTCGCGCCAATGACCGCGCCGTTGCAGACATAGTAGTTCACATAGCTCGAGACGAAGTCGCGCGCTCGCGAGCGGATGTCGACGGGATCGGGAATGACGACGATATCGAGCTTGCGGCCCTGGGCATCCCGCGCCGCCTTCAGAATCTCATAGGTCTGGAAGGCGGCGGCCGACCAGGGATCGCTGCGATCCGGGGTATCGCCGAGCTGGATCACGACCTGTCCGGGTTTCACGAAGCGGGCGAGCGCGTCGATGTGGTAGTCGGTGATGTCGGCGCCCTTGACGCCGGGCGCCCAGATCATCCGCTCGGCGCCGAGCGCGTCGAGCAGGAGGCGCTCGACCTCGGCCTTGTCGCCCTTGTTGCGATTGCGATTGATCCAGCTGCTTTCATGCGCCATCGCCGTGCCGGCACCGTCGACCTCGACGCCGCCGGCCTCGCCGACGAGGCCATTCGCGAAAACGGAAAGGCCAAACCGCTCGCCGACGCGTCTGGCGATCTGCCCGTCATCGGCATGGCTTTGCTTATTACCCCAGCCATTGAAGCCGAGATCGGAGACGGCAAGCGGTCCTGCTGTCTGCGGCACGGCGAAGGTTGGGCCGGAATCGCGGCACCAGAGATCCTCGGTCGGGATCGGCCAGGTCTCGATCGCCGATCCGAGCGCCTTCGCGGCAATGCCCTGCTGCTCCGGGCGCGCCAGGACGACGACCGGCTCGAAGCGGGCGATCGATCGGGCGATCAGCGCGATGGTCGAACGTACCTCGTCGAGTGTGCTCTGACCGCCATAGATGCGGCTGCGTGCCGGCCACTGCATGAACGTCCGCTCATGCGGATCGCTTTCGAGTGGCACGCGATAGCCGGAAGTCTTGGTCACTTTCGATTCCTGAGCGGATGCAGCTTCTGACAAATTGATACGTTGCAGGACCGGCAGCGAGGCCGCCGTTCCCACTATTTGTAGCAAGTGTCTTCGATTAAGCATTGTGATGAGCTTGTCTGTTCGCCAATCAATACGTGGATCCGATCTTTTTGTGGGTGATCTTGTTATAATTGAGCCATTTGTTGTTCGGCCGTGTGGCGCATGGCGCGCTGAGGGCATGCATGGGCACCCGGCGGAGCCGCAGGCGTGCCTGGCCTTCTTCGCCAATCAGCTGCGGCGATGTTGCATGCTGCGAGATATTGACTGCAATCAATTACGGCACTATGTAGCGGTCAATCTCTGGTGAATGCAGTCAATCACGGCGCTTCACCGCAAGGAGGACGACATGGCACATCAGCATTGGCCGGCACTGTCCCCGCTCAAGACCGGCATGCGCGGCCGCTGCCCGCGCTGCGGCGAAGGGCAGCTCTTCGATGGATTCCTGACGCTGAAGCCGCGCTGCGAGGCCTGCGGTCTCGACTATTCCTTCGCCGATCCGGCTGACGGACCGGCCTTCTTCGTGATGATGTTCGTCTGCGTGCCGGCGGTCGCCTTCCCGCTCTGGCTGGAGCTGAGCTACAACCCGCCGACCTGGGTGCACCTGGTCACGACCCTGCCGCTGGTGCTCCTGACCTGTATCCCGCCTCTGCGGCCGCTCAAGGGCTGGCTCGTCGCCTCGCAGTTCTTCTACAAGGCCGAGGAAGGGCGCCTGGCGAAGCCGCGCCCGGCTCCGGAGCAGGATCAGAACGGGCTGACCGGGAAGAACCGGATGAACAGCCTGGCATAGGTGCCGTCGTCCCAGAGGCCCTGCAGCGCGTAGTCGATCGCCCGCTGCAAAGCGAGGTCGTCCTTGCGCAGCAGGAAGCCGACGCCCTCGCCGAAATAGCGGGCTTCGAGATAGGGGCCTCCGGCGAAGGCGAATTCGCTGCCGCCTCGCCCGGCGATGGTCAACGCCAACGCGACCCCGTCCCCAAAGACATATTCGGCATCGCCGCTGCGCAGCAGGGCAAGGGCAGCCTGCAGGTCCGGTGCCGCACGGCGCTGGATGAAGGGCGCGAGGCGCTCGAGGAAGGCTTCGTGCGCCGTACCCGAGATGACGGCGACACGCGTGCCGCGCAGGGCGCCGAATTCGAGATCCGTCCGGGCATTGCCGCGGGTCGTCAGCAGGCGGGCCGGCGAGCGATGGTAAATCTGGCTGGCGGCGAAGCGGGAGCGCAACTCGCTCGTGACCGGAATGGCGGCGGCGAGCACGTCGCCGCGTCCCTCGGCGAGGGAATCCAGCAAGGTGTCGAAGCGGCGGGCCTGGATGGTGCAGCTCAGGGCCAGCTTCTCGCAGACGGCGCGCGCCAGTTCGACCGAGAAGCCGGTGACGCCGCCTTCAGGCGTGGCGAAATGCATCGGCGGGAAGTCGTCGTCGGTCAGGAAGCGGATCACCCGCGGCGGGCCGAGATCGGGCCGCTCGACCCGGACGTTCGGATCCCAGTAGTTCGGCACGACATAGGTCGCGGCCGGCTGCGCCTGGGCTTTCGCTCCGCTTGCGGGCAGGAGCAGCAGGCAGGCGAGGGCGCTCATGGCCAGGGCGTCGGCGAAGCGGGCGATCATCGTCCGCATCTGGCGCCAGGGTGGGGTGGGAATCAATGGGGAGCGCATGCGTCATTCTCGGGCGAAGCGTCGCCCGGAGAAGGGCGACCCTCAGACGAAATAATCCGGATAGCTCGCCTTGAGATGCACCAGGTCGGGCAGCAGCGTGCCGAGATGCTGGCGCATCGCGACGATCGCGGCCGAGGCGTCGTGCCGCCTGATCTCGTCGACGATGGCGAGGTGCTCACGGATCACCATCGCCATCCGCCCCGGCACCGGCAGCGTCATCCGCCGGCAGCGATCGATCTGGCTCTTGGCGGCATGGGCGAGCTTCCAGACGCCGGGATAGCCGGCGATGTCGGCGAGTGCCTCGTGGAAGGCTTCGTCGGCGAGATGGAAGCGCTCCTGATCACCGGCCTCATGCGACTCGTGCAGCACGGCGATCGTCGCATCGAGCCGGGCGATGTCGTCCGCGCTCGCCGTCCGCGCCAGCACCTCGACCGTGGCGCATTCCAGCGCCTGGCGGATGAACACCGCCTCGGGGATCGCGCCTGTCGGGATGCGGGCGACGAAGGTGCCGGCCTGTGGAAAGATTTCGACGAGCCCCTCCTCCTTCAACCGAATCAGCGCCTCGCGCACCGGGGTGCGGCTCATGCCGAAGCGGGTGGTGAGGTCCTTCTCTGACAGGGCTGTGCCCGGCCGCAGCACCATGTCGAGGATCTCGCGGCGAAGCTCGTCCTGCACGACGGACGCGGCCGTGGCGCGGCCCGCGGACGCTCCGGCGAGGCGCTGCGGCTTGCGCTCGCGGCGCAAGGTCCCGGTCTCGCTTATCCCTAGCGCCTCCGACATCGTCCTATCCCGGCCATGATCACTGCCTTATTGGACCACGTTGCGCGCTCCGCGGCCAATCAGGGCGTAACACGGCCGGGTGGTGCATACTAGTATATTAGTATATTGACGTCTCACCAATGCCGGCCCTATGGTCCGGCCCGATAGAGGAAACGCCAGCGATGCTGCTGCACGACGATCGTCTTTTGCCTGCCGAACCGGTGACGCGCGGCATTGCGCGCCGCCTCTATGCCGGCGTCCGCGATCTGCCGATCATCTCGCCGCACGGCCACACCGACCCGCGCTGGTTCGCCGAGGACAAGCCCTTCCCCGATCCGGCGACGCTGTTCGTCAAGCCGGACCACTACATCTTCCGCATGCTCTATTCGCAGGGCATCAAGCTCGAGCAGCTCGGCATCGCCCGCAAGGATGGCAGCGAGGTCGAAGGCGACCCGCGCCAGATCTGGAAGCTCTTCGCCAGCAATTGGCACCTGTTCCGGGGCACGCCGACGCGGCTCTGGTTCGAGCACGCCGCCTTCTCGATCTTCGGCATCACCGAGCGCCTCTCGGCCGAGAGCGCCGACCGCATCTATGATCGTATCGCCGAGCAGCTGGAGCAGGACGCGATGCGCCCGCGCGCACTGTTCGAGCGCTTCAAGATCGAGGCGATCGCCACAACCGAAGGCGCGCTCGATCCGCTGAAATGGCACGATATGATCAAGGCGTCCGGCTGGGGCGGCAAGGTCGTCACCGCCTATCGCCCCGACAGCGTCGTCGACCCCGAGTTCGAGGGCTTCAAGGACAATCTCGAGCAATTCGGCGAGCTGACCGGCGAGGATGCCACGAGCTGGAACGGCTATCTCGAAGCCCACCGCAAGCGCCGCAGCTATTTCATCGAGCGCGGGGCAACTTCCTCCGACCATGGCCACGCCACGGCTCGCACCGCCAACCTGACCCAGGCCGAGTGCGAGAAGCTGTTCGCCAAGATCCTGAAGGGCAAGTTCTCGGCCGAGGACGCCGATCTCTTCCGCGGCCAGATGCTGACCGAGATGGCGAAGATGAGCCTCGATGACGGGCTCGTCCTGCAGATCCACCCGGGCTCCTATCGCAACCACAACCCGCATCTGTTCGAGCAGTTCGGCCGCGACATGGGCTCCGACATCCCGCGCGGCATGGACTATGTCTCGGCGCTGAAGCCGCTGCTCGACGCGGTCGGCAACGAGCGCGGTCTCACCGTCATCGCCTTCACCCTCGACGAGACCAGCTATTCGCGCGAACTCGCCCCGCTCGCCGGCCATTACCCGGCGCTGAAGCTCGGGCCGGGCTGGTGGTTCCTCGATGCGCCCGAAGCGATGCTGCGCTTCCGCGAGCTCACCACCGAGACAGCCGGCTTCTACAACACCGTCGGCTTCAACGACGACACGCGCGCCTATCTCTCGATCCCTGCGCGTCACGACGTCGCCCGCCGGATGGACTGCCACTACCTCGCCAGGCTCGTCGCCGAGCACCGTCTCGACGAGGACGAGGCTGCCGAAGTCGCCCACGATCTCGCCTATCGCCTGGCCAAGGAGGCCTACCGCCTGTGACCGGGACCATCGACGAACGCCAGGCCGCACATCCCCGCGATGTGCGCAGCTACGACACCGAAGCTCTGCGCCAGGATTTCCTGATCGAGCGGATCTTCGTGCCCGGCGAGGTCGCGCTGACCTACAGCCATTACGACCGCATGATCGTCGGCGGCGCGACGCCGGCGGCCAAGCCTCTGACGCTCGATCCGTTCCCGCCGACCGGCACGCCCTTCTTCCTGGCGCGGCGCGAGCTCGGCGTGATCAATCTCGGCGGCGCCGGCTCGGTCACCATCGACGGCGAGCGCTTCGAGCTACCCAGCCTCGACGCGCTCTATGTCGGGCTCGGCGCGAAGGAGGTGTCCTTCGCCAGCGCCGATCCGGCCAACCCGGCCAAGTTCTATTTGACCAGCGCCCCGGCGCATCGCGAGGCCAGGCATCAGCTCATCCGCAAGGAAGACGCCAACACGATCCATCTCGGCGCCACCGAGACCTCGAACAAGCGCACCATCCGGCAATACATCATGCCCAACACCACCGGCACCAACCAGCTGGTGATGGGCATGACGGCGCTGGAGCCGGGCTCGGTCTGGAACTCCATGCCCTGCCACACCCATACCCGGCGGATGGAGGCCTATCTCTACTTCAACCTCGATCCGGCCCACCGCGTCTTCCACTTCATGGGTGAGCCGCAGCAGACCCGCCACCTGCTGGTCGCCAACGAGCAGGCGATCATCTCGCCGAACTGGTCGATCCATTGCGGCTGCGGCACCTCGAACTATTCGTTCGTCTGGGCCATGGCCGGCGACAATGTCGAGTTCACCGACATGGACGCCGCCCCGGTGGAGACGCTGCGCTGATGGTGTCGCGCACGCCCTTCTCGCTGGACGGCCGGACGGCGCTGGTCACCGGCGCCAATACCGGCATCGGCCAGGGCATCGCGCTGGCCCTCGCGCAGGCCGGCGCGAAGGTCGTCGCGGCCGGGCGTTCGAGCATGGCCGAGACGGAGACGCTGATCGCGGATGCGGGCGGGACCTGCTTCGCGCTCCAGGCCGATCTCCAGCAGGAGGGCATCGCGACCAGGGTGATCGAGCAGGCCGCGGAATTGGCCGGCCCGCTCGACATCCTCGTCAACAATGCCGGCATCATCCGCCGGGCCGACGCGCTCGATTTCAGCGAGAGCGACTGGGACGAGGTGATGAACCTCAACCTCAAGGCCAATTTCTTCCTGGCCCAGGCCTTCGCCAAGGCGGCGCTGGCAGCCGGCCGGACCGGCCGCATCGTCAACATCGCCTCGCTGCTCTCCTTCCAGGGCGGCATCCGCGTCGCCTCCTATACGGCGAGCAAGAGCGGGCTCGCCGGCCTGACCCGGCTGCTCGCCTGCGAATGGGCGGGCAAGGGCATCAACGTCAACGCCATCGCTCCCGGCTATGTCGAGAGCAACAACACCGAGGCACTCCGCGCCGACCCCGACCGCAACGCCGCGATCCTCGCCCGCATCCCGGCCGGGCGCTGGGGTAGGCCGTCCGACATCGGCGGCGCAGCCGTGTTCCTGGCGAGCGACGCCGCGGCCTATGTCCATGGCGCCATCCTTCCTGTCGACGGAGGCTGGCTGGCCCGATGAGCGACCGTCTCAACTCATTCTTCCAGCATGACGCTGGGATCGCCTGGGAGCCGACCGAGCCGGGCGTGAAGCGCAAGATCATGGCCTATGGCCCGGACCTGATGGTGGTGCGCGTCGCCTTCGAGCAGGGCGCGATCGGCAAGGCGCATCAGCACCCGCACCGCCAAGCGTCCTATGTCGAGAGCGGCGTCTTCGACGTCACCATCGACGGCAGGACCAGCCGGCTTTCGGCAGGCGACACTTTCTTCGTGCCCGAAAACCTCGTCCATGGCGTCGTCAACATCGAGGCTGGGCAGCTGATCGATTCCTTCACGCCGATGCGGACGGAATTTCTGTGAGAGATCGCCGCGCCGGCCGTGCCGGCGCGGCTCCCGTCAGGGGACAAGAACGACCGGAATAAGCCGGCGATCTATTGGGGAGAGGACAAGACCATGCTCAATCGACGGAGTTTCTCCGCGCTCGCCGGCGTCGCCTTCGCCGGGCTGCTCGCCACCTCGGCACAGGCGCAGAATGTCACCCTGCGCTCCACCGACATCCACCCGAGCGACTATCCGACGGTCGAGGCCGTCCGGTACATGGGCAAGCTGCTCGAGGAGCGCACGCAAGGCCGCGTCAAGATCAATGTCTTCCACTCGGCCCAGCTCGGCCAGGAGAAGGATACGATCGAGCAGACGCGCTTCGGCGTCATCGACATCAACCGCATCAACATGGCGCCGTTCAACAACCTGATCCCGGCGACCAACGTGCCCTCGCTGCCCTTCATCTTCCGCTCGGTCGACCATATGCGGAAGGTCATGGACGGGAAGATCGGCGACGACCTGCTGAAGGATTTCGAGAAGCACGACCTGATCGGCCTCGCCTTCTACGATTCCGGTTCGCGCTCGTTCTACAACGGCAAGCGGGCGATCAACTCGCCAGCCGACATGAAGGGCCTCAAGATCCGCGTGCAGCAGTCGGACATGTTCGTCGCGCTGGTGCAGGCGCTCGGCGCCAACGCCACGCCGATGCCGTTCGGCGAGGTCTATTCGGGACTGCAGACCGGCGTCATCGACGGCGCCGAGAACAACTGGCCGTCCTATGAATCGACCCGGCATTTCGAGGTCTCGAAGTATTTCTCGCTGACCGAACACTCGCTCTCGCCGGAGGTGCTGGTGATGTCGAAGCGCAGCTTCGACAAGTTCAACGCCGCCGACCAGGCCCTGATCAAGGCGGCAGCGAAGGAATCCGTCGCCAAGATGCGCGAGCTCTGGGACGCCCGCGAGAAGGCCTCGGAAGCCAAGGTCAAGGCCGGCGGCGCCCAGATCAACACCGTCGAGAAGCAGCCCTTCGTCGACGCGATGAAGCCGGTCTACGAGAAGTTCGTCACCGACGCGAAGCTCAAGGACATGGTCGCCGCCATCCAGGCGGTGAAGTGAGCTGACCAGCGGGGCGGCCTTCGAGCCGCCCCGTTTTCCCCATCAGCCCTCATCCTGAGGAGCGATCTTGCGATCGCGTCTCGAAGGATGATCCAGCGTGCTCCGGAAGCATCCTTCGAGACGCCGCTCCGCGGCTCCTCAGGATGAGGGCTGAGTACGATCAACCGGCGCTCGCCCCGGACACCCCATGCACGCATTCACCAAGACCTTCTCGCGGCTGTCCGCGCGCTTGACCCTGACGGTCCTCGTCATTGCCGGCACCGGCATCATGCTGATGACCGCGATGATCGCCTGGGGCGTCTTCGGCCGCTTCATCCTCAACGACACCCCGACCTGGGTCGAGGCCGGCTCGCTCCTGCTGATGGCCTGGTTCATCTTCCTCGGTGCCGCGGTCGGCGTGCGCGAGAGCGATCATATGGGCTTCGAGAGCCTGCTCTCCTTCGTTCCCGCCCGCGTCGCGGCGGGGCTTGGCCTGTTCACACAGGCGCTGATCCTGCTCTTCGGCGTGGCCATGGTGATCTACGGGTTGCAGCTCGTCGACAAGAACTGGAGCGACCGCATCCCGCTGATCGGCATAGCCAAGTCATGGGACTACATGCCGCTGGTCGCCGGCGGCGCCCTGGTCGTGCTGTTCAGCGTCGAGCGCATCCTGCTGATGCTGACCGGCCAGGAGCGCTCGCCGCTCCTCGTGCAGGCCGAGCGCGCCGGCGGCGGGGAGCTCTGAGCCATGGAGATCTGGATCCTGTTCGGCGTCTTTGCAGCGCTGCTCATCATCGGCGCGCCGGTCGCCTTCTGCCTCGGCCTCTCCTCGCTCGCGACCGTGCTCTATATGGGCATCCCGCCGGTCGTGGTGTTCCAGCAGATCAATTCGCAGATCAGCGTCTTCTCGCTGATGGCGATCCCGTTCTTCATCTTCTCGGGCGACCTGATGATCCGCGGCGGCATCGCCGAGCGCATCATCGCCTTCGCCGCCTCGATGGTCGGCCATCTGCGCGGCGGCCTCGGCCAGGTCAACGTCGTCGCCTGCACGCTGTTCGGCGGCATCTCCGGCTCGGCCGTCGCCGACGCCTCGGCCATCGGCGGCATCATGATCCCGCAGATGGTCAAGCGCGGCTATGCCGCCGACTACGCCGTCAACGTCACCGCGAACGCGGCGATCATCGCGCTGATGCTGCCGCCCTCGCACAACATGATCCTGTACTCGCTGGCGGCCGGCAGCGGCATCTCGATCGCCGACCTGTTCACGGCCGGCATCATTCCCGGCCTGCTGCTCGCGGGCTCGCTGATGGTCACCGCCTGGTTCGTCGCGGCGCGCCGCGGCTATCCGGCCGGCACCTTCCCGGGCATCGCCGCAATCGGGCGCCATTTCGTCGTCGCCATCCCCGGGCTGATGCTGATCGTCATCATCTTCGGCGGCGTCCGCTCCGGCATCTTCACCGCGACCGAATCCTCCTGCATCGCGGTCTGCTACGCACTCTTCATCACCGCTCTGGTCTATCGCCATCTCGACTGGACGAATTTCGTCCATGCCCTGCTCGGCGCGGTCCGCACCACCTCGATGGTGCTGCTGATCATCGGCACCGCGGGCGCCTTCGGCTGGCTGATGGCCTTCCTGCAGGTGCCTGAGGCGACGATCAACGCGATGAAGGCGATCTCCAGCGATCCGCTCATCGTCCTGCTGATGATCAACATCGTCCTGCTGATCCTCGGCACCTTTATGGACATGGCGCCGATGATCATCATCTGCACGCCGATGTTCCTGCCGGTGGTCAAGGCGATCGGCATGGACCCTATCCATTTCGGCGTGGTGCTGATCCTGAATGCCGGCATCGGGCTCAATACCCCGCCGGTCGGCTCGGTCCAGTTCGTCGCCTGCGCGGTCGGCAAGATCACGATCATGGAGTCGATGAAATCGATCTGGCCGTTCTACGGCGCGAGCGTAGCCGTGCTGCTGCTTGTGACCTATGTTCCGGCCTTCTCCCTGTGGTTACCGAGCCTGTTCCGATGACACGACTTTCTGCTGCGACGCTGGCTTCCCTGCCGGCGTCGGTCCGCCGCCCCGCTTACGACCGTGCCGGGCTCAAACCCGGCATCGTCCATCTCGGCCTCGGCGCCTTCACCCGCGCCCATATGTGCGAGTTCACCGACGATGCGCTGGAGCGGGAGTTCGGCGCCTGGGGCATCGTCGGCGCCAGCCTGCAGCGGCCCGATCAGCGCGACCGGCTGAAGCCCCAGGACGGGCTCTACACCTTCCTGAAGCGCGCCCCGGCCGGCCCGGAGCTGCGCGTCATCGGCGCGGTGCTCGACGTTCTCGTCGCGCCCGAAAGCCCGCAGGCGCTGGTCGCGAGACTCGCCGCGCCCGAGACGAAGATCGTCTCGCTCACCGTCACCGAGAAGGGCTATTGCCACGATCCGGCGACGGGGAGGCTCAGGGCCGACCATCCCGACATCGTCCACGACCTCGCCAATCCCGCTGCGCCGCGCTCGGCCGTCGGCCTGATCGTCGCGGGCCTTGCCGCGCGCAAGGCCGCAGGCCTCGGCCCGTTCACCGCGCTCTGCTGCGACAATCTCCCCTCCAACGGCCATGTGCTGGCCGGCCTCGTCCGCGATTTCGCGGCGCTGCGCGACGACAAGCTCGCCGCCTGGATCGAAGCCAACGGCGCCTTCCCTTCGACCATGGTCGACCGGATCGTGCCGGCGACGACCGATGCCGATATCGCCGAGGTTGCTGGTCTGCTCGGCCTCGATGACGCCGCCCCGGTGATCGGCGAGCCCTTCCGGCAATGGGCCGTGGAGGACGTGTTTGCAGCGGGCCGGCCGCGCTGGCACGAAGTCGGCGCGCAGATGGTCTCGGAGGTCGCGCCCTTCGAGTTCATGAAGCTGCGCATGCTCAACGGTGCGCATTCGAGCCTCGCCTATCTCGGCTATCTCGCCGGGCACGAGACGGTCGCGGCGGCGAGTGGCGATCCGGTCTTCGCCCGCTTCCTGCAGGGTCTGTGGAGTGAGATCATCCCGGCCGTGCCGGCCCCGCAGGGCGTCGACCTCAAGACCTATGCCGGTGACCTGCTCGCCCGCTTCCAGAACCCGGCGATCAGGCACCGCACCTGGCAGATCGCCATGGACGGCTCGCAGAAGCTGCCGCAGCGCCTGCTCGGCACCATCCGCGAGCGGCTGAAGGCCGGCGCCCCGATCGACCATCTTGCCCTCGGCGTCGCCGCCTGGATGGGTTATGTCACCGGCACCGACGAGAAGGGGCAGCCGATCGACGTGCGCGATCCGCTCGCCGCCGAGTTCGCGCTGCGCGCCAAGGCCCTCGGCCGGGATGCCGTGGCGCTGAGCACGGCCCTGTTCGGCATCGGCGCGATCTTCGGCGACGACCTGCCGCGGGAGGAGCGTTTCACACGGGCTGTGGCGGCTCATCTCGACAGCCTGTTCCAGAAGGGCGCGAAGGCGACCGCCGCTGCGCTCGACTGAAAGACTCGCGTCATGCTCTGGTCGAGCATGACGCTCCCTTCGGCGCTCTTGCCTCGCGCTTCGTTCCCGCGCCATCTTGCGCCGCAACGATATGGAGGCGGACGATGACGACGCGGCGCGATCTTCTGGCGGGAGCGGGCCTTGCCGCACTTGCGACCCAGCTTCCGCTCGCCGCGCTCGCGCAGGCCAGGGACAGCGTCACCATCGGTATGACGCTGGAGCCGCCGACGCTCGATCCGACCTCGGGCGCGGCGCAGGCGATCCGCGAGGTCGTGCTGCAGAACATCTTCGAGGGGCTGGTGGCGATGGACCGCACCGGCAAGCTGGTGCCGGCTTTGGCGGAGAGCTGGACGCTCGCGGCGGACAATCTCACCTACACCTTCAAACTCCGGCCGAACGCGCGCTTCCATGACAGCACGCCGCTTTCCTCCCGCGACGTCAAATTCTCCTTCGAGCGCGCGGTTGCGCCCGATTCGACCAATGCGCAGCGCTGGATCTTCACGCCGATCGAGAACATCGAGGCGCCCGATCCGATCACCGTCATCATCAAGCTGAAGCAGCCGACGGCGAATTTCGTCTATGGGCTCTCATGGGGCGATGCGATCATCGTCTCGCCGGCCACGGCAGCGAACAACAAGACCAACCCGGTCGGCACCGGCCCGTTCAAGTTCGCGCGCTGGAACCGCGGCGACCGGCTCGAACTGGCGCGCAACGACGAGTACTGGGGACCAAAGCCCTCTCTGGCGAAGGCGGTCTTCCGCTTCATCTCCGATCCGCAGGCGCAGGTCGCGGCGCTTCGTGCCGGCGACATCGACGTCTTCACCAATCTCTCGGCGCCTGAGGCGATTCCGCAGCTCAAGGCAGATCCCAAGCTCAAGGTCACCCTCGGCAAGACCGAGGGCGAGACAATCCTCGCCATCAACAATGCCAAGGCGCCGTTCAGCGATGTCCGGGTGCGTCAGGCGATCTCGCATGTGCTCGACCGCAAGACGATCGCGCTCGGCATCTATGGTTTCGACGTCGACTATATCGGCAGCCATTTCTCGCCATTGCATCCGGCCTATGTCGATCTGACCGGCACCTATCCGGTCGACCTCGCCAAGGCGAAGGCGCTGCTCGCGGCAGCCGGCTTCCCGAACGGCTTCGAATGCACGTTGCGGCTGCCGCCGCCGGCCTATGCGCGGCGCGGCGGCGAGATCATCGCGGCGCTGCTGGCCCAGATCGGCATCAACGCCAAGATCGAGCCGCTCGAATTCCCGCAATGGCTTGAGCGCGTGTTCAAGGCCAGGGATTTCGACCTGACCATCATCGCGCACACCGAGCCGCTCGACATCGGCAACTACGCCCGCGACGACTACTACTTCCAGTACAGGAATCCCGAGTTCAAGGCGCTGATCGACAAGATCGACCGCACCGTCGACGAGGCCGAGCGCAACAAGCTCTATGGCGATGCCCAGCGCATGCTGGCGCGCGATGCGGTCAACGGCTTCCTGTTCATTCTGCCGAAGATCACGGTGACCAGGGCCGATCTGGAGGGCATGTGGACCGACTGGCCGCTGCCGCTGACGCCACTGGCGGAGGTGAAGTGGCGCTGAGGCTGCCGCGATGATGGGTTATCTCCTCCGCCGCCTCCTTGCCTTTGCCTTGACGCTACTCGGCGCAGCGATCGTCATCTTCCTCGTGCTGGAGATCCTGCCGGGCGATCCGGCGGCGGTGACGCTCGGCCTCAATGCGGCGCCGGAAGCGCTGGCGGCGCTGCGGGCCGAGATGGGGCTCGACCAGCCGGCGTTGCTGCGCTTCTTCAGCTGGCTCGGCGGCCTCGTCAGCGGCGATCTCGGCCTCAGCTACACCTACCGCGTGCCGGTGACCCAGTTGATCGGTGAGCGCATGGTGGTGACACTGCCGCTGGCCTCGATGGCGATCCTGCTCGCTTCCGCCATCGGTATTCCGCTCGGTGCGCTCGCCGCCGCCAACCACAACCGCGCCGGCGATGCCGCCGTGATGGTCTTCGCCCAGGCCGGGCTCGCCATCCCGAATTTCTGGTTCGGCCTGCTGCTGGTGCTGGTCTTCGCCGTCGGTGCCGGCTGGCTGCCGGCCGGCGGCTTTCCGGGCTGGCAGGCCGGGTTCTGGCCGGCGCTGCGCTCGCTGCTGTTGCCGGCCGTCGCGCTCGCTCTGCCACAGGCGGCGATCCTCGCCCGCGTCACCCGCTCGGCCATGCTGGAGACGATGCAGGAAGACTATGTCCGTACCGCCCGCGCCAAGGGCGTGAGCCGGCGACGGACCATGCTGCGCCATGTCCTGCGCAACGCGCTGATCCCGGTCGTCACCGTGCTGGGCCTGCAGTTCTCGGTGTTGCTGGCCGGCGCGATCATCATCGAGAATGTCTTCGCCCTGCCGGGGCTCGGGCGGCTCGTCTTCCAGTCGATCGCCCAGCATGACCTGATCGTGGTCAAGGACCTCGTCATGCTGTTCTCCGCCCTGGTCGTCTTCATCAACTTCGCGATCGATCTGCTCTACGGGCTGATCGATCCGCGCCTGCGGCAGGCGTCATGAGCGCGGTCGCGCCCCGCTCCCGCCCGCGGCGCTGGTGGGCCTCGCCGTCCTTTCTGGCCGGCCTGCTGCTCGGCGGGCTGGTCGTCGCGATGGCGCTGATCTCCTATCTCTGGACGCCCTATGAGCCGACGCAGATGGCGATCCTCAAGCGCCTGCGCCCGCCCTCGGCCGAGCACTGGTTCGGGACCGACCAGTTCGGCCGCGACGTGTTCTCGATGATCATGGTCGGCGCGCGCAATTCGCTGGCGGTGGGACTTGGCGCGGTCGGGCTCGGCCTGACCGTCGGCAGCGCGCTCGGGCTGATCGCGGCGATCCGGCGCGACGGGTGGCTCGATAACCTGATCATGCGCATGGCCGATTTCAGCCACGCCTTCCCGGCGGTGCTCTCGGCGATCATGATCAGCGCAGTCTGGGGTCCGGGCATGATGAACGCCGTGATCGCGATCGCGCTCTTCAGCCTGCCCTATTTCGCTAGGCTCGCACGGGGAGCGGCGCTGCAATGCTGGGCGCTCGACTATGTGCTGGCGGCGCGCGCAGCCGGGCTGACCGAGATGGCGATCACGCGCCAGCACGTCCTGCCCAATATCGCCGGCGTGCTGGTTGTGCAGGCGACGATCCAGTTCGCGCTCGCCATCCTCGCCGAGGCCGGCCTGTCCTATCTCGGCCTAGGCACGCAGCCGCCGGCGCCGTCCTGGGGCCGGATGCTCAACGAGGCGCAGACCTTCATGGCGGCGCAGCCCTGGCTCGCCATCTTCCCGGGTGCGGCGATCGCGCTCTCGGTGCTGGCCTTCAATTTGCTGGGCGATGGCCTGCGCGATGCGGTCGATCCGCGCATGCGCCGGTCCCGGGACTGACTATAGATATGCTTGCGGAGTTCCAGTCATGATCGAGTTCGCCGATCTCAGCGCCGTCGACATGCTCCGGGCCTTTCGCTCGCGCGAGCTCTCGCCGGTCGAGGTCACTGAAGCGGTGATCCAGCGCATCGCGCTCTGGGAACCGTCGCTGAAGGCGCTCTACGCCTATGATCCCGAGGGCGCCCGTGCCGCTGCGAAGGCAAGCGAGGGGCGCTGGCGCCGGGGCGAGGCGTTGCCGCTCGACGGCGTGCCCTGCACGATCAAGGAGAACATCGCGACGAAGGGCGTAGCCGTGCCGCTCGGCACGGCGGCGATGGAGCTCAGCCCTGCCGCGGTCGACGCTCCGCCGGCGCAGCGCCTGCGCGAAGCCGGCTGCGTCATCCTCGCCAAGACGACGATGCCGGATTACGGCATGCTCTCCTCCGGCCTGTCGAGCTTCCACGAGCTGGCGCGCAACCCGTTCGACCTCACGAAGAACCCGGGCGGCTCCTCGGCCGGGGCGGGAGCGGCCGGCGCGGCCGGCTATGGCCCTTTCCATGTCGGTACCGATATCGGCGGCTCGATCCGCCTGCCGGCCGGCTGGTGCGGGCTGGTCGGCCTGAAACCCAGTTTTGGGCGCGTGCCGATCGATCCGACCTATTACGGCCGTGTCGCCGGGCCGATGACGCGTACCGTCGCCGATGCGGCGCTGATGATGCGCGAACTCTCCAAGCCGGACGAGCGCGACCCGATGAGCCTGCCGCCGCAGGAGATCGCCTGGGCTGATCTCGAGCGCGAGCCGCGCGGGCTCAGGATCGGATTGCAGCTGGAGGCCGGCATCGGCTTGCCGGTCGAGCCGGAGGTGAGGGCAGCGATCGCCAAGGCGGCCGATGCCTTTCGCAAGATCGGCGCGATCGTCGAATTGGCACCGCCCTTCCTGACGCAGGACATGCTCGACGGGCTCGACGATTTCTGGCGCCAGCGTGCCTGGGCCGAGATCGGCGCCTTGCCGCGCGAGCGGCAGGACAAGGTGCTGCCCTATATCTACGCTTGGGCCGAGCGTGGTCGCTCGCTCACCGGCGCGCAGGTGCATCGCGGCATGAGCCAGATGCTGGCGATCCGCCATGCGGCGCTGAAGGCGATCGCGCCCTTCGACTATGTGCTCTCGCCGGTCTCGCCGGTGCCGAGCTTTGCCGCCGAGCTGGCCTCGCCGATCCATGATCCGGAGCGGCCCTTCGAGCACATCGTCTTCACGGTGGCCGCCAACATGTCGGATCAGCCGGCGGTCTCGGTCCATGCCGGCATGACCGCGTCGGGCCTGCCGATCGGCCTGCAGATCACCGGCAAGCGCTTCGACGATCTCGGCGTGCTGCAGATGGCGCGGGCCTGGGAGCGCTTGCGCGGGCAGGGGCCGGAATGGCCGCGCGCTCCCCAGCATACGGGGTGATCAGGCCTTCTTCGGTTTCTTCCCGGCCGTGTTCAGCGCAACGGCAGCTTGGATCAACTCTCCCAGCGCCGCCTCGTCGATCGCGGCGCCCTCGTGGATGTCGATCGCGCGCCTGGTGTTGCCGTCGAGGCTGGAATTGAACAGGCCGGCGGGATCGGAGAGCGAAGCGCCCTTGGCAAAGGTCAGCTTCACCGCGCCCTTATAGGTCTCGCCGGTGCAGAGGATGCCGGCATGCTCCCAGACCGGGACGCCGCGCCATTTCCAGGTTTCCTCGACCTCGGGATCAGCCTGCTTGATGATGGAGCGGACTTTGGCGAGCGCCGCGCCGCGCCAGTCCGTCAGTTCCGCGATCCGGGCGTCGATCTGCTCGGAGGCCGAGGCTGCATCGCCGGCATTGTCGTTCGTCTGCTTCATGGGATCGATATCCTCGTCGTCACATCTTCTCGCCAGGCAAGGCGGCGGCCTGTTTCACCCAGGCGATGAACTGCGCCTCGTCGAGCTCGTCATCCTCATGGATGTCGAGATAGCGCACCTCCTTCTGCTTGGAGGGGCCGGGTGGGACAGGATCGAGCCCGGCGCCGCGGAAGAAGGCGACCTTCACGTACTTCGCGAAGACATGGATGCCGAGGAACCAGTAATCGTCCTCCATGCCGTAGAGCGGCGAGTTCCACTTCACCGCCTTCCTGACGCCAGGGACGGCAGCGCTGATCAGCGCGTCGAGCCGGGCGCCGAGCGGACTTTTCCAGCCCGGCATGGCAGCGATATAGGCCAGCACCGGTGCCTCGCCATAGCCCTTGGCGATCTGCGGATTGCCGCCGGAGAGCAGCACGGGCTGTCCGCCTTCGGCTGTCGGCTTCGCTGCCGCCTTCGAGGTCTTGCCGGCCATGGCTCCGTTCCTAGCCTTCTGCCCGTCGCCCTTGTCGCCAGCCGGCGGCATAGGGCAGGGCGAACATGTACAGGCCGGAGAACATCAGCAGGAAAAGCGGCGGCAGCGGGGAATAGACGATCCAGGCCGGCGGCTGTCCCAGCGCCATGGCGACGAAATTGGCGATCACCGTTGCCGTGAAGATGAGGGCGAGCCAGCGATGGCCCTGCCGGATGACGTCGTTCAAGGTCATGAGTTGCGTCCTTACAAGTATGGAAACCGGCGGGGTCACTCTCCCCGCGCCAGCAGCTCTTCCAGCTTGCCGAGGAACTCCTGCCAGCCGGCCCTGGCGCCGCCGAAGGCCTGCTTCTGCTCCGGCCGGAAGCCGGCCTGCTCCATGCGCAGCAGCGTGCCCCTGGGTGTCGGCGTCAGGGTGAAGGTCACCGTGCTCTTCAGGTTGAAGGCCGGATCGTCATGGGCGAAGTCCCAGCTGTAGGACAGCATCCGGTTGGGCTCGATGTCGAGGACCTCGCAATCGAGCACGCCGCCCCATTCGCCGCGCAGGTTGAAGCGATGGCCGACGACCGGGGCGAAATCGTTCTTCATCAGCCATTCCGCGATCAGGTGCGGCTGCGTCAGGGCGCGCCAGAGCTTTTCCGGCGGGTGGGCGATCTCGCGCTCGACGGTGACGGAGCGGGTCTGCGTGGCGGTGGTCATTGATCCATCCTTGCGAGCAAATTTTCGAGGTCGTCGAACCGTGCCTCCCAGAATCCGGCCATCTGGCTGGTCCAGTCGATCAGGGGGCTGAGGGCGCCGAGCTGGGCGCTGTAATGGGTCTGGCGGCCTGCTTGCCGGTCACGCACCAGGCCGGCCTGCTTCAGCACGCCGAGATGCTTGGAGACGGCCGGCTGCGAGACGCCGGCCTGCGCGGTCAGCGCCCCGACCGTCAGCTCGCCGTCGCGGCACAGGCGCTCGAAGATGGCGCGCCGGGTCGGGTCTGCGAGCGTCCTGAACAGCATGTCGTGCGCATCTGCCATTTCAATCAATAACTCGTTGGCTATGAGTTAATTCATAACCACAGAGATATGAATTGGTCAAGCGCCCTCGCAAACGAGGCGGGGCAGGGGTGTGACAGCTGCGCTGGACCGGGTCGCGCGGCTCGCGCAGGATGCCTTACGAAACCGCAGGGAATGTCGCTGTCGGCGCCTCTGCGATCCTGCCTTCGAGGACCTCACCATGGATCTGATGCTGAACGGCAAGCGCGCTCTGGTCACGGGCGGCAGCAAGGGGATCGGCCGCGCCATCGCGCGGCAGCTGGCGCTGGAAGGCGTCGACGTCGTCATCGCCGCGCGCAATCAGGCGGAGCTCGACGTCGCCGCAGCCGAGCTGGCGCAGGAGACCGGCCGCAAGGTCGTCGGCCTCACCGTCGATACGCAGGACGATGCCTCGGTGAAGGCGGTCGTGGCCGGCGCCGTCGCGGCGCTGGGCGGGCTCGACATCCTCGTCAATGCCGCGGCGAAGCCTGGCGGGCAGGCGACGCCGCCCAAGCTCGCCGAGATCACCGACGCGCTGTTCTTCGACGACGTCAACGTCAAGGTGATGGGCTATCTGCGCATGGCCCGCGAGGCGGCGCCGGTGATGGCCGCCAATGGCTGGGGCCGGATCATCAACATCAGCGGGCTGGCGGCGCGCCTGACCGGCTCGACGATCGGCTCGATCCGCAATGTCGCGGTGGCGGCGCTGACCAAGAACCTCGCCGACGAGCTCGGGCCAAAGGGAATCAACGTCACCGTGGTGCATCCCGGCACGACGCGCACCGAGAAGACGCCGGGCGTCATCGCGGCGCGGGTGGCGGCCTCAGGGCTGTCGGCCGAGGAGGTCGAGCGCCGCATGGCCGCCAATGTCACCATCGGCCGGCTGGTCGACATGGCCGAGGTCGCCGACATCGTCGCCTTCCTCGCTTCGCCGCGCAGCGTCGCGATCAATGGCGACGCGATCGCCTGCGGCGGCGGCTCGAAGGGCGCGATCCACTACTGAGCGGTCGCGCCCTCGTCTGGCTAGAACAGCGCGGTCGGCGCGACTTCCGCGATCACCATCAGCGCAAGGCCGAGCACGCCAAGGCCGACGCCGGTCCAGGCGAGCAGGGCGACGCCGGTGATGATCGCCGCCGAGGAGACGACGATCGCGATCTGCAGCAGGCCCGAGACGATATCGTATTTGTCGTCGCGGGCGCTGGAGATATCGCGCTTGGCTTCGGCCGCCTTGGCGCGGACGATCAGCTCCTTGCGGCCCTCATTGGTCTCGGGCTCGGACTCGTAGCGGGCGATCGTCGCCTTCCAGCTGTCGATGCGCTTCTGCAGCCGTTCGCGCGTCGCCGGATCGGTGGCGCCGGCGAGCTCGACTTCCATCGCGTCGGCGGCGGTGCGCAGCGTCGTGCCGCGGATCGTCTTGGCCTGGAAGAAGGCCCAGAGATTGGAGGCCTCAATGTTCTTCGCCAGCGCGTCCTGCTCGGCGTTCTTGCCGAGGATCTCGGAGAAGGCGAGCAGGAGCGCGAGAATGCCGATCAGCAGGGCGATGCGCTTGTTGACCTTGCTGGTCGGCTGGTTGTTTTCGGTAACGTCTGGTGCGGCTGAGGCCATCAGTGATTCCCCCCGGAAAGGCCGCGCCTGATGGCCGGTCCGCGTGACGGAATCAAGACGATTTTACCGAAGGTAAGGGGCTTATCCCCGGGCGCGTGGATGGGCGGAATCGTAGGCTGCCAGCAGGCGGGTGGAATCGATGCGGGTGTAGATCTGCGTCGTCGAGAGCGAGGCGTGCCCGAGCAGTTCCTGGATGGCGCGCAAATCGCCGCCGCGGCCGAGCAGATGGGTGGCGAAGGAATGGCGCAGTGCATGCGGCGTCGCACTGCCCGGCAGTCCGAGCGAGCCGCGCAGGCCTTCGACCGCGAGCTGGATGATCCGGGGCGAGAGCGGCCCGCCTTTCACGCCGACGAAGAGCGGCCCCTCCGGCGCGAGCCGCCACGGGCACTGCGCGAGATAGCCGGCGATCGACTCGACCACCACCGGCAGCACCGGCACCATCCGGGTCTTGCCGCCCTTGCCGAGCACGGTCAGCGCGTCGGCGGTGCTCACGGGAGCTTGCGATCGCTTGAGGCCGAGCGCCTCGGAAATGCGCAGGCCGCTGCCATAGAGCAAGGAGAGCACGGCGGCATCGCGCGCCAGCACCCAGTCGGGCCGCTCCTCGCCGGCGCGGCTGTCGGCCTTGGTCACCGCGGCGGCGGCCTTGGCATCGAGCGGGCGCGGCAGTCCCTTGCCGAGGCGCGGACCGCGCGTCGCGGCGAAGGCGGCGGCGGTCAGCCGGCCGCTGCGCTCGCCGAAGCGGGCCAGCGAACGCAAGGCCGCGAGCTGGCGCATCAGGGTGCGATTGCCGACGCCGTCGCGGCGGCGATAGCCGAGGAAGGCGCGCAGATCCGCCGGCTTCAGGGCGGCGACCGCCTTCAGCGAAGGCGGCGCGTCGAGATGGTGGGTGAGGAAAGTGGCGAACTGGTCGATGTCGCGGCCATAGGCTTCGAGCGTCTTCGGCGAGAGCCGGCGCTCATGGCCGAGGTGGGCGAGCCAGTCGCGCCGCAGGGTGTCGAAATCGCTCATGCCGTCGATCTTGCCGCGCGAGGCTTAACAACCGTTGTCCGGCGCGATCATGGCCTGCTATGAACCCTGCAGACATTGTTCAGGGCTGACCAAATTGCACGCACCCGATCCGCACGGCCTGATCTTCCCCTTTCCCGAACCGCCGGCCCCTGGCCAGCTGATCGAGGTCGCGCCCGGCATCTTCTGGGCGAGGATCGCGCTGCCGTTTCGGCTCGACCACGTCAACATCTACCTGATCGAGGATGGCGACGGCTTCGCGGTGATCGACACCGGCATCGGCGACGAGGCGACCAAGCAGGCCTGGCTCGCGCTGATGGCCGGCGCGCTCGCCGGCAAGCGGCTGACCCGGCTCTTCGTGACGCATTTCCATCCCGACCATATCGGGCTGGCCGGCTGGCTCTGCGAGCGCTTCGGCACGCCGCTTTTGACCAGCCAGACCGGCTATCTCGGCTGCCTCAACATCTCGCTCAGCCCGGGCGCGTCGGAGGCGCCCGTCTACAAGCAGTTCTACCAGCGTCATGGGCTCTCCGCGGAGGTGACGCAGGTCGTCTCGACGCTGGGCCATGGCTATCTCCGGCAGGTCACGCCGCTGCCGCCGACCTTCACCCGCGTCGTCGCCGGCGACGTCTTGCGCATCGGCGGGCGCGACTTCTTCGTGCTGGCGGGCGACGGCCATGCGCCGGAGCAGTTGATGTTCCACTGCCCGGAGGCGAACGTCTTCCTCGCCGCCGACCAGATCCTCGCCAAGATCACGCCGAACATCAGCGTCTGGGCCGTCGACGCGGAAGGCGATCCGCTGGGCTTGTATCTGCGTTCGCTGAGGGCGCTGCCACAGGCGATCCCGCCGGGGACACTGGTCCTGCCGGGGCACCAGTTGCCGTTCTACGGATTGCAGGAGCGCTGTGCCGCGCTCGCCGCCCATCACGCCGAACGCTGCCGCCTGATCGCCGGAGCCGTCGCCAAGGGGCCGCATTCGGTCGCCGAGCTGGTGCCGGTGATGTTCACGCGGCCGCTCGACCCGCACCAGCTCTCCTTCGCCTTCAGCGAGGTCTTCGCGCATGTGAACGCGATGCTGCGGCTCGGCGAATTGCGCTGGGCCGAGCCTCAGGGCGAGATCATGAAGGTGATGACGGCCGGCTGATCACGGCGTCGTCCTCCCCTCGCAGGCGAGGGGAGGAGATCTTTATCTGCTCAGGCCGTCGCCATGGCCGGCTGCTCGACCGCGGTCACCGTCAGCACATGCTTCTTGCCGTCGCGGGCGGTCCAGGCGATCGACTGGCCGGCGGCAAGGCCGATCAGCGCCGCGCCGATCGGCGTCAGCACCGAGATGCGGCCCTGCTCGATATCCGCCTCGCCGGGATAGACCAGCTGGACGCGGCGATGCTGGGCGCTGTCCGAATCGAAGGTGACGAAGGAGCCCATGCGCACGACGTCGGCCGGCAGCTTGGCGGGCGCGACGACCTTGGCGCGGTCCATCTCCGCGAGCAGCTCCTCTGCGACCTCGGGGATGCGCTCGAGCGCGGTGGTCGCGAGGCCGGTCAGGCGCTCATGGTCGATCTCACCGACGATGATCTTCGGCTTACGGTGGGTCTTCTGGGTCGGTTGGGTCATGGGTTTGGTGTCCTGCGATGACGCGCACAACGGCGGCGCCAGAGCGCGACCGGCAAGTTCTGGAGGTTCTTTTGAAGAGAGACGCCTCGGATGTCGTGCTGCAGTGACGAGGAACAGCATCGACGACGCCCCTGGACTCGGGGCGCGCTCGGGCCGAGTCCGGGGCTAGAATTCCGCGATCGGGGCGACCCGGAATACGAGGCCATGCTTCGTCGTCATACCATTAGACTTGGGGGCGGACGATCTGCTGTCAAGGCCGGAGAGGTTCACCATCTGCCGGCGACGATGCTTGACGAGGTCGCAGGCAAGCTGGCCTAAGGCGGCCCGCTCGAACAACAGCGAGAGTCGCTTGCTGGCCAGTCAGCGGCGGGTCTGGGGACGGCGCACAGGAACCGGGATCGGCTTCAGCTGCGGCTGGGCCGGAGCGAGGAGGGCGCTGAGGCGGAGAATGAAGCGGGCGAACAGGTCCATAACGTCCCTCAGTTCCGGGCGATGAAGATGGTGGGAATCAGCTCGCCGCCACCGACCTTCACTGCATCGTCTTCACCAATATGGTGCTTCGATGGCGGCGCCGCCACTGTCTCGGTCGAAACCGTGAACAGGATTGGCTGCGAAGGTGCATTCATCGGCGCTGGCTTTCCGCGTGGCAGATACGGTTCAGGATCATCCCGAAAATACTTCAAATGCCTTATGCCACAGAGGCTTATCGACCCGTAGCCTTAACGATGTGCTGCGCCGAATGCCGAAACGCGCGGGTGGGTGGCCGCATGGTGCGAGAGCTCGGCGACGGCTGCAGGCAAAGCAGTGATTGAACCCTGTCGGCGGGTCGCATATGGCTAATGAATTATTAACCGAGGACGTCCGGCGACATGGCCAGCCTGTTCCGGCTCGTGCCCGATGCGCGCGCCGAACTCCTGCAGCTGAATTCCTGGGCACGGCCGCATCAGGCCGGCTTTGCCGCTGCGCAACGCGCGGCGCGCTTCGGCGCGGCCGGGCCGGAGGCCTCGGCCTTCATGGCGGCGCGGCGCGAGGCGACATTGGCGCGACTCGGCGAGGGCGCCGCCGCTTGGAATGGCTGGGCCAACGAGATGGCGAGGCTGCGCGTCCGGATCGGTGCCGATGGTCCGCTGCTCGCGCTCTGGCGTCTCCTGGCCGATGTCGAATTAATCGACGAGATTTTCGAGGGCGATTTCAACGTCGCCGGCATCATCTTTCCGGCGGCGGCGCGTTTTGCCGGAAGCGCCTTCTGCGGTGATGCCTGGTTCTCCGAGGCGCATTTCCACGGGCCGGCCAGCTTCCGCGATGCCAGTTTCCGGGTCGACGCCTTCTTCGACCGGGCGCATTTCGCGGGTGATGCCGATTTCGGCGCAGCGACCCTGCACGGCACCGCCGAATTCCGTGACATGCGCTGCGAGGGCGTGGCCTGCTTCGTCGAGGCGGAATTCGTCGGCGATGCCTGGTTCCGCGGCTCGCGCTTCGATGGCGTGACGCAGTTCCGCGGCGTGCGCCACGCCGGCGAAGCCGGTTTCGGCGATTGCCGCTTTACGGGCGCGGCCGATTTCGGCGAGGCCGAGTTCGCCGGCAATGCCGGCTTCGAGGAGACGCGCTTCGGGCAGATGGCGAACTTCGCCGGCGCCCGCTTCGACCGTGGCGCCTGGTTCAGCAACGCCGCCTTCGACGGCCACTCGAATTTCGAGCGTGCCCGTTTCCGCGGCCGCCGGCATTTCGAGGGCATTTCGCTGGCGATCCAGGTCTCCCCGGTCGCGCAGCAGATCGCGGCGTTGGAGCGCTTGCAGCTCGGCCGGCGCTGAGCGAACGCCCGCAGCTTCTCTCCCGGCCGCTCTGGCCCGCGCCTTGCTAGCCCTCTCGGCGACGACCGCCAGGGCGGTTGCGATTGGCGAGGGCAAGATGAAGCGCGAAGAGCTCACCGAGAAGATTCTCGACGTCAAGCGCGAGAAGGGCTGGAGCTGGAAACAGATCACCGACGAGATCGGCGGCATGTCGGAGGTGCTGGTCATCGGCGCCCTGCTCGGCCAGATGAAGCTGGTGAAGCCGCTCGCCGAGAAGGCGGCGGCGCTGTTCGGCCTCTCCGAAGTCGAGAAGCGCATGCTCAACGAGGTGCCTTATCGCGGCACCGGCACGCCGATGCCGCCGACCGACCCGTTGATCTACCGCTTCTACGAGATGGTGATGGTCAACGGCCCTGCCTGGAAGGCGCTGATCGAGGAGGAGTTCGGCGACGGCATCATGTCGGCGATCGACTTCAATATCGCTTTCGAGCGCGAGCCGAACCCCAAGGGAGACCGGGTCAGGATCACCATGTCCGGCAAGTTCCTGCCGTACAAATACTACGGTAACGAGCAGGGCATCCCCGACTATGGCTTCAAGGAGGAGTGAGCCTCATCAAGGCGCTTGGCCTCAGGGCACCTGGCCAGGCTCGAGCGTGCCGTCCTTCTGCAGGGTGCGCTGCAGCCCCGGCCGCTCCATCATCCGACCCATATAGGCCTCGAAGACCGGCAGGCGCGGCAGCACGCCGACGACATTCATGCCGAAATGAATGCCGGCGCCGAGCTGGGTGTCGGCGGCGGTGAAGCGCTCGCCGGCGGCATAGGGGTGCTCGCCGAGCTTCTTGGCGAGATTGGCGACCGTGTCGGCATGCGAGCCGAAGGAGAAGCCGCGGGCCTCGTATTTGAACTTATGGATCGAGGTCGCGATGATCGGGTCGAGCACGGCGTCGGTATAGACCAGCGAGGTCAGGAAGGCAGGACGGTCATTGTCGCCGATTGCCGGCGCCAGCCCGGCTTCCGGGAACTGCTCGGTGAGATAGAGGCAGATCGCGGCGCGCTCGGTGACGGTAGTGCCGTTATGGACGATGGCCGGCACCTTCTTGTGCGGCTGGATGGCGCGGTAGCTCTCCGGCGGGCCGCCTTCGGCGCGGATGTCGACGATCTCCATCTCATAGGGTCGGCCGAGCTCCTCGAGCAGCCAGAGGATCGAGAAGGAGCGCGACTGCGGCGAGTGATAGAAGGTCAGCATGGCGGTGTCCCTTTCGGCGTTTCCTCGTGCAATGACGAGGCTGATAAGGAAGTATTTTGTCAGGAGTTGTCAGGATAAGCTTGGCCCGTCCGACGCTCGCTGATTGAAACGCGAGCAGGCGCGAATAGCTCCGTCCGGTCCCGCCTTCTCACGCTATGTCTTGCGAGCGACGATGAAGGGGCGACTGTCCTTGCCCTTGCTCGCATGGCGTTCCGTGCTGACGACCTCGAAGTCCGCCGCGGCGATGAGACCACTCAGCTCTCGCGCGCTGAAAACGCCGGCATAGGGCGCCTTTCCGATCATCTGCATGAGGGGCAAAGCGAGCTTGATCAGTGGGTTCATGTCGCCGAGGCAGGGCGTCTTGGAGATGAACAGGCCGGCTGGTGCGAGCAGGGCGTGGATGCTGCGCAAGGTGCCGGCGAGGTCGCGGACCATGTGCAGGTAATTGAAGCCAAGAATGGCATCGAACCGGGCTTCCTCGGAGGCGAAGACGTCTGCCGTCGCCGTCCTGAACGCCAGGGCCGGGGTGGGGGCCGCAGCGAGCTTCTCGGCGGCGATGGCGATCATGCCGGCCGAGATATCCGTCGCCAGATAGCTCTCGACGTCGCCGGCGAGCCGCAGCGCCGTCGTTCCGGTGCCGCAGCCCAGCTCCAGCACCCTGTCCTGCGGCTTCAACAGGGCACGGGTCCGCTCCAGCGTGCGCTCATATCCAGCCTGGTCCGAGATCGGTGATCTGGCATAGCGCCCCGATAACCGATCCCAGAAGCGGGCATCGCTCGCCATGGTCATCTACGTTCCTCGTTCTGCTCGATGGCTTGGCTCAGATGCCGATCTGTTCGTTGTCGCCGGCTTGCAAGGCGGGCCGCAAGGTCACACAGTTCCGTTGCGAGAGATGAGCCTGCTGCCGGATGCCTGCAAGCCGCAGATCTCAGTCGATTTAACTGTTATAACATTACAATTATTGGCCGATGCGCAGTAATCATACTGTCATCTGGCCCGCCTAACGGACCGGCTACCGAGCTTTCACTGGGGCGGAGAGAATATCATGCAGAAGCGAACTTGGCTGATGGCGGCGGCGATGCTCGCCAGCGTGGCGCCGGCGACGGCGCAGACCATCTATCCGCTCAACCGCGCCGAGATCCTCGAGGGCTCGCGCTTCGACTTCAAGGTCGAGTTCCCGAACGCGCCGGCCTCGGCCGACGTCAAGGTCACGATCAACGGCAAGCCGATCGCCGAGGCCTTCGGCCGCGAAGTCCAGTTCGTCCAGAACGAGGAAGGCCAGAAGCATTCGGCGCTCTGGCTGCGCGGCGCGCAGCTGCCGGCCGGCCAGTACGTCGTCGAGGCGGCGCAGGGGGGCGAGAAGGCGACCGTCAACTGGAACGTCTACGCGACCGGTGAGCGCAAGGCCAAGAACGTCATCCTCTTCATCGGCGACGGCATGTCGGTCGCGCACCGCACCGCGGCGCGCATCCTGTCGAAGGGCTGGGAGCAGGGCCTCTATGGCGGCGAGCTCGCCATCGACGACATGCCGAACATGGCGCTGATCTCGACCTCGGGCACCGACTCGATCGTCACCGACAGCGCCAACTCGGCCAGCGCTTACACCACCGGCCACAAATCCTGCGTCAACGCGCTCGGCATCTACTGCGCCAAGAACGCCCTGACCCTCGACCATCCCAAGGTCGAGACCATCTCCGAGGTGATCAAGCGCAAGCGCTCGGGCATGGCGATCGGCGTCGTCACCAATTCCGAGATCGAGGATGCGACCCCGGCCTCGATGGTCGCCCATACCCGCCGCCGCTCGGACTTCAACGACATCGTCAAGATGTTCTTCGACGTGCAGCCCGACGTGATCATGGGCGGCGGCTCGCCGAACTTCCTGCCGAAGTCGACCCCGGGCACCAAGCGCACCGACGACCAGGACTTCATCGCCAAGTTCAAGGAAGCGGGCTATGCGCTCGCCACCACCAAGACCGAGATGAACGCCGCCGTTGCCGGCGGCTCCAAGAAGCTGCTCGGCCTCTACAACACCTCGAACATCGACGGCGCCTTCGACCTGCGTCTCGCCAAGAAGGGCTCGATCTCGAAGTTCCCGGACCAGCCCGACGTGGTCGAGCAGACCAAGGCCGCGCTCGAGATGCTGAAGGGCGCCCAGGACGGCTTCTTCCTGATGGTGGAATCGGCCCGCATCGACAAGTACAGCCACTCGCTCGACTGGGAGCGCGCGGTGTTCGACACGATCATGCTCGACAACGCCGTCAAGGCCGCCAAGGACTTCGCCGGCGAGCGCAACGACACGCTGATCATCGTCGTCGCCGACCATGCCCATCCGGTCTCGCTGATCGGCTCCTATAATGACGACCGTCCCGGCCAGTTGCTGCGCGACAAGCTCGGCGTCTACCAGGACTCGGTGGTGCCGAATTACGGCCCGCGCGACGCCGACGGCTATCCGACCGACGTCAACACCTCGCATCGTCTCGCCGTCGTGTTCGGCACCTATCCCGACACTTGCGACACCGGCCGCCCCTATATGGACGGCGAGCGCGTCCCGGCCGTCGCCGGCGCCGAGAAGAACACCTATGTTGCCAACGAGAAGGATTGCACGGCGCCGATGGCGGTGCGCAAGCAGGGCAACCTGCCGTTCGAGTCGAACTCGGGCGTCCATGCCGCCGACGACGTCGTCCTGACCGCGATGGGCCCGGGCGCCGAGAAGTTCCGCGGCCACAAGCCGAACACCTATGTCTTCCGCGTCATGACGGAAGCGCTGTCGCTCGGCGGCAAGTGAGCTAGTCTGACGACGCTGCCTGGCGCGAATTCCGACCGTTCGGCCGATATCGGCCGGACGGAAAGCGCGCAAATGGGGGAATGAGGAGCAATATCATGTGGCTGCGCAACTCCCCCATGTCCGTCACCCGCCGCGGGCTCCTCCAGGGTCTCGCGGCGCTCGGCATTTCCGCTCCCGCCTTCGCGGCCGAGCCGGCGCCGATCGCCTTCGACAGCCTCTACAAATCCTTCGGCGTGCTCGGCTTCCAGTTCTCCGACCGCGTCACCTCGCTGCGCGGCCAGGAGGTCAGGATTGCCGGCTATATGGCGCCGCCGCTCAAGCCGGAGAGCCGCTTCTTCGTGCTGACGCGCGAGCCCCTGGCGATTTGCCCGTTCTGCCAGTCCGATGCCGACTGGCCGGTCGATATCGTCGTCATTTTCATGAAGGAAGAGACGCCGCTGGTCAGCGCCGGGCGCAAGGTCGCCGTGACCGGGCGGCTCGAGATCGGCTCCGCCACCGATGCCGAGACCGGTTTCGTCAGCCAGATCAGACTCGTCGATGCCAGTTTCCGCGTTGCCTGACGGCGCCGCCCAGGCCGCGGCGAAGCCGCTTCATCTCCACGGTGTGCGGCTCGACCATCGCGGCGGCGACGGCCGGCCATTCAGAGTGCTCGATATTCCCGACCTGACCATTCCCGCCGGCGCGCGTGTCGGGCTGCGCGGGCCCTCCGGTTCCGGCAAGACCTCGCTGCTGCACCTGATCGCCGGCCTCATCGTGCCTGATGCCGGCTCCGTAGCCTGGGACGCGAAGGCGGTCTCCTCTCTCCCGATCCCGGCCCGCGACCTCTGGCGGCGCGAGACGATCGGCTTCGTCTTCCAGGATTTCCACCTCGTCCCGGAGCTCGACGTTGCCGCCAATATCACCTTGCCGGCGACCTTCTCCTCCTGGCGGATCGACAAGGCCCAGCACGAGCGCGCTGCGGCGCTGGCCGGGCGCATGGGGCTCGGCGATCTGCGCCGCAAGGCCCGGGTGCTCTCGCGCGGCGAGCAGCAGCGCGTCGCGATCGCGCGTGCCGTGCTGGGCCGGCCGGCGCTGATCCTGGCTGACGAGCCGACGGCGAGCCTCGATGCCGAGCACGCGAACGAGGTCGGCGCGCTCCTGGTCGAGGTCGCGCGGGAGGCCGGCGCGACGCTGATCTGCGCTTCGCATGACGCGGCGCTGCTGGCGCGGATGGAGCGCGTTGTCGAGATCGGTGCGCTGACCGGCAAGCCCC